>Ga0187893_10000780_pt1 | contig 81144 bp, 67 predicted proteins | sample MA1701074metaG_FD_139574 | JGI IMG/M metagenome (GOLD analysis project Ga0187893, IMG submission 139574) | White microbial mat communities from a basaltic lava cave in the Kipuka Kanohina Cave System on the Island of Hawaii, USA - MA170107-4 metaG ... | reverse complement strand
GTCGCGATGACGAGATCGAACCGCGCGGGAGGCGGGAGCCCCTCGATCCGCTGCAACACGATATTGCGATCCTGCGGAACGACGGCGCGCACGACGTCGGGATCCACGTGCACGGCCCGCACGCGCACGCCGCTGCCGGCGGGCGGCGCCGCCGCATCGGCGGGCTGTCCGATCCAATTCCCGAACCGCTCCCAGTAGCCGGCAACCTCCGGGCTCCAGCGCTCGCGGCCGCCGAGCGGCAGCTGGATGGTGTACCCGCGTCCGCCTTCGGCCTGCCGACGCGCGGCGGCGAGATGTCCGTTGACCCTGGGGTTGATGTCGAACGTCGTGACCTGCAGCTCGCCGCGAACGGCGAGGTCGAGCCGCAGCAGCGAATCGACGACGGCAAACGGCTGGATCGTCTGAACCGGATAGAAGTCGTATCCGTCGCGCCGGTCGATGATATCGAGACCCGGCCCGATCACGGCGACGCGCCGCACCGACGCCGGGCGCGGTCGGCGCGGCGCACTGAGATCGGCAAGCGCCTGCTCGATGGCGAAGCTCGAGACGACGGAGGTGTCGGAGGACAGTCCGCGGTCGCGGTAATTCGTCGCATCGAGAGCCAGTTTGGCTGTCGAGTCGTCGAGTTGACTGATTGCGGCAGCCGTTCGCGCAAACCCCTGCGTCTCGTCGACGACCCGCGCCAGTATCCCGAGAAGGTACTCGCGGATCTGCCCCCTGCCCTGTGCGGTGTCCGGATCGCGCGCCGTGCCCAGCGTGATCTCGCGCGCAAAACGGAGCCGCTCGTCACGGGGAGCGGTGAGCGCCGCGATCAGGTCGTCGAGACGTCCCCCGAGCCTCTCGAGAGCGGCCTCGCGCGTGCGCACGCTGGCAAGCTCCGTCACCCGCGGCCGTCGCGTGAAGGTCGTCCCGAGCATCAGCAGATTCAGGAGCGAGTCCTCATCCGCGCGCGCAAGCCTGGCGCGGATCGCGGCGTCGCGGCCAGCCACCCATTTCGGCCAGATCGCGTCATGCTCGGCCGGCGGGACGGCGCGCAGCTCCGGCGGCAGCAGGTCGCTGCGGAGAACCTCGAGAATCGGCCGCGCGTCCGCGTACGGGACGTTCGCCGGAACTGCCCCCGTCTGGCCGAGCAGCCGGCCGGCGAGCAGGAGCAAGGCGGCAGAAGTCACGAGGAAGAACGAACGAAACACGCCTTGCCCCCTCGCCCCCTTGCCCCTTTCCGGATCAGAACGTCGCGCGGAAACCGAGCTGTATCATCCGGGGCTGGTACGCCACGTTCGTGCTCCGCACCGGCAGCCCGTACTGCCTGTTGCTTTCAACGATCGTGTACGACCCGTAGTTCTCGCGATTGAACAGGTTGAACACCTCGAGGATGCCGCTGATCGCGACTCGCGATCCCAGCGGAAAACGGCGCTGCACGCGCGCATCCACCCGGTGAATCGGGTCCGCCACGAAGCTGTTGCGCGGGACGATCGTCCCGTCCGGCCGCAGGCGGCTGTTCGAACGGCCCGTGTTGCGCGGGTCGCCGCCGTAGTAGTTCGGGTACCGGTCTCCCGAGCCATAGAGATACAGGCCGCCCACTTGGAAGCCCAGACCCACCTCCCACAGACCGTTGAACACGAATCGGTGGCGCTGGTCGGTCTCCGCCAGCCCGTATTCGCCGCCGAGATCGACCGGCACCGCGAAGCGCACCTGCTCGAACCCGCTGAGCGGCACCGGGTCGTCATCGCGGAGCGTGCCGAGCGTGTACGAAGCGGACCCCTGCCAGCGGTTGCTCATGCGCTTCGTGAGGCTCGCCTGCAGCGCGTGGTAGTTCGAGCGGCGGTCGAAGAGCTCCCACTGCACGACGCCCCAGTTCGGATCGACGCGCCGGCTGATGTCGTTGAATCGATAGTTGGTGCCCGTGGCGGGGTCGAACGTCAGGTTCATGTTGAACTGCGGATTGTGGCCCTGCCCGTATCGCTCCTTACGCCCGCCCGTGTAGACGTAGTCGGCTTCGATCGCCATCTGGGCGCCGATCTGCCGCTGCACGCCGACCGAGGTCTGATAGCTGTATGGGATGGCGGCCCAGGCGGGCGGCGGCGCGATCGTCATCGCAAACGGCCGCAGGCATCCCGGCGCCGCATTCACGGGGCACATCCGCCGCTGCGCCTGCTCGAACGTCGGGAACGGCCCGTTGAACGGATTCGACGCAAAGTCCGGTCGGCCGTCGTTCTCGAGCTCGATCTGTACGGTGTTCGCGTACGACAGCGTGAACGACGAAATATTGTTCAGGACCTCGCCGAAGTAGAGGCCGGCGCCGCCGCGAACGACCGTGCGGTCGTCGACGCTGTAAGCGAATCCGAGCCGCGGGGCCAGATTCCCCGGCTCGCCGGGTCGATCCGCCTCGAGCCACGGGAGCAGCTCAGCTTCGTTGGCGAACACGCCAAAGGCCGAGTCCCACCGTACCCCCAGATTGAGCGTGAGCCGAGGTGTGATGGTCCAGTCGTCCTGGACCCATGCTGCCGCGACGTGCCGCTTCTGGTTGTACAGGAAGTTGCCGATGCCGACCGTGTACCGGCGCACGAGCGGCGAGATCGCGTTCAGGTTCCACGTCGACGCGTCGTTCCAGACCGGAAACAACTGCTCCAGATTCGCCGGCGGACGCCCACCCTGCGCGTCGATCACCCCCATGCCGTTCCGCGTGTTCAGCATGCGATAGTCGGCGAACAGGTATTCGCCGCCGATCTTGACGTCGTGCCGCCCGCCGGCCGTGAACGAGGCGGTGAGATCGTCGCGCAGCGAGTAGAGATCCTGGCCGAGGTACTGCGGCTGGTTCGCGTTGCCGGCGATCGCGTAACCGACGAACGTGATCCGGGGCGACCCCCGGGTGATCCCCTGCGATGCCGCCGGGTGCTGCGCCCACTCCGTGTAATTCACGTTGTCGTAATAGAGGCTCTGCCACCCGGCCTTGACCTCATTCACCGCGCGGCTGCCCAGCACCTGGGTGAGGGACATGTTCAACCCCTTCATGCGCGTGATGTTGTTGAACATCGAGGCCGGATGGTTCGTCGCGCCGGCCGCGCCCTCGTAGGGGATGTCGCGGTTGTACAGGTTGGCCCGCGCCATGAAACGAGTCTGCGGCGAGAGCTGGTAGTCCAGCCGCAGCCCGCCCAGGTCGACCCGCCGCAGGCTCGTCAACGTGAAGTTGAAGCTCGGATAGGGCGTCTCGAATCCGACCGTGGCCGGGTTCCGGTCGTACTCGTAGTAGCCGAAGAAATGGAACCGGTCTCGAACGATGGGACCACCATACGTGCTGCTGATTTGCTGCTGCGAGTACGGAAGCACGCTCCGCGCGATGGGATCGGCTGCATTGAGCGAGTCGTGCCGGAAGTAGCCCGACAGCGAGCCCGCGAACGCGTTGGTGCCGGACTTGGTGATGGCGTTGACCTGCACCCCGCTCGACCGCCCCTGCGTGGCGTCGAATCGGCTCGACACGAACTGGAACTCGGCGATCGCATCGCGGCTGATACGCGGCTGGCTGGCCGTCGGCGTCAGATTGCTGGTGACCTGCTGGCCATCCAGATTGATCTGAAAATCGCGCCGGCTGGTCCCCGCGACCGGCTCGCCCTGCTCCGACACCGCGTTGGCGCGGCTGCCCGGCGCCAGCGTCACCAGGTCGATCCAGTTCCGGCCCAGCACCGGCAGGTCCTGCATCTGCCGCGGGTCGATGTTGCCGCCGAGACTCGACGTGGTCGTTTCGATGAGCGGCGCCTCTCCGGTCACGGTCACCGACTCCTGGACGGTGGAGAGCGTCATCTCGAAGTTCACCGCCACCTGCTGGCCAACCAGCAGCTCCACGCCCGTGCGTGTGACGGTCGTGAACCCCGTCAGCTCCGCCGTGATCCGGTAGGCGCCGGCGCGCGCGGGAATCCGGTAGGCACCGGTCCCGTCGGTCACAGCCGTGAACACGTTGCCGGTGGCCTCGTGCACCGCCGTCACCGTCACGCCCGGCAACACGCCGCCCGTTGCGTCCGCCACGGTGCCGCTGAGCGCGGCTTCCTGGGCGTGTACGGCCACAACCGAGACCAGCATCGCCGCGAGCGCCCTCACCAGTACCGCCAGAGCCTGTCGTCCCATCTCACGCTCCCTGAAAGTGTGATGCAGATCGGGTAGCATACAACCCACACGATGAGTCGCAACACTCCTTTCATCCTCGCAGTCGGCACGGCGCTCGCCGCAGCCATCCCCGCGCTCGCGCAGAACGGCGGGCCCCGCACGATCGCGGGATGCCCCGCCGATCCGGTTCCGTTCTATGCGTGCGCGAAGGAGAAGAGCCGCACGTTCGAGCCGCCGCGCACATCCGACGGACACCCTGATCTTCAGGGCTACTGGAACGCGAACCGCCAGGCGTTCAATATCGAGGCGCACGAACAGAGCTTCGCCTACCAGGGTGGTCCGACGCTCATCGTCGATCCGGCTGACGGCCAGGTGCCGTACCAGCCGTGGGCGGCGTCCAAACAGCAGTTGCGCGCGCAGACTACCCTCGATCCGCCGTCGATCGAGTTTCTCGATCCGAACGCGCAGTGCTTCCTGCGCGGCGTGCCGCGGCAGATGTGGATGATGGACTACCAGTTCGTGCAGCCGGCTGGATCGGCCTTCATCTTCACGCTGCACGAGCAGAACCACGCGTACCGCGTGATTGCGGTGGACGGCCGCCCGCACCTTCCCGCACGCATCCGCACCTGGATGGGCGACTCGCGCGGCCGGTGGGAGGGCAACACGCTGGTCATCGACACGACCAACCAGAACGGCCGCGAATGGCTCGACAACGTCGGAAACTTCTACTCCGCCGACGTGCGCATCACGGAGCGGATCACAATGGTCGATCGCGACACGCTCCTCTGGGAAGCACGCATCGACGACCCGGCCGTCTACACCCAGCCCTGGACCATGAGCTTTCCGCTGCGGCGGAATACGACGCCGGGATTTCAGCTGCTGGAGTTCGCCTGCCACGAGGGGAACCGGTCGCCGGAGCTGCAGCTGCGGGGACGCGAGACGAGGTAAATCGCCCCTACGGAACACCGAGACGCCGAGGCAGCGAGGGTGACCCCTGCCATCGCCGCGACCTCTATCGGGCGTCGGGCATCTCGCTTCACGAAGCGGCTCGGCGCGCCGGAAAGCGCTGCGCGGGCCGTGGCGGCCGCTCGCGCTTTCGCCCTTTCGCGAGTCGGCGCGCCTCGAACGCTTCGTTCCGCGAGAAGCCCGGCCGCCCTGTCGGCGCGTCGCGGCGGATCGCAAGCGGAGGAGGCGTGCCGGCATACCTCCTCCGCGACGCGAGCTACAGCGAGTGAGAAACGGGGTTTGATTTCAACTTAGGTCAGTTTCCTCGGTGTCTCAGTGCCTCGGTGGTACGTGGGGCGCTTACCGTGCAACGTTCGCGCGCAGCTGCACCCGCGCGACCTTGCCCCCCTGCGTCTGCGGCAGCCACACCGCGGGAATCGCCGGCGTATCGTCGATGTCGATGTTGCGCGCGTTCGTGCTTCGCGTCGGCAGCGGGAAGAACGTGAAGCGTTCCGTCTTGGGGTCGAACCTCGCCAGCACGTCGGCATTCGACATCGCGAGCCAGACGATGCCGTTCTTGTCGACGACCGGCTCGTAGGGGCTGCCGAAGCGATACGCCCCCGGCAGCTTGTAATCGGTCAGCTGCTTGGTGCGGATGTGAATCTTCGACAGGTGGCCGCTGAAGTGGGACGCCACCCATACATAGTCACCCCGGGGATCGGCCTGCAGGCGGCGCGGGCCCCGCCCGTAGAGCGGCTGATTCCAGGTCCATCCCGGATTCACCGTGCGGTCCTCCGGCGTCATCGGCTCGTCGCTGATCGGCGGCATCGCCACCTCGCCGACCTCTCCCGTCTGGCCGTCCACCCATCCGACCTTGTCGATCGCGATCTGCGCGAACCACGCCCGATCCTCTCGATCGACCGTGAGGCCATACGGCCGGCCGAGCGGCGACTTCGAGCCAAAGAGGGTGTACTGTCCCGTCCGCGGATCCAGGCGGTAGGCGCCGGCTGCGGTGGCGGCCCAGATGTTCCCCTTCGAGTCGGCGCCCTTGCCGTTGTGGAATTCCTCATACCCTTTCGGCAGCGGGTAGGTAGAGAACCTCTCGGCCTTCACGTCGAACTTGACGAGCGATCGGCCTTGCGTAAACCAGACATTGCCTTCCGGATCGAGATCGCGGCCGATGCCGGGCGGCAGATAGACGTACCCGTCCCGACCGACGCGGATGTCGTGCTGGCCGGGCTCCTGGAACTGGTTGCGACCGCCGCGCGACCAGTCGCTGCCGTTGCGATATTCGTTCAGGTAGAACGTCGGATTGTCGACACGGGTCGTCGAACCGTCGCGACCGAGATTGAACTGCGTGTAACGCCCCGTCTTCGGGTCGAGCCGGTTCAGCGTGCCGCCCTCAGGGACGTCGTACTCGGTGACGATCACGTTGGTGGCCTCGCCGGTCGGCCGCGGCAGCGTTCGCCACGTGATCGGATACGGCTCCGGGCCGCGCACGCGCGTAAGGTAGGCAATGAGGTCCTTCCTGTAGAACTCGAGAATGCGGCGTTGCGCGCCCATCGGCTTCCCTTCGGGGTCCACCATCTTCGTCGCGAACTTCCCGCCGCCGGGAATATCGTCTTCGTACTCCGTGTCCCGCACCCGATGCGTGATGTCGATGCCGTCATATGGCGGGTCGGCGCGGAATCCCGACCATCGGGACATGCGTTCCCACACCAGCTCCCAATCCGCCGCGCTGTACCGCTTCGCCATCGCGTACGCGGTGTTGTGACACTGGGTGCTGCAGTTGTGATGGATGACGCGCTTCATCCGGCCTTCGATGCCACGATCTTCAGGAGTGTCTCCCGGGAGGCTCTCGTACCAGTCGACGTCGTCCATCTGCCGCCAGACCTCCGCGTACGGCGGAAGCGTGAAGTCGTGCCGCACCGTACCGTGGCCAGCCAATTTCTGCTCGGCCACAGCGCGTGTGAACCCCACAGCCTGCGCCCACACGCGATACGTCCCGTCCGGCAGCGGCGGAAAGTTGTATTCGCCCCGCTGATTCGTCCACACGGACGTGGTGACGATCGACCGTCCGGCGCGCGTCGAAACGGTCACTCCTTCCAACGGCTTTCCGTCCATCGCCTTGATGACCCCGCGCAGCGTCGACCCGCCGGGGACCTGAGACGCCACGGGCAGGGCCGCTGACATCCAGACCGCAGCCAGACCCGCGAGCACAACTACATGACGAACTCGAGGCATCACGCGCTCCTATCGGATTTTCAGATACGCAATGAGGTCGTCGACTTCCAGCGACGTCAGCGTGTACTGGAAGCCGGTCATGCGCTTCGGCACTCCCTTGAGAATCACCGTCCGCACCGCCTCGTCGCTTGGGCTCTTCGTCCTGTAGAGGCCGATCAACGTCGGGCCGAGGAACTGCGGCACAAGCCGCCGTTTCAGCGGCTCGTGCTCGTGGCAGAACGTGCAGTTCTGATAGAAGACGGCCTCCCCGCTCTTCTGCTGGTCCGTCGCCGGACGGCCCGGTGTTTCGGCCGCGGTCTGCCCGGCAGATGCGGCCGGCGCCAGCGCGCCAGCCGCGAACAGCAGGATCAAGATGTTCCTCTTCGCCGGTGTCATCTTGAACCTCTCAGAAGCCGACCTGCACGCCGAGCCGGAACACGCGGGCCGACATGGCGTTATTGACCTTCAGCCACTCCGGACCGTACTGCGGATTGACGTACTGCGGGGTGTTTGCGTTGAAGAGGTTCGAGATATCAACGTTGCCGGTCACGTTGGCCCGCCCGAAGGTGAACCGCCTGGAGAAACGCAGGTCCAGGATCTGCGTCCGCTCCTCGAACATCTCATTCCGCTCCAGCAGCGCGATTTCGGACGTCGCGTTGGCGCCGGCCGAGAAGTTCCGGCGGAGCGACGGGGCGCCCATCGCGCTCGTCACCGTGTGCAGCGCATCGATGGGGAACCCGGGGATGTTCTGGTACACGAAGCTGGTCCGGAGGTTCCACGGCAGCGGATACGACCCGTTGATCTTGAACTGCACGTCCTCGGACCAGGAGAAGACCGTGCGGCAGAACCGCAGCGCCTGCGGCGAGTCGACCGCGATCCCGCAGTTGTCGGTCTCGTTGTTGCCGAAGGCTAAGCCGCCGTTGAGCGACGCGCCGTTGTTGAAGCGGCCGCTCAGGTTGATGTCGACCCCGTTGAACAGCTGCACCATCCTGTCGCCCGCCAGGGTCTGAAAGTTCTGCACCTGGCCGAACTTGGACGGCTTCACGTCGTAGAGCCCGCACACCTGGCTTCCGCTGATGGACCCGAGGCGCGCATCGGTCGGCGCCGTGATGCAGTACTCATCGAAATCCCCTGGCTCCACGAGCCGGTTCTCCGTGTAGCTCTGGTTACCCCACGACGTCCGGTAGTACGCGACCTGCACCCCGAACCCGCGCATGATCTCGTGGTCGAGCGACACGATGGTTTGCCAGGTGTTCGCACGGTTCCCCCAGCCGAACGTGACGCTGTCATCGACGATCAGCGACGACGGCGAGGGGCTGCCGAACTGGGAGTTCGAGAGCGGCCCGAGCTCGCTCTCCTGCGGCACGAAATCGCCGTTCCGGTCGTTCCAGGTCCGCGTGGCGCTGGAGGCGACCGCGGCCGCCGGCAGCCCGGGCACCTCGCCCGCCAGCCCGACGATGAAGCGGCCCATGAACGCCTTGACTGCCGTGCGGCCGTTGCCGAACAGGTCGTAGGCGGCGCCAAGGCGTGGGTTGATGTCCTTGAGGTTGGTCAGGTCGTCGGTCTTGGCGAAGCGACGCTCGGGCACGAAGGGCCCGGCCGCGCTGGTCGTGTCGGGGCCGTAGCCGCGATAGCTGTCGTACCGTACGCCCAGGTTCAGCGTCAGCCGCCGGAGCGTCCATTGATCCTGCGCGTAGAACCCGATGTTGTGCGCCATCGTCTCCTGACGCAGGGGCGACGCGTAGAGCACGACCGAGACCGGCACGCCGTTCCGGAAGTTCTGGAGCATCGAGCCGTTGACGGTGTACTGCGCGTAGTTCGGCCACTGCTGGATCCAGGCACCCGTCTTGACGTTGTGCGATCCGGTCACGTACGAGACGTTGAGACGCTGGGTGAAGTTGCGCCGCATCGAGCGGTCGGCATAGGCGCCCGTGCCGCCGATGTTGTCGGCGCGCGAGTTCCAGCGAAAGTCGGTCGACAGTTCCCGGATCGCGATGTGGTCCGGCTCCACGCCGTCCACCGGCCGGCTGGGGCCCAGGCCGCGGTAATAGGCGAAGCCGCTCTCGAACAGCAGCCGGCTGCTCGCCGTCCACTGCCAGGTCGCCTGCGGAATCTTGAGGAAGTAGTTGTGGTTCCCGGTCGCCTCGGGCGCCCGGTTCAGCGCAATCAGCCGGATCACGCAGTTGCAGTTGCGCCCGTCTTCATACCCGAACATGAACTTCTGATTCGCCGTGGCGGCCCACGACAGGCGCCCCGTGAAGCTCTGGTAGAAGTCGTTCGAGAAGGCCGGCCGGCTCAGATCCGGCGTGTACAGGTGCGTCCCCTGCGTCGCGTTGAAGTACTTGCCCGGCAGCCACAGCTGCGAGCCCCACTTCCGGTACGACCCGAAGAACCAGAGCGTGTCCTGGCTGATCGGCCCACCTAATCCGCCGCCGTAGTTGTAGGCCTGCTTCACATGCGGCGTCCCCGACACCCCGCGGGCGCGCAGATCGTCGTCGAGGTTGCTGCCCTGTAGAGACCCGGCCGTCCCATCGTATTCGAGCGTGCCGAACAGGCTATTGGCACCCTCCCTCGGAATGATGTTGATGCGCACGCCGCCCGTCTCGGCCTCGGCCGGGTTGCCGCCCATCTGCACGGTGACTTCCTGCGTGTCCACGCGGTTCTGGCTGTATACGCCGCGCATCGCCTCCATGCCGTAACTCACCACCCGGATGTCATCCGGGGCGCCGTGCACGGTGATCTGCGCCTGCGACCGCTCGCTTTGTGTAAAGCCGACGTCCACGCCGCCCGTGGCGCCCGCGTCGGCCGCGGCCGGCGGCGGCTGCCGCATCGCCGGAATGAGCGACGCCCACACCCCGGTCGACTTGGCAATGGGGAGCGACTCCACCGTGTCCCGCGTGAAGACTTCCCGGGCCGCGACGTTCTGCGTGTCGACGACCGGGGCGGCTCCGGTGACGGTCACCGTCTCTTCAATCGCGCCGACCTCCAGCTCGCCGTTGACCGTGGCGGTAAACGCCGACGTCAGCACGATCCCGTCCCGCACGAACGATCTGAAGCCGGGCAAGGTGAAGGTCACCCGGTAGGTCCCCGGCCGCAGGTCGACGATGCGGTAGACGCCCCGGTCGTCGCTCACCGCGACGCGGGCGCCCTCGATCAGGGCCGGACTACTGGCCTCGATCGCGACTCCAGGCAGCACCAGCCCCGCAGGGTCCCTGACCACGCCGGTGATGGCGCTCCCCGTCTGCGCCGCGCTGATCGCCGGCAGCACTATGAGGCACAACACGCCGGTGACCAATTTCTTCATGGCCGTCCTCCTGTGGGGATCAGACCCCGGTGACGCGAGCGAGCAACCGGCAGAACGTGAACTGCGCCCCGAACTTCAGCAACCGGCCGCTCAGGATTTCGACCGGCTCCAGCCAACGAGTCCCATACGTCACATTCGACGCCAGCAGCGGGCTGGTGTTGAGGGCGTTGTACAGTTCAATCGTGCCGAGCAGGCTGGTCTGGAAGGCGATTTCCTGGACGCTGGCGTTGTTGATCGCGAACACGCGGAAGCCGCCACCCGGGCCCATCGCCCGGTTGACGCGCATGCCGTCCACGCTCGGGATCATGTCATCACACCGAGTGCCGTGGATCGTCCAACTGGACGTCGTATCTCCTTCGCTGCCGCCGACGTCCTGGTTCCTGGCGGGCAGGTTCGCGCCGAGCAGGAGCGCCGCACAGCCGTTCGACGTCTTGCTGACAGGAAGGGCGTCCAGCGTATCCCGGGAGAAGACGTTCTGCGTCCGGACGTTCGAGATGTCGACGACCGGCGCTTCGCCGGTGACCGTGATCGTTTCCTCGAGCGTGCCGACGCGCATCTCCGCGTTGATCGCCGCCGTGAATCCCGTGGTCAGCTCGAGGCCTTCGCGGCGGAAGGTGCTGAATCCGGGCAGCGTGAAGGTGACCGTGAACAGGCCCGGGCGCAAGTCGACGATGCGGTAGCGGCCCTGGTCGTCGGTGACGGACGTGCGGACCTTTTCAATCAGTGCAGGGCTGGAGGCTTCGACCGTGACACCTGGCAGAACTCCGCCCGACGTGTCCCGGACCGTGCCGGTGATCGAGCCGCTGACCGCCGTCTGCGCGACTGCGGCGACCGGAACGAGCGTGACACACAGCACCGCGACGACCAGCTTCGAGGTAGCCATCTGACCTCCTTACAGGTTCACGAGGTCGAGAAGTGCGATGTACCCCTATAAACGCCGTCGAATCAGTGCGGAAGGCTTACGTGCGGTGCTCTGAGCGGAGGTTATACGCCCCCAGTCGCGTGGCGTCAATCATTCATTCGCGAATCTTGGGAGGGAGGGCAACCACGAAGACACGAAGACCACGAGCACAAATTCGTGAACTTCGTGACCCTCGTGGTTGAAGCGTCTTACTGCGTACCGGCCGCGGGCTTCAGCGTGACGCGCTGCACGCGCCAGTTGCCCAGCTCGCCGACGAGCAGCTCGTTCTCGCTGCGGCAGTCGAGCGAGTTGACCGTGCCGAACTCTTTCAACAGCTTGCCGGCGCGCCCGAACCTGCCGACGATGCGGCCGTCGAGCGTCATCTTCACGATCTCGCCGTCGTAGTCGAGGTTGTTCGGCGGGTTCGAGTTCGACACGTACAGGAACTGCCGGGGCGGCGGCGTGATGCAGATCGCCCATGGCGCGCCGACGTTGCGGAACTGCGTCTTGAAGTTCCCCTCGGTGTCGAACACCTGAATACGGCGATTGTCGCGATCGGCAACGTAGATGTTGTTCGCCGCGTCGACCACGATGCCCTTGACCACGCGGAACTGTCCGGTGGCGGTGCCCGTGGATCCCCAGTTCTTGATCCACTTGCCGTTCGGGTCGTACTTCGCGATGCGCGAGTTGCCGTACCCGTCGGTGATGTAGATGTTGCCGGTGGAATCCCAGGCCACGTCGGTCGGCCGGTTGAAGTTCTCTCCCGGCGGCCCCGCACCCGGCAGTGGCGGCGCTCCGCCTCGGCCCGCCGGCGCGCCGGCGGCCGGCGCGCCCGCCGGACCCGCCCCCCCGGCCGGCGCCGCCGGCGGCGCCGGACGGTTCGGGACGAGCGCGTAGGTGTCGGCGAGCGTGTTGAGCGGCAGGTTCGGCACGCGCATCGCCTCCGGCTTGCGGCCGAAAATCATCTGCACGCGTCCGTTCGGGTCGAACTTGATCACCTGGTTCGACATCTGATCGACGACCCAGACGTTGTCCTGACGATCGACGCGCACCTGCTGCGCCTCCAGGAAGCCGTACGCCCCCTGGCCGATCTCCCGCACGAACTTGCCGGTGCGGTCGAACTGGAACAGGCGAGACCCGCCGTGCGACACGTTGCGCGCGCCTGCCGTCGTGATCACCGGCGTGCCCAGCCGCGTGTAGACGAAGATGTCGCCCTTCGAGTTGGCGGCGACGCCCGCCGCCTCGCCAATGTAGACGTCACGCGTGAGTTGGAGGGCGTCTACCGCGTCGTACGGGATTTCGGGGAAATTCAACTGCGCCGACGCGGTCACGCCGAGCGCGATCGTGGCCGCGGCAAGGGAGACGAACAGCAGACGTTTCATGGAACCCTCCCTTACCGGCTCGACGTGGTGTTGGTCGGGCGCAGAATGATCTTCTGCACGCGCCACGCCGAGATCTCCGAGATCATGAGCTCGTCGGGGTTGCGGCAGTCGATGCCGTGCACCGTCTGGAACTGTCCGAGCTGCTTGCCCGCGCGCCCGAACTTGCCGACGATGCGGCCGTCGAGCTCCATCTTGTAGACCTCGCCGGTCACGTCCCAGGAGGCCGCCGGAGTGTTCGAGTCGGGGTTCGAGTTCGACGAGTACAGATACTGGTGCGGCCCGGGCGAGATGCACACCTCCCACGGGTTGCCGACGTTGTCATAAATCGCGCGCAGCACCAGGTTGTTGTCGAACACCTGAATCCGCTGGTTGCCGCGGTCGGCGACGTACACGTTCCCCTGCGCGTCAACCGCGAGCGAGTGCGGCGTGTTGAACTGATACGGCTCGCTGCCGCGCAGGTTGCTCCCCACCTTGCGGACGAAGCGTCCGTTCTTGTCGAACTTCACTACGCGGTGATTGATGTAGCCGTCCGAGATGAAGATGTTGCCCTGCGGATCCCAGCCGACGTCGGTCGGACGGCCGAACAGGTACCGTTCGTCGGTTGGCGGATCGCCCTGCGGTGTCTCGACCGCGCCTTCGACCGCTTCCGGCCGGCGCCCGAGCACCATCAGTACCCGTCCCTCGGGGCTCATCTTGATGATCATGTTGGTGCCTTCGTCGACCACCCAGACGTTGTCCTCGCGGTCGACGCGCACCTTGTGCGCGAACTCATGGCCGTAGGAGTTCGGCAGCCACTCGCGCACGAAGTTGCCGTTCGGATCGAACTCGAACAATCGGGTATCGTCGCGGCGATGGTAGACGAAGATGTTCCCCTTCGAGTTCCGCGCCACGCCCATGCTCTCGCCGAAGTAGACGTCAGGCGGCATCTTGAAGAAGTTGGGAACCGATTCGAACGGGATTTCCGGAACGTTTTCCGCCCGGGCCTTGTTCTGCGCCGATCCCGCCACGCCCATCAGCAGCATCGCCAGAGCCACGCAACCGACCAGATATCGCTTCATTCGAGCCTCCGTGATAGGTGCCATAAGGGTATGCCGTAACCGCGTAGGGCGCCAGTCGAATCTCATGCGGAAGGCACTTCCCTGGGTCCGTCTGAGTGGCCCGCATGTCGATGGTGTCCTTCGACGTAACGCGACGAGAAGCGCGAGGTTGTTACATGGTCAGGGGCGAGCTGCACCGCGGCGTCTTCGCGAACGGGTGGAAAAGAAAGCGGGGGACCCCGAGGCTAGCGCTTTCTCGACCTGCGGCTCTTTCGCCCACGCGGAGGCCGATCCGACGCACGGTCGGGGACGGGCAGCTCCGCCAGTTCGGCCCATCCTTCGGCGACGAGCATGTGCGCGTCTCGCGCTGGCAGGTCGAGCGTATCGCCCGTGTGAGCCTGAGACAGATCGATCCCGTTCAGAATGTTTGAGAACTTCCGCGTGAGCCGGACCTTCATGCCCAGCTGCCCTTGCGAGCCGCGTTCTTGAGCTTGGAACTGTAGTCTTTCATTTCGCGCTTCGACTATCAGTTGTAATAACGCCAAACGTAAGTCGATCGACAGGCGGAGTACGACGCAAAACAGCAAGATCCACGCCCGATTCGGGACGGAAATATTCCAAAGTCCGCCGAGCGACTGACTTTGCAAGTCCACGGTCGGAGGTCGCGCCAAACTGTTCGGCCATCCGATTCACCAGATGCTCATCGTGTTTCCGCTCGGGCAGCTCGGGTCATCGTCAATCGCCAGTGATCGTGGCGCTCAGGCGACGATTCTGTGTGGCCTTCGACGATTCTGTGTGGTCTTCGACGATTCAGGTTCGATGCACGCGCCCACTCGCGCCGCTCGGGCTGCTCGCCGTCGACCCCTCCCTGCCAGACTGGCTTCCCGACATCACGTTGCGCGATTATCGATCGCAGCGACGATCCGGGACCGCGTGGCGGCGCTCGCCGACACGATACGCCACGGGACGCTCGTTACCGGACGAACTTCTCCGTTGTTCCGGTGAGCGCGCCGCCTACCGGAGGGCGCCACAGAGCGATCTCGTCGAATCTTCTGGCGAGCTCGAAGTCCTTGCCGGTGATCCCGCCGGCGCTGTGCGTCGAAAGCGCCACGCCGACGCGCCGATAGCTCACCGCAAGGTCGGGATGATGGTCGGCCGCCTCGGCCGCGAATCCGAGCGCGTTGACGAGCATCAGCGTGACGGGCCAGCCGTCGGTCTCGTAGACGCGGCGAATCGCCTTGTCCTCGTAGCGCCAGCCGGGGAGCTTCCCCAATTGCGCAGTGATGTCCGCGTCCGAATAGGGCGTTTCTGTGGGTGCCATGTCTACAGCTCCATCCGATAGATGGCCGATTGGCCGAAGTTCTCTTCGATCTCCATCTCGATCGCCGTGAGGCCCTGCACGCCGAGCCCGTGGAGCTCGGCGTGCAGACGATCGGCCAGCAGCTCCGCGAGCATCTCGACCGTGGTGTTGGCGACCGGCAGCAGCGCGCAGTCGCGGCGCGGAAAGACATATCGCGGTGTGCCGTCGACCGAGACGCGCACGGTATCGCCTGTCTCGGTCACGGCGATCCGCTCGCTCTGCATGGGAAGCAGGACCAAGTGGTCGATGTCACGGCAGAGCCCGCGCATGATCCGCTTCAGCTCGAGAAAATCGAACACCAGCCGGTGGTCGGGTTGAAGTGCGCCGTCGACCGTCACACGCGCGCGGTAGTTGTGCCCGTGCAGCCCCTCACAGCGGTGTCCCGCGTAGGTGATGAAGTGCGCCGACGAAAAGACGAGGTCGTCCTTGGTGACCGAGACACGAAAGTGGCCGCGCGGAGGCATCGACGGCGGATCGTACCACCCCGCCGGGGTCCCCGGTGTGCCTCCGCGCCGAGGTGGCCGCGCGCGGCGCCACGGCGTTAGGATCAGCGTCGTATGCGCTTGGTCATTGCGGCGGGCCTTCTGGTCGTGACGGCGCTCTGCTGGGCTTGGATCGTGCCGATGGCGCGTGACATGTACGGGCCGATGACCGGCCCTTCCGCGTGGATGATGACGGGCACCTGGGATATGCGGTACGCGCTGCTGATCTGGGCGATGTGGGCTGTCATGATGGCCGGCATGATGCTTCCCTCCGCATCGCCGATGCTGCTGTTGTACAGCGCGACGGCGCGCCGCGGTCCCGATCCCGGCTCCGCACTGCTGCGCGTGACGGCTATGGCGGTCGGGTATCTGCTCGTGTGGTGCCTCTTCAGCGCTGGCGCGACGCTACTGCAAGGGGTCGCGAGCCGGCTGCTGCTGGTCACGCCGATGATGGAGACGGCGACGGCGGGGGCCGGCGGTATTCTGCTGCTCGCAGCGGGTGCCTACCAGTTCACGCCGCTCAAGGGCGCGTGCCTGCGGGCGTGCCGATCGCCGCTGTCGTTCATCATCGAGCGCTGGCGCGCCGGCCCGCTCGGGGCCTTCCGTATGGGACTCGACCACGGGCGCTACTGTCTCGGGTGCTGTTGGGCGCTGATGCTGCTCCTCTTCGCCGGCGGCGTCATGAACCTCTGGGTGATCGCGGCGCTCACCGTCTTCGTGCTCATCGAAAAGCTGGCACCCTTCGGCGTGCACAGCGGCCGGCTGGCTGGCGTGGCCCTCATCGGCTTCGGGTTCTGGATGTTCGTTCGATGATGACGGCTGAGGCGTCTTGAGTATGCGGATTCTCCTGCTCTCGATGCCCGACTCGTTCGAGCACACGCCGACGGTGGCGATTCGCATGCCGACCGGCGCGCTCGGCTCCATCGCTGGCAACGTCGACCCACATCACACGGTCGCGGTGGCCGACCTCGTGCTCGTGCAGCGGTCCGTGCGACCGGCGGTCGAGCGTCTGATGTCGCAGATCCGGCCGGATGTGGTGGGCCTTTCCGTGATGACGTTTCAGCGCGCCACCGCGCGCCGCGTCATCGACCTGCTGCGTGCGCTGAAGCCCGAGGTCCGCATCGTCGTCGGCGGCTACGACCCGAGCCTGGCGCCCGACGCCTGGACCCATCCCGCGCTCGGCGTCGACGTCATCGTGCGCGGCGAGGGCGACATGACCTTCCGCGAGCTGCTGCGGGCCTGGGAAGCGGACCTGCCGCTGTCGGACATCCCGGGGCTGTGGTTCCGCGACAGCGGCCGATTTCACGTCAATCCGCCGCGGCCGGTGACGTCGCTCGACCGCGGTGAGATCCGGCCGCCGAACCGGGCGTCGCGCGTGCTGACGGGGTACACGATGCTCGGGCGCCCGGTCGATGTCGTCGAAACCTCGCGCGGCTGCACGTTCGACTGCAGCTTCTGCTCGATCATCGAGATGCGCGGCCGGAACTTCCATCGATTCCCCATCTCGCGCGTCATCGACGACATCGCCGACGCGCGAGCCAGAGGCGCACGCGCGGTCTTCTTCGTCGACGACAACATCACGATCGACGTGCCGCGCTTCGAGGCGCTGTGCCGCGCGATCATCGACGCCGGCCTCCACACAATCGATTACCTCGTGCAGGCGATGACGGCCCCGATCGCCGCCCACGGCGAGACGCTGGCGCCGCTCATGCGGCGAGCCGGGTTCCGTTACGTGTTTCTCGGCATTGAAAACGTGCTCGAAGAGGATCTCATCTTCCTGAAGGCGCGTGCGAAGAACAGCCGGACGCGCGGGGCGTCTCGCGTCAGCACGGCGGCGGCGGCCGTCGACATCCTCCACCAGCACGGGATGCTCGTCGTCGGTGGCCTCATCGTCGGCAATCCAGACGACGGCCGTGAAGCCGTGGCGGCCAACCTCGCGTTTGCCCGCCGCTACATCGACTGGCCGTACATCCAGCACCCAACGCCCTATCCCGGCACGCCGATGACGCGCGATTTCGAGCAGCGGAACCTCATCGTCAATCGGCACGTCGAGGAGTACGACGGCACGACCGCCGTGACCCGAACCGCACACCTCGCGCCCGAGGAGGTCGAATTCCTGCGTTGGAACGCGGAGCGGTGGATGAAGCTCCGGCACATGCCGGCCGCGTTCCGGCACGATCCGCTGTTCGTGCTGCGTCATGCCCCGTGGATGCTGGCCCACACCTTCCGCGGCACGACGTGGCGCTCGATCCTCGGGCTCGAGTCGCGTCGTGACGTGTTCACGCGCTATCGCCGCCTCCGCGAGCGGGAGCGCTTGTACCTCGACTGGCCTGATCCGCTGCCAGCGGGTGGCTCGACGGTTCCCGCGGTACAGACCTAGGGCTCGACTGTGCCGTTCTTGCAGAGCCCGTACGCAGGAGCGGGCTCGTGATCCGTGTTGGTATCAATACGCTCGAGGGAAAGGGGCGGGTCCTTGCGGACCCGCCTCATGCCTGGTTGCCCCAGTTCACCTGTGAGGCGCAGGCGAAGCGTCCGGTCGGCCAGTCGACACGCAGATCGCCGTATTCGCCGCGGATCCCCTGCGTCGTCGCGATCGCGCCGTCGTTCCAGAAAAGCCCGCCTTTCGGATACGTGATGTGCACTTCCTTCTCGTCGCCGCTCACCGGATCCTTCAGCGGCGTCAGCCGCATCTCGATTGCTCCCGGCACGCGAACCGACGAGCGCTCGGCGGCTACAGAGATTTCGACCGGCTTCCGGATCGGCCCGTCAAAGCGCGCAATGGTCCCGGCCAGCGCTTCCCACGGCATACCGCCCATCTTGCCCGATAGGATCGTCGCAAAGGCGTCCACTTGGGCCTGGCTTGCCTTTTCGTCGATGAACAGCGCCACATGGCCGTTGCCCTCGTGGATCGCCTTCGGGTACTTGAAGATGATCGCGGCGCGCACGCCGTTCAGCGACACGTCGCCGAAACGGCCGTCGATCACCTCGGCCCCGAACAGCCCTTCGCACTTCCCTTCGTTGGGGAACCCGCCGAACTGACAATTGCAGCCGTGCGGGCAGTTGCATGCTTCAATCCAGTGTGCCTGCAGACGCCACGGCGTCCGTTCAGCAGCTTCAGCGGGCATCTCCTCACCTCCGATACGGCGCGCCTAGGGGCGCGGCTGCGGCACGATGCGCAGATACGGCTTCGGTGCCTTCCAACCCTGCGGGTAGACCCTCTTCGCCTCATCGTCAGACACCGATCCGGCGATGATCACATCGTCGCCGTTCTTCCAGTTCACCGGCGTCGCGACCTTGTGCTTCGCCGTCAGTTGGAGCGAATCGATCACCCGCAACACCTCGTCGAAGTTGCGTCCCGTCGTCATCGGGTACGAGATCATCAGCTTGATTTTCTTGTCGGGCCCGATCACGTATACGTTACGGACGGTTTGATTGTCAGCCGGCGTCCGTCCTTCGCAGGAGCCGGCGAGGTCGGCCGGCAGCATTCCGTAGAGCTTCGAAATCTCCAGCGTCGGGTCGCCAATCATCGGATAGTTGGGCGCGTAGCCCTGCGTCTCCTTGATGTCGTTCGCCCACTGTTTGTGGCGGTCGACCGGATCGACGCTGAGCCCGATGATCTTCACGTTTCGCTGTTCGAACTCGGGCTTGAGCTTGGCCATATACCCCAACTCGGTCGTGCAGACCGGCGTGAAGTCCTTGGGGTGCGAGAACAACACCGCCCAGGAGTCGCCGATCCACTGATGGAACCGGATGCGGCCTTCGGTGGTATCGGCCTCGAAGTCAGGAACGGTGTCGCCAATGCGAAGACTCATGGAACGCCTCCTTGCAGAACCTCTGGATCATACAGTGATCAGTCTCTACAAATATTCGCTGTGAGCTCCTCAGTTCAACCGCCGCACCCGCGGCGTGCCGCCGCGGCGACCCGAATTTGTAGCGCTTCATCTCCTGGAACGCCTGATCGGGCCGTCCGGGATCGGCGCTAGAATCGCCAGCGCACCCCTGCGTTGAGGGTCCGCCCTTCGAGCGGCGCCCACGCATCCACCGTCCACCTGCCATCGACGCCGCGCACGGGCCTGACGAGCCGGTGTTCACGCGTCTGTCGCACGTCGGCCAGATTCTCGACGTTGACGTAGACGCGCGACCGGCCGACCGCCCAGTCGACGAGCCCGCCAAACAGCACGTGCGGGAAGCCCCGCCGCCGGAACGGGTTGTCGTCGAGCGCCTGCCGCCCCGTGTAGAACACCTCGAAGCCGACGCGCGCCGGGCCGACCTGCTTCAGCAGGTCGAACGTCGCCGAATGCCGCGGGTTGAGCGGCACCTCGCGCCGGCCGCGGCCGCCCAGATCGGGTTCCGTCGCCCAGAGATACATGTGCGTCAGGATGATGTCGACGTCGCCGGCGCGACGGAAGTGGGCGATGAGCTCCGTGCCGCGCGTCACAGTCGTGCCGTCGACATTGACGACTGCGATGGGAAAGTCCAACCGGCCTGTTTCCTGCAAGTCCAATGCGTCGGTGATGCGTGAGTAGAAGACCGTCGCCGTCAGGTCGAACGGTCGGCGTGTCCATGTGACGTCCGCCGAAAAGCTGTTTGCGCGCTCGGCTTCGAGCGCGCCGAGCGGCGCCACTCGGGTGAGCCCCGTGGCTTCCGTCTCCTCGGTGAACGGCGTCGGCGCGAAATAGCCACGTCCCGTGGACAGCCGCACCGTCCACGCCTCGTCCGGCCGGATGAGCGCCGAGACGCGCGGGCTCACGAACGTGCCGAACTCGCTGTGGGCGTCGACGCGCGCGCTCCCCGACAGCGTCAGGCGAGGCGTCAGCCTGAGCTCATCCTGTGCGAACGCTGCCGGTACGACGTACGTGTAGTTGAACCGTGGCACGTGCCGGGACTCGAAGCGATTGCCCTGTATGGCCGCGCCCGCGAGCCACGTGTGGCTGCCGTCGATGCCCGTCAGCGACACCTCGCCGAACGACGTCTGGTGATCGTTCTTCTCGACCACGGCGCCAAACGTCTGCGTGTGACGTTGCAGGGTGCCGCTTCCGCGCGCCGCTACCACGTGCCCATCGCTCGTCGTCATGCGCCACACGGCGCCGCCGTCGATCCGCGTCGTGTCCAGGCTCTCGGGAAACGGCCGACCGTCTGGCGCCTGCCCGCCCCGCGTCGTCCCGCCGCGGCGCCGCTCCCCCATAGCGCCAAGCGCCACGAGCAGCGAGCGGCCAGCCTCGTCGTTCCAGAAGAATCGCGGGCGTGCGACGACGCGCCGGTACATCGGCAGGTCGGTCCAACTGTCTTCATCGAGATCGGACCGGTGCTGCATATGGAGGCCGCCGACGAATGTGTAGCCCCAACGTTCGCTCAGCGGCCCGGCCAGCCAGTTCACGACATCCGTGCCGCGGTGGCTGGTGGCATTGACCAGCAGCTCGCGCTCGCGCCCTGAGGCGGGAGGCCGCCGCGACACGAGATTGACGACGCCGCCGATGGCCGACATGCCATAGAGCGCGGAGGCGACGCCCTTGATCACCTCGACCTGGCCGAGATCCATCGGCGGAATCTGCAGCAGCCCGATTGAACCCGTCTGCCCACCGTAGAGCGGCAGGCCGTCGGCAAGGATCTGCGTATAGCGCCCACGCAGCCCTTGAATCCGTACACTCGCCCCGCCAAGGGAGGGCGACGTCGTCTGCACGCGGAGGCCGTTGGTCTCGTTGAGCAGCATCGAGACGTCGCCCGGCGTCATCATGATCTTTTCCTGGACTTCCTCGCCGGGGACGACCTCGACGCGCAACGGCTGATCCTCGAGGCGCGTCTCGGTTCTCGTGGCGGTGACGATCACTTCCTCCTCGAACTCGAGCGCCTCCTCGAGCTCGACCAGGACCCGCTGTGTCTGACCAGCGGCGACCTTCACAACGGTCGTGATCGGCGCGAACCCTGCTTTGAGGACCGTGATCTCGACGGTCCCTGGAGTCACGGAGGCGGTCACGACGCCATTAGCGCCGGTCCTGAGCGTGACGCCGTTGACGACGACTTCCACGTCGGCGACGCGAGTGTTGTCGGCGCGCACTTCGACCCGGACGGTAGTCTGGACTTGTGCGGCGGAAGGGACCGGAGAGAGAACGAGAAGGACGACGAGGAACACGAGAGGATTGTGCATCACGCCTAGGCGCTGGCCGCCGGCCGCTGGCCGCTCGCTGGTCACGGGAACCAGGAACGTGATCTGCGTCGGGGCTCGCTAATCGGGATGGGTGTTAGGCTCGCGACTTTAGCCGGCCATAGCCGCCCGCCCGAAGCCTGACGCCCACGGCCCAACGCCCGATTTCAATCCCACTCGAGCTCGATGCCGTGGCCACGGTCCTTGTCGCCGTGGAGCGGTGTAATGAAGCCGAGCAGACAGCCGTTGGTCCCGTCGCGCAACACGTGGCAGCGCACGCGGATGCGGTCACCCACGCGCACGTCCTCTTTCTTGACGCCGTTCTGCATGATCGCGTTCGGGCCGGCGGCTTCGAGCGCCCACGTCACCACTTCCCCCTTGTCGTCCTTGATATCGACGTAGACCCAGGAGTGCGGCACGATGAAGTGCAGTTCGCGGACGGTGCCCTCGAGCATCGACCACTTGGTCACCTCGTACGCGCTGTGCGAATGATGCGCCCACGCCGGCAGCGCCAGCGCCGCCGCACAGACGACCGCGAGGCCGAAGATTCTGACCTGCATGATCGCTCTCCCTTCTCGGAGGTGCCGGTTACCTGACGCGCGGCGGCGGCGGATACCCGTTCGAATACAGTTGGATACCCTGCCACTCGTAGCGCACCGGCTTGAGGTCCTTGTCCAGGAAGCGTATCGAGATCTGGAACAGGCCCGGCGCCGGTGCGCCTTTGGGCACCGTCGCCTCCAGGATGTAGAGCCGGTTCTCGTGCATGTGCACGACGCCAAAGGTGCGCGACCCGTCGGCATTGGTTAGATGGATCTCGTGCCCTTCGACGCGGTCCGAGTTGTAGTGCGCATAATGCGTCAGCTTCACGCCGTCACGCTTCATGAAGTTCCACGAGGCATACACCAGCGCGCCCCGCACGTCCTCGGGACCGTCGTCCTGGCACTGGTCGCCGTCGCCGCCGTCGGCTTTGCATTTGGCATTGCGTTCGCCGTGCAGCGTGATGGCGTCGCTGTAGTCGACCACCGTGACCGAATACCGCGCGGCGCCGCTCCCGTACGCATAGACGCGGCCCGGCAGCGTGATCCGGTACTCCGTCGGATATGTGATCGCCTGTACGGTGGGCTGACCGGGGAAGCTGATGCTGAAGAAATCCTGCTTGCTGACGAACTCGGTCCAGGTGGTGCCCTGGGCGAACGCGAGCCCCGCGAGGCAAACGGACGCGATCGAGATCACGAGGACGCGGCGCATGGTGAAGCCCTCCCGCCGCGCCTAGTTTACCGGAGACTGGAGCTTTCGAAAGCGGGGCGTCAGTGCGTCGTCGGCGTGGCCGGCACGTGGAAGGCCTTCGTGACGGGCGCACCATCCCACTCGTCCGGCGTCTCGAGACCGAGCAGCCACAGCACGGTTGGTGCGGTGTCGAACGTCTGAATCGGCACGTCCTTCAGTAGACCGGCGTTGGCGCCCTGTCCCCAGGCAATCCAGGGAATCGTGACGTCGAGCGGATCGTCGGTGCCGTGCCCGCGGTCGTGGCCGCCATGATCGGCGGTGACGAGCAGTGAATAGTTCCCTTTCCCGTACGCCGTGTCGGCCGCATCGACGAGCGCGCCGATCGCCTCGTCAGTTTCGTGAACCGCCCGCCCGTAGGCGTGGCTCATCCAGCCCGAGCTGTGTCCCGCGCGATCCGGGTCGGAGAGATGAATGAACAGGAGGTTCGGACGCTCTTTGGCCAGATACGACCGGACGTCGGCCATCGTGCGGTTGCTCGACCAGCGGCCGAACCACCCGCCCGGCGCCTGCGAGTAGTCGAGCGTACCCGGCCGCTGCAGCGGCTCGAACTTGGATTTGCTGAAAAAAGCGGCCGTCCGATAGCCGTGTGCGCGCGCCACGCTGAAGATCGTCGGGAACCCAACCACGTCGGTTTTCGCGCTGATGACGTTGTTCCAGAAGACGCCGTGATCTTCCGGAGGTTCTCCGCTCAGCATCGACGTGTGCGACGGCAGCGTCGTGCTCGGCATGATCGTGCGCGCCGCCAGCGAGTAGCTCCCCTCGCGCATCAGCCGCTGCAGCGTCGGCGCCTCGAACTCGCCGATCGCGTCGGGACGCAATCCGTCAACCGATACGAGCACGACGTTGCGCGTCAGACCGGCGTCGGGCAAGCGGACGCGGGGCACCTCGCCAGGACGCGCAATGACATAATGCGCCCCGCAGGCAGACACGGACACCAGCGACGCGGCCAGAAGGGAAACCTGGACCAACGTGTTCATGCGGCTGTGCTTACAGCGTACGCGCGGAACAGCCTCCCGGTCAATCTGCTCAGCTGTTTCGAAGCGCCGAACGTGCCTGCGGTGCCCAAGGTGCTACGGCCCGTCAGGCACGCGAGGCACCCCGAGAACACCCTACCGACGTTCGTCGTCAGGCACCGCGCGGATGTCCGTCAGCATCACCGGCGAGCTCGCGAAGTCCTCGAGCTCGAGGATGCTGCCATACGCGCGAATCTTCGTGGCGATCGACATCGTCCCCGTGCCACGGCCGTCCGGCCCGATGTGCATCTGAATCACCGTGAACGGATAGTCGATTGAACGCGGGCGATGCCACGCCTCCCAGAATCCGATCGGCCGGTCCGTCGCAATGACGATACGGCGCCCCCCGTCTTCGGCGGGTGTCTGCTGGGCGTACCGGAGGTCGTAGCCGAGCGAATCTGGCGTTCGAATCCGACCTACCGGGCGCACGTCCTGCAGGACATCGAGCATGGCGCGCGGCCCCTTCTCTCGCAGCGTTCGCACCAGCGTCGTCCGTTCGGCTGCTGCGGACCATCGGTCGAGGGAGATCAGCACTGTCCCCGCCCCGCTCGTAATGTTGTTCGCGGCCACCGCGACGGCCGTGAAGTCTTCGGGGACTTCGCGCAGTTGGGCGGCAGGCTCCGCGCTCACCAGGGCGAGCGCGGCCGCAGCCGCGAAAAACAGGTGAATACGCATGAGACCCTCCGGCACTTTCCATTCAGGAACGGTGCCGAAGCGCCACGGCGGATGCAAACGCGCGGCGGCTCTACAGCGTCGGGAGTGTGTCATGTGGCGTCGGGCGCCGGTGTCAGCGGTCCGGGGACCCTATCGGGCCGATCGGCCGCCACACGGGGCGCCGCCCGTGCGCGCTCGTGCTGAGCCAGCCCCAGCGGGCGTGCGTAGCGCAGGTACATGGTCGGGACCACCACCATGTTCAGCAGTGTCGACGTCATCAGCCCGCACAGAATCACGATAGCCATTGGCGTCTGAATCTCGCTGCCGGCCTTGCCGCCGCCGAAGGCCAGCGGGATGAGGGCCAGCCCGGCGGCGAGCGCGGTCATCAGGATCGGGATGAGCCGTTCGCGGGCGCCCCGTTCGACGGCCTCACGGAAATCGGCCACGCCTTCCTCCCGCATCAGGTGCTGGATGTGCGAGACGAGCATGATGCCGTTGCGCGTGGCAATCCCGAACAGGGTGATAAACCCGATCATCGACGCCACACTCAACACGCCACCCGCCAGATAGACCCCCGCCACGCCGCCGATGAGCGCCAGCGGCAGGTTGAGCATCACGAGGAGCGCATCCCGGGGGCGGCCGAACGCCAGGACCAGCAGCATGAACACGCCGGCGATGACGCCGACTCCGAGCACGAGCAGGCGACGCGAAGCGCTCTGCTCGCTTTCAAACTGCCCCCCGTACTCGACGCGGTAGCCGGGCGGCATCGGCACCGTTCGGGCGACGGCCGCGCGCATCTCCTGGACCACGCTGCCAAGGTCCCGGCCCGCAACGTTGCTCGAGACCACGATCCGCCGCTGGACGTTCTCGCGCAGGATCATGTTCGGGCCCTTTTCGCGGCGCACGTCGGCGAGCAGCCGGATCGGCACCGGCCCGCTGTTCGGGGTGTCGACGGGCAGATCCGCGAGACGCTCGAAATCGGCCTGCGCGGCGGGACCGAACTTGACGACGAGGTCGAAGGCGGTCGCGCGATCGAAGATCCGCCCCACGACCGCGCCGGCGAGGCTCGTTTCGACGGCTTCGGCCACATCGCTCGGCCGCAGGCCGTACCGGGCAATCGCCACCCGGTTGAGGACAAAGCGCACGACCGGCACTTCCGTTTGCTGCTCCAGCGCAACGTCGACGGCACCGGGCACGCCCATCATCACGTCCCGCACCTGCTCGCCCACCCGGCGAAGCGTCAGGAGATCGTCGCCGACGATCTTGACTGCGATATTCGCCCGCGTGCCCGACAGCATGTGGTCGATCCGATGGGAGATCGGCTGTCCGATCGTCACGTTCGTGCCCGGCAGGCCGGCAAACGCGCGCCGCAGCTCGACGAGCAGCTCGTCACGCGGCCGGCCGGTGTCGCGCAGGCCGACGTCGATTTCGGCCGCTTCGACGCCTTGCACGTGCTCGTCGTACTCCGCGCGGCCGGTCCGGCGCGCCGTGGCCACGACTTCCGGCTGCGCCAACAGGATCTGCTCCACGCGGCGGCCGATCTCATCGGACTTGGCGAGCGACGTCCCCGGCAGCGTGTTCGCCTGGATGGTCAGGGTGCCTTCGTTGAACTCCGGCAGGAACGCCGTGCCCAGCCGCGTCATCGCCGCGACCGCGCCGATCAGGAGCAGGGCGGACAGACCGATGACCAGCCTCGGGTGATCGAGCGCCCGCGGCAGATCGCGGGCGAAGCGCGCCTTGAGCGTCCGCGCCAGCCAGCCTTCGTGGCCGCGCAGGATCGAGCGCGCGCCAGGCAGGAAGGCATAGCTCAGCGCGGGGGTGACCACAATGGCCACGATCAGCGAGGCCATCAACGCCACGATGTACGCCACCGCCAGCGGCGCCAAGAGTCGCCCCTCCACACCGGACAGGCCGAAGATCGGGAGGAACACGAGCACGATGATGACGGTCGCGAATACGATCGACGTGCGGATCTCGAGCGTCGCGTCACGGACGACCGCGGCGGTGGGCTGCTGCTCCGCCACCGGCCTGGCCGCGTTCTCCCGGAGCCGGCGCACGACATTCTCCACGTCGATGATCGCATCGTCGACGAGCGCGCCGATCGCGATCGCCATGCCGCCGAGCGTCATCGTGTTGATCGTTGCGCCGAAGGCCCGCAGGACGAGCACGGCCGCGGCCAGCGACAACGGGATGGCGGTCAGCGTGATCGCCGCCCCGCGGAGATTCGCGAGAAACAGGATGACGATCACGACGACCAGCAGGCCGCCGTCGCGCAGGGCGTTGACGACGTTCTGCACCGCCACCTCGATGAAGTCCGACTGGCGGAAGATCCGGCGATCGATCGTCATCCCCGGCGGCAGCTCCGCCTGCAGCGCGTCGAGCTCGACATCCAGGCGCCGCGTTAGCGCGACCGTATTGGCGCCGGGCTGCTTCAGGACGCCGACAATCACGGCCGGCCGGCCGTTTCGCGATCCTTCGCCTCGCTTCAGGGCCGGCCCTTCCCGGACCTCGGCGATGTCGCGCACGAGCACCGGACGGTCGCCGCGCAGCGCCACGACTGTCGCGGCGATCTCCTCCGGGGTCCGCGCGCGCCCGATCGTCTGCAGCACGTACTCCTGCGGGCCCTCCATGTAGATGCCCGCGGACGTGTTCTGACTCGCGCCCCGAACCGCGTCCAGGAGCTCGGTGACCGTGATCGTGTTCGCGCGAAGCTGGTCGGGATTCGCCACGACCTGGAACTGCCGTTCGGCGCCTCCGATCGGCGTCACCTGCGACACCCCCGGCACCGCGAGCAGGCGCCGCCGCACGACGGTGTCGGCGACGGTCCGGAGCGTGAGCGGATCATCGGCCTCCGACGAGATCGCGAAGAACAGGATCTCGCCCATGATGGACGAGATGGGCGCCAGGATCGGCCGCTCGACCTGCGGCGGCAGGCTCGCGGTCACGAGTGCCAGCTTCTCGGCGACGATCTGGCGCGCGAGGAAGATGTCGGTGCCCCAGTCGAACTCGACCCAGACGACGGCAATCCCGACCGCGGTCGCCGATCGCACGCGGCGGACGTCGGAGGCGCCGTTGATCGCCGTCTCGATCGGAAACGTGACGAGCGTCTCCATCTCCTCGGGCGCCATGCCGCGGCCTTCGGCCAGGATCGTGACGGTAGGCGCGGTCAGGTCGGGGAACACATCGACCGGCATGCCGCGGGCGGTCCAGGCGCCGGCGCCCGCCAGCAGGATCGACAGCGCAAGCACCATCCAGTGGTGATCGATCGACCATTGAATGAGCCGTCTCATGTCAGTGCACGTGCCCTTCTGCCGGCAGGCCGCCGGCCGCCGCCGCGAGCTGCACGTCGTACGCACCACGCGTGACAACGCGCTCGCCCGGCATGACGCCGCTCGCCACGCCGACGAGGTTGGCGTCGCGTGACGCGATCTCGACGAACCGCCGCACGAACCGCTCGCCGCCGATCTGCACGAAGACATACGGCCGTCCGGCTTCCATGAGGACCGCCTCCTTCGGCACCGTGGGCACGCGCCGCCGCTCGCGCCCGTAGAGCACCGCGGTCCCGCCCTGGCCGATCAGCAGCCGCTCGCCGGGGTTCGTGACGTCCATCTGGAGCGGCAGGGCGCGCGTCGCCGCGTCGATCACGCCCGCATCGTGCACATGGCGGGGCTCCAGCACGACCGGGTCCCCCATACCTGCGATCTCGAGCTCAACTCCCGCCACCTGCCGCGCCGTCCCTACGTCCGCCGCCTGCACCTGCACCTCCAGCTCCACGCGATCGGTCCGCACGATCCTGAATAGTTCCGCGCCTTCCTCGTAGGCCGCCCCCAGCGTGGCGGACACCGCCGCCAGCCGCCCGCTGATGGGCGCCACGAGCGCGAACCGATTGCCGCTGGCGGTGCCGCCGCCGGTTCGCAGCGTCTCGTCCCACTGCGCGAGACGAGCCTCTGCGGCGCGGAGTCGCGTCTCCGCAATGGAGCTGGCACGACGCGCGTCCTCGACACGGCGCGCGGGCACGGCGCGCTCTGCCAGCAGCCGCTCGGCGCGCGCCTGCTCGACCCGCGCTGCCTCGAGCCCCGACTGCGCCTCGGCCGCGTCGACCACCAGCGTGGCGCGGTCGGCGCCCGCCGACAGCCGCGGCTCGATCCACGCGAGCGTCTGGCCCGCGCGCACGCGGTCGCCGATCGACGGCAGCGCGGCCGCGGTCAGCCGGCCGGCCGCCGGCGCGGCCACCACCGCCTCGCCCCCGGGCAGCGGGTGCACCATGGCTGGGACGCGAATCGACGTGCGCACCTCGGTCTCCTGCACGAGCGCGGTGCCGAACCCGTTGGTCCACTGAGGCTCTTTCAGATAGGAGATCGCTGCCGCGTCTTCCTGCGCGTGCTCCTCGGCGTCAGCGACGGCCGCTGCCTCATCGGCGAAGACCGTGATCACCCCGAGGTCGTGGCGATCGGACAGATCGGGCGCCTTGACAATGAGCGCCCAGCGGTACCGGCCCGCGGGCGGCGACGGACCCTCGACACGGAAGACCCCCGGACGCGACGGCGGATTTCCCTGGAGCACGACCGGCGTAACACCCGACTCCGGCATGAACTCGAGGTGCGGCCGGCCGCTGGTCATGGCCGAGAAGTCACTGAGCCGTGTCAGGTGCACGGCGTACAACGCGGTCTGCCCGGCGACGAGCGGCGGATACTCCATGAAGAGCTCGGTCTTCTCGGTCCACCGGGTCACGGCGAGGGTGGGCAGCTCGGCTTCCGCGTCGACGACGGACGCGTCGTGCCGGGCGCAGCCGGTCACAGCGAGCGCCACCAGGGCAGCAGCGAACAGGTTCGTGGTCATAGCGGACTCTCCCAGCCGGTTGCGAATTCGAGCTCGATTTCCGCCTCGCGCACGGCGAGATCGAGCGTCGTCTGACGGACGCGGGCTGATGCGCCGAGACGGTACGCGTCGAGGAGTTCGAGGATGCCCCGCTCGCCGTCGTCGTAGGCGACTTGCGCGATCCGCTCAATCTGCGCCGCGCGCGGCACCGCCTCCGCGCGATAGCGGTCGGCCGCCGCGCGCCGCTGCAGAACGGCGGCACGGAGAGCTGCCACCTCGCCGCGCAGCACGGCGCGAAACGACGCCGCGTCCGCTTCGGCGCGGGCCGCCTGTGCGGCCGCCAGTGCACGCTCGGGGCGGCCGCGGTCGAAGAGCGGGATCGTGGCATGCACGGCGACGACCGGCCCGATGGCGCTCTCGCCGATCGTCACGGTGCTCCCGACGCCGCCGCTCGACGCCGTCGAGGATTTCGTCCCCACGAAGATCTCCGGCTCCGGCACGAGGCGTCGGTCGGCGGCACGCGCCGCGAAGCGTGCTGCGTCGAGTTCGTAACGGTACGCGACCAGTTCTCCGCGCGCGGACTCGGCGTGCTCGATCAGCGCGTCGAGCGCCGGAACGTCGGACGCGGATGCCGAGCGATCCACGGCCACGATTTGCGAGGGGTCTGTGCCCGCGACGAAGAAACCCGCGAGCATCCCCTGGGCGCGCGCGCGCTCGGTGGCGGCCACTACGAGGTCACTTTCGACGTCGAGGACTTCCCGCTCGGCCCGAAGCCGATCGAAACCGGCCGCGTCGCCCTCGCCTTCCCGTTTCGCCAGAACCTCGCTCAGCTCGCGCAGGCGGTCCCGCGCCTCCATCAGCTCGCGTTCCCGCATCTGCGCGGCAAGGAGTTCCGCGAACGCGAGCCGCAGGTCGGCTCGCAGGCGGCGCACCTCGTCCTCCACACGGCTCGAGCTGGCCGATACGCGAGCCGAAGCCGCCTGCACGTCCAGGCGCCGCCGGCCGGTGATTGGCAGCGGCTGCGACACGGTGACGTAGTGCTCCGTGACGCCGGCAACCGACTGCCGGTCCCAGTTCACGCGGGGATTCGGCCAGCGGCTGGCCGCCAGCACGTCCACACGAGCGATCTCGACGACCGCGCGGATCGCCTGCACGCGCGGGCTGTTCGCCGCCAGGCGGGCCAGCGCCTCGGACTGGGTGAGCATCAACGACTGCGCGCCGGCACCGGGCGGGACAAGGACGACGGCCAGGGCGGCCAGAGAAACCGCTCTATGCATAACACCTCGGCTGAAACGAAGGAACGACAGGAAGACGGCCAGCGAGCCGTCAGATCAGGACGGAAGGGGCAGGAGGGGCGCGAGACTCGGCGCGGCCGAGGTCCGGTGGGCCGTGGCTCCGCACGAGCTCAGGCGGCCGGTGCGGACCGGATTCGAGTACCGGCGGCGGCGTGAAGCGCGCTGGAGGCAGCGTGGGGGCGGCGAATGGCGCCGCTTCAACGGCCACGAAGATCTGTAGACGGGTCGTCTGCTCGGACTCGTGATCGCCGATGTTCGTCGAAACGTCGGCGCCGGACTGTGCTGTGTCGTGATGGCCCGCCGGATGCCCGGCGAAATGCGCGTGCACGGCGGGCGCGTCGTGGTGATCGCCGTTATGGTCATCGAGGTGGGCATGCACCAGCGGCGCACACCACGCGCCCACCGGCAGGGCGGCGCAGAGTCCCGCGGCGATCAGCCTGCGTGCCACATGTGCATTGTTCCGGTTCACTGCTAAAGAGTCAAGGCGCCTGACGACTTCCTGAATTCCTGTTCAGAAACGCGCCTGTGTCACAATGCTGATGTTCCATGCGAACCCTGCACTGGCTGTTCCTCGTGAGCGTCGCGCTCTTCATCAGCGGCATCGGTTTCGTCATCGCCGGTGCGCGGGCGGCGCGTGTGGGCGGCCCGGCGGAGGCGGAGGCGCCCGCGACAACGCCCGTGGCAACGGTCGTGCAGATCATGAACGGCATCGTCCAACCGAACGCCCTCGCGATCTACAACGCTGTCGGTACGTACATCACCGCCCAGGGGACCAAGGACGTCGCGCCGCAGAACGATCAGGAATGGGCGGCGCTTGGCGCGAGCGCGGCGGCGCTCGTCGAATCGGGGAATCTCCTGCTCCTCGGCAACCGCCTGGTCGACAACGGCGACTGGGTGAAAATGACCCGCGCGTTCATGGATGCGTCGCAGGCGGCGCTCGAGGCCGCGGATGCGAAAGACACGGATGGGATCCTGAACGCGGGATCAACCCTCAACGAGACCTGTGATACCTGCCATGCCAAATACCAGCGTCAATAGATCACGCCTGGTGGGACTTGCCGCGTCCATGCTGCTGGTCGGTTTCGCTGCCGGCCTCGAGGCGCACGGTGTCGCCGGCAAGGACGCCGTTTTCTTGCAAGGGCTCGACGGGCGCGCCATCGGACCGCTCATGTATCTCGGCGCCAAGCACATGGTCACCGGCTACGACCACCTGCTGTTTCTCGTGGGCGTCATCTTCTTCCTGTACCGGCTCCGCGACGTGCTGCTGTACGTGAGCCTGTTCACGATTGGGCACAGCATCACGCTCCTCGGCGGCGTGCTCGGCGGCATTCACGCCAACCCGTACCTCATCGACGCCGTCATCGGTTTCTCCGTCGTCTACAAGGCCTTCGAGAATCTCGACGGGTTCAGGCGTTTCTTCGGCGTGCAGCCCGACACGCGGCTCGCTGTCCTCATCTTCGGTCTGTTCCACGGCTTCGGCCTTGCGACGAAGCTCCAGGAGTTCGCGCTGACGCCGAACGGTCTGGCCGCGAACATCATCAGCTTCAACGTCGGCGTGGAGCTCGGCCAGGGCCTCGCATTGACAGGCATCCTGATCGCGCTGACGTACTGGCGCACGCGAACCGGTTTCCTCCATTACGCCTTCGCGACCAACGCGGTCGTCATGGCATGTGGATTCCTGCTGATCGGATACCAACTGTCTGGTTATTTCCTCGTGGCCTGATCTGGCTGTGAGTGCGGTGTGATCTCATGACTGACGAGAAGGACCAGGTGACCGAAATCCGGCACCGCATCTCCGCGGCGGCCGGCGCGGCGCTGCTGGCGGCGGGGCTCATCCTCGTGATGTTCGTGCTCCCCGCCGAGTTCGGCGTCGACCCGCTCGGCACGGGCGCGCGCGTCGGGCTGCTCGACCTCGGGCTGACCGGCCAGCAGGTGGAGGCGCTCGAGCAGGCGGCCGCCTCCGGCGGAGCCGGCCAGGCGACGCTCATCGTCCCGCAGGAGCGCGCGTTTCAGACCGAGACGGTCGAATTCACGGTCGGTCCGCGTGAGGGGATGGAATACAAGTACCGGCTCGACAAGGACGAGGCGCTGCTCTACTCATGGCGCACGCCGACGCCGGTCGCCTACGAGTTCCACGCCGAGCCCGACGGCGCGCCGCGCGGCTACGCGCAGACGTACGAAAAGGCGCAGGCGAGCCAGGCGTCGGGCACGCTGACCGCGCCCTTTGCAGGCATTCATGGCTGGTACTGGGAAAACCTGAGCGACCAGGCCATCACCATCACGTTGACGACCGCCGGCTATTACAACATCGCACACGAGTTCCGCACCGGCGCGCCGGTCAAGAACAAGATGTTCAGTAAATGAAGCAACGGTCCCGCTAGTATTCAGCTCGAGATGCGCCTTCGCGTGCGACGCGCGGTCTCGGTGGTCTGGGCCGGCGCGATTCTCGGCGGAGGAGGACTGTCGCCGGCGGCGGCCCAGAACGGGGCCGCCGTGCCGCAGTTGACCGTCGGTCATCCGAGCGAAGGCGAGCGTCCGGAGATCAACGGGCGCGTCGACGAGGAGATTTGGAATCGCGCGGAACCGTTCGGCGCCTTCGTTCAGCAGGAACCTGACGAGGGCGCGCCGGCCACCGAACGCACCGAGATCCGGTTCCTGATCGATCGCGAGAACCTCTACATCGGAGTCATTTGTTTCGACTCGAGTCCCAAAGACATCCTCGTCAGCCAGAGCCGCCGCGACGCCGACCTCGACGACACCGACTCGATTCAGATCCTGCTCGACACGTTCAACGACGGTCAGAACGCCTTCGTCTTTGGCACCAACCCGTTCGGCATCGAGTACGACGCGCAGGTCAGAGGTGAGGGCCTGTCCGGACAAAGCAACCGTGGCGGCTTCAACCTGAACTGGGATGCCAACTGGACCGTCCGCACGCAGATAACCGACCGCGGGTGGGAGGCAGAGTTCGCCATCCCGCTCAAGACGCTGCGGTACGACCCCGGGCAGGAGCGCACGTGGGGTGTCAACGCCATGCGGAACATCCGGCGGAAGAACGAGCAGGTCTTCCTCTCCGCGGTGCCGCGCGGCTACGAGCTCCAGCGCGTGTCGGTAGCGGGCAAGCTCAACGGGCTCAGCCTGCCCGTACGCCGCGACTTGAAGCTGCTCCCTTACGTGTCGGGCGCGGTCAACGACGAGAAGACGCTCCGGACCGACACCGTCAGCCGCACGGGCGACGTCGGCCTCGACGTGAAGTGGGGCGTGCGCGCGGATCTCACGCTCGATCTCACCGTCAACACCGACTTCGCACAGGTCGAGGCCGATGAACAGCAGGTGAACCTCACGCGCTTTCCGCTCTTCTTCCCCGAGAAGCGGCCGTTCTTCCTGGAAAACGCACAGCTCTTCGAGCTCGGACAACCGCGCAGCATCGATCTGTTCTTCTCGCGCCGCATCGGGCTCTCGTCAGCCGGCGAACCGATCGACATCGTGGCGGGTGGGCGCCTGAGCGGCAAAGTAGGCGGTTACAGCGTCGGCCTCCTCAACATGCAAACCGATGCCGCCGTCAACTCGCGGAACGGGCAGACCCTCGCGCCCGCCAACAACTTCACGGTGCTGCGCGTGCAGCGCGAAGTGGGACGCTCGAGTTTCGGTGCGATGTACGTCGGCCGCCAGGGCGTTGGCAGCCGCGCGGTGACTGATGATTACAACCGCGCCCTGGGCCTCGACCTGGCGTGGCAGGCCACGACGAACGGCCGCTATACCGCGTTTCTGGCGCGGACCGATTCGCCGTCGCGCAAGGGCGGCACGGACTACGCGGGCGGCACGTCGTACACCTACACGAACGAGCTGACGACCAGCGGCCTCGGCGTCACGCAGGTCGGCGAACGCTTCAATCCAGAGGTCGGGTTCCTGCGACGACGTGCCTATCGCAGCGTCGAGGCGCGCACGAACCTCCGCTATCAGCCGAAGCAGTGGCCGTGGATCCGGCGCATTCAGCCGCACGCAAACTACATCGGATACCTGGACCTGCACAACCGCTTGGAAAGCTCACAGGCACACTGGCACTTCTTCGATATTCAAACGCTCTCGGGCGCGCGTTTCGGCTACGTCATCATCACCGGACAGGATCGGCCGCTGGCGCCGTTCACCATCTATCAGGACGTGCGCGGCCGACGGATCGACGTCCCCGCGGGCGAGTACGGCTGGATGTGGTGGGAGTTCGAGGGGAACACGAATCGCAGTGCGCCCCTCAGCGCGGCCTTCGTTCACAAGATCGGCCAGTACTACAACGGCGATTACCACGGATGGCGAGTGACGTTCGGCCTGCGCGCCGGCGCCAGACTGCTCACCGAGGCCGAGTGGACCCGGGACGACGTCAAGCTCCCCGTCGGGCGTTTTCGGAACGACCTGTTGCCGATCAAGCTGAGCTACGCGTTCACCAACCTCGCCAGCCTGCAGGGCCTCATCCAGTACAACAAGCAGGCGTCGACGTTCTCGTCAAATATCCGCCTGGCACTGCTGAACCGCAGCGGTACGGGCTTCTTCCTCGTCTACAACGACCGCCGCGACACCTCGTCCTTCACACCGGACGAGCTGCTCGGCCGCTCGTTCGTCGTCAAGTACACGCGCCTGTTCGACTACTGAGAACGTCGCTCCCCGCTCAACACGGTTCCAGGCTCAAAACCTGTAGGTGTAGAGGACCTTCGACGCAAGGCGGTTGTCGAGCGTCGTGAAGCCGTCGAACAGCGGCTCGTCCCGCCAGTTATGCGTGTACACGATGTACAGATCACTGCCGGGCGTCATGATCCAGCGCAGGCGCGACTGCCAGCCGAGGACCTTGCTCTGCGAATCGAACTGGATGTTGTTCGAGAGCGCGATGAACGGGGAAAACTGCGTCTCGCCGACAACGCGATACAGGCGCGTCGTGAAGCGCCCCTCGGGCAGCGTGACGCGGTTCCACTGCCCGGCGGCGGAGAAGAACAGTCCCGGTCGGAGGCGTACCGAGACAGCGACCGTTTGCTCGGCCCTCCTGCCGGAATAGAACTCCCCCACCTCGATCGACGAGTTGACCGCCAGCCGGCGCCTGTTTGCGGTCGATCCGAACAGCCGGTACCGATGAAAAGTGTAGCTGGCACCGAGGGGCAGCGTGATCTCCCGCGTGATCGGAAACGGCATATCGAGACGCTCGTAGCGGCGGAAGAACGTCAGCCTGAAATTGTCCTGCGAGTGAAACTGCACCTGGGCCGGCTGCACGATGACGTTTCGCCTGAGCAGGTTGTTGTTCAGATCCGTAAGGGTGTCCAGTCTGCCGGCGACCGTCACCTGCCGGAGGAACCGATGACTGGCAGGACGCGGACCGAACTCCGCCGCCTGGCTGTACTGCCGGTAGGCGCGCCGCGAGACGAAGCCGACCGCCGAATCGAAGTTCTCCTGGATCTCCGTCGCATCGATCCGCGCGTTCCACAGGTCGTTCGGGTACAGCAGTGAGGCGCCGAACGCAGCATTCCCGCCGGATGAGGCGGGCTGGCTGTTGTACAGGAACCACCCGCTCCCCTCGACGTTCTGGTCGCGCAGGAAGGTGGAGGTCGCCAGGCGCGCGTCGAGTCCGACCATGTGGGTCGCACCGACGTCGCCCGGGCGCGGGTCGCGGCGCGTGTACAGGGCGCCGATAGACGACTGGCGCAGCAGACGGCGCTTGATCCGCGCGACCGTGAAGTCCTCACCGCCGAAGCCGTTGTCCTCGCCCGTGCGCACGTGCAGTAGGCCGACGTCCTGCGCGCCGGCCTGGCCGGTCACTTTGGTGCCGAAGTCGATCGCCTGCGGCGTACCGTCGGAGCTCAGGCCAATGCGACGGCTGAAGAACGGAATGAGGCGCTCCTCGTTACCTCGTTCCACAGGGCCGAACATGTTGCCCCCGCTACCGCCGCTGTCGCTGGCGAAATCGAAGAACGTGGCTCCGTCGACGAAGAAGTCGCGCTGTTCGGGAAAGAAGAGCGAGTAGCGCGTGAGGTTGACCTGCCGCTGGTCGACCTCGGTCTGCGCGAAGTCGGTGTTGACGGTGAAAGTGGTGCGCAGCAGCGGCGTCGGGTTGTAGAAGAGGTCGAGCCCGGCGCTCGCGTCGGTGGTCATGGCCGGTCTGCCGCGTCCAGGAGAGGCCAGCGACGAGACGAGGCCGTACGGTTTGATGTCGAGCCCGTGCCCCTGCGTGACGTCGCGAATGCCCATCAGCAGCCCGGCGTTGGTCATGCGCCGCAGCCCCTGGTTGCGCGCCCAGCCGCTCCAGATCGACTGTTCGTTCTTGCGGGAGACGACCCGCTGGAAATTCACGCCCCAGGCCTCGTTGTCCGGGTTGAAGTTGAGCGTGCGGAACGGGATCTCGACCTCCAGGGTCCACCCGATCTCGCTGCGGCGCGCGCGCGCGTTCCAGATGCCGTCCCACTCGCGATTGTCGCCGTTGAGCCCCATCAGCGAATCGGCCATGAGACCGGACGGGTTCATCTCGAAGAAGTAGCCCGTCCGGCCGTCGAGGAACGTGTCAATCGTCCACATGAAGGCGTCGTCGGAGAACAGCCGGTCGTCGCGCCGCATCTGCCAGCCGATCCACCCGTCGGGCTCAGAGTCGAAGCACGTGACGCCCAGGTACAGCGCCACGCCAGTGAAGACGACGCGAACCTCCGTCCGCTCGGTGGCGGGCAGGCCGTTGTCCGGATCGATTTGCCTGAAGTCCGTGGCGGGAATGGCCCTCGACCAGACCGGCTCATCGAGACGGCCGTCGAGCGTGATCGCCTCGCCGCCGACGAGGCGGACGGCTGTGACGGTTCGGCGTGGAACTGGATCGACCTGCGCGAGCGCGGTCGATGCGTCTGCGCGCAGCACGACGGCGAGCAGCGAGAATCCCCACACGATCTCTCGTAGCACGCTCACGGCTGCCGACCACGAGCATATCCGATCGGCTCCTTGTCACTCGGCGCGCCATCGATAGGCCGCCGCCGATAATCTTCGCTTCCGTGCTGAGGGGGCCAGTCGCTTGGCCGGCGCCCTTGGCGTTGATTTTGTGAGTTCTTCCCGCGGCCGCAGATTGGCTGGCCAGCATCGAGCTGACGGCAACCGCAAGAAGGGACAGCCGACCGACTCGTCCTAGTGCTGTCATGACGTTTCTCCTCATGTGCAACTTCGGTTGGAAAACGAGTGGAGCTCCTGCCCTTCGCTAAGACGAAGAGCAACTTTATTTTCATGGTAGTGTCACTAGCCTTGCTCGATGATCCGGCTTCAGACGAACCACGCCCCTGAGCGTTTCCGATTGACCTCACGTATCGATCGCCACTGTCGCCACTCACAGGAGGGAGAACCATGAGCACGCAGCGTTGTCTGCTGGGATCTCTTGTTGGAGGGATCGTCCTGTTCTTCCTGGGCTACGCCCTCTACGGCATTCTGTTCGCCGGCTTTTTCGAGGCCAACGCCGGCTCGGCCACGGGCGTCAATCGGGAGTCATTCGACTTCGTGTCGCTCCTGCTCGGCCAGTTCGCATGGGGAGGCATGCTGACGCTTCTGATGGACTGGAAGAGGGTCTCGACGCCGGTCGAAGGCATGAAGCTCGGCGCGATTGCCGGAGGGCTCTTCTTCCTGGGCATCGACCTGACGCTCTATGCGACGACGAACATCTCCAACCTGACCGCCGCGCTGGCCGACGTCGTCATCGCCGCGGCTCTGTTCGGGGTCACAGGCGCCGTCGTCGCCACCGTCGTCGGGAAGAAGGCGCCGGCATAGGCCCCAGCCGTGGACCGCGTAGGTTCCCGGGTGCGCCTCAGTTGGGAGCGTCCTGACGCGCTGGCTGCTCTCCGTCCAGGATGACGACTCTGCGTCCGGCCGCACTCAGCCGCCGCAGCTGGTCCTCGGTTGGAAGGCCCGAGTAAGCGGTGTACGGGGAATAGAACATCACTTCGAACGGGTTCGGCACATTGAACACCACCACCTCACCCGGACCCGCACGCCGCTCGAGATCACGAAGGCCCTGGACCTGCCACCTGTCCCGGCGCTCGAACACCCCGGTTGGCTCGAGGAGGTATCGTGCGGGCAGCGTAACCATGAGGGCGAGCAGCGTCATCGCTGCAAGGCGCCTCGGCCCGTGCACGCCCGACCATCCGTCCGCCAGGCGCCACCAGACATACGCCTGAATCAGGAACAGCGCCGGGGCCGCCACCATGACGTATCCGGGCATGCGCGTCGAGGCCAGCGAAAACGTGACGTACGGTATCGCCGCCCATGCGCACAGCGCGCGCAGCGCGACGGCGGCGTCCCGCCGAGCGACCCAGATTGACGCGAGCACCAACGACACGACGATCGATTCCCCGAAAAAACGAGGCATGTCCATGAAGTAGCTGAACCGGCTGGCCGGCGCCTCTTCGAGCCGCTCGGTGACATGGCGAAGGACGTGGAGGTTCTCCCACGCGAACTCTCTGGGAAACTGGGACATCGCATACCAGTTCCATGGCGCCGCGACGAGCAGCGCGCACGCGGCAGCCGTGATGACGGCTCGGACCGCCTGGCTCCAGCCGCGCTCACTCCCAACCATGACCGCAATCACCGGGAGCGCGATCAGCGCCGAGAGAGATTTCGAGAGCAGGCCGCACCCGATCGCCACGCCGCTCACGATGATGAGCCCGCTCCGGCCCCGGCGGGCACTCAGAATCGCCGCGTAGATGCTCAGCTCGAAGAAGAACAGCAGCGCGGTATCGACGTGATCCGCCACCCGCCGGCCAGAGGCCAACGCCACCACAAAGCCGTTGACCGCGTGAAAGGTCGCCGCCAGCAGCCCGACGCGCACGTCGAGCAGGACGCGACCGATCAGGAACGTCAGGAGCACCGAAGCCGTCGCCGCGAGTATCGACGGCACGCGCATGGCGACCGCATCGACGCCGAAGAGCTTCATGCTGCCGGCCATCCACCAGAGCGCCAGCGGAGGTTTGTGCAGCCAGACGTGATTCGCGGTCCAGTCCGTGTAATCGTAGTCGATGGCGGGATCGCGATACAGCGTGGGTTGGAGCGGGTCGACGAGAAGGTTCTTCGCAACAAGCGCGTGGTACTGCTCGTCCCACGGGTGGAGCGAGCGCTGCCAGGCTGGATCGAGCCGGATCAGGAGCGTCGCGAGCAGAAGAGCACCGAGAGCCCCTCGGCTCACTCCACCGCGCCGCCATGCCAGGGCAATCAGTCCGGCCGCCGCGGAAATGACGACGAGGCTGACACCATCGAACGGCATCACGTCACCAACTCGCGCAGGACAATAGCAGAAGTATTAGCGGCCGGGTGAAACGAACTCCCCTTAGACGACTCAGCGGGGACCCCGAGCCGCCGCGGCCGAGGCCAGCCCCGACAGCGAGAACGGCCGCGCCCGACCGCGCGACCCGTCTCACGTCCCTACCTGAACGGCAGCTCCCTGACGACGTGGCACGTACCGCAGGCGGACGTATACGGAATGGGCATCGATCGTCCCGGAGGCACGCCTGCGACGCCCACATTGGTCTTCATAGGCACGTCGAACACATGAGACCTCATGGGACTCTGCCAGTAGGCGTTGTCTTCTTCCTCCCGGGCACTGGCATAGGGAGGTGTCTCGATCATCCGGCCGAACTCGCCTGCAATGCCGCCGGTATTCGCCGTGCCCGGCATATGACAGTCGATGCAGCGCGTGAGCTCCCCTTTCATCTTCGCGTTCAGCTTGGTCTCCATGTGCGTCAGCACGTTGACCGTGTGACACCGCTGACACAACGGTGACGCCGAGTTGTTGGGATCGTGAATGAGCCAGCGTGGGTACGGCGTGTTGCCGTGCATATCGTGGCAGTCTGAACAAGCGACCAGGAGTCGAGGGTTCCGGTACATCTTCGACTTCAGGAAATCCGCGTACTGCTGGTGGGGCTTGTTCGAGTGCACGTCGTCGGGCCAGATGTTGTCCTCCCGCCCGGGACCTCGCATGGTGGGGCCCTTCTTGGCCGGGTCTGTGTACTCCGTGATCAGCGTATGCCGGCTGATGCCGGGCCTGGCGAGTGCTCCGGCCTTGTTGACCGCCTGCGTATAGCCGGCGTACGGCCCGCCGTATCCCAGTCTGCGATCGTGGCAGCGGCCGCAGACCACACTCGACCGCTCGGCGGACAGGTATCTGGGATTGACGATGAATCGTGACCGGCCGCCGTTGGCCACGTGCTCGGATCCCGGACCGTGGCAACTCTCGCAACCGATGTTGATCTCGTCCGGCTCGGGATCGTCGTCGATGTTCATCTCGCCCGCGGGATCGTTGACGGCCCGCACCAGGAACTGCCCGGTCGCCTTGTCCTGATACCGCTCCCAACCCGTCAGATGACAGCCGGCGCACATCGTCTGGACGGCGTTGTTGTTGACCGGCGGGGCTGTCAGCAGATCGTCGGGCGTTCCGTATCGGGTGTCGGCGCCGGCGGACCACCACAGGTAGAACTTGTAGTCCTGCCAGACGCGCCGCTCGCGGTGCAGGCGGTTGTCGCGGCCGGTCATGTTGTACCGCAGCACGGTGTACCACGCCTGGCGATTGCCCAGTCCCGACGGTACGGAGACGATGTAGCGCTGGTCGTGCACGGCTCCGCCGTAGAGGAGCTTGACTTCGAGATGTGCCGGGCTGTTGGGGTCCTGCGGGTTCAGCCGGTTGACCATTGTGATGAAGTACTTCTCGTTGGCCGCGTTCCTCCACAGGTATACGTCGGCGTACACCAGTTGCATCGGCAGGCGGGCGTCGCCGAACGCTCGTAGCGTGAATTTGTCGTCCCCTCGTGCCGCGTCGTAATCCCCCAGCTCGAAGCGGGTTCCGCGCGTGTGGTCCGCGGCCGAGGGAAACGACTCGAGCGGCGTGAAGATGCCCGGATGCCGCGAGAAATCCTGCATCCGCCCCGGCGCGTGCGGCACCGTCCATCCGAGCTTGTGCGCCGTCCGGCGCCAGTGCTCCTTGTCCTTGTGGCACGCCAGGCACGTCGAGCTGCCGGTGTAGCGGGCGGTGGCCGAGGGCGCACTCGACACTTTAATCAGCATCGTTTGCCTGCGCAGCTCCTCGGCCGGAAAGCTCTGCCGGCTCCGGTCCCCGCCTGGCAGGTGCTCGGCATCGGTCGCGGCGGGTGTGACGTGCACGAAGAACCTGCCGTCGGGTACGTTCGAAACGATGAAGTTGCCTCGAGCGTCGGTCGTCGCCTTCGGGAACGCCGCTCCCTGCGATCGAATCGCATCTTCGAGCGGCTCGTCGTAGGCCTCGGCTGGATAGGGCGGGACGTAAATCGCGCTCGCCGTCATGCGCGTGGTGACGTCGATCGCGGTAACAGGCACCAGGTGAACGGTCGCTCCGGCCACCGGATGGCCCGGATTGACGGCGGACCCGCCTGGAACCGTCGCACCGGAGGCGCTCACCACCTGTCCCGAGAACTGACCGTTCTGACGCGCGGCATACAGCGCCTCGTGGCCGGGAGGCATGGCGCGAAACATCCCCTGCGCGACGAGCAGCACGCCGAGGAACGATGCCGCGACCCAGAAACGTCGTGCGACGCGCGTCTGCTGCATGGTGCCCGTGTCCCCCTTCACGGATTCAACGGCGCGAGCGGGAAGACGAACACGAACGACAGCGACCAGGGGCTCGCCTTGTCGAGAAACCGCTCGTCACCGATCACGTCGCCGGCCTTCGGCAGCCCGGTGGCGATGTAGTCGAGCGATAGTTCCACTTCCACGTTGCGCAGCCACGGCGCCCGCTGCAACCGGCTGAAGACGTGGAACGCCGTATCCCACTCGAAGTTCAATTTGTGAGTATAAACGCTGCCCGCGCGCGGCGTCTCGCCCGGACTGAACTTGTCGACGATGTCGAAGTGCGAGGAGACCCAGCCGTCGGTCTGCTCCTCGCCGAACAGCTGGATGTTCAGCTCCGACTCGATCTCGACGCCATTGTCGCGGATCGACGATCGCCCCGCGGCGCTCGCCGGCGCTCCCGTGAACGGATGGACCGACGTGTCGCCAAACGGCAGCAGGATCGCCTCGAGGGTGATCCCGATACGCGGGATCTGTGTCGGCACATCCAGCGCGAAGATCAGCTCGAACGTTCGCTCCCGCGGCACACGCTCGACGACGCCATCGATCGCCACGCGGTGGCGCTGGGCGAGGTGCTCGATCGTGAATGTCGGCTCGATCTTCAGCTCGGGCGCGCACAGAACGACACACCGCCGGTCCGGCTCATCTTGCGCGTCGGCGGGCGCCGCCGCCATCATCCACACCGCGAAGGCCGCGCCCATCACCCTTGCCTCCGTTCGGACGACCACTCACACCTCCTGCACCCGGACGCAGAGGGGCGCCCCGGCGACGGGCAGTATCTCATCCATAACATCTGTCATGCAACATGTGTTGTGATATACGTACGCCATGCGTACATTCCTGATTCTCGTCTGCGCTCTGGCGCTGACTCAGCCGCTCTTCGCGCAGGCCATGCCGGTCGAGTACGCGGCGGTGCTGAAAACCCTGTCGCGCCCGGGCGACTACAAGGACGGTGTGCTCAGGGTCAATGTTCCCAGAAACGATCTGACCGTCAGCGTCGAGGGTGTCGCGACTCCGACGCCGTTTGGCTTTGGGGGCTGGATCGCGCTCACGAAGGGTGACCATGGCGACGTCATGATGGGCGACCTCGTCCTGACGGAGGACGAAGTCAATCCGGTGATGTCGGCCGTGCTCGACAACGACCTGAACGTGACGGCACTTCACAATCACTTCTTTCACGAGACGCCGCGCATGTTCTACATGCACGTGCATGGGCACGGCACGGCGGCCGACATGGCCAAGCGCATGGCGCCCGCGCTGGCGCTGATTGGTAAGACGCCAGCGCGCGCGTCTGCCGCCTCCGTATCAGGCAAGCCGATCCAAGGCACGCTCGACGCCGCTCGCCTCGCACAGATCGTCGGGCACGAAGGCGAGCAGACTGGCGCCGTCTACAAAATCACGATCGGGCGCCCCGATATTCCGCTGGGAGAGATGGGCGCGACGATCAACGCCCGTATGGGGCTCAACACCTGGGCCGCCTTCTACGGCAGCGATGCCGATGCGGTGGTCGCAGGCGATGTCGCAATGCGCGCCGAGGAAGTGACGCCGGTGCTGAAGGCGCTCCGCGCCAACGGCATCGAGGTCGTGGCGATTCACCATCACATGACGGGCACCGAGCCCACGGTGTACTTCCTCCACTACTGGGGCCGCGGGCCGGCGCCCAAGCTTGCCGCGGCGTTTCGCGCCGCGGTCGACCACACGGGTCGCTCGACGTCGGCGAAGCCATGACGACGAAGGGGCCGCGGGCGTCGCAGTCTGCGGCGCGGTTATCCGCTCCGGCCAGGCCGGAGCCCGCGCGTCCCGGCGCAGCCACCGCGGCCCATCGGTGGCTGCTCCTGGTACATCAGCTGCCGGCCCGGCCCTCGAATCTCCGCGTCCGGACGTGGCGCCGGCTGCAGCAGCTCGGCGCCATCGCGGTCAAGCAGGCGGTGTACGTGCTGCCAGACTCCGCGTCGGCGCGCGAGGACTTCGAATGGCTGAAAGCGGAGATTGAAACAGGTGGGGGGGAGGCCACCCTGTTTGCGGCCGATGCGGTGGAGACCTGGACGAATGACGAACTCGCCCAGGAGTTCCGCCGGGCGCGCGAGAGCGATTACGCTGAGCTCGCGCGCACGATCGAGCGCGCCCTGAAGACGGCCGGCCGCAGACGAGCGCCGCGGCGCTCGCGCCGAGCGACCAGCCGGATCGTCGACACGTTCCGCCAGCGCCTGACCGCGATTGAAGCGATCGACTTCTTCGGAAGTGCCGGCCGCGACCGCGTGGCCACACTCATTGCTGACTTACAGAAGACCTTCCCGGGAGGCTCCGCCGTCGAACGCGACCCGGCGGCGCCGACCGATGCCTCGAGACGCGACTCCTTCCGCCGCCGCATGTGGGTGACGAGACCCCGTCCCGGCATCGACCGCATGGCGAGCGCGTGGCTGATCAGACGGTTTATCGACCCGGAAGCCCGGTTCGGCTTCGTCGAACAGCCGTCAGCGACGGGCGACGCCGTCCCATTCGACATGTTTGGCGTGGAATTCACGCACCGCGGCGAGTGGTGCACGTTTGAAATGCTGACGCACACGTTCGCCATCAATGACAGCGCCGTTCAGCGCTTGGCCGCAATCGTTCACGATCTCGACCTGAAGGATGGGAAGTTTGGCGCGCCGGAGGGAGGTACCGTCGGTGCGCTCATCGAAGGGCTACAGGCGCTGCATGCCGACGATCATGCGCTGCTCGACCACGGCATCACGATGTTCGAGGCGTTGTACCGGACGTTCGAGCGGGCCGCGAAGCGTGCCGGACCACGCCCAGTCGCCGGGCGGGGCCGCCACCCCCGGACGTCGCGCCATCGGCGGTAACGGTGGCTGTACCCGCCGTCGCAACAGACGTGGCCGCCGGCCTGGGCGCACGACGGGAGCTCGTGCGGTTGTGCGCGGCGGGGTCGCTCGCGTACTGCAGTTATGCGGTGTGTCGCGCGCCCCTATTGCCGCTGTTCGCGCGGGAGCTTGGCGCCGACGCACGCCTGATCGGCGTCATTGTCAGCGCCTCGACGGTAACGGGTATCGTCGGCAAGCTGCCGGCGGGCGCATGGTCGGACGTCCTTGGCCGGCGTGCGCTGCTGGTGGCGGGAGCCGCTGTCTTTGCGGTGATGCCGTTCGCGTATCTGGCCGTTTCGGCAGTTTCCCTTCTCATCGCGGTACGCGTGCTGCACGGGAGCGCAACGGCAATCTTCGGTCCGGTCGCCTCGGCCAGCCTGTCCGACGTCGCACCCGCTCATCGTCGAGCGACATGGCTCAGCGCTTATTCGACGGCGCAGGGGACCGGCCAGGCAATCGGTCCCGTGCTCGCCGGATATGCGATCTCGATGGGCCGGTTCGATCTCGCGTTCCTGTTCGCAGGCGTGATCGGGATCTGCACGCCACCGATCGTGTGGCGATGGCCCATCGGAACGCCGCAGCCGCGTGTGGGCCGACGATCATCCATGCGGCAGCTGCGGGACGGGATCCGCGAGGTCGCGCGGGAACGCCGCGTCCTGGCGGCCAGTCTGGCGCAGTCGGCGCAATTCTTCCTGAACGGATCGCTCACGGCGTTCCTGCCACTGTATGCCGGCGAGGTAGTGGGCCTGGGCGCGACTGCCATCGGGTGGATGTTCGCCATGCAGACGCTGACCACCCTTTCCACACGGCCAGTCATCGGCGCGGTGTCCGACCGCATCGGGCGACGCGAGGTGATCGTCACCGGACTCGGTACGTGTAGTGCCGCCGTATGGATGATGTCCACCGCCGCGAGTGGCAGCGTCCTTATCGCCGCCGTTGTGGCCTATGGCGCGGGTGTCGCCGTGACGACGGCCGCAACCAGCGCGTACGTCACCGATGTGGCGCCGCGCGCGCGGTACGGCGCTGCCCATGGGGTGTTCGGGACCATCTACGACATCGGCGATGCGGCCGGCCCGATCGTGGCGGGATTCCTCGTCGCGGCCTGGGGCTACACGCCGATGTTCCAAACGATCGCGGTTGTCGCAATCGCGGCGGCCGCGCTTTTCTCCGTGGTGTCGGCCGCCGACGAGAGAGGTGCTTAACCGGTGCGATCACGAAGGAGTGGGGCCATGCGATATCTCGTCGTCATCGTCGTCGTGTCGTCGATGTCCGTCGCCGCACGCGGGCCAACACGCAAAGTCGATTTCGAACACGACGTCGCCGGCCAGCCGCCCGACGGCTTCGCGTTCGGGCAGACACGGAAAGCAGGTGCGCCCGGCCGCTGGGTCGTTCAGCAGGATGGCGGCGGCAAGTACCTGGCACAGGTCGATGCCGATGAGACGCGCAACCGCTTTCCGGTCGCAGTGATTGCCGTCGTCTCGGCGGCCAACGTCGACCTGTCAGTGCGGTTCCGACCCGTCTCGGGCCGCGTCGACCAAGCGGCCGGGCTCGTCTGGCGGTATCAAACGAGGACAACTATTACGTCGTCCGCGCCAACGCGCTCGAGAACAACGTGGTGCTCTACAAGGTGGAGAACGGGCGACGTACGGTCTTGCAGGTGAGAGGCGGGCCATGCACCTACGGCAAGCCTGCGGACGTACTTGCCGGGAGGTGGAGCACGCTGCGGGTTGTCGCCGCCGGTCCACGGTTCGACGTGCACTTCAATGGGCGTAAGTTGTACGAGGTCGAGGACACGACGTTTACACACGCGGGTCGGGTCGGCGTCTGGACAAAGGCCGACTCCGTCACGCACTTCGACGATCTGACGGTAACGATGAGATGACCCGAGAGCTGCTACCTGGCGCTCGTTTCTGGTCCGCTACCACAATCGGCGCTGCGCTACTGCTCATTTCCGCGTGCGGCGGCTCACAATCCGCAGTAGACGCTCCGCGATCGGTGACCGTCTATGTTTCCACCGATCGGGTCTTTTCCGAGCCGGTCCTGCGGGAGTATCAGCGCCAGTCCGGCGTGACCGTCAACGCCGTCTACGACACTGAAGAAACCAAGTCGACGGGGCTGGCGAATAGGCTGATCGCCGAGACCAACCGGCCCCTGGCCGACGTGTTCTGGTCCAACGAGCCGGTGCGCACGCTCGTGCTCAAAGCACGACGCGTGCTGGCGCCGTACCGCTCGCCCAATGCACAGGGCATCCCCGACGCTTTGCGCGATCCGGAAGGCTACTGGACCGGCTTTTCGGCGCGCATGCGCGTGATCGCGTACAACACCACACTGGTGCCCGCCGAACAGGCGCCGCGATCCGTTCTCGATCTGGCGGACCCGAAGTGGAACGGACAGGCCGCGATCGCCGATCCGCGATTTGGATCGACGTCTTTTCATGTTGCTGCGCTGTACACGGTGCTGGGCGATGACAAGGCCGACGAGTTCTTCCGTCGCCTGCGAGCGAATCGCGTGCGTGTCGTCGACGGCAATTCGGTGGTGCGCGATCTCGTGGTCCGAGGCGAAGTGAAGGTCGGGCTAACAGATACCGACGATGTGAACGTCGCGCTGGTGGCCGGAGAGCGCATCGGGATGGTGCTACCCGATCGCGACGGCATGGGGGTGCCGATGATGCCCAACTTGGTGTCACTCGTCGCGAAAGGTCCGCACCCGGACGAGGGGCGCCGCCTGATCGATTACCTCCTGTCTGCCGATGTCGAAGAGCAGCTCGCGCAGTCGGAGGCCGCGCAAATTCCGCTCCATCCGGGAGTGCCGGGTCCGAAAAACATGCCGCCCATCGACACGTTCAAACCGATGACGCTCGATTTCGCGAAGGCGGCAAGCCGCGTCGAAGACGTAACAAACCGTCTCGCGACGATCCTTGGCCTCTAACCGGAACCGCGTAGGGCAAATTGACCTTTGACTTGCGAGACACTTCTTAGATGTGGCGAGCGCAGCCGGTCCGCACGGCAGTGATCGGCACCGCGCTGGTGGTGTTCCTTGTATCCGCGGTTGTGCCGGTCGTCTACCTGCTTGTCACAGCGCTCACAGGGCCTGCGCCGGCATACAAGACTGTATTGCTCGACGTCCGCCAGCTCGGACTGCTCTACAACACCACACTGCTCGGCGTGGGCGCCGCGGTCTTTGCCACGGCGATCGGCGTGCCTCTAGGTATCGCGCTCGCGCGCGTGTCATTGCATCGGAAGAGTCTCGTCCGGCTAGCGCTGTCCGCGCCGGCGTTGTTGCCACCGTACGTCGTAGGCTTGGCCTGGGTGTACCTTGGCAGCAGCCGCGGGATCGTTTCGGCCCTCACCGGCCGGAACGTGCTGTCGGATTGGACCTACGGCCCGTCTGGCGCGATCCTCGTCCTCGGGCTGGTGTTCTATCCGCTGTCGATGTTATCCACCGAAGTGGCAATGCGTCGGATCGACGGCCGGCTCGAAGAGGCCGCACTCACCGTGGCGCCGCCCTCTCGGGTGCTGTGGCGCGTCACGCTGCCGCTCGCGGCGCCAGGCATCCTCGCTGCCGCCCTCGTGATCTTCGTCCTCGCAGTCTCCGAGTTCGGCGTGCCTGGCCTGTTGCGCGTCCGCGTGTACACGACTGAAGTGTTCACGGCATTTGCGTCGCTCTTCGACTTCGCGCGCGCGACGCTGCTGGCGCTGCCGCTGCTGGCGTTATCGAGCGTGGTGGCGGGCATTGCCGTCTTGCTCGTTGGAGAACCTCTCGCGACCATGCGGCGAAGCACGGGGGCCGTCCCCCTTGTGTTCGATGCGTGGAGGCGTATCGCCCGCATAGTACTCGTCGCGGTGGTCGTCGTTGCCCTTGGACTTCCGATTGCGATTCTCTTGCGTGAGGCCTTGGGCGCGCGATCCGTCAGTGCGGTCGTTGGAGGCTCGGGTCGCGCGATTCTGAACAGTCTCGTGTTGTCGAGCGCGGGCGCGACTGTGGTCGTCGCCGCTTGCATCTGGCTCGGGTACGCGCGCGTGCGAGCCGGCCGGCGCCTCGGACAAGTCGCCGACGTCATCCTCGTCGTGTTGTTCGCCGTCCCCAGCACCATCGTCGGCATCGGCTTGATCGGCGTGTGGAATCGGCCAGGGCTCCTCGGCGCCGTGTACGCGACCGATGCGATGTTCCTCCTGGCGTACCTCGCCCGATTCCTACCCATCGCGACCCTGATTGTCGCGGCGGGCACACGTCATGTGCCTCTGTCGCACGAGGAGGCCGCCGCAGTCAGCGGCGCCGGATGGCCGCGCACCATGGCCCGGATCGTTCTCCCGCAAATACGGCTTGGTATCGCCGCGGCGTGGGTGATCACGTTCGTGCTGGCCTTCGGGGAGCTTGGCGTGAGCATCCTCGTCGCGCCGCCTGGAGAATCGACACTGCCGATACGAATCTACACGATCATCGCGAACACGCCGCCGTCGACCGTCGCGAGCCTTGCGCTGTTGCAGGGGCTCGTGATCGTCGCACCGCTCACCGTCTTTGCTGCGGCCGCCTCGCGTCGGGAGGGGCGGTGACGCAGTGCTGGTTTCGATCAGGAACGTAACGAAGCGATTCCCCTCGCATGACGCACTCGCGGGCGTGTCTCTCGATGTGGCGGAGGGCGACGTCGTCGTCGTGCTCGGACCGAGCGGGTGCGGCAAGACGACGCTGCTGCGGTTGATTGCGGGCCTGGAGGGGCTGGACGGCGGAGAAATCTGGATGAGCGGACGGCAGGTCGCGGCCGCCGGCCGCAGCCTGGTGCCACCGTACCGACGCGGGATCGGCTTTGTGTTTCAGGATCTGGCGCTCTGGCCGCATCTCACTGTTCGTGGCAACCTCGAGTTCGTGCTGGAGTCCGCGCGTCTTCCACGCGCCGCGCGATCCCCGAAGGTGGAGGACGCGCTGCGCCTCGTGCGCATTGAACAGCTCGCCGGCCGGTATCCACACCAGCTGTCGGGAGGCGAGCAGCAGCGCGTCGCGCTGGCTCGGGCGCTCGTCGGCCGGCCCCAGGTCCTCCTGCTCGACGAGCCGCTCTCGAGCCTCGACCCAGAGCTGCGGACCGTGCTGCGCGCCGAGCTCGCGCAGTTGCAACGCTTGCTGGGGATTACCGCGATCTATGTGACGCACGATCGCGACGACGCCGCGGCACTCGCCAGGCGCGTCGTCCACATGCGCGATGGTCGAATCGTCGTCGTGGATCACATGTCTCCACCGAGAGGAACGAGCGTGAAAGCAACGTAAGATGGCGTTCATGGCGGCGGGCCCGCTCACGGGAGCGACTGTCCTCGACCTCACACGCGTGATGTCGGGCCCGTACTGCACGCTCATGCTCGCCGACACGGGCGCGCGTGTCATCAAGATCGAACACCCGCAGCGCGGTGACGACACGCGGGCGTGGGGCCCGCCGTTCGTCAACGGCGAGAGCGTCTACTTCCTGAGCGTCAACCGGAACAAAGAGAGCGTCACGCTCGACTTCAAACACCCGGAGGGACGCCGGATTCTCGACGCGCTCCTCGAACAGAGCGACGTCCTGGTCGAGAACTTCCGGCCGGGCACGCTCGCGAGGCTCGGCCTCGATTACGCCTCCCTCGCCACGCGCCACCCTCGGCTCATCTACGCGTCGATTTCAGGGTACGGACACAGCGGACCGCTCCGCGATCTCCCCGGCTACGATGCGGTCGCGCAGGCGGAAGGCGGGCTCATGAGCATGACCGGCGATTCCGACGGCCCGCCTATCCGTCTCGGACTGCCAGTCGCTGATCTTGTCGCGGGTCTGTTCGCGGCGCAGGGCATCCTGCTCGCGCTGCTCTCACGCTCGGTGAGCGGCCGCGGGCAACACGTCGACATTGCCATGCACGACTCGGTGGCCGCGCTGCTCACCTATCGGGCGGCCGGTTATCTCAACACCGGCAAGACCCCACCGCGTATGGGGAACGCGCACGAAAGCATCGTGCCGTATGGGACGTTCGACGTCCGCGACGGATTGCTGATGCTTGCCGTTGGCAACGATGAACAGTTCCGCCGGTTCTGCGACACCATCGGTCTCACCGCGCTTGCCGCGGACCCGCAGTTCGCCACCAATCCTCAACGGGTGGCGCATCGTTACGTCCTGCTGTCCCTCCTCGCGCCGGTGCTGTCGACCCGCACGCGCGACGAGTGGGTCTCTGCGCTGCGCGACGCGGGCGTCCCCTGCGGCGCCGTTCGGACCATCGGCGAGATGATGGCCGACCCGCAGTTGGCAGCCCGCGACATGATCATGACGGTTTCCCATCCGACAGCCGGCGAGCTGCGGCTGGTCGGCAATCCGGTCAAGCTGTCCGGGGCCGCGCCGCACACGGACCGGCCGGCGCCGGCGCTTGGTGAGCACACCGAGGCGATTCTCACGGGTGAGCTGGGTCTCAGCGCAGAGACGCTGGCCGATCTGCGTCGCCGTTCGGTCGTCTAAGGACGACGCAGCACGGCGAGCGCCTCGGTCCAGCGCAGCAACTCGTCGAGGAGTACTGCGGCCGACTTCTCGTGCAGTTCGTTCGCCTTGAAGACGCCGGCGTCGCGATCGACGGCCTGCGCCACAGATGGAATGACGACGGCTTCGACGATCGGCACCATCCTGAGCGTCGTGAGCGTCTGCTTCGTCATCTGCACGGCACGGAGGCCGCCGGAGATCCCCCCGTAGCTGACGAATGCCGCGGCCTTGTAATGCCATTCGACGAACAAATAGTCGAGCGCATTGAGCAGCGCCGGCGAGGGGCCGTGGTTGTACTCCGGCGTCACGAAGACGAACGCGTCGAGCGCGGCCACCCTCGCGCTCCAGGCCTTCTGCCGGTCGCTCTCGTATTTCTGCAGACGCGGATGATTCCGCTCCGCGAACACCGGGAGGTCGACCTCCTTGAGATCGACCATGTCCAGATCGAAGCGCCCGTGCTGTCGTGCACGCTCGATGAACCATTGCGCGACCGGGTATCCATTCCGCCCATCACGCACGCTCGCAATGACGATTCCGAGACGGGGCACCCCGCGAGTATAGACGGATATGATGAGAGCTGGTGCCTCGATCGACGTGCATGAAAGCGCTCGTCCTCCAAAGCACCGGCATGCTCGTCGCCGCTCACGTCGACAAGCCGGCGCCGCGCGCCGGCGAGGTCCTCGTGCGCGTGACCCATACCGGCATCTGCGGCACGGACCTGAAGATCTTCACCGGCGTCATGCCGGCCGCCTGCCCCATCATCATGGGGCACGAGATCGCGGGCGAGATCGTCGACGGCGCGCACGCCAGGCGCGTGCTGATCGACCCTGTGCTCTACTGCGGCCGCTGCCGCGACTGCGCCGCGGGGCGCACGAATCTCTGTCAGCAGGGGGGGATCATCGGGCGCGAGGTCAACGGCGGATTTGCCGAGTACGTCGTGGCGCCGCGCACCCACGTCTATCCGTTGCCCGATACGCTCGACAGTCGACACGCGCCGCTCATCCAGGTGCTCACCACGTGTCTGCACGCTCAGCGGCGTGCGGGTGTCGGCGGGGAGCACACCGTGACCGTCCTTGGCCTCGGCGTGTCGGGCCAGCTGCACGTCCAGCTCGCGAAGGCGCGCGGAGCGTCGCAGGTCATCGGCGTCACGCGCAGCAGCTGGAAGCGGACGCTCGCCTCCGACCTCGGCGCCAATGTGACCGCCGCGAGCGGAGACGAGGCGGTGCGTGCGGTCCGCGCCGCCACCGACGACCGCGGCGCCGACGTCGTCATCGAAACGACCGGCCACGTGACGTCGCTCGCCGACGCCATCGCGATGGTGCGCCCGGGAGGCACGATCGTGCTCTTCGGCATCTTCACGGCCCGTGAGGCGGCGCTTCCCTTCTATGACCTGTATTACAAGGAACCGACGATTGTGAGCGCCCGCGCCGCCACCGGAGACGACTTCCCGGAATCCATCGATCTCGTCGCGTGCGGACGCGTCCGCCTTGCGCCACTGGTCACGCAGGTGCTGCCGCTCGGCGCGCTGCGCGAGGCGTTGGCGCTTCTCGAGCAGGACGTCGACGGCCGCATGAAGATCATCCTGGAGCATTGAGGTGAAGTCGCACGGCTTGTGGATCGACGGGAGCGAAACCGCCGCGATTGCCGGCGGCACGTTCGACGTGGAGAACCCGGCCACCCGGCAGATCATCGCGCGGGTCGCCGAAGGGCGTGCCGAGGACGTCGACCGCGCGGTGGCGGCAGCCTCCCGCGCGTTCCCCTGCTGGAGCAGGACGCCAGCGGCGGACCGGTTTCATCGGCTCTGCCGCCTGGCCGAACTGATTCGCAGGGATGCGGCGGACCTCGCCCGGTGGGAGACGCTGGCGACCGGCCGCCCGATTCGCGAGATGGCGGCCCAGGTCGGCCGGCTGAGCGACTTCTTCGAGTACTTCGCCGCCGCGGCGCGAACCGCCGAGGGCGAGGTCACGCCGTTCGCCGGACCTTACCTGAACTACACGCGCCATGTGCCGCTCGGCGTGGTCGGCCTCATCACGCCGTGGAACCACCCGCTCCTCATCCTGACGAAGAAGCTCGCGCCGGCGCTCGCGGCCGGCAACGCCGTCGTCATCAAGCCGTCGGAGCTGACCCCGACCACGACGATCGAGCTCGCGCGGCTCTGCAAGGAGGCCGGGATCCCGGACGGAGTGGTCAATGTCGTGCCAGGGTACGGACCGGATGCGGGCCGGCGCGTCGCGGCGCATCCGGCAATCCAGAAAGTGGATCTGACGGGAGGCGGCGAGTCCGGCGCGCGCGTCGGCGCCGAGGCGGCCTCGCATGTCGCGCTCGTCTCGCTGGAGCTTGGCGGCAGCACGCCGATCCTCGTTTTCGACGACGTGGATCTCGAGCAGGCGGCGGCGGGAGCGGCGTTTGCCGCGTACATCGCGGCCGGTCAGAGCTGCGTCGCGGGCGCCCGTCTGATCGTGCACGAATCGATTCTCGATGGGTTCGCCGATGCACTGGTCCGCCGCGCCGCGGGTATCCGCCTCGGCGATCCGCTCGATCCAGACACGCAGATGGGTCCGGTCGCCTCGTCGCGCCAGTACGATCGCGTGCTCGCGGCCATCCGCAGCGCCGAGGCCGCGGGTGCGCGCCTGCTCACCGGCGGCGGGCCCGCGACCGACCCGCCGTTCGACGGCGGCTACTACATCGCGCCGACGATCTTTGCGGACGTGACGCCGGCAATGGCCATCGCGCAGGAGGAAATCTTCGGGCCCGTCACCACACTCTCGCGGTTTCGCACCGAAGAGGAGGCGATCGCGATCGCCAATGGCAGCCGCTACGGCCTCGGCGCGGCGGTCTGGACGCGCGACGTCGCGCGCGCCCATCGGGTCGCGCATGCGCTCGAGTCGGGGGTGGTGTGGATCAACGATCATCACCGGATCGATCCGGCGATGCCGTGGGGCGGCTTCAAGGAGAGCAGCATCGGGCGCGAGGCGGGCCTCCAGGCGTACCGCGCGTACACGCAGACTCAGACAGTTGTCGTACGAATCACGGATGAGCCATTTGATTGGTACGCCAGCGGCGGGCGTTATTCATAAATCCCAAGTCCCACATCCCAGCACTCAATGGACCAGAGCGGAATCCACAACCAGCGCGCGGCGGCGGTGCCAACCGTCGAGATTGCCCGTCAGTTCGTCGCGGAGGTCGTGGCGCCGGTCGCCGCTTCTCTCGACCGGCAGCCGAACCCCGAAGACTGCTTCTCATGGGAGATCGTCGAGCAAGGGAGCGCGCGCGGGCTCCGCACGCTGACGCTCCTGCCGGAGTACGGCGGCGGCGGCGCCGACTGCGTGACCACGGCGCTCGTCGTCGAGGAGCTGGCAAAGGGCGATATGGGCGTGTCGGTCGTCTTCGCGCAGACGCTCAAGCTGATTCAATCGCTGCAGGCGGCCGCCACTGACGATCAGCGCAGGCGTTTTCTGCCGACGGTGCGCGACGATCGACGGGCGCTGATGGCGATCGGCATGACCGAGCCGCAGACCGCATCGAACTACATCATGCCGTACGCGCCGGCGGCATTCGTCACGCGCGCGACGCGGAAGGCCGGCGGCTGGGTGATCAACGGCCAGAAGCGGTTTATTTCGAACGGCAACCGGGCGCGCCTGTATCTCGTCTTCGCGCAGACGAGCACCAGCAAAGGGCTGAACGAAGGGAGCACCTGCTTCATCATCGAGCGCGGCACGCCCGGGTTCACCACCGGACACGTCGAGGACAAGATGGGCGAGCGGCTCGCCAACAACGCGGAGCTGATCTTTACCGAGTGCTTCGTACCCGATGCCGACGTGCTCGGCGAGGTGGACCGCGGCTTCGACGTGATCTCGCAGTTCTTCCCCGCGAGCAACGCCTACGCCGCCGCCAGCGTCCTGGGCGTGGCCGACGCGGCATACGCGCGATCGCTCCAGTGGACCCGCGAGCGCGTCCAGGGTGGGAAGCCGCTCATCGAACACGATATCATCGCCGCGCAGCTCGCCGAGATGCACATGCAGATAGACGCGGCGCGGGCCTATCTCCTGCACGCCGCCTGGAAGGCGGACCACAAGCACACCGGCTGGGACCCGACGCTCGGCGCGCTCCCGAAGGTGTTCGCGTCCGAGGTGGCGTTGAATGTCGTGACCAAAGCGCTGGAGCTGCACGGCGCGTACGGGTACATGCGCGACCTCGGATTCGAGAAGCTCGTCCGCGATGCCGCCTGCTTCGTGCATTCCGATGGCGTCAACCGGACGCTGCTCTTGAAGGCGGCGCAGTTCATACGAGCCTCGCAGTGACGACCGTCGACGCCCATACCCACTTCATACCGCCGGAGTTCGTGGCGGATGCCCGCGCCGGACGCGCGCTCGATCGCATCACGGTGGAGCGCCGCGACGGTGGCGAGTGGCTCGTCCATCCGCAGGGCTACCGGTATCCGCTCGTGGCCGAATTCTTCGACCTCCACGCGAAGCTCGAGCAGATGGACGCGCTCGGCATCCAGACGTCGGTGCTCTCGCTCACGCCGACGCTCTTCTTCTACTGGCTCGAGACGGCAGCGGCCGCCGACTTCTGCCGGCAGGCGAACGACTCGCTCGCCCGGTTCGTCGGCGCGTCGGATCGCCTCCACGGCGTGGCGGTGGTGCCGCTGCAGGATGTGGAGGCGGCAACCGCCGAGCTGCGCCGCGCCGTCACCACGCTCGGCCTCCGTGGCGTCGAGATTGGCACGACGATGGAGGACGTTCCGCTCGACGACCGGCGCTTCGATCCGTTCTTTGCGGCTGCTGCCGAGCTCGACGTGCCTGTGATGCTCCATCCGTACTACGTAGGCACTCGGCCGCAGCTGGCCGACTTCTACATGACGAACCTCACGGGCAATCCCATGGAGACGTGCATCGCGGCGACGCGGCTCATCCTCTCCGGATTCCTCGACCGCCACCCTGGCCTGAAGCTGGTGCTCGTCCATGCCGGCGGGTTCTTGCCGTACCAGATTGGCCGCCTGGACCATGGCTTCCGCGTCCGGGCCGAAACGCGCGCCGCGATCGCTTCGCCACCCTCGACCTATCTGCGCCGTTTCTGGTACGACACGATCACGCATGCGGGCAAGCCGTTCGAGTTCCTGATCGAGCTCGTTGGCCCCGACCGCATCGTGGTGGGCACCGACCTGCCGTTCGACATGGCGGATCAGCGCTTTCGCAGCTACCTGTCGACCGGCGCGTACGCGCTGGCACCCGCCACGCGCGCCGCGATCAGCGCCCGCAACGCCATCGACCTCTTCGGCCTGCCGCGCGCCGGCGCATGAACGTCAGGGGCTACCGCATTCACGAGTGGGGCGGCCCGCTGCGGTGGGAGACGTTCGAGGTGCCGGATCCGCAGGCCGGCGAGGTACGCATCCGCGTCGAGGCGTGCGGTATCGGCCTGACGGTCCTCAACTGCATCCGCGGGGATCTGGCGAACGGCGCCGCCCGCCTGCCGCGCGTGCCCGGACACGAGATCGTCGGACGCGTTGACGCCGTGGGACCGGGCGTCGGCACGCCCCAGGTCGGGCAGCGCGTCATGGCCTACTTCTATCTCGTCTGCGGACGTTGCGAGGCCTGTCGCGCGGGAGACGATTCGCTCTGCCGCAATCTCGCGGGGTGGGTCGGCGTCCATCGCGACGGCGGTTACGCGCCCTTCGCGCTGCTCCCCGCCGGCAATGCCGTGCCGCTTCCCGACTCGATTTCCGCTCCCGAGGCGACCGCCATTCCCGACGCGATTGCAACGCCGTTACATGTCTGCAGGACACGCGCGCGCATTCACCCCGGCGATCGCGTCGCCGTCGTCGGCGGGGGCGGCGGTGTCGGTGTCCACATGGTTGCGATGGCAGCGCTGTTCGGCGGTCGCGTCGCGGGACTCGATGCGCATGAGGCGAAGTTCGACGCGATCCGGCGCATGGGCGGCGTCCCGGTGATCTCGCGCTCGTTCGACGAGGTCGACCTGCGCTCCGCATTCGATGGTGCGCCGCCGACCGTTGTCATCGATCTCCTCGGATCGCGCGCGAGCCTCGCCTGGGCCCTCACGGTGCTCCCGCTCGGCGGGCGGCTGGTCGTGTTGACGACGTTCCGGGACGTCGACTTGATGGTGAGCCCGCGCGACCTCGTGCTGCGTGAGCTGACGGTGTACGGATCGCGATACGCATCGAAAGCGGAGCTGCGGGAATCGGCGGAGCTGGTCGCCGCGGGCCGCATCACGCCCCTCGTGTCACACGTCGTGCCGCCCGCGCACGTCGAAGACGTGCATCGCGCGCTGCGAGAAGGCACCCTCATCGGCCGCGGCGCGCTCGACTGGTCGACTGCTACACTGCACGCGTGAACCCACGGCCACGGATCTTCGCGCTGTTGGCCGCCGGTGTCCTTCTGCTCGGCTTGCGTCCCGGCGCCGTGCAGACGCCGGCCGTCCGCACCGAGGCCGCGCGCCACGTCGACCGCGCGCCGCTGATGCGCGACGTCGCCACGCTAGCGGGTTCCGCGTTCGAAGGACGCGGCACCGGTACACCCGGCGGCCTGCGCGCCCGAATCTGGATTGCCGAGCAATTTGGCGCGATCACCCTGATAGGCGCCGGGAGCGACGGCTATTTCCAGCCGTTCACCGTCGCTTCGCGCAACGCCCGCAACATCTTGCCGGGGGGGCAACCCTTCCAGACGCAGCTCGCCGCCGCGAACGTCGTCGGGCGTCTCCCGGGCCGCGATCCTCGCGCCCGCGCCCTCGTCGTCACGGCGCATTACGACCATCTCGGCGTGCGCGACGGCGCGATGTACCCGGGGGCGGACGACAACGCCTCGGGCGTCGCCGTGCTGCTCGCGGCCGCGCGCCACTTCAAAGCCAGCCCGCCGCGGCATCCGATGGTGTTTGCGGCCCTCGATGCCGAGGAAATCGGGCTGCAGGGCGCGCAGACGCTCGTCGGCTCCGCGCTCCTGCCCCGCGGCCGGGTCGCGCTCAATATCAACCTCGACATGATTGCGCGCAACCCCGCCAACGAGATCTACGCGGTCGGCACCTACCACGCACCCTGGCTGACGCCGATGCTGCTCGACGTGCAGAAACGGACACCCGTGCGGATCCGTTTCGGCCACGACCGGCCGGAGGGTGGGGGAAGCACGCTGGAGGACTGGACGCAGTCCTCCGATCACGCCGCGTTCCACGACGCGGGGATCCCCTTCGTCTATTTCGGCGTCGAGGATCATCCCGACTACCACAAGCCGACCGATACAGTGGACCGGATCGATCCGCGTTTTTTCGGCGATGCGGCCGATTTGGTCGTGGAAGCGATCCGCACGTTCGACGTCGCTCTGCCGTGACGCAGTAAGCGCAGGAAGATCGGCGCCTGCTCCGCTAGAGGACTTTGCGATTCTCGACTAATCCAGCAGCCGCGCGTCGGTGAGGTAGCGCCGGTAGCCGGAGAAGCGCTGGCTGATGCGATAGCGCCGGACGGTGGTGCCGCGCCAGACCGAGACCGTCTCGATCGCGTCGGGCAGGATCAGCACTTCGCGCGGATCGTCGAATTGCACCTGGCGGTAGCGAATGGTCGATTCCGCCCGCTCGATGACCATCGTGGGCGCCGCGCCACGCCGCACCACTTCCCGAGGCACGGCGAGCTCGAAGGTGCCGACCAGCCGGTCGTTCATGCGCAGCACGTCGTAGGTCTCGGCATCGACCCAGATGCGCCCTCGTGATTGTCCGTGCAGCGCGACGCTGACGCATTCGCCGGTCCATTCAATCTCGGGAGGCACAGTGCTGAGCCCGCGGTAGTCGATCACGAGCGCCCGACGGTCGTTCACCCGTGCCGTGCCGCGGAGCGTGAACGCCGATTCGGCGCGCCGGGCCGGTAGCAGGATGCCGAGCGGCTCAGGCGAGACCGGCTTCGGGTCGATACAGCCGGGATCTCCCAACACCCGTTTCTGGTCGCCGAGCGGCTGGCGCAGCACGTTCGCCTCAGGCAGCTCCGCCGTACCCGTCCGGGACGGGTTCCAGTCGACGCGCAGTTCGAAGGCGAGCCGCCGCGGAAAATCGGCCGGCGACATATCGGCGCGCAGCGGCTGAATCCACACGGTTTCCTGGGACACAACCGTCTGCGCGCGGGAATACCACTGTTCCAGCCGGCGGCCGACGCGACGTAGCGTTTGGTCGAGATCGGGGTCTGCGGCCTGCCGGGGTGTCTGCGCCGCTGGGACGACCCCCGCGACGGCCGCGAAAACGACTGCCCAGACGAGCCGTGGGAACGGCCGTGGCTCACAACACCGAAAGAGACTGTCCATGAAGAGCCGAGCCATTCTATGCGGCATCGTGCTTGCCTGTCTTTTCGGGCGAGGCTCGTCGACACGTCATGCGCACTGAAGAACGGCGGGACATCCGCGCGCGGGCAGCCGTCGTCCGGCGTGTGATTAACGGGGTCGTCCAGAACCCGAGCGTCACGCTGACGGCGACCACGCTGCAGCAGTGGCTGAATATTCCCCCCGACGCCGCCGAGCGGATTCTCGGGCGACTCGCCTCCTCCGGCCTGGTGCGCGAAGTCCAGAAGGGTGTCTGGGCGCGCGGCTCGTGGCCCGGCGCCACGCGCGACTGGCACTAGCCCCCGCGGCCGCCTGGAACCCAACCGTTCCTGACGAAAACTTCAGAAACTTTTTCCACTTGGACGGTCCCGCACGAGCTGAGTAGACTCACTTGCGGAAAGTGATGTCACCCGGGCCGACTTTCTCAGGAAAGGGACCGCAGATGCGAAGTTTCCACTGGCTCGTTCTGATCGGAGTGGTGGCGCTGGTCGCGGCGTGCCGCTGGCAGGAGCAGCCGCAACAGGCGGCCGCGGCGACGGAGGGTCCGGGGCCCGTTGCGCCGATTCGCGACGTCATGCACATGATTATCGAGGCGCAGGCGCAGGTCATCTTCGATTCGGTCGCCATCACGGTCACGGAGAAAGGTACGGACGAGAGGCAGCCGACGACCGAGGAGGAGTGGGACGCCGTGCTGCACAGCGCGGTGACGCTGGCCGAGGCGGCCAATCTGCTCATGGTGCCGGGCCGGCCCGTCGCGCGCCCGGAAGACATGAACACATCGGCGGATCCCGTAGAGCTGACGCCGGCGAAGATTCAAGAGATGATCACGGCCAATCCGGAGTCATGGGTGAAGCACGCCAAGGCCCTGCAGGACGTGGCGATGCGCGCCGTCAAGGCGGCGACCGACAAGAACGTGCAAGAGCTCTGGAACATCGGTGAGCCGATTGATCAGGTCTGCGAGACCTGCCATCTCGAGTTCTGGTATCCCGACGACGTGCGGCCGGCCGCGCCAACGCAGTGAGGCGAAGATGAGACTTCGTGCGGCCGTGCTGGCGCTGGCGAGCGCAGCGCTCACCGTCGCGCCGGCGGCGGCGCGTCTCTCGGCGCAGGGTGCCGCGACCGGCACGATCGCCGGCCACGTCAGGCTGGCCGGTCCGGCACCGGCAAATCCGCTCATCCGCATGGGCGCCGACCCCCGGTGCAGCCGCTCGACACGCGGCCAGCGGCTGACGCAGGAGGTGGTGCTCCGGAGTGCCGACGGTGGCCTCGCCAACGCGTTCGTGCACGTGCAGGGGACGTTTGCCGCGTCCTCGCCACCCGCCGAACCGGTGACGATCGATCAGCGCAACTGCCTGTTCGTCCCCCGCGTCGTCGGCGCGCGTGTGGGGCAGACGCTGCGGATCACCAACAGCGATGCCACCGCCCACAACCTGCACAGCGCGTCGCAGAAGAACGTCTTCAACACGAGCCAGCCCCAGCAGGGGATGGTGTACACGTTTCAGCTGAAGGCGGACGAGGTCATGATGCGCATCCGGTGCGACATCCACTCGTGGATGACGACCTACATCGGCGTCACGGGGCATCCCTACTTCGCCGTCAGCGGGTCCGACGGCGCCTTCATGATCGCGCGCGTGCCCGCTGGCCGCCACACCATTCAGGTCTGGCACGAACGGTACGGCGTGCTGACACGGACAGTCGACGTGAAAGCGGGCGCAACTGGCACTGTGGAGTTTTCGTACACAGGGAAGGAAAAGCCTGGTGGGGTCGCGCTCCAGGAGCTGGTGATTCCCCCGGAAGAGAGGACGTCATGAGAATTGCGCTCGGCGTGTTGACCGCGCTGGTCGCCGGATCGACGGTCGTGGCGGCGCAATCGCCAACGCATTGGGATACGCTCGCCAAGTGGCCGTGGTCGATCTCGGTGCAACCGGGACCATTTCGCCAGCACACGGTGCAGCTGAAGCTGGCGCCAAAGGAAGGGATGGAATTCAAGTATCGGCTCGACCTGGGCGGCGGGATGCTCTACTCGTGGAACGCGACGAGCGACTTGTACTGGGAGCTGCATAGCCAGCCGGACAACGGCCCGCGCGGCTACGCGGATTTCTTCGACATCAACCAGGGCACCGGGTCACACGGTGTGTACAACGCGCCGTTCACCGGCATCCACGGCTGGTGGTGGGAGAACCGGAGCGATCGTGAGGTCACCCTCACGCTGATCACCGCGGGCTTTTACACCGAAACGCACGAGTTCCGGAAGGGTGTGCCCGTGAAGGTTACGCCGCTGCCGTAGTCGACGGCTCAGCTGTCGCGCGCACCTTCCCTCGCAGGAACCGCCACGCCACGATCAGCGACGTTAGGCTGAGCGCGACGCCGCCGAGGCTCAGACCGATGATCGCGACGTACCAGGCCCACGGGGTCGCGTACAGCCACGGAAAGTCGAGGCTGTGCAGCCCCTGGTACAGCCACCGCTCTGCCCGGCTGCCCCGCACCTCCGCGAGCGCGATCGATCCTTCCGCCGCATCGAGGTAGAGCCACGTCTCGTCGGGATCGTTGAACTTCACACGGAGCGCGGGAAGCCGCAGCCCGCCGGTGCGGTCGTAGTAGTAGGCGTCGTGCGCGGTCAGCCATGTCACCTCGGTCGGTTCGTACCCGACCATCGCGGCGCGCGCCGCATCCAGCAGCTCGTCGCGCGTAAATGCCTCGCGCACCGCTGGTGGCTCGCTGGCAGCCGACACGAACACACGCTGCGGGCGCTGGTCCTCCGGCGCGTAGCGTGCCGCGTCTTGATGCGGGCGGCCCGACACGCCGGCCCGCGCGTACGCGGCATAAAACGGCGTTCCCATGAACTGGACGAGCTCGATCTCCTTCGGAGGAAAGCGCTTCTGCAGCTCGGCGATCGCCGCCGTAGGCGGCAGCTGGTAGCGCGTCACGTCTACACCGTCGCCGCGAATCGCCTGCACCTGCTCGCCCGAGGGTCCCGCCTGCGGAAACACGTTCCACGGCGTCATGGTCAGCAGCCCGCTGAAGGTCCAGGTCAGCGTGATCACGCCGAAGAGCAGTCCGGCGTAGTGGTGCCAGCGCAGCCAGCCGACGTAGGGCGTCGCGGATGTGCCGCGCATGAACCGCCGCGTGATCGAAAAGCGATACACACCGATCACGAGCCCCAGGACGCACAGGATGCAGCCGACGAGCGACCCATACACGATGAGATCGTTCCACAGCGGCGCGCGATTCCAGCGCAACGGCGTGAAGTAGAACCAGTGGAGCACAGGCCCGAGATAGCCCCAGAAACGGCTCGCACGATCCGTCTTCTGGACAATCTCGCCGGTAGCTTCGGCGACATAGACCTCGGTACCGGCAGTATCACCAAGCGCGATGCGATGCAGCGCGCCGGTTGCGTTGAACCGGTTGCCGATCGTCCACTGGTCGGGCTCGGTCCGTGAATCGATGTGCCGCGCGCTCGCACGGTGCTCCGGGAACAGGCGCCCGGCAATCGCCACCGCATCCTCCGACCTGACTCCTTCGAGCCACGAGCCATCGTCGGCAAACACGGTAATGGACCCGAACCCGAGGCTGAGTCGGTAGACGGGTCGATCCCCGTACGTCGTCAGGAGCACACGCTCCGGCGGGCTCTGCAGCATCGCAGCCTCGAACGCCTGAACCGGGGTCAGCGTGATGGCCGACGCATCGAGCGGCGCCAGCCGCGCCAGCCGCTCTTCCTGCGAGAACTCCGGCATCCGTTTGAACACCATGACGATGCCGGACGCAAACCAGATCAGGAAGACAAGGCAGAAGGCGACACCGAGATACCGGTGGACGACGATCAGACTTGCGATGACGCGCTTCATGGTGTCTCCCGGGTGGTGCGAGCGAAGTTGGTGAGGGCGCCGACCCCTTCGGCTGCTCCGGAGTGCGCGGGAACGATGGCCGTGACGTCAAGACCATCCGCGACGATTCGCTGCTCCAGGCGCACCAGCGACGCCCGGTTCTGCGCCTGGTCGTCGCTGAAGAGCCAGGGCGCGCCCTGCAGGGCGCCGTCGCTCGTCACGTCTGCCGAATCGCCGACGAGCAGCACGCCATCGACATAGTACGCGGCGCTACCGGCCGTGTGTCCCGGAACGGCGTACACGCGGATGGGCACGCCGCCGAGCGTGACGACCTCGCCATCGCGCAGTGCGCGGGTGACGGTCACGCCCGTGGGTCGGACGGGAAGCAGCCGCGTCAGCGGCCCCCGCGCGCCGGCACGCCCCTCGACGAGCGGCACCTCCACGTCGACCGCCATCACTTCGGCGCGAGGAAATCGGCCGATCGCGCCGATGTGATCCCCATGGCCGTGTGTGATGAGCACGGCGGCGACGGCATCGGGGCCGAGCTGCCGCCGCTCGAGCTCAGCCAGAATCGCCTGGCCCGCTGCGTCGTTGCCAGCGTCGACCAGTGCCACACGGCGGTCATCGAGGCGGATCACGCCGATGCCGGCGAACCCATCGGCGACCACGCGGACGCGGTTGATCTCGTAGCCGTCGACCAGCGCCCGCCGGCCCATGAACGTCACCGCGAACAGGCCGGCCACAACGGCGACGGCGAGGATCAGCACGAGCGCGGCGATCGTTAATGCTCGTTTCATCTGGCAGCGAGCCTCGCGACGTAGGCCCGTTCGTCAGGGCTGAACCACGGCGGCTCCCCCGCCGCGGCGTTCATGCGCATGTGCGCCGGACTCGTCGTCGCCGGGATGGCGACGTGGCACCGCGCATCGCTCAAAATCCACTTGAGCACCGCCTGCGGCCACGACCTGACGCCGAACGCCGCCAGCGGCGCCAGCGCCCTGGACCCGATCCGCTGTCCGGCCAACTGCCCTGCCCCGAGGGGACGCATCACGATCACGCCGAGCCCGAGATCGGCGGCGGCTGGAAGAATACCCCTTTCCACGTCGCGTTCAAGCGGGTTGTAGGGCACCTGAATCGCGCCGACACGCGGATCCTGCATCGCGCGGCGCAGTTCGCCGAACGCACCCGGGCTGTAGTGCGTGAGGCCGATGGCCCGGACCGATCCCGCCGCCCGCAGCCGCTCGAGCTGTTCGATCCGTCGCTGCCAGGCCACGAGGTTGTGTACCTGGTACACGTCGACGCGGCCCCCGAAATACCCGAAGGCCTCGGCCACTTGCCGGTCGGCTTCCCTGTCGTCGGCCGTCCAGAGCTTCGTGGCCACGACGGCCCGTTCACGGCGCCCCTCGAGCGTACGGCCAAGCACGCGCTCGGCTTTGCCGTACATCGGCGACGTATCGAAGAACACGGCAGTCGCTTCGAATGCGGCGTCGGTCACCGACCGGCGCTCGCTGGCGGCCGGCTCGTGCACGTCGAACGTCTGCCAGGTGCCCATGCCGATGACTGGGACGCACAGTCCGGTCCGGCCGAACAGCCGCCGTTCCATCACGGCCGGGAGAGATCGTATTCGTCTCTCGGAAACAGATCGGTATTCACGTCCGTCAGCGTGGTGCGATCGAATTCGGGCCCGAACCGTGCCGATGGGCCGTCGAGATATTGGCGGACGAGCGCCTCGATGTCGATGCCGGCGCGATGGAAATGCTCCCGTACGCGGGCACCAGCGGCGCGGGCCGCGACCATCGTGCGGTCGATCTCAAAGGGCTGGCTGCTGCCGAGCAGGATGCCCGGCACGCTGATCACGTGCGGAAACACGCGCACGAAGGTGTTGGACACACGCTGCGTCGGCGCCCACGTCGCGGCGAGCCCATTCGGCTTCAACCGGCTTTTCACCAACGTGAAGTACGCATCCGAGTAGAGATTGCCCGAGTAGGCGCTGGTCGGGCGAAGCGCGTCGGCCTCGATGATGTCAAACCGCCGGCGTGTGCGCAGCAGAAAAGCGCGCCCGTCGCCTGCGACGTGCGTGACGCGTGGGTCGGCGAGCAGCGCGCGCAGGCCCGCGTAGACATCGCGGCGCGCCAGCTCGTGCAGCGTCGTGAGCTGGGGCCGGATGATCTCGATGCAGGTGACCTGCGCCGTCTCGGGTCGCGCCGCCGCGGCGTACACGGTATCCCCCGAGCCGAGCCCGATGATCGCCACATCGCGCGGATTCGGATGCACGAGCGCCGGCAGTGCGCCGAGCGCGGTGTGGATGTCGCCGTAGGGGATCACGCTCTGCCCCACACCGTTCACGAACACGACTTTCCGGCCGGTAAAGCCTTCTCCCTCCGCCTTGATGACCGAGAGGCCGGAGTTGTCCTCCGCAACAATCAGCTGATCGACGGTCGCCCCATGCAGCCGCGCCCACAGCGACCCGGCGCCCGGCATGGTCGCAATCAGAAGCACCACGGCTCCAGCCAGTCCCAGCCGGACGCCGCGTGGTACCGACGCGGGCCGACGCAGCGCGCCGAGCAGGAACAGGCTGCTCAGCGCCGTCAGCAGCTTCAACGTCGCCGCCGTCCCGAGCAGACCCAAGAACACCCAGCCCGTCACAACGGTACCGAGCATGCTGCCCACGATATTGGCGAGCAGCAGGGCGCCGACACGGCGTCCGACGCGGTTGACGTCGGTGTGGACGACCCGCTGCAAATACGGAAACGCGCAGCCCATGAAGAACGTCGGCGGCATGACGAGCACGAGCGGGACCAGGACGTACAGTCGCAGAAAGTTCGCCGGCCATTCGACAGCGACCGAGGGCCCGGAAAGCCCGCTCGTGATCAGCGTCCGCAACGCGTACACGCTGTCGCGGACGCTCAACGGCTCGTACGCGGCGAAGTACCCGCGGAGGGCGCGCGCATCATCGGCCACGAACATGAACATCGCGAGCAGGAGGCCCGCCGACAATCCGCCGGCGGCCTGCAGCATGAAGAACGACCGCGCCGGCTGGTGGGCGCGCGGCGCCCGCCTGCTGCCGACCAGGGCGCCAAGGCCGATGCCCGCGAGGTACAGCGTTAGGAGTGTGCCGAACGTAAAGGCGGTCGACTTCACCACCACACCGAGCAGGCGGAACCAGACGATCTCGTACGAGAGCGCGACGAAGCCGCTGAATGCATAGATCGCCGCCCAGACAGAAAACCGCATCTCGCGGCCGGGATCCGGAATCCGGAATCCGGGATCCGGGGTTACCCCGTTCGAGGGTCGTGCGTCGAATTTCGGATCCCGAACCCCGGAACCCGGCTCCCGTCTCAAGGCAGCGGGCACAATCACGCAGGCGCACGCCGCGTTGAGTGCGGCGCCAAGCTGGAGGCTTCCGCCCAGCCCGAACGCGGGCAGCAGCAGCCAGGTGGCGCACATCGCGCCCAACGCGGCGCCAAGCGTGTTGATCCCATACAGCGCGCCGACCGCCGACGCGGCGCGGTCGATCCGATCGGTCAACGCGCGCGCGAGCAACGGCAGCGAGGCGCCCATGAAGAACGTGGGCCATAGAAGACTGGCAAACAGGATCCCCGCAACCGCCTCGCGTCCGAGGTCCACGGCCCCAAGGCGCTCGTACAACACGCCGTAGTACAGCGAGGCGCTGAAAAAACCAAAGACGCCGACCGCTACCTCAGCGACACCAAAGAGGATCAGACTCGCGCGCCGCGACACACGGTCGGCGACGTCACCCCCGACGATGTTGCCGACGCCAAGCCCACCCATGAACGCCGCCACAATGACCGTTGCCGAGAAGACGTCCGCGCCCGAGAAGATGGCGAGCATGCGCTGCCAAATCACCTGGTACAAGAGGGCCGCGAAGCCGGACGCGCAGAAGACAACGAGAGCGAGCGGAAACAACATCAGCGGTCGACGTCCAGTTCGGCCTGCAGCGGAAGATGATCGGAGGCGTCGCGCGCCGCGGCCGTGGTCACCACAGTACACGACCGGACGTTCGCCGCGTAGTCGCCAGGCACGAAGAGGTGTCGAGACCGATGTCCGGGTCCCACATCAAACCGCCCTGCACGGCGGTTTTGTCGGTGTGTGTCATCTTCTGGTCGTCAACTCGCGAGTCGACGCCGTCGTATAAGGGTTGATGCGCTACGCTTCGGCTGCAGCGGCTGCCATGGTTGTGCTTCACACATCGATGGCGACAGAGGCCCAGAACGGATCGTCCACTCCGCGCGTCGAGCTACGGTCGGCGCCCCTGCTCCAGCTGCCAAGTGACGTCGACAGCAACAGTCCTGCCGTCTGGGACCGTGTCGGCGGACGGAACCTGTTGTTCGTCATGACATCGGAGGGTCAGCCCCGCCGCGCGTGGGGCCGCGACCTCTTGAATCTGGGCACTGCACGGCAGGTCGCGGTCGCGCCGTGGCCGGGTGGCGGCGTCTGGATGGAATCGATCGTCCGCGACGTCGACGGGACCTGGTACGGTTACTACCACAACGAGATGCCGGCGGAGATGTGCGGACGCACGGACAAAATGATTCCACGGATCGGGGCCGCCCGATCGCGCGATCGCGGCGCCAGCTGGGACGATCTCGGGATCATCCTCGAGGCCCCCCCGCGGTCGTATGTCTGCAGCACGGATAATGTCTACTTCGTCGGCGGCGTCGGCGACTTCACCGTCCAGCTCGACGCCGAGTCACGCGATCTGTACTTCTACTACTCACTGTACCTCCGCACGCCGATGTCGCAGGGCGTTGGCGTCGCGCGCCTGGCGTGGGCCGATCGCGACGCCCCGCTCGGCAAGATGACCGTCTGGCGGAACGGTACCTGGACGCCCCGCACCGCGGTCCGTAGCGACGACACCGCACGCTGGATCTATCCGGCAGCCTCGCCAATCTTTCCCGCCGCCGACTCGTGGCACGACCTGGATTACGACGTGGACGCCTTCTGGGGCCCGTCGGTGCACTGGAACACCCACATCGGGCACTACGTGATGCTGCTCAACCGCGCGAAGGACGTCACCTGGGAGCAGGAAGGCGTGTACGTGTCGTTCGCGAAGTCACTCGAGGATCCACGCACCTGGTCGGCGCCGACACGGGTCCTGAAGGGGGGTACCTGGTATCCGCAGGTGCTCGGCCTGGAGGAGGGTTCGGGCACCGACAAGATCGCGGGCGAATGGGCGCGCTTCTTCATGCTCGGCGAGTCGTGGCACGTCATTCGTTTCATCCGGTAGCGACCCTCGCCTTCGTTGGCCCGGGCGCCAGCGGAACCGCGGTCGCAGGGGCGTCGTAGGCACTTGTCTATCATCAGTTGATACGGTCCACCAGATTTGTGTAAGCTTCAGCGCCATGGCTTTCGTGATCACTGATCCATGCATTGGAACCAAGGACGCTTCGTGCGTCGATGTCTGTCCGGTCGATTGCATCCACCCGCGGAAGGATGAACCGGATTTCGCAACCACCAGCATGCTGTATATCCACCCCGACGAGTGCATCGACTGCGGGGCGTGCGTGCCGGCGTGCCCGGTCGCCGCGATCTACGACAGTCCCGAGTCGACGCCGGCCAGCCAGAAGGCACTCATCGAGGGGAACGCCGTGTACCGAGCCGGCGATCCCGCCGCCGCGGCCAAGGCCGAAGCGATCGTCAAGGCGCATATGACGGCGCATGGCGAGCTGATGGGCATCGCGCCGGCCGAACGCGCCGCCGCGCACGCCAAGTAACCGGGACAGCTCACTGCACAATGCCCAATGCTGATCAGCATTGGGCATTGCGCAGTCGGCCTTTCTCACCGGATCCTCCGGCGGACGTCGCTGGCGACGATGGTCTATGCCAGCCACAGTCCGCCTCCGGCCGCGCCGACGATGAGCGCGGGTGAGGACTCGTCGTCTCTCGTCTGTCGACTCTCGTTCAACAGACCAGAGACCAGCGAATCAGACGCGCATCAACACCGCGCGCGCGCGCCGTCCAAGCGCGGAACTGATCGCTTCAGCGTAAATCTGCACCTGTCGTCGGTACTGATCCAGCGTCCCGTCGAGTTCGCGGTCCGTCTTGAAGTCGACGACGACGACCTCATCGCCGGAGAGATACGCAAGGTCGATATGCCCCTCGACGAGACGGCCGTCGGCCAGCGTCCAGGTGACCGCCGTTTCGCGATAACAGCGATCCTCACGGGCCGCGCGCGCCGCCGCCTGCAGCACCGGGTGCCGCAGCACCATCGCCGCGGCACGCCGCGCCGCCGCGATCTCGTCGGGTGTCGCACCGAGCATCCGGCCCTGCGCCTCAGCCAGCCGCGCGACCGTCTCGTCGTCGCCCGAGAGCGGTGCGTCCGCGAGGAGCGCGTGGACCAGCGTGCCGAATCTGGCGCCACCGGGTCGCGGGCTCTCCACCGCGACTGTTTCAATCGTGACTTCCGTACCCGGGAGCCCGGATCCCGGATCACGCACTTCGGCAGCGAGTGCCGTCGCCGTGATTACATCAATCGACGGTTTCCCCGCCGAAGCAATCGCGGCGGTCCGCGCGTGGCGCCACGACTCGTACGCGGCAAGTCCCTGCCGCAGGACCTCGGGCGCCACGTCGCGCACGATCAGATCGTCGCGCCGCAGGCCGAACGGCGGCTGGGCGCCGAGCGCGAGCGCGTCGGGCGACCACCAGACGACGCTGACGTCCTCGATGCGATGTTCGCCGGGACAGACGGTGAGGAAGGTCGCCGGATCACCGTCGGGCCGCTTCAACACGGTATCGCGGCTCGTGAAGGCGGGACAGCCGCGCGCGGGAGTGTGCTGCCGACGCACGTCTTCCGACGGGTAGATCGCATGGTTCAGCGGCGCACACCATCCCTCCGCATACGGTGCGTCGCCCACCGCCGGCACCACCAGCAGATCGCGCGCGCGCGTGGCGGCGACGTAGGCAACACGCTCGCCCTCTGCCCGTTCGCGCTCGAGTTCCAGGTCCTTGTGATCGTTGAGGTCCTTCGGCGACCAGCCGCCGATCCGCAACGCACACACGCCACGTTGAGGATCGAGATGGCGCGAGGCGTCGTACGGCGTGAGCCGCGCGGTCAAGTCGGCGAGGATGACCACCGGGAATTCGAGTCCCTTGGCCTTGTGCACGGTCATCAAGCGCACGCCGTCGCTTCCCTCTTCGAGGATGGGCGCCTCCGCCGGCTGGCGGGCCAGCGCCTCGGCGCGCAGCGACTCGACGAAGCCCCGGAACGACATGCCGCCGTTCATCTCGTACTGTCGTGCCAGCTCGGCGACGTGCAGCACGTTGGCGAGCGCCTGCTCGCCGCCGGGCCGCAGCACGAAGCCGACGTGCGCGCGCGTCTCGGCGAGGAGCGTGGCGATGGTCTCGGCCACGGGCCGGCGGTTGCGCGCGCGGTGCAGCGCCGCCAGTGAGGCCAGTGCGTCGCGAATCGGATGCAGGTGCGCCGGAAGCGGCTCGGGCACGCGGAACGGATGAAAACTGCGGCTCGACTGGTAGTACTCGAGCAGTTCCTCGTCGCCAAGCGCGAACAGCGCACCGCGCAGCGTCGCGAAAACCGACAACTGGTCGTCGGGCCATTCGATCGCGATGAGCGCCGCCCTGAGCGTCTCGATTTCGTCGCGATCCTGAAACGTCTTGCCGCCGACCAGGAGGTGCCGGATCCCGCGGGCTTCGAGCGCCTCGACATAGGGCCGCGTGACGTCCTCGCCAAAGCTGAGGAACCGGCGGAAAAGAATGCAGATATGGCGGGCCTGAATCGGCACGCGCTTTTCCGGATCGCGCCGTTCGGTGACGGTCCATCCACTCGAATTGACGAGCCATTCGACGTAGGCGCCAACGGCGTCGGGCAGCGACCGCTCGATCTGCCTGGCGGCAATGAACCGCTGCGCGTACGGCTCGGGCACGGGTAAGGCGACGACCGACGGCTGGCCGGCCTCGTCCTGACGGACCGGTGCGAGCGGCACGTAATGCGCTTGCAGCGCCTCAGGATCGCCATCCATGACCGGCCGGAACGCCGCGTTCACCGCGCGCTGAATGTTCGGGACGCCGCGGAAGCTCTTGCGCAGCTCGACGTGCCGTGCACCGACGCGTGTCAATTGCGCGCAGACGCGCAAGTAGGTATCGACGTCGGCGCGGCGGAAGCGGTAGATCGACTGCTTCGGGTCGCCGACGATGAAGAGCTTGCCAGGAACCGGGACGACCCGCTCCCAGTCGGTCTCGTGCGGGTCGGCGGAAGCGAGGAGAAGCAGCAGCTCCGCCTGCAGCGGGTCCGTGTCCTGGAACTCGTCGATGAACAGATGCGTGAACCGTGCCTGGAAGTGCGTGCGCACGTCCGCGCGTTCGCGCACCAGGTCGCGCGCGCGAAGCAGCAGATCGAGAAAGTCCATCAGGCCCGCGCGGGCTTTGAGGCGAGCGTACTCGTCGACGCACTCGAGCAGCCCTCCATGGAGCAGCGCGGCCAGATCGGCGTCCGCCCGCCGCTGAAAATCGTCGAGGGCCGTCACCAGGGCGTCGCGGGCGTCGAGCACCTGGGCGCGCGTGACGCCCTTGCGATAGGTCGGTCCGCTCCCCTTGCGCGCCTTCTTGAAGTCGCGGTTGCGCCGCAGCTCGACGAGCCGCGCCTCCAGATCATCCAGGTCTTCCGGATCCCGGATCCCGGATCCCGGATCCCGGCGGCGCAGGTCCTCACTGAGCCGCCGGACGGGTGCCGTATCGACGTACAGGTTGTCGCCTGCGTATGAGGGATGCGTCGAAAGGTCCGCGCAGGCATGCACCAGCTCAATCAGGCTCGTCATTTCCGACGCGCGATCGAGAGGTTCCCGCGCCCATGCGCCCCGGAAGTCGCGCCACTCGGCCACATCCCACGCCGCCCGGCGCAGTCGTTCGATCGGCCCGTCCTCGTCGGCCTGGCCCGGCCGGAACCCGCGGCTTGCACGCCGCAGCGACCGCCGCACGCCTTCCGACGGCCGCTCGAGCTGCCGCTGGATCCACCCGTCGAACGCCTGGTCGAAGAGCACGTGCGCCTGGTCCTCGGTGAGCACCCGGAAGAGCGGATCCACGCCGGCTTCAACGGGACGCTCGCGCAGCAGATCGGCGCAGAACCCATGGATAGTGCTGACGTGCGCCTCTTCCAGGTTCTGCACCGCGGCCGACAGCCGCGAGGCGGCGCCGGCATCGGCCGTCTGTTGCCGCTCCTCCTCGAGCCGCTGCCGAAGCCGTAGCTTCAGCTCGCCAGCCGCCTTCTCGGTAAACGTCACCGCGACGACGCCCCGGACGTCGGTGCGCCCTTCCGCAATCACGCGGACGATGCGCCGCACGAGTTCGGTCGTCTTGCCCGTGCCTGCAGCCGCTTCGACCACGAGCGTTTCATCGAGCGCGCTCACGATGAGCGCCCGTGCGTCGTCGTCTGTCATGCCCTGCTCCTGAGCGCCAGCAGATCCGCGAGGCGGTCCTGGGGCTTGCGGCCGACGCGGCGGAAGACGTCGGGGCCGCAGACCGGCCGAAAGTCGCAACGGCCGCACGCCTCCTCGGCCGGTGCCGCGGCGAGAAAGCCGGCTGCAATCGCGCGATCAATGACGTGGAGCACTTCTAGGCCAGCGGCGCGCGTGCGCTCGTTGACCGGAATGGGATGCTCGGTATAACTGCCGGCCGCTGTGCAATAGAACAGCCGCCCGATAGACACCGATCGGCCGAGCGCGGTCTCGACGGCCATGCCGTAGAGCACAGGCTGCAGCACCGCGCCGCCCCCGACAATGACTCTGTCGAGCCGGTCGGGCCGACGACCCGTCTTGTGATCGGTGACGCGGAGCGTGCCGGTCGAGCGATGCTCCTCGATAAGATCGACTGCGCCGCGCAGACAGAACCCGCCCTCGATCGTCACCTCGTCGCGCACGCTCGCCTTGTCGCGCTCGCCCGGCACCTGACCAAAGGCGAACTCGAAATGGCGAGGGTGCCAGTCACCACCATCACGCGCGAGATACGGCAGCCAGCCGTGGAGGTCCCGGCGAATGGAGGCAATCTCGTCGTGCCAGACGCGATCGACGGCGGGCGCCAGCTCGTCGTACGCCTGTGTCGCGACGAGTTCGATTGCCTCATCGAGGACTTCCCGAGCCTCGACGACCGTGTGGCCGGTGACCGGTAGGCGTCCCTGTTCGGCGAGCGCGCGCAGGAAGCGGGCCTGGATCTCGTGAAAGAGGCTGCCGCGTGTGAGGGGATCCATGCGCTGCAGCGGCTCCGGCTGCTCGAGCGGCTGGAGCCGGTATATGGCGGCCAGCAGGAACTGGTACGGGCAGACGCTGAACCGCTGAAGAGCCGACAGGGAAAAAGGGCGTGCCGTAAGGCGCTGCGACGCGAGGATGGCTTGTGTGTCACCAGTGACGCGGATCAGGCCGTCGTGCACGGACCATCGGGTCTCGCCGCGCGCCCAGCGATCGATCACCGACCGGCGCAGGCATTCGTTCAGCTTGAGCAGGTAGTGGCCGTGCCCCCTCACTCGATCGCGATCGCGCTCGTCGAGCAGGCGCCGCAGCACCGCCAGATCGTGTTCCAGATCGTCGATCGCCTCCTCCGCATGGGCGGGTGCCGGCCATGCCAGCGTCGCGCTGCCCGCTGCGCGCGCGCGCTCCTCCAGCCATTCGTAGTCCGGGATGCGACCCGTGGCGGCGCGCATCACGTCGAGCGCATAGAACGACGGGACGCGGGCCCGCGCCTCGGCCAGCTCCATGCGCGGGTACGACACATACACGCGCTCGGATGCGGCCCCAACCGCGAGGTGCAGGAGCAGCCGTTCGCCCGCGAGGCGATGCGACTGCGTCCGCAGCGATGCATCGGCGGCGCTGCGTAGCTCGTCGAGAAGGAGGGGATCCTCGAGCGGCTTCTGCGGAAACATGCGCTCGGCCAGGCCTGGAACGAACACGATCCGGAAGCTGCGACCCCGCACCTGCTGCGGCGTGCCGACGAAGACGCGACCGAAGCGGCGCGCCGGCGGCTCCGAGTCGAGCGTGAGCAGACGCTCGGCAAGCACGCGACGCGCCTCATCGAGCTCGATCGGCCCGACGTCGGCCATCGGCCGAAGGTCGGCCAGCACACGCAGCACGTGAGCGGGAGCCCGCAGCACGCGCGGCGCCACATGCGTAAACACGTCGAGCCACTCTCCCCACGTCGCAGCGCGCGGCCAGCCAGCCAGGGTCTCGATCACCGGCAGCGCGAACCGGCGCAGATGCTCGAGCTGCTGTTGCACCTGTCGCAGCCCCTCGACGCGGCCGCTGTCGGGCCCGTGCTCATCTGCCGCTTCCCGAATCTGGCGATCGAGCTCCGCCGCCTTGCCGGCGAGCCGCCGCTCCCAGCGGGCGGCGTCGTGGCCGATGACGGCAGCCTCGACCAGCAGCTTTTCCCACCGCCAGGGGGCAATCCAGACGGGATCCGGGATCGGGGATCCGGAATCCGGGACGCTCTCGGGTGGCTGCTGCGCACTGTCGGGCAGACCGAGTGCTTCGTCGCGCGAGGCGACCCACGACGCCTCGGGGGCGGCATCAGGCACTTGCCCGAGCGACAGATATTCGGCGAAGCGCGCGGCCGACAGCTGCTCCGCCGCGCACGCCAGCAGCGCAAGGAATGCGCGCCCGGCCGGATGCGGCCGGCGCGTGCCGCGGTCGAACCACGCCGGCACGCCGGCGCGCGCCAGAGCATGCTCTATGAGGCCGAAGTAGCTGACGGGCGACCGCACGACGATCGCCATCTCGTCGAAGCGCACGCCGCTGTGCGCCGCCGCGAGAATCCGGCGCGCGATCTCGACCGACTCGCGCCCCTCGCCCGGCGCGGAGAAGAACTGGACCGTCTCGTCCAGCGACTCGTATTGCGACGCCACCGCGTCGGTGGCGAACAGATACCGTCGCAGCCGCGCAAGGCTGGTCGATCCGGACTCGGCTGACGCCTCGACCTCCGCGTCGAGCGCCGCGAAATGGTCCAGCGTTTCGGCATCGTCGCGCGGCACCGTCGCCATCGCGGCGGCGGCGTGCGCCACGAGCGCCGCGACAAATTCTCGCTCAGCCAGCTGATCGATGCCGACGTCGAGCAACAGCAGGAAGTCACATCGCGCCTGGAGCGATCGGGCTGCCGTCCGGAACAGCGTGGCCCGATCGACCGCGCTCGCCTCCGCAAAGCACACGTCGAACCGCTCGAGTAGCCACGCGAGGTCGGGGCCCGCGAGCGGCAGCGGCGACAGCGCCTCGCCGCCGATCCCCGCCAGGCGCAGCTCCTGCAGCGTGCGCGCGAGCGCGCGTGGGAATCCGGGCGTCGATGCCACGGGCGCGAAATAACGGAGTGCGGATGTCCGCTCGGCGTCGAAGACGGTGCGGGTGGCGACCGCTTCCGCCCCCAGTGGCGTACTCGGCGTCGTCTGGTCGGCGGCCAGCGCGAGGAGGGCCGTCCGCGCCGCTGCCTGCGTGAGGCTCAGGCGCTGAATCCCAAACGTGGCCGCCGCCTCAGCAGCCACGCTCCGCGCCAGGTCGTCCGCGGCGCCGCGCGAGCCGCAGACGACCAGGACACGACGGCCCGGTGCGCAGCCACGCAGCGCCTCGCGGGCGCGGGTCAGACGATCAGCTGCGGAGGAAGAGACGAAGACGTGGAGCTGTGCCATCGCTGTCCCGGCCCTTCTGCCGGGTCTCCGGTACGGCAGCACTTGCTGCCGTTAGTTCACGCCTACTCCTTACCGGCCACCTTATTACCGACTGCCGCCTAGTCGCGCGCCGGACACGGATCGGGCAGGAGCTGAAAGCCTTCGATGTCGATGACGATCTGGTTGTACATGGGGTCGCGGACCGGATCGCGCGGCTGTGCGCCGCCGATCCGGACGCGGCCGCCGAACATTCTGAGCCCGCCAGACCCGGCGAGATCGGATTTCCGGACGAGGCCCGTGATCTCCACCATCGTCGCTTCCCGCTTGCGGATGTCGTCGAGCACTCGGCGCGGCCCGGACAGGCGGAAACGTCGGCCCGGCTGGATCCCGCTGGCGCTGATTTCGTGCCCTTCAGGCTGCGTCACGACGAACGTGCGATCTCTCGCGCAGCCGGGAATCGTAATGCGGCTGGAGTCGCTCGGCACTGGGCGTTCCTGCGCCGCGGCCTGCGCCGAAGCCACAAGCATCAGCGACACGACAATCGCCGCGTTACGGCAATGGCGCAGCACGTGCGGGAACCGGAGCTTCTTTCAGCCCATGAATCTCGTGTGAGTACAGCGAACTGTAGCGAAGCTCCGTGCCGGCTTTGTCGATGAGGCCAAAGCTGGCGACGAACAACGCCGGCTCGGGTGCGCCCTGGGGCACTGTCGCCTCTGCGATGTACAGCTTCATTTCGTGCATGACGACGTAGGCGAATGTACGCGACTTGTCCACGTTGCCGGTCAATTGGACGGTGATGCCGGAGATGCTATAGAACTGGTTCCAGAACATCTCAGTCAACCTGACGTCGCGCTTGATGAGCAGCGACGCCGCGTACAACATCGCCCCGCGCGTGTCGTGCTTCCAGTAGCCGACGCCCGACAGATTGGGCGCACCGAGGCATGTCTCCGAGCCGGGGGGACACCGCTTGACGCGCTCCTTGCCCATGGCCTCGATGTTGGAATAATTGACCACCGTCACCACATAGCGCTCCCGCCCGCGCTCGACCGAGTGGACGCGCGCCGGCAGATCGAAGCCAGCCTGGGACTTCCAGGTCGTGTCGACGACGCGCGGCTGGCCGGGAAAAAGCGCCTGAAAGCCGTCGCGCGTGCTCTGGTGCATCGTCCACTCTTGCGTCAGGGCGGCGGTGGTGGCAAGGAGGACCAAGACGCAGGCGATCGCGGTCGTGCGCATGTCAGCCTCCGGTGGCGATGGGGCGCCTATTGTGCCAGAAATCGGGGCTGCGCGGGTAGCCCACGATTGCTTAGCTAAGCTCGCTTAGCTAAGATCGGGCTGTGACGAAGCCACACTCCATCCACGCCGCCAAGACGCAACTGTCGCGTCTGGTCGAGCGGGCGGAGGCGGGTGAAGACGTGGTGATCGCGCGGGGCTCCAAGCCGGTCGCGCGGTTGACAAAACTCCGGCCCACGCGGCCCGGACGGCGCTTCGGCGCCATGCGCGGTCGCGCCAAGGTCACGAAGGCCTTCTTCGACCCGCTGCCCGGCGACGAACTGGACCACTGGCGTTGATACGTGCGGTTGCTGGTCGATACGCACGCGTTGCTCTGGTGGCTCGATGGCGATCGGCGCCTGTCTTTGAAGGCACGCCGGGCGATCGCCAACGAGTCGAACACCATTCTCGTCAGCGCGGCCTCGGCGTGGGAGATCACGACGAAGGCCAGGCTTGGCAAGCTGCCTGGCGCCACGGACGTGGCAGCCGATGTCGCCGGCTGCGTGGCCAGCCAAGCGTTTGCCTCACTGGACATCACGATGCTGCACGCGCAACGGGCCGGCAGTCTGGCCGGCCAACATCGTGACCCGTTCGACCGGATGCTGATTGCCCAGGCACAGCTCGAAGATATCTCGGTCATCAGCGACGACGAGGTCTTCGACGGTTACGGCGTGCGCCGATTCTGGTAATCGACACAAGGCGCCGGCCGTCACCGTATAATCGGCGCGCCTCAGCAGGAATGTCGATAACTCCGGGCACACGTCTCGGGGCCTACGAGATCGTCGGCGCGCTCGGTGCCGGTGGCACGGGGGAGGTCTATCGCGCGCGCGATACGAAGCTGGGGCGTGACGTCGCCCTGAAGCTCCTGCCCGAAGCGTTCGCGCACGATCCGCAGCGGCTCGGACGCTTCCAGCGCGAGGCGCAGGTCCTGGCCTCGCTGAACCATCCGCATATCGCGCAGGTCTACGGGCTGGAGGATTCCGCGGGAACGCCGGCGCGAGCTCCTCGCCCGTGACCGTCGGGCTCAACTGGCAGGCGGGTTTGATCGCGCGATGATCCCGCTGGTCCGGCTGAAGCCGGACACTACGTACAACTGAGGGCTGGGGCCTGAGGCCTGGGGCTTTCGATGACTCAGGGAGCAAGGCGCTCACGAATCCAGGCGCCTCCAGGAGTTCTGCGGTATTGCACGCGGTCGTGCAGCCGGCTCTCGCGCCCCTGCCAGAACTCGAATGCGTCGGGAATGACGCGGTAGCCGCCCCACCACGACGGCCGCGGCACGGCGGCACCATGCTTCCGGCGCGCAGCCTCGTAGGCAGCCTCGAGGACACTGCGATTCTCGAGCCGCTCACTTTGCCGCGACGCGTAGACGCTCCAGCGGCTCTCGATCGGCCGCGTGGCGAAGTACGCGTCCGACTCCTCGTCGCTCACCTTCTCGACCGTACCGTCGATCCGTACCTGCCGGTTCACCGATCGCCAGACAAGCAGCAGGCTCGCGCGTCCGGTTTGCGCAATCTCGTGCGCCTTGCGGCTCTCATAGTTGGTAAAGAAGACGAATCCGCGCGCGTCGACAACTTTGAGCAGCACCGTCCGCACTGAGGGCCGACCGTCGCGCGTCGCCGTGGCGAGCGCCATGGCGGTGGGGTCCTGCTCGAGCGGGCGTACTTGCTCGAACCAGATCGAGAACTGGCGAAACGGGTCGGGGTCGGAACGCGTCTCGTCGAGCGGCTCCCCCGCATATTCCCGCCGGATGTCGGCCAGACTCATGCTTGGTGGTGGGTGGGTGGTGGGTGGTGGGTGGTGGTCGACCACGAACCACTACCCACCACCCACCACCCGAATATCGTCGTTCTCCACAACGATCCGCACCGTGCCGCCGTCGGCGAGCGATCCGAAGAGGAGCGCGTCCGAAAGCGGCTTCTTGACGACGCGTTCGATGAGGCGGGCCATGGGCCGTGCGCCGAACGCACGGTCGAACCCTTTGGCCGCCAGCCACGCGCGCGCGGCTGGATCGAGCTCGATCGTCACGCCCTTCGGCGCCACCAGCGCACGCAACTCGTCGATCTGCTTGTCGACGACACGCTCGATCTCGGGGGTGCCGAGCGCGTTGAAGTGGACGATTGCATCGAGCCGGTTACGGAACTCCGGCGTGAACGCCCGCTCGAGCACGCCCCGCGACGACGCGCCGACCCCGGTCTCCCCGAACCCCAGCCGTCGATCGGACAAATCGCGGGCGCCGACGTTCGTCGTCATGATGAGGATCACGTGGCGGAAGTCGGCCTTCCGCCCGTGTGAATCGGTGAGTGTGGCGTGATCCATCACCTGCAGCAGGATGCTGTACATGTCCGGGTGCGCCTTTTCGACCTCGTCGAGGAGCAGCACCGCGTGCGGCGACTTGCGGATGGCGTCGATCAGGAGCCCGCCCTCCTCGTAGCCGACATATCCGGGCGGCGCGCCAATCAGCCGCGACACCGCGTGCTTTTCCATGTACTCGGACATGTCGTAGCGGATGAACTCGACGCCCAGGATGCGGGCCAGCTGCCGCGCCAGCTCCGTCTTGCCGACACCCGTTGGGCCCGTAAAGAGGAAGTTGCCGATCGGCTTCTCGGGCGAGCGCAGGCCGGATCGCGAGAGCTTGATGGCAGAGGCCACGGCATCGATGGCGGGGCCCTGGCCGTAGATCACCTTTTTGAGCTCGGCGTCGAGACTCGCCAGCGCCCTCCGGTCGTCGGTCGAGACTGCCTGGACTGGCACCCGCGCCATCTTGGCGACGATCTGCTCGATCTGCTCCGAGCCGATCGCCTCGGTGCGCTCCTGTCGCGGGAGGAGCTTTTGCGCCGCGCCCGCCTCGTCGAGCACGTCGATCGCCTTGTCGGGCAGGTGCAAATCCTTGAGGTGCTTCGCCGACAGCGTCACGGCGCTCTCGAGCGCGGCATCGGTGTATTTCACGCCGTGATGCGACTCGTAGTACGGCCGAAGCCCCTTGAGGATGTCGAGCGTCTCCGATTCGGACGGCTCGAGCACGTCGATCTTCTGAAACCGCCGCGACAGGGCGCGGTCGCGGTCGAACGACTGCTTCACGTCGTTGAACGTCGTCGATCCGATGCACCGCAGCGCGCCGTTGGCGAGCGCGGGCTTCAGGAGGTTGCCGGCGTCCATGGCGCCGCCAGACGCCGCGCCCGCGCCAACGAGGGCATGGATCTCGTCGATGAAGAGAATCGCGTTCTGCTCTTTCGCGACGCGCTCGAGCACCTGCTTGACGCGCTCTT
>Ga0187893_10000779_pt1 | contig 81146 bp, 63 predicted proteins | sample MA1701074metaG_FD_139574 | JGI IMG/M metagenome (GOLD analysis project Ga0187893, IMG submission 139574) | White microbial mat communities from a basaltic lava cave in the Kipuka Kanohina Cave System on the Island of Hawaii, USA - MA170107-4 metaG ... | reverse complement strand
GCGGCCCTGCCCCCGAAAAAGAGCCAAACGCCGGCGAAAAAGAGGGGGTGGGCGGGCCCCCCCTGGCCCGGGGGGGGGGGGGGGGGGGGGGGGCCCCCCGGGCCGGGGGGGGGGGGGGGGGGGGGGGGGGGGGGGGGGGGGGGGAAGCGGGCGAGCGCGCCTGGGCCGATTCCGTCGCGCCGGCCACGCGGTCCGCCAGGCGGCGGGCCAGGCTGGTGAACTCCAGCTCGAGGCACAGCTCCACGACCCGCGGCCAGTCGGGCTCGCGCATCAGGAGATCCTCGACGCGATCGGCCAGCGGCGCGTCGGTCCGCAGCGTGACCAGCTGGCGCGAGAGGCGGGCGCGGTCCGCATCCCGCTCGAGCGCCTCGCGGGCGCGCTTCGCCGTCACCTCGCCGGCGCGCGCGAGAATGGTGTCGAGGTCCCCGAACTCGGCGATCAGCTTCTGGGCCGTTTTCTCCCCGATGCCGTGAACGCCCGGCACGTTGTCGGCGGTGTCGCCGACCAGCGCGAGGAAATCCACGGTCCGTTCGGGCGGCACGCCCAGACGCTCGGTCGCGTTCTGGTACGTCACGAAATGTTCCTCGACCGCAGCCGGCCCGCCGCGTCCCGGGTTGAGCAGGCTCACCCGGGGGCCGATGAGCTGGTAGAAGTCCTTGTCGCCCGAGATGATCACGGCCTCGTGGCCCTCGGCCGCGAACCGCCGGGCCAGCGTGGCGATCACGTCGTCGGCCTCCCAGCCCTCGACCGCGAGTAGGCGGATGCGGAAGGCGTCGAGCAGCTGCTCGACGCGCTCGATGGACCGGTCGAAGTCCTGCTGCAGCTCCGCGCCGAGCTTTTCCCGGGTGGCCTTGTACTCGGGCAGGGTCTCGTGCCGGAAGGTGGTGCCGGAATCGTGGATCCACGCCACCGCGTCGGGGCGGTGCTGCTCGATCAGCCGGAGCAGGAAGTTCGCGATGCCCCAGGCCACCGAGGTGTTCTCGCCGCGGCTGGTGGTGAGCGGCCGCGAGAGCATCGCGAAAAACGCGCGGTAGATGAGCGCATAGCCGTCCACCAGGAAGACTCGGCGGCTCACGCGAGCACGCGGAGCGCCGCGGCGGTCGCGAGCGGGAGGAGCAGGTTGTCGACGCCGCGCCAGTCTACCCGCTCGGCGAGCGCCGCGGCGGCGGCCGCGGCGGCCGCGGTGGCCCACGGGGTGCGCAGGGCGGCGAGCACGGCCAGCGCCACCGTGAAGGCAGCCGCGGTGCCCGCCCACGTCTTACCGCCGCCGGGCGGCGCGATGCGGGAGCCCGCGAACGCCGCGGCCGGGTCGGCGAGCGCGGTGACGAGGATGGCGGCGCCGGCTCCGGGCCCTGGGAACGCGAGCCACGTCACCGCGTAACCCGCGGCGAGGAGGGTGGGGCCGCTCACGCGCCGGGTTTCCCGCGGCCGGAACGAGCCGAGCGCCAGGCGATCGAGCCAGGCCTGCGCGCTCGGCGAATCGTGCCGCGCGCCCTCGAGCACGAGCGCCACGGCGAGCAGCGCGTACAGCACGACGCTCGTTACCCCGTGCGGCGCGAGCAGCGCCACGCCACCGAGCAGACCCGACGCGAGGTGCAGCGCGCGGCGCCGCCCCTCGCGCGGGGCGAGGTTCACTGCTGGCGGACGCGATTCAGAACGCGCAGGAACTCGGAGCGTGAGCGTGGCTCGAGTCGGTAGCGGCCGAAGCCGCCGTCATCCAGAAAGGTGAGGGAAAGCCGGTGCTGGTAATACGTCCACTGGATGTACCGGCTCCGAACCTGCGAATCGGTGCGCCGGTCCAGGAACTCGTCGGGTTCGCCGAGCGAGATGAACACCCAGCCGCGCTCGGTGAGCCACCCGGGAATGCCCTCCTCGCGGAACCGAACGTTGGCCGCCTGGACCCGCGCCAGGTACTCGTCCAGCGCTTCGTTTTCGGGCGTCGCGGGATTCGGGTCCGTGCGCTGCCAGAACCGCTGCCACGCGGCGCCCCGCTCAGCCGCGGGCGACGCCAGGATCGCGCGCAGGCTGTCGGCCCCTGGGAAGTAGCGCAGTAGCGACACGATCTCCTCGAGGTTGGCGACCGCGTAGAGATCGGAGAAGGTGACGAGGAACGGGGTTGCCGCGTCCACCTCGCCGCCCAGGCTCACGCGGAACTCGTAGCGGCCGATCGAGAGGTGGTGCGGCGGGATCGCGAAGACCCAGCCGCGGACCCGCGCCGTCGAGTCCACCCGGATCGAGTCGGTCCAGGCGACCCGGCCGCCCACGTCGGTGGCGCTCGCCGTGATCGTGCGGTCCGCCGCCAGACCGTACGTCTCGAGGTAGAACCGCAGCGTGTCGGTGCCGTACTCGACCGCGCTGCGCGGATTCACGACCAGCTCCGGCGTGGCGGCGAGGTCGGCGCGCGGACGCGCCCGGTAGACGGCGATCGGCAGGGCGACCGTGGCACCGGCGATGTTCGGCACCGTGACGGGCAGCTCCACGCGGGTGTTGCCCGGGCCGCGACGGTCCCGGAGAATCAGCGCCAGCTCGTAGGGGCCGGGCGCGACGGGAAGGAAGTGCTGGAAAATGACGCTCTCGTCGTTGCGCTGCGTCTCACGGAATGTGGCGACCCGCACCGCTTCGTCGCGCGCCGCCTGGATCGCGATCCGGGCACCCTGCCGCAACGCGATCTCGACCCGGTACTCGCCGAGGAACACGTCGCCCTCGCGCCGGAACGTCAAGCCGCGGTTGCGCAGCGACAGCGCGACCAGCGCGAGCAGCGAGTCGGGGGTTGGGCCGGCGAGCACCCGCACGGTGCCATACACGGGCATCGGCCCGCCCTCGGCGATCAGGCCCATTTCGCGGTACGCGGCGGTCGGGTCGAAGATCTGCGGAAGCCGTTCCGGGGCTGTGGCCTCGGGCTGGTCGGGTGAGCCCACCCGCGACCAGCTGCCGCACGCCGCCAGCGAGGCGAGCAGAAACAGGGCGAGCGAACGCAGGCGCGGGCGGCGGGGCGTGGGATCCTCGAGGGCCGGAGACGGGACGAGGGGGCAAGCTACGGACGACGCGCGGCGCGAGTCAAGGCGCGGCGCCGCTTTCACTTGCCTCCCGCCGCCCGGCGGGGCTACCTTCGAAGACTCGCGATGCATTCCGAAGACCTCACCGGCCGCACCGTCGCCGGCTACCAGCTCCTTGAGCGCGTGGGCGAAGGCGGCACCGCCACCGTCTACCGCGCCCAGCACACCGGCCGCGGCTTGTGCGCGGTGAAAGTGCTGCGCGAGAAGCTGCGCGGCGACCGCACGGCGGTGCAGCGGTTCCTGCGGGAGGCGGCGTTCGGCGCGCGGGTCAAGCACGCCACGGTCGTCCAGACCTACGATTATGGCGAGACGGACGGCCTGCACTACCTGGCGCTCGAGTGGGCCGACGGCGAGCTGCTGGTCAAGTTCGTGCGGCGCAGCGGCCCCCTCGCGCCACCCCTGGCGGCGACGATCGTGCAGCAGATCGCCGAGGGTCTTGGCGTGGCGCATGCAGCGGGGATCATCCATCGCGACCTCAAGCCCGAGAACGTGATCTACGACCCGCGCACCCAGCGAGCGCGCCTGCTCGACTTCGGAATCGCGCGCGACGCAGAGGCCAAGCCCGAAGAGCGTCTGACGCGCACGGGGTTCTTCGTCGGGACCCTGCAGTACGTGGCCCCCGAGGCCCTGTCGGGCGAGCTGGTGGGGGAAGCCGCCGACATCTACTCGCTGGCGACGATCGCGTATTTCCTGCTCTCGGCGCACCTGCCCTACCAGGCGAAGTCGCCGCGCGAGTTGTTTCACCAGCTATTGACCCAGGCGCCCGTGCCGCTGTCACAGTCGCGGCGCGATCTGGTGTTCCCCCGGCCCCTCGAGGAGGTCGTGATGCGGGGCCTGGCGCGCGAGCCGGTGAGGCGACAGAAGAACGTGCTCGAGTTCGCCGCGGAGTTCGACGCCGCCGTGAAAGAGCCGGCGCCCGGCGGCAGGGGCGGCCTCCTCGGCTCCCTCAAGGGGATCTTCGGCGGCCGCTGAGGTCCGCTCCGTGCGCGAGCGCCTGATCGCCCTGCTCCGGGAGCGCTCCGTCGAGCGGGGCGATTTCGTCCTCGCGTCGGGCCGCCGCTCGTCCTACTACATCGACTGCCGCCGCACCACCATGCACGCCGAGGGGCTCGGGCTCGTCGGTGCGCTCGGGCTCGACGCCATCCGCGGCGCCGGCTGGGAGGCCGAGGCGGTGGGCGGCCTGACGCTGGGCGCCGATCCCGTGGCCTACGCGATCGCGCGCGCGTCCGCCGACGCGCCCCCCCTGCTTAACGGTTTTACCGTGCGCAAGCAGGCGAAGGCGCACGGCGCGCAGCGCCGGATCGAGGGCTGCTTCGCCTCCGGCGCGCGCGTGGTGGTGGTCGAGGACGTGATCACCAGCGGCGGCTCGGCCCTCGAGGCCGTGGCGGCGGTGCGGGCCGAAGGCGGCGTGGTGGCCGGCGTGCTCGCGGTAGTGGATCGCGACGAAGGCGGAGCCCTCGCTCTCCGCGACGCCGGACTCCCCGTGCGAACCCTGGTACCCGTGGGCGAGCTGCTCGGATGAGCACCGTCGGACCGGATGCCTCCCGCTCGGCGGGCCACATCCGGCTCCGCTGGTACGCGATCGCCGGGGGCGCGACGCTGCTCGCGGCCGGCCACGAGGCCGGCCTCACCGACGCGACGCCGCCCCTGGTGCTGGGGGCCAGCGTGGCGGCGCTGACGGCGAATGCCGCCCTGCTGGTACTGGCGCAACGGATGGGGACGCGGCCCTGGGCCGGCCGCCTGGCGGCGCCCCTGGACCTCTTGCTCGTCACGACCGTGGTCGCCCTCAGCGGGATTCCCGCCAGCCCGCTGTACCTGCTCGTGATGGCGCCCTATGCCTTCCACGGCACCCGCCGCGCCGGGCGGCTGCTGGCGCTCGCCGGCGGGACGCTGTCCCTGCTGGGGCAGTGGAGCAACGCCCGCGGGTTCGGACCCCCGGGGACGCTGGAGTCGCCGCTGGACCTCGGCGCCGCGGCGTGGGTGGACGCGGTACTGCTGTACATGGTCGCGCTGGCGCTGTTCCGCGGCCCGGCGCGGTTGAGCGCGCGGCTGCGCGAGACCCGGCGCGTCATCGAGGAGGCCGAGCAGGGCGACCTTGCCGCGCGCACGGACGGCCTGGCGGCCGACGAGCTCGGAATGCTCGAACGCGCCTTCAACCGGATGATGGAAGCGATGTCGGCGACGATCTCGAGCGTACAGCGCGAGGCGGACGAGGTGGCGGCCTACGCCGACACGCTGGCCCGCTCGACCGAGGACCTCAAGCGCACCAGCGGCTCGGTGGGTGGCAGCGCGGCGCGACTGGCGGCCCAGTTGCGCGAACAGCGCGGCATCGCCGCCCGGAGCGGCGAGACCACGGAGCGCACCACCGCCGAGGCCGCCGACCTCGGCCACCGCGTGGACGCGATGGCGGGCCGCGCCAAGGACCTCCTGGCGGCCGCCGAGGCGAGCCGGGAGCGCATCGGGCGCGCCGGTTCGACGCTGGTGGCCATCGGCGACGAGGTCCGCCGCAGCACGACCACGGTCTCGGCGCTCGCGCCGCTCTCGGAGCGGATCGGCAAGCTGGCCGGCGGCATCGCCAGGATCGCGCGACAGACGCGGCTGCTGGCGCTCAACGCGGCAATCGAAGCCGCGCGCGCCGGCGAGCACGGGCAGGGCTTCGCGATCGTCGCCCTCGAGGTGCGCAAGCTCGCCGAGGAGGCCGCGCGCGCCGCCAAGGACGTCGGCGGCACGATCGAAGAGCTGCGCGACGGCATCGGCGCGGTGGGGCGGGCGATCGCGGCGGGTGAGGCCCGGGTGCGCGACGTGGGCGGCGTGGCCGGTGAAGCCGACCAGGCGTTGCGCGAGGTACTGGAGGGCATCGCGCAGCTCTCTGCGCTGGTGGGCGCGACGGCTACCACCGGCCAGGAGCAGGCGACGGCCATGACGTCGCTGGTGCAGGCGATGGACCGGGTGGCGGCGCTCGCCGCGACCAGCGCCGACCACGCCGCCGAAGCCGCCGGGGCGGCCACTGAACAGCACGTGGCGCTGCAGCGGCTGGCGGGCACGTCCCAGCAGCTGGCCGACGTCGCGCTCCGGATGCGCGGCTCGATCGTGCGCTTCTCGGTGCTCGGCCGGAAGCACGATACGGCCGAGTACGTGACCCTCAAGCCGCTGTAGGCCGTCACCCCGCCGGGCCGGCGCTCACGCCGCGGAGTGTCCGTGGTCCCCGGGCATGGTTCCGAGAGGATGGAACGCAAGCAACCGGTCCCGGTACGGGGTGACGAACGCGGCGCGGAACCGCGCGACCGCGTCGGGGAAGCGCAGGCGCCGGCGGAACTCGCCGGGCGTGACGCCGAGCAGGGTGCGCAGGTGCCGGCCGAAGCTCTGGGGCGAGCTGTAGTCGAGCCGATGCGCAACGTCGGCGATGCTGAGCCCTTCGGCCGCGAACAGCCACGCCGCGTGCAGCAGCCGCGCATGCGACAGGTAGGTCTTGGGCGACGGCAGGCCGGCGCGGAAGAACCGCGACATCAGGGAGCTGGGCACGCAGCGCAACAGGCCGGCGAGCGGCCGCACGGTGCCCACGTCGGGCGCGCACGCCATGACCGTCTCGAAAAACAGCCGGCAGTCCGGGGGCGCGCGGCCGAGGTCCGGCTCGAGGGCGGCCATCACGGCCGCCGTCACCGGCGAGGCCGGCTCGTGCACGAGGTCGCGCAGCCGCTGCCAGCCCGCCGGCACGGTCACGTCCACGACCGCTCGCACGCCGGAGGCGCCGAGGCGCAGCAGGCGTTCCGGGGCCGCAGTCTCGGCGCGCGAGACCAGCGCCACGGCCGGCACGTGCGGGAACTCCCGCACGAAACGGGCGACCCGCGGCAGGTCGGGTTCGCGGCAGCGATGCACGCTCAGCACCACGGCGAGCGCCGCCCGCCGGCGCACCGCCACCACCGCCTCGTCGAGCGAGTCCGCGTGCAGGGCAACGAACGCGCCCTGACCCGCGGCCTCGACCCGCGCCCGCTCGGCCGGCAGCAACAGCGTGGCGACGGTCGCCGAACGCGTGGTCATCGTTCATGGTCCTCCGGCCCCAGGGCCGCGACGACGATACGCACCCCGGGTCACCGCCGGGTCACGGAAAGGACACCCCGTTGCGCCTGACGCTGCGGACGTTCGGACCTCCCGAGCTCGCGATCTCCGGCGCGAGCCTGCCGCCCGAGCTCACGTGGCGCAAGCACCTGGGCCTGCTGTTGTACCTCGCGCGCTCGCCCGGCGGCGCCCGCCGTCGCGATCACCTCGTCGGTCTGCTGTGGCCTGACAAGGATGAGGCGAAGGCGCGGCACAGCCTCAACGAGGCGTGTCGCGCGGTGCGCCGCGCCCTCGGCGACGACGCGCTGGTCACGGAGGGCGATCGGGTGGCGCTCGATCTCCGGCTCGTGGACGCCGACTGGACGGCCATGGACCGCGCGCTTGTGGCGAGCGACGCGGCGGCCGTGGCCGCGCTGTGGCGCGGCGACTTTCTCGAGGGGCTGGGCATTCCGGACGCCACGCCGTTCGAGGACTGGCTCGCGGCAGAGCGCGCCGGCTGGCGCCGCCGCGTGCGGGACGCGCTGGTCGCGGCGGCGACGCGCGCCAGCGCCGAGGGTCGCCACGCCGAGGCGACCCGGTGGGCCGAGCGCGTGCTCGTGAGCGAACCCCTCGCCGAGGGAGCGCTGCGGGTCGCCATGATCGCCGATGCGCTCTCCGGCGCGGCGCCGGCGGCGCTCACGCGCTACGCGCAGTACGCGGAGCGGCTCGCCCGCGAGGAACGGGCGGTCCCCGCGGGCGACCTGACGGCGCTCGCCGAGCGGATCCGCGGCGGGCACCGCCATGCCGAGCGCGGCGACGAGGCCGCGGAGCCGCTGCCGCCGCTGGTCGGGCGGGAGCGCGCGCTGGCGGCGCTGAGCGCGTACCTGCCGATGCGCGCCGGACGGTGCGTGGTGGTGCTCGTCACCGGCGCGGCCGGGGCCGGCAAGACGCGACTGCTGCGGGAGGTCGGGGAGCGGGCGCGCCTGGAGGGGGGAGGCGCGCGGCTGGTGCGCGTAACCTGCGTAGGCGCCGACGGCGACCTGCCGGGCGCGGTGCTCGCGACGCTGCTCGCCCGGGGGCTGGCGCAAGCCAGTGGGCTAGCGGGCGCGGCGCCGGAATCGCTCGCCGTGCTGGCCTCCATGGCACCCGAGGTGGCGCGCCGCTATCCCGGCGCCCCGGCGCGCCCCGCGGCCGGCGCCGCGGAGCTGGGCCACGCCTTCGGCGAAGCGCTGACGGCGATCGCCGGCGACGGGCCGGTCGCGCTCGCCCTCGACGACGCGCACCTGGCCGACGAGCTGTCGCTCGAGGCGCTGCCGGCGCTGTTGCGCGCGGCGGAAACCGCGCCGCTGCTCCTGCTGCTCTCCGCGCGGATGGACGCAGGCCCGCCAGCCGCGCTCCTGGAGCTTCGGGCGCGGGTCGGCCACGATGTCACGGGTGTCGAGGTCGCGGTGCCCCCGCTCGAAGACGCCGAGGTGGACGCGCTCGCCGCGCGGATCCTGCCCGACTACGACGCCGGGGCGCGCGAGCGGCTGGTGCGGCGGCTGCGCGCCGAGGCGGGGGGTGTCCCGCTCTTCGTCGTCGAGATCCTGCGCGCGCTGGCAGCGGGCGGAACGGGACCGGCGGCCTGGCCGTCGCCGGGGGCGACGACCGCGCAGCCGCTGCCGTTCCCGATTCCCGGCGCCGCGGCGGCCGCGCTCACGCTGCGGGCGCAATCGCTCGCAACCCCGGTCCGCGAGGCGCTCGGCGCCGCCGCGGTCGCGGGAGCGCGGCCGGAGCCCGCCGTCGTCGCGGCCATTCTCGAGACGTCGGGCGAGGAAGCGGAGCGCCGGCTCGACGCGCTGACCCGCGCCGGCTTCCTGCGCGAGGAAGACGGCGTGTACGTCTTTACGGCGGAGCTGGTACGCGGCTACGTGGAGAGCGAGCTGCTCGCCAGCACCGACCGGCGCCGGGCCCACCGCCGCGCGGCGGACGCCCTGGCGGCTGCGGGCCGCGGCGACAGCTTCGCCTTCGCCGAGCACGTGTACGGGGCCGGCGCGTGGCGCGAGGCGGCCGAGGTGGCCGGCGCCGCGGCCGCCGCCGCAGCGGCGGCCGGCGGCCGCGACCGGCTCGCCGAGCGGGCGCGCCGCCTGGCCGCGCGGGCGCGGGAACGGCTCCAGGCCGCGGAGCGTTGACGTGCGGATCCTGGTTTGCGGCGGCACCGGCGTGCTCGGCCAGTACCTCGTGCCGGTGCTGGTGCAGGGCGGGCACGAGGTCGTCGTGCTGGCCCGGCGCGAGGCGAGCGTCCAGCTGGCGCGACGGCTCGGCGGCGTGGCCGTGTTCGGCGACATCCTCGAGCCCTCGTCGCTGGAGCCCGCCGTGACTGGCTGCGAGGTCGTGGTGCACGCCGCCACCGCGCTGCCGCGCACCTTCCCGGGCCGGCCCGCCGACTTCGCGGCCAACGACCGGATCCGCCGGGACGGTACCCGGAACCTGCTCGCCGCCGCGGCCCGGGCCGGCGTGCGGCGATTCGTGCTCCAGAGCATCATCTGGGTCCACGGCGACCAGCACGGCGCCCTGATCGACGAAGAGGCCACGCTCCAGCCGGGGTTGCTCGCGCGATCGGCGGTTGACGCCGAGGCCATGACCCGCGAGACCGCGCTCCACCACGGCTTCGCGGCCGACATCCTGCGCGCCGGGGCGTTCTACGCGCCCGAGGCGTACCACACGCGGGAAATCGTGGCGCGCCTCCGGAGCCGCACGGCGCCGATCATCGGGAACGGCGCCAACTACCAGTGCTTCGTGCACGCCGCAGACGCCGCGGCCGCGTTCGCGGCCGCCGCGCTTGCCGACCGGCCCGGCGACACGTACTTCGTGGTGGACGACGAGCCGGTCCGGCTCGGCGAGTACCTGACCTGGCTGGCGAACGTGGTGGGCGCCAAGGAGCCGCTGCATCTCCCGGAGTTCCTGGCGCGGCTGACGCTCGGCTCGGAGATGGCGGCCGCCTACGGCGCCTCGCTCCGCTGCTCCAACGGGCGGATCAGGCGCCAGCTCGGCTGGGCGCCGCGCTGGCGCAGCTTCCGCGAAGGGTACGAGCAGGACGTCCTGCCCAAACTGGGGAGTGAGTGATGACGACGACCCGCCGCGAGTTCCTGACGCGCGCCAGCGGCGCGCTGGCGCTGACCCTCGCGTCCACGCGCGACGCCATCGGCGCCGTGCCGCACTGGTGGACGCAGCCCGGCACCGACGCGGTGTCCGGCATCCAGGACCGGCCCGACCGCCTGCCCGTCGCCTGGTACCGCTCGACCATCGGGCGCATCCAGCAACAGCTCGCGCAGCAGGGCCTGGACGGCATCCTCTGCAAGGACCAGTGGAACATCCTGTACGCGTCGGGCTACTTCCACTCGCAGACCGAGCGACCCGAAGCGTTGTGGATCCCGCGGCAGGGCGAGCCCACGTTGTTCGTGCCCGGGCTGGACCGCGACCTGGTGGCCGGGTGGTGGGTGCGCGACGCGGAGTACTACTTCGACTACCCGCACGCCGAGACCAACAACGATCCGCGCGCCGCGAGCGTCGCCAGCCCGCAGGGCACCGTGAACCTGTGGCAGTGGATGCTGCGCGGCCTCGACCGGCGCGGCGCCGGCGGCGGGACCGTGGCCACCGACTGGGAGCTGGCCCCCACGCAGCAGCGGCTGTTCGAGGAGGCGCTGCCCCGGGCCCGGTTCCGCGCGGCCGGCGACATCCTGGGCCGAATGCGGCAGATCAAGACGGCCGAGGAGATTGCGCTCACCCAGCGGGCGATCGACTACGCGGACCGGATGCTCGAGTTCTGCCGCGACTACGTGCTGCGCCGGGGCACCGAGGCTACGGATTTCGACGTGCGGCACGACGCGGTGCGGTTCGGCACCGAGCTGGTGATGCGCGACGTGGCGCACCCCGGGCACCCGCACACGGCGACCGGTGTGCAGATCAGCTGCGGCTGCCGGACCGGCGTGGGCACGGCCTACCCGCACCCTAACCAGTTCTTCTACACCCGCATCCAGCGCGGGCACGCGATCCAGTTCAGCGGCATCATGGTGCGGATCGGCGGCTACGGCGGCGAGGGCTACCGCGCCTGTCACATCGCGCCGATGACCGACGCGCAGCGGCGGATGTGGGACGTCCATACCGAGATGACCCTGGCCCAGGTGCAGCACTCGCGGCCGGGCGTCGAGTGCCGCGCGGTCGCTGCCCGGGTCCACGAGATCGCGCGGCGAGCCGGGCTCGAGCGCTACGTCTACCACCGACCCGCGCACGGCGCCGGCATGGAAGGACACCAGGCGCCCTACATCGCCCTCGGCGACGCCACGGTGCTCCAGCCGGGGATGATGTTCTCGAACGAGCCGGGGCTGTACGATCCGGAAGGCGGATACGGGTACAATCACTCGAACAATGTGGTGATTACGGCGGATGGATGTAGACAGATGAATGGGACGCCGATGACGGCGGCGTGGTGTCTGTTGGCCATCTAGCGGGCACGGCCGCACGGGAAGGGCGCGGGCACGGTGCCCGCTGTATATTCCGAAGGCGGAGCGCGATGGTCGCGGGGGGCAACCCTCGAGGAAAGTCCGAGCTCCACAGGGCAGACCGCCAGGTAACACCTGGGCGCCGCGCAGGCGGCGACGGACAGGGCCACAGAAAACAGACCGCCGAAGCCCGCAAGGGCGAGGCAAGGGTGAAACGGTGGGGTAAGAGCCCACCGCGCGTCCCGGTAACGGGCGCGGCACGGCAACCCCCGGTCGGAGCAAGGCCAAATAAGCGGCGAGGTCCGGCCCGGACCGCCAGCGTCCTTCGGGACGAGCCGCGGGTAGGCCGCATGAGGTGGCGGGTGACCGCCATCCCAGAGAGATGACCATCCGGCCCTCGGGCCGAACAGAACTCGGCTTACGGCTCCGCATGAGGCGCCGCGCGCGGCTCAACCCGCTGCGCGGCGCCTTTGGTATATTGGTCCGCTGACTCACGACCGCCGATTCACCACTCCGACCCCGCGGGAGTCCTGCCATGCGTCGTCCGTTCGCCCTCGCCGCCGCTCTGCTCGCCTCCGCCTGCGCCAGCGGCGGCTCGTCCGCTCCCGCGCCGGCGGCTGCCGCGCCGTCCCGCATGCCGGCCGGTGATCCGGCCAGCCTGGCCTACAGCCCGGGACCGAGCCGGTACCGGGTCGAGTCGCGCACCACGTCGCACACCGAGGCGATGGGGCAGGTGACGGACGTCGAGGCCACCACCACGATGCTGATCTCCGCCGTGATCGCGCCGAGTGGCGCCAACCTCGAAGCGGCGATCACGATCGACTCGATCACCGTGCAGTCCACGGGCCCGATGCAGGGCCAGCTGGACCCGACGATCGCGCGCGGCCGGACCTTTCGCGTGACGATGACCCCGCAGGGGCGCGCGCTCGGCATCGTGGTGCCCGACAGCGCGAACCCCGCCATGCGCCAGGTCGGCTCCGAGATGCGCGACTTCCTCCCCATGCTGCCGCCCTCCCCCATCACGGCCGGCCAGACCTGGACCGACACCGCGACTGAGAACCAGAACCTCGGCGAAATCCAGCTCAGCTCGCGATCGATCCGCCAGAACCGCGTGGTCGGGTGGGAAGCGCGCGAGGGCGCACGGGCCCTGAAGATCACGACCAACGGCGCCTACACGGTGAGCGGCACCGGCAATGCCCAGGGCCAGGAGCTGCGCCTCGAGGGCCAGGGAACCGCGACGCTTGAGCGCTTCGTATCGGCGGGCGGCGTGTTCCTCGCGCAGACCGGGCTCGACAGCGGCACCGTGAACGTGACGGTCACCGCCTTCGGTCTGGAGATTCCCGTTCGCCGGACGTCGCGCACCACCATCACGCGGGTGCCGTGACGATCGGCAGGGCGGCGCTCACCCTCGCCGTCCTCCTCGCGGCGGCGACCCGGGCCCGGGTTGCCGCCGCGCAGTTTTCCGCCGCCCAGCCGGCGGAATACCTCCTTTCGACCGATGTCTACGACGGCCGCGCTGTGTGGCTGCAGCCCGCGGCGCTGTCACGGCGGCAGGAAGCGTCGGTGGCCGCGCACCTGACGCTGGATCGCGCCGCCCGCGACGTCGCGCTCGCCGACTACGGGCTGACTGTAGCGAGCGGCGGGTTCGCCCTGGGGTGGCAGCACGACCGGCAGCGCGGCGGTCCGGACGGGACGGCCTGGGCCCTGGGGCTCGGCCTGGGAGACGGGCGCGGGGGCGCCGGTTTCGCCCGGCGCTGGTATCGGTTCAACGGGAGCACTCACGGCACATTCGACATCGGCGTGCGGTTCCAGCCGCGGGCGCTGGTCGACCTGTCGCTCCTGTGGCGCGACATCGGCGATGCCGTGGTACGCGACACCGTGCACAAGGCGGTGATCGTGCCGGGCATCGCCCTCAACCTGCTCGGCGGGCGGGTGCGCGTGGGCGGCGAGTCCGACCTGGTCGCCGACGGCCTCGGCACCAGCGAGTGGCGCGCCGGCGCCACGCTCGCCCTCGGCGTGTTCACCCTACGCGCCCGCGGCGTGTTCAGCTCCGGCCTGGACGGCCGGGAAGTGGCGGCATCAGTGGAGTGGAACGGCCGCCGCGCCCGCCTCAACGGCTTCGGCGCGCGCTCCCGCACCGACGACCGCGAGCGGATCGGCGTGTCCGGCGCAGTGATCGCCCAGCCGCCGACCCGGCGTTTCGGCGGCCGCTGAGGGACGCTCCCGCCGTGGGTCGTTTCGCCAGGATCGTCCAGCCGATCGCGGTCGCCCTTGGCGTGCCGATCGTCGGATTCGCGGCGTGGCTCGTCTTCGTCTGGCCGCCGCCCAGCTGGTGGCGGACCCACTGGCCCGAGCGGACCGCGTTCCAGCGCATGCGCGCGCATCAGTACGCCGCCCGAAACGATGCCACCCCGCTGCGATACCGGCCGGTCCCGCTGGATTCGATGAGCGACTGGCTGCTCAGAGCCGCCATCGTGGCGGAGGACGACGCGTTCCGCCAACACCACGGCATCGACTGGCGGTCCCTGCGCGAGGCCCTGGGCTACCGGCGCGAAGGCTTCACCTGGTCCGACTCGGCCGACCGGGCCGAGCTGGTGCGCGCCCTCTCCAACGCCGTCGAGCGGCGCGACCGGCTGCGCGGGGCGAGCACCATCACCCAGCAGCTGGCCAAGAACCTGTACCTCTCGCCGTCGCGGAACCCGCTGCGCAAGCTGAAGGAAGCGGTGATCGCCTACCGGCTGGAGTGGGCCCTGTCGAAGGATCGGATCCTCGAGCTCTACCTCAACGTGGCCGAGTTCGGTCCCAACCTCTGGGGCGTGGAAGCCGCCGGCCGGCGGTACTTCAACCGGAGCGCGGCATCGCTGTCCATCGAGCAGGCGGCGCTGCTGATCGCCACCCTGCCGCATCCGCTCACATCGAACCCGGCGCACCGGCCCGGGCGCACGCGGTACCGCTCCCAGCTCATCCTGGCCCGGCTGCGCGGCGAAGACGTCGAGCTGGAGCGAACCGACGCCGAAGCCGAGTCGCTGCCGCCGCTCGATTCACTGCTCCGCCTAGGGCCGCGCTTGGGCAGCCTGCGCCTCGACACGCTCAGGCCCGACACGCTGCGCCCGGAGAGCGTGCTGATAGACTCGGCGCGGCTCGACTCGCTCAAGCCGCCAAAGGAAACGACCACCGCGTCCCCCCCTCCCCCTCGGCGGGACACGGCGGTCGTACGTCCGCGTCAGCCTCGCTAGCCTAGTCCACCAGCCGCAGCGGCATCACCAGGCAGAGGTACGCGGCGTTGTCGTTCCAGCCCACCGGCTCGGCCGTGGCCGCGCGCTCCGGCGCCTTGAACGTGAACCGCACCTCGTCGGTCGGCATGTACTTCAGGAGCTCGAGCAGGTACGCCGCGTTGAAGCCGATCTCGAGCGCGTCGCCCTCGTAGGTCACCGGCATCTCGTCCTGCGCCTCGCCCAGGTCCGGCGTCTGCACGCTGAACTTGAGCGTGCCGCCGGAGAGCGCCAGGCGGATCCGGTGGGTCTGGTCGCTCGCCACGATGCTCATGCGCCGAAGCGCGGACGACATCGCCACCCGGTCGACCGTGGCGAACTTGTCGTTCTCGCGCGGGATGACCTGCTCGTAGTTCGGGTACGGACCCTCGATGAGCCGGGTGAACACCTGGGTGCCGACGGCGCGGAATCCCAGGTGGTTCTCGCTCTTGGCGATCTCCACTTCGTCGTCCGGCCCGAACAGGCGGCGCAGCTGCTCCAGCGCCTTGGGCGGCACGATGAGGTCGGCCTGCTGCGAGCCCTTGTCGAGCGCGATTTCCATGCGCGCCAGCCGGTGCCCGTTGGTCGCGACCATGCGCATCCGGTCCTTGCGGAGCTCCCACAACACGCCGTTCAGGATCGGGCGGCTCTCCTCGGTCGAGACCGCGAAGGCCACGTGGCCCACCAGCTTGTGCAGGTCCTTGGCCGAGATCTTCCAGGCCCCGTCGAACTTCACGGCGGGGAAGCTCGGGAACTCGTCGCGCGGCAGGCCCAGCAGCTTGAACTTGCTCTTGCCGCATTCGACGTTGGCTCGCTGCTCGCCCGAGCTCGAGATCCGGACCGACGCCGCCGGCAGCTCGCGCGCGATGTCGGAGAGCTTCTTGGCCGGGAGCGTGATGGCGCCCTCCTCGTCCACCTCCGCCGGCACCGTGGTGCTGACGGCGATGTCGAGGTCCGTACCCGAGAGGTGCAGGCCGTCCTTCTTCGCCTCGAGCAGGATGTTCGACAGGACCGGCAGCGTCGTCTTCGTCGGAATCGCGGAGACGACAGCGAGGAGACCCTCCTGGAGCTTCTCGCGAGTGATCGTGAACTTCATCCGGTCCTCATCGTGTGTGCGAAAGTACTGCTTCTACCCCAGAGATATAAGAATCTAGTAGTAGTAGTAGAGCCTGTGGAACTGTGGACGCCACGAGCTAAGCCTCCACCCTCGAAAAGGTTCCGCTGGTTTCGCCGTCCACGCCCGTGTGGAGTGCGCTTGGCGCTTCCACGCGCGTCCCCAGATCTTCCGCAGCCCTCCACACGGTTCACACGTCGTCCACGCGGTTATGCGGACAACTCGACGCGCGCCTGCGCGACGCGCTCGCGGAAGCCGGTGTCGCGCGCCAGCTGCCGCCCGACCTTGTCGATGCTGTGGATGACGGTGGAGTGGTCGCGGCCTCCGAACGCCTGGCCGATCTCGACGAGCTGCATGCCGAGCACGTCGCGCGCCAGGTACATGGCCACCTGCCGCGGCACCGTGAGCCGCTTGGTGCGGGCCTTGGACCGCAGGCCCTCCGGCGTCACTCCCCAGCGCCGCGCCACGATCTCCTGGACGCGGTCGATGGTCGGGGAGCCGCGGCGGCCCTGGCCGCCGTCCGGCTCGACGCTGGAACGGATCTTGTCGCTCAGCGCCTCGCGGGCCAGCTCGATGGTGATCTCCCGGTGCTTGAGCGAGGCGTAGAGCAGCAGCTTGATGATGCAGCCCTCGAGCTCGCGCACCGAGCTGCGCACGTGCTCGGCGATGAACCGCAGCACGTCGTCCGGAATCGTCAGCTCGAGGTGATCCTGCTCGGCCTTCTTGCGGAGGATCGCGGTGCGGTGCTCGAGATCCGGCTGGCCGATGTCCGCCACCATCCCCGACTCGAAGCGCGACACCAGCCGCGCCTCGAGGCCCGGGATCTCGGTGGGCGGGCGATCGCTGGTCACGACGATCTGCTTGCCGGCCTGGTGCAGGGCGTTGAAGGTGTGGAAGAACTCCTCCTGCGTTGCCTCCTTGCCCTCCAGGAAGTGGACGTCGTCCACCAGCAGCAGGCCGGCCTCGACCCGGTAACGGCGCCGGAACTCGGCCATCTTGTTCGCGTGAATGCCTTCGATGACTTCGTTGATGAACTGCTCGGCGCCGACGTAGACCGCGCGGGTTTCCTGCGACCGGTCGATCACGGCGTGCGCGATGGCCTGCATCAGGTGGGTCTTGCCGAGCCCGGTGAGGCCGTAGATGAACAACGGGTTGTAGGTCCGTCCCGGCGCTTCGGCGACCGCGTAGGCCGCCGCCGCCGCCAGCTCGTTGGACTTCCCGATGACGAACGTCCGGAAGCTGTACCGCTCGTTGAGCGGCAGCGCCCAGGACGGCGTGCCCCCGGGAACGCCGGCCAGGCCGGCCGGCGCCGCGACGAAGAAGTCCATCTGCGGCCGGCGGGCGCGCTCTTCCTGGACCTTGAAGCTCACCTCGAGCGGCCGGCCGAAGACATCGGTCGCGATGTCGGAGAGGAGCTTCGCGTGCTTGGTCTCGTTCCATTCCGCGGCGAACTGATCCGGCGTGGCGAGGACCAGCTTCCCGTCCTCGTAGCTGACGGGTTCGGCGGGTTCGAGCCAGGTCCGGAGCGTCGGTTCCGGCAAGCGCGCGCGCGCCTGGTCCAAGACGCGCTTCCAGGTTTCCTTAGCTGACTGCTCCATCACATCGCGTCAGGATATCCGGCGGAAGGTCCAAAGGGCGGGACATCTTAACGGCGCGCGTGTGGAAAAGTCAACCTTGACCCTGATGCGTGCGCGCGGGTAGCTTTCGCGCCTTCTCCGAACGCATTCGGGCGCCGGGAGTTGCGTCCGTTGAACGGATTCGCCGAGGCAGGGAATGGCCAAGCCGACGTATCATCCGCGGAACCGGAAGCGCGTCAACAAGCACGGCTTCCGAGCCCGCATGAAGGATCGGTGGGGTCGCGAGGTGCTGTCGCGGCGCCGCAGGAAGGGCCGCAAGAAGCTCACGGTCCGGACCGGGTCCAAGCACCACGGGCGTTGACCGAGGCGCTGCCGAGGTCGCGTCGGATCGGGCGCGCCGCGGAGTTGCGCGCGCTCATGGAGCAGGGGAAGCGCCGCCGAACGGATCACCTCGATCTGTTCACCCGGCCTTCCCCTGTGGCGTCTTCACGGCTGGCGGTGATCGTGCCGCGCCACCGCCACACCGCGGTTCGCCGCAACCGATTGCGGCGCCGGTTGCGCGAAATCGGGCGCCGGGACGTTCTGCCACGGCTCGCGAGCCCCACGGACGTCCTCGTGCGTACCAAGCCGAGCGCGTACGGGGCCGCTTTTGAAACCCTGCGCGGGGAATTCGTAGGGTCCCTGTGTCCCCCGTCGCCCGGCTCTGCATCCTGATGATCCGAGGCTACCAGGTGGGCTTGGCGCCGCTGCTGCCCAGTTCGTGCCGGTACACGCCGAGCTGCTCGCGGTACACGGCGGAGGCGATCGAGAAGTACGGCGCGCTCAAGGGGACCTGGCTGGGCGCGCGGCGCATCCTGCGCTGCCATCCGTTCGCGAGGAGCGGACATGATCCCGTGCCGTGAACCGCTGCTGTCCGCCGACCGCCGTCCGCTGACCGGCTGCGGGCGCCTGACCGCGGACGGCTGACCGCGGGTTTCGATGGAACAGCGCCGCCTCCTGCTCGCCATCGTGCTCATGATCGCCGTCGCGGTCCTGCCGTCGTTGTTCTTCAAGCCGGCGCGGCCACCGGTGCGTCCGGGGGCGTCGGCGAGGGATTCCGTGGCGCCGGCGAGCACGGCGCGCGATTCGCTCGCTCCTGCGCTCCCCGCCGCGCCGCTCGCGGCGGCCCGGCGGGCCGCGACGCCGCCGGCCGCACCGCTCCCCACGGGGGCCGATACTTTCAGCCTGACGCGGCCGGAGGCGGTGTACGGCTTCACGAGCCTCGGCGCCGGGCTCGACCGCGCGGTCCTGCCGGGCTATCGCAGCTTCGGGCGGGGCGATACCGGCAGCGTTCAGCTGGTGCGTCCCGGCGACCGGCTGCTCGTTTCACGGGTGGTGCTGGGCGCCGACACGCTGCGGTTCGACCAGGTGGCGTTCGCCGCGGAGCGCGGCGCGGGACGCGTCACGTTCACCGGCGGTGCCGGCCCGGCGCGGCTGCGGCTGATGTACGCGCCGGTCCCGAACCGGGAGTACCTCCTCGAGGTCACCGGCCAGCTCACCGGCCTCGAGGGGCGCGGCGCGCTGCTCGTCGTCGGCCTCGGCACCGGCTTCGTGAACATCGAAGCGGACTCCGCCTACAACTACCGGTCCTACGGGCTCTCGACCCGGGCACGCGACATCGAGGTCCACAACTTCCGCGCGGTGGAGCCCGGCGAGGTGCAGACCATCGACGGGCCGTTCGACTGGGTCGCCCTCAAGACCAAGTACTTCATCGGCGTGCTGCTGTCGCCCGACAGCACGCGGCCGCTCCTGGGCGGCGCCATCCTGGTGGGCAGGGAGCGCGAGAACCGCACCGCCAAGGCGGCCGACGGCTACGTCACGATGCCGGTCGGTCCCGACGGCCGGTTCCGCTACCAGTTCTACCTCGGCCCGCAGCGCCACGTGACGCTGGGGCCTCTCGGGCGCGAGCTGGAGCGGGCTTCGCCCTACGGCTGGATCTTCCAGCCGATCGTGATGCCGGTGGCCGGCTGGATCACGCGGCTGTTCCTGTGGATGAACGAGAACCTGCGGCTCGGCTACGGCTGGGTGCTGGTGATCTTCGGCGTGATGGTGCGGCTGCTGCTGTGGCCGCTGAACCAGAAGGCGATGAAGAGCCAGGTCGCGATGATGGCGGTCCAGCCGCTGATGCAGGACCTCCAGAAGCGCCACAAGAACGATCCGCAGAAGCTGCAGTCGGAGATGGTGAAGCTCTACAAGGAGCACAAGGTCAACCCGCTCGGCGGGTGCCTGCCGCCGCTCCTGCCGCTGCCGATCCTGCTCGCGCTGTTCTTCGTGTTCAACAACACGATCGAGCTCCGGGGCGCGCCGTTCCTGTGGCTGCCGGACCTCTCGGCCAAGGACCCGCTCTACATCATCCCGCTGGTGATGGGCGGCTCGATGTTCTTCGTGAGCAAGCTGTCGATGGCCGGCATGGGTGCCACCAGCAACCCGCAGGCGCAGATGCAGGCGAAGATGATGACGTACGTCCTGCCGGTGATGATGACGGTGTTCTTCCTCAACTTCGCGTCGGGGCTGAACCTGTATTACGCCGTGATGAACATCGTGACGCTGCCGCAGCAGTGGATCATCAACAAGTCACGGCGGGCGGAGATGGCGCGACGGAAGGTGAGCGCGCCGGCGGCGGCCGCCAAGCCCGCCTCGTAGCAGGCCTTCCAGGCCCGGTCAAGGCGGTGGCAGCGGCGGCGGTGCCTCGGCCGCGGCGATGGCGGCGTCGGCCATCACCACGCGCACGTTGGAGATGAACTCGTCGGCCAGCGCCGTGTCGCGCCGCGCGATCACCAGCGCCAGCCGGCCCCGCGCCGCGCCGGGCACGCCCTCGAGCAGGGCGAGATCAGTCACCACAACCTCGACCCGGGGACGCCACCGGCCACGCCGCTCGATCAAGCCGAGCCCGGCGCCCGGAATCCGGAGCGTGGTCACCGGCAGCGCCTCGACCCGCTCCGACACCTCGGGCCCCTTGATCTCGGTGATGTAACGCTCGCCCGACCACTGCAACACCAGCGCGCCGCCGTCGAGGCGCGCGACGCCGTGGACCTGGTACCTGATCTCGCGCACGTCGCGCGTCTTGTACTGGCTGTCGCCCGCTACCTTGAGCGTGAATGGGAGCACGGGGGTGAAGCTAGTGCGGCCGGGCCGTGTCCGCCTGTCCGCCGCTCGGCTCAACGCAGCGGGCAGTGCCGACGCCCGCACCGCGCTGCTCGGGCACGGCGCAGCGGATGCGCTAGCCGGCGGCCTGATCGTCCCCTTCGACCGCGACCCGCCACACCTCATCGGCGAGCCACTCGAGGCGCTCCTCGGCGTACTCGAGGTCCTGCTTGCCCATTTTGTGGACGTTGCGCGCGACGTAGCGCACGTGGTCCACCAGCTCGTCCAGCACTTCGCGGAGCGCGCGGTTGGCGCGCCGGTCGCCGCCGCCCCCCCCCCCCCCCCGGGGGGCCACTCCCTGGCCCGCGGCCCCCCGTTGGCCCCCCCCCCCCGCGCCCGGAAGGCCGCCACGGGGGCGGGGGCCGCGGGCCCCGCCCCCCCCGCGGCGCCGGCGGCCCCCGCCCCCCCCCCCCCGGGTGGCTCATGCGCTGGCCGCGCGGCCCGGATGGGCCCGCTGCTCAGCGGCCGCGAAGTCGGCCAGCGGGGCGCGGGCCGCGGCCGCGACGCCGCGCTCGGCGACGAGCGACTCGGCCAGCCGCGCGCCGAGGTAGTAGCCGGCGCGCTCGGGCAGCACGCGGCCGCCCACGATCCGCGCGGCGGGGGTCATGCCGCCGGTGAGCCAGCGCAGGCGCAGGCCCAGCCCGTGCCGGTCGAGGTCGGTCCGGGCTGCGCGGACCAGGAACGCGTCCAGCTCGCGCAGCCGTTTCCACTGCCGCCTGGTGTAGCCGTAGTACGCCTCCTCGGGGTGGCCGGGCGCCGCGGCGCGGGCGGCGTGCACCGCCACCCCCTCATTGACCAGCAGCTCGCGCAGGCTGGCCCGGCTCGCCAGCTCCCAGCAATCGTACATCCCGCCGGCCTCGAGCACGAGGCGGCGCAAGTCCGACCGGCTCTGGGGCGAGAGGTAGCGCACCATGTGGGCCACCTCGTGCGCGATCCAGGGGGCCAGGAGCTCCGGTGCGAGGCCGAGGGCGAAGGTTTCGGGGTTGGCGTGCCCGGTGAAGTGCTCGACGCAGACGATGACGATGCCGCGCCCGCCCACGGCCAGCTCCCCCGCGTTGGCGCCGCCCACGCCCACCGTGAGCACCACGTCCACCGGCACGTCGAGGTCGAGCACGATGGCCGCGGCGGCGAAGGCCTGTTCCGCGGCGTGCTCGAGGTCCACCGTCTCGACCAGGCGCACCAGGTCCTTGCGGTCGGCCGCGAGGGCCTGGGCGATGACTTCGGCCGCGGGGGCGCTGTCGAGCTCGAGGACGTAGTTGTGCCAGTAGTGGTGCAGCAGCGTGTGGTGGCGGCGGAGATACTCGCGGTACGCGGCCTCACGGTCCGCGGCCGCGATGACGTCGAGGAACTCCGGCACGAGGTTCAGGATCACGGCGGCGCCGACCCAAGATGGGGAGGGCCGCCGTCAACGACAAGAGTCAGCGCAGGTCGAACTCCAATGTCGCGCTCACCACGCGCACGCCCCGCACCCGATCCGTGATCTCGAGCCGCAACCGGTAGTGCCCCGACGGCAGCCGGCCGGGGTCCACGACCAGGGTTTCGATCGCGCGGCCCGAGACCGGCTGGGTGCGCTCGAACGCGATCGTGGTCGCGCGCTCGCGCCGGCCGAGGCCGAGGAACCCCCCGCCCGCGCGCTCGAACGCGTAGCGCGCCTCGTAGCGTACGCTGCTGCCTAACACGCCGAGCCCGTACACTTCGGCGTAGAACCGCATCGGCTCGCTCGCCCGCAGCCGCAGGCCCGGCGCCGCTTCCCGCTCCATCGACCCCTTGTCCGGGGCCGTCGCGCCGGAGGCGAGCAGCAGGCTGGAAACCGACAACTCGCGGGACGGGTACTCGGGCAGGGCGATGGTGCCGCGGTAGCCGCCGTGAGCGCCGCGCCGCTCGGCGTCGAGCAGCAGCACGTAGCGGCCCGGCGGCGCGTGCAGCCGCACGAGGCCACCCTCACCCGTCACCGAGTCCCGCGCCACCTCGCGCCCCTCGGCGTCCACCAGCACGCCGACGGCCGCCGCCGCATCGGCGAACAGCAACAGCTCCGTGAGCGAGGCGTCGGCCGTGGCGCGGAACGAGGCAGGCCAGAACCGGAACCGGAGCGACCGCCCCTCGCGCGTGGGCCGGTCGGTGGCCAGCAGGTGCCGCGCCGACTCGGCTTCGCCCGCGCGCACCGGCCGCACCACCATGTCGCCGCCCAGCCGCAGGAACGTGACCCGGAACACGCCCTCGGGCCGCACGTAGCACCACGTCTCGCCGTCCAGCGAATGGATGTACCGCTCGTCCGGCACGCCGTGCCGCGCGAGAATCCTCCCGCGGTCGTCGAGCCCGTCCTCCAGGTTCGCCGTGTCCTCGCTGCGCGCGGTGTCCACCACGTCGGTGTGCCCCGCCGCGAACCGCAGGTCGTCGGCGCGCGGCAGGTCCGCGCGGCACGGTGCGTTGTACGCGCGATTGAACGTCTCCTCGAGACCCCGGTCCGGCGGGATCGAGAACCCCAGGCCCATGCGCGCCCGGTAGATGGCCGAGTGGTGATAGCGCGCGTTGGGGTGCAGCAGCGCGAAGTACTGCTGCGCCTGGACGAGGCGCCGGAAGTGCTCGCCGATCCGCTCGTTCAGCCGCGAGCGCACGTCGGGCTCGCGCCGCGCCCAGAACAGCCGTAGAAACGCCTCGCGCTCCCCCACCCCGGACGGCGTGCGCGACCACACCGAGCGCTCCTGCGGCGAGGCGATCGAGCGCACCTGGCTCCACAACACGCCGCCCGTGTCGGCATCGGCCAGGCCGAGCGCCGCCTCGTACTCGGCCCACGCCTCCCGGTCGCGGCCCTGCTCGTACAGCGCGCGCGCGAGCAGAGCCCGCGGCGCGGGATCTTGCCGTCCCCCCTCGATGAGCGCGCGCAGCAGCGGCTCGGCCGCGCCGTAGTCGCGTTGCTCGACCAGGAGCAGCGCACGCCTCCCGTCCACCGCCCGGTCACCGGCGTGCGGCGCCAGCACGCTCAGCATCCGTCGCCGCTCGGCCTCGTCCCGGTACAACGTGAGCCACGTGGCCCACGCATCGCGATAGTGGGGATTCAGCGCGAGGGCCCGTTCCAGGCCCCACCGGGAGCGCGACTCGCCGTCGTCGCCCATCAGCCGCCTGCCGACGTGTCCCAGCCAGTAGAACGGCTCCGGGTTGGTGGGGTCCAGCGCACCGGCGCGGGTGAACAGGCTGTCGGCCGTGAACCGGCCGAACACCGGCCAGTCCAGGTGAACCCTCCCCAACAGGATCAGCACGCGCGCGTCGTCGGGGCGGCGCTCGCGCAGCGCGTCGCCGATCCGCCGCGCGTCGCCGAGCCGGCCGGCCGCGTAGAGCGACTCGGCGCGCGCCAGCAGCGTGTCCGCCTGGAACGTCACAGCGCCGCCGCGGACGGGGGCCGCGTCGGCGCTGGCGTAGCGCGTCGGGGCCTGCTGGACAACCAGGGCCAGCAGCGCGAACCCGATCACATCAGGAGTCCTGGCGGAACCTCTTGCTCATCTCGTCCAGAAAGCGGCGCTCTTCGGGTGTCAGGCTCGAGAGCCCGCCCTGGCTGATCTTGTCGAGCACGCGGTCGACTTCCTCGCGCACCGACGGATCCTGGTCGCGGGCGGGCGGGCGGCCCGGACCGTACTCGGCGCGCCGTTCACCCTTGGGCGTCGGCCGCACCAGCACCGCCGGTGCGCGCTCGACCGGCCGGCTCGCGCGGGCGCGCGCGAACAGCAGGCCACCGCGCAGGCACGGGAACGCCGGGGCGAAGCCGCCCAGGTGCGCGAAGTGCGAGACCCCGTCGCCCGAGCCGCGCAGACCGAGCAGCAGGTCGAGCGCCGCCATCCCCAGGACCATCCACTTCGCCTTGATCGGCACCGGGATCGGGAACAGGAACACCGGCGCGTCGGGCCACTCGAGCACGAAGGCGAGCATCACCCCGAACACCGCCGCCGAGGCGCCGATGATCGGCCCGTCGCCGGCCAGGGGCAGCATCAGCAGGCTCAGCGCGGCGCCGCCCAGCGCGCTGATCAGGTACAGGCGGATGAAGCCGCGGCTCCCGAGCCGCGCCTCGACCGGCGTCCCGAACATCCATAGCAGCAGCGCGTTGAACAGCAGGTGGAGGAAGCCGCCGTGCAGGAACGCGTAGCTGAGGAGGCTCCACGGATGCCGGAGGGTAGCGCTGGGCACGTACCCGAACGTGAGCTCCAGCCACGAGCTGGTGAACACGGTCAGCTGGAGCAGATACACCCCGGCCGTCGCCACCAGGAGGCGGCGAACCCAGAGGGTCAGCTGAAACGGCGAGCGGTCGTACATGGCGTGCCCATGGAAAGATACGCGCGGCCTCAGGCCGGGGTTCCGTCTGGCGCCCGGGCCAACCGGCAGACCGCCTCACAGAAGTCCGGAAAGCTCATCCCCGCCGCCTTCGCGGCCTTGGGGATCAGGCTGGCGCTGGTGACTCCGGGCAGCGTGTTGGCCTCCAGGCAGAAAATGCCACCGTCCCGGCCCACGCGGAAGTCAATGCGGCTGTAGCCGCCGAGCTTGAGCGCGCGGTGCGCCTTGAGTGCCAGCTCCTGCACACTTCGGGCCAGCGCCTCGGGAATCCGGGCCGGGGCGATCTCCTCGCACATCCCGGGCGTGTACTTGCACTCGTAGTCGAACAGCTCGTGTCTGGGGATGATCTCGACGACCGGCATGGCTTTCTCGCCCAGCACGCCTACCGTGAGCTCCTGGCCCGCCACGTACTGCTCGATCATCACCTCGCGGTCCCACCGCTCGGCCAGGGTCACGGCGGCCGCGAGGTCCTTGGCCTCGCGCACCAGCGACAGGCCGACGCTCGAGCCTTCGCGCGAGGGTTTCACGATGCACGGCCAGCCCACGTCGCGGGTCACGACCGCGGCGTTCGCCGGCGTCATCACCCAGCGCGGCGTGGGCACGCCGGCGTCGCGGAGGATCCGCTTGGCGACGTCCTTGTCCATCGCCACCGCGCTGGCGAGGTGGCCGCTGCCGGTGTACGGCACGCCGATCACGTCGAGCAGCGCCTGCACGGTGCCGTCCTCGCCCTGGCCGCCGTGCAGCCCGATGAAGATGACGTCGGCCTCGCGGACCGCGGGGATCTCGCCCAGGCCGGCGGTCAGCATGCCGCGCTGCAGCTCGCGCAGTCGCTCGAGCGGCGGCGGCTCGCGGCCCACGCCGCCCGGCAACAGCGCCGCCTCCCGGTCCTGCGGCACGAACCCGGTGGCGAGATCCACCATCGAAACCTGGTGGCCCCTGGTGCGCAGCGCCTCCGCCACCTGGAGCGCCGAGGCGAGGGCCACGTCGCGCTCGCTCGAGGCCCCACCCGTGAGGACGCAGACCTTCACCGGATGCCCGCAACCTTCTGCAGCACGTCGTACCGGGTGACGATGCCCGCGAGCCGGCCCTTGTCCCGCACCAGCACCGCGGGCGACTCGCGCGACAGGAACGTCGTGAGCCGCTCGAGCGGCAGCGCGGCGTCCACCACCGGATACGGCGGGCCCATCACCTCGCTCACCGCGCCGTCGAGCAGCGCGCCGTTCCCGAGCGCGCGGGTCATCAACGCATTCTCGGACAGCGAGCCGACGCAATCGGTGCCGTCGATCACCGGCACCTCGGAGACGCTGTAGGTGCTCATCAGGTTGAGCGCCTGCCGCACGTTCGCGCCCGGCGCCACCGACACCAGCGGCGGGATGCCCTCGGGGCGATGGTCGAGCAGCGTCGCGGCCGTCACCCTTTCCTCGGCGAGCAGCTGGTTCTCCCGCATCCAGTTGTCGTCATACACCTTCGAGAGGTAGCGCTCGCCGCTGTCGCACAGGATCGTGACCACGCAAGCCTCGGGATCGTTCACGTTCCGCGCGACCTCGAGCGCGCTGAACACGTTGAGCCCCGCCGAGCCGCCCAGGAACAGGCCCTCTTCGCGGGTGCAGCGGCGCGCCATGTTGAATGCGTCGGCGTCGCTCACGGTCATCCACTCGTCCACGACGTCGAAGTCGAGCGAGGTCGGGATCTTGTCTCCGCCGATGCCCTCGACTTTGTAGGGAAACCCCTCGCCCTTCTCATGGGTCTTCGCGTACCCGGTGTAGATCGAGCCCACCGGGTCGCCGGCGATCACGCGGACCTTCGGGTTCTTCTGCTTCAGGTAGCGTCCCACGCCCGTCACGGTGCCGCCGGTGCCGGGCGAGCACACGAAGTGCGTGACCCTCCCCCCGGTCTGCTCCCAGATCTCGGGGCCGGTGGTGCGATAGTGCGCCTCGGGGTTGGCCGGGTTGAAGTGCTGGTCGGCCATGATCGCGTTGGGCGTGCCCGCGACGATGGCGCGCGCCTTGTTGAGGTAGTACTCCGGGTGGTCGTTGGGCACCGCGGTGGGCACCACGATGACTTCGGCGCCGAGGGCGCGCAGCAGCCGGATCTTCTCGATGGACATCTTGTCGGGGATCGTGAACACGCAGCGGTATCCCTTGACGGCCGCGGCCATCGCGAGCCCCACGCCGGTGTTGCCGCTGGTGGCTTCGACGATGGTGCCCCCGGGCTTGAGGCGGCCCTCGCGCTCGGCGGCCTCGATCATCGCGAGCCCGATGCGGTCCTTGACCGACGAGCCGGGGTTCAGCTGCTCGGCCTTGCCGTAGACCGGCGTTCTGATGCCCGCGGTGACGCGGTTCAGGCGCACCAGCGGCGTCCCGCCGACCGCCTGCAGGATGTTCTCGAGGACCTTCACCGCCCGCTCAGTTGGCGGTTCCGGGGGGGCCCGCCGCGGCGCGACGGCGGAAGATCACCGGCTGGTAGAACGTCATGCTCACGCTCTCGCCGCGCCGGTGTGCGGGCGCGAACCGCAGCTGCGCGGCGCCGCGCACGGCCGCCGAGTCCAGCGCCGGGGTCCCCGACGACGAGGCGACCCGGGTGGACTCCGGATGCACCACGCCGGCCGAGTCCACGTAGAGCCTGAGGCGCACCTCGCCCTCGACGCCCTGGTCGTACAGCTCCGCGGGGTACTGGAACGGCGATTCGCCGTTGATCGCCACCGTGACGTCGCTCTGGACGGCGGCGGCGGTGGAGTCGGCGCGATTGCTCGAGGCATCGCCGCCGCAGGCGATTGCGAAGAGCAAAAAGGCGTGGACGGGGGCACGGCGGCACAGGGGCACGGACAAGGCTCTCATTGTGTGGCTCCGCGCGCGAGCGCCTGAAGTTCTGCCAACTTCGCCAAGGCCTCCCGAGGCGTGAGGCCGTCGAGGTCGAGCGCGGCCAGCTCCTCGAGCAGCGGGTCGCGCTGCTGCGCGGCCGCGAACAGGGCGAGCTGCGAGGCATCCACCGGACGCGCCAAGTGGTGGCCGGCTTCGAGCGTGGCCAGGACCTCGCGGGACCGCGCGACAACCTCGGCGGGCAGGCCGGCGAGCCGCGCGACGTGAATGCCGTAGCTGCGGTCGGCGCCGCCCGGTTTCAGGCGGTGCAGGAACACGATCTCATCGCCCACCTCGTGCACCGCCACGTTGGCGTTCGCCACCCGCGCGAACCGCTCGGCCAGCTCGGTCAACTCGTGGTAGTGGGTGGCGAAGATGGTCTTGCAGCCCAGGCGCTCGTGCAGGAACTCGGCCACCGCCCACGCGATCGCGACTCCGTCGTACGTGGACGTGCCGCGCCCGATTTCGTCCAGCAGCACCAGCGAGCGGCGGGTCGCGTTGTGCAGGATCGCCGCGGTCTCGCTCATCTCCACCATGAACGTGGACTGGCCGCGCGCGAGGTCGTCGCTCGCGCCCACCCGGGTGAACAGCCGGTCCACGACGCCGATCTCCGCCAGCGCGGCCGGCACGAACGAACCCGCCTGGGCCATCAATACGCACAACCCGACCTGCCGGAGCACGGTGCTCTTGCCCGCCATGTTGGGGCCGGTGAGGATCAACACCTGCCGCTCGGCGTCCAGGCGCACGTCGTTGGGGATGAACGCCTCGCGCGGCATCATGCGCTCGACCACCGGATGACGGCACTGGGCGAGGTCCAGCGTGAACCCGGCGGTGAACGTCGGGCGCGTGTAGCGCTCGCGGGCCGCGGCGTCGGCGAAGCTCGCGAGCACGTCGGCCGTCGCGACGCGCGCCGCCGTGTCCTGGATGCGCGCGATCGCCGCGCCGGCGCGATCGCGCGCCGCGCCGAACAACCGCTCCTCGAGCCGCGTGATCTCCTCTTCGGCCGAGAGGACCCTGGCCTCGTACTGCTTCAGCTCGGGCGTGACGTAGCGCTCGGCGCCGGTGAGCGTCTGGCGCCGCTCGTAGTCCGCCGGAATCGCGTCCTTGTGCGACTTGCCGACCTCGAGGAAGTACCCGAACACCCGGTTGTAGCCGACCTTGAGCGTCGCGATGCCGGTGCGCGCGCGCTCTTTCGCCTGGAGACTCGCGATGAAGGTGCGGCCGCCCTCACGCAGCTCGCGCAGCGCGTCGAGCTCGCGATCGGCGCCCGGCCGGATCGTGTCACCGTCGCCGAGCGCGGCCGGCGGCCGGTCCACGAGCGCCAGCGCCAGCGCTGCGACCACGTCGCCAAGATCGTCGAAGCCGTCGGCCAGGCCGTAGAGGGCGCCCAGCGCCTCGCGGACCGCCGGCAGCCGCGCGATGGAGTCGCGCAGCGCGCCCAGGTCGCGCGGGTTGGCGCGCCGTGCGGCCGCCTTGGCGCCCAGCCGCTCCAGGTCACGCACGCCGTCCAGCGCCTGGCGCAACGCCACGCGGCGCGCCTCGTGCTCCGCCAGCACGGCCACGGCATCGAGCCGCCGCTCGATGGCCGGCACGTCGGTCAGCGGTGCCAGTAGCCATTGCGCGAGCAGCCGCGCGCCCATCGGCGTCACGGTGCGGTCCAACACGCCGAGCAGCGTGGCACTCTCGCCCCCGTCGCGCAGCGGATCCACCAGTTCGAGATTGCGCCGGGTCATCGCGTCGAGGTTCAGGATGGCATCAGCGCGCCGCGCCGCGGGGCGCCTGAGGTGCGGGAGGCCGCCGGGCTGCAGCTCGCCCATGTACCGCAGCAGCGCGCCGGCGGCGCCGACGGCCAGCGCGTCGGCGGCCTCCAGGCCGAGACCCTCGAGCGACGCGAGCCGGAACCTGCGCGCCAGCTCCTCGCCCGCGAGCTGCGGGTCGAACTCCCAGCCGTCGCGGCGCGTGATGAGGGCCGCGCCGGGCGCGACCGCCGCCGCGCCCTCGGCCGCCAGCACCTCGCTGGGCCGGTAGCGCGCCAGCGCGGCGGCGGCGTCGTCCGTCGCGAGGGACTCCAGCACGAACTCGCCGGTCGAGAGATCGAGGGCCGCGAGCCCGGTGCGCCCGCCGTCGCTCGCGACTGCTACAAGCCAGGTGTTGCGGCGCGCGTCGAGCAGGCCGTCGGCCATCACCGCTCCCGGCGTGATGACCTCGACCACCTCGCGCTTCACCACGCCCTTGGCGGTGCGCGGGTCCTCGACCTGCTCGCAGATGGCGACGCGGAAGCCCTTCTCGACGAGCTTCTTCACGTACTGCTGGGCCGCCTTGACCGGCAGGCCGGCCAGCGGCGTCTCCGCCGCCGCGCCGTTGTTGCGCGAGGTGAGCGTGAGCCCCAGGGCGCGCGCGCCGACCACGGCGTCGTCGTCGAACATCTCGTAAAAGTCGCCCATCCGGAACAGCAGAATCGCGTTGCGGTGCCGCGCCTTGATCTCGCGGTACTGCTGCATGAGCGGGGTCGAGACCTCGAAACCGGGCAGGGTCATGGCGGCACGCTCACCACGAACGGCGCGCCGCCCGTGATCCGGCGCGCCGCGCGCGACGCGGCGTCGGCCGAATCGCGCGACGCGTAGGGGCCGAGCCGCACGCGGTGGTAGCCGTCCCCGCCCGCCACGACCCGGGCGCGCCATCCGGCGCGCTGCAGCCGGTCGGCCACCGTGCGCGCGGCCGCCGCCGTGCGGCTCGCGGCCACCTGCACCTCGAAGCCGGGAATCGGTGCGGCGTTGCGCGGGGGCGCCGGTGCGGAGGGTGCCGCGACGGTGAGCGTCGTCTCGCGGGCCAGCGGCGCGTGCGCGAGCGACGCGCAGCGGGCGCGGTAGAACTCCACCTGGTTGGCGAACTCGACGTCCGCGGCGGCTTCCGCGCGGGCCGAGTCGAGCAACGCGCACGCGGTGCGCGGCTCGCCGGTCGCGAAGGCCGCGCGCGCCGCCCAGAACGCGGCGCGCGGCTTGAGCTCACTGGCCGGGTAGTCGCTCCGCATCCGGGCCGCGAGATCGTACGCGGCGGCGGCGTCGCCCGAGGCCAGCTTGAGCTGCGCGAGCTGGAGCAACGCGTCGTCGGCGTACGCCGAGCCCGAGTGCTCGATGGCGACCCGCCGGAAGTCGCGCTCGGCACTGTCGCCGGTCGACGCCAGCCGCGCCCGCCAGTACAGCGCCTCCACGTATTCCGGGCTGCCCGCCCGCCGGCGCCTGAGCTCGGCCGACAGCAGCGTGCGCGCCGAATCGCCGCGGCCGTCGGCGGCGAGCTGGCGGGCGGTGCGGACGGTCGCGGTGTCCTGGGCGAACAACGGCCGCACAGCCGCACGGCCGCACAGCTGCACGGTAAACATCACCAGCACGCACACGGCAACGCGCGTGACGGCGGGAAGCTTCTCCCGTGCGGCCGTGCGGCCGTGCGGCCGTGCCCGCGCCCTCACGCCGCCTTCTCCCCCCGCGCCGCCATGCCCAGCACCGCGTCACGCACCAGGTCCGCTTCGCCGCCGAGCGCGGTGCTCTTGAGGCGCCGGTCGGTGCGCAGCAGCGCGTCGAGCGCGGCATCGAGCTCGGCGGCGCTCCAGCGGCCGGCGTCCCGCGCCCACCGCGCGGCCTCGTCCTTCCAGTTCCGGAGGCCCATCGGCCGCAGGGTGCTCAGCGTCTCGACGATCCGCCCCGCCACGGCCCCCGGCGCGGTGCCGCCGTCGAGGAGGGCCCGGGCGTAGGCGACCCAGATCAGCGCCGTGCCCAGCTGCGTCACCAGCCGGACGCCGGTGGTGCCCGGCGCTTCGAGCAGGTACGTCAGCATCGCCGCGGCGTCGGTGAAGCGACGGGCCGTGACGGCGTCGGTGAAATCGTGCGCGGTCTCGCCACGCCGCACGCCGACCAGGTCGGCGACGTCCGCGACCCGCGCCGGGCGGCCCTCCACCGCGGTCTTGAGCTTGGCCAGCTCGGAGGCGAGTTGGGCGAGGTTGTCGCCCACCACCTCCTGGAGGTGGCGTGCGGCGTCCTCCTCGATGTCGAGACCCAGCTGCGTCGCCTGGTGCGCGATCCACTTCTGCACGCGCTCAGGCTCCAGCGCGTCCACGCGCACCGCCGCCGCGCCGCGCGCCAGGTCGGCGTCGCGATCCTCGCCCGAGGACTGGACCAGCAGCAACAGCGTGTCGCCGGACGCTCCGGCGAGGTACTTGAGAATGGCGGCCCGCAGCGCCTGGGTCCGGGGCCGACGCTGCTGGAGCGCCTCCACCTCGGTGAGCACCACCGCTCGCCGCGTGGCCAGCATGGGCGGCGTGAGCGCCAGGGTCTCGAAGTCCTCGGCCGTGAGGTCGGCCGCGCGGCGCCGATCGAGGTTGAAATCGCGGGTCGAGGGCTCGAGCGCCCGGGTGAGCAGCTCGCGCACCGCTTCGTCCTTCAGGAAGTCTTCGTCGCCGTAGAGATAGTAGGCGGGGAGGATGTCGCCCTTCGCGAGCTGCCGGCGGAACGCGTGGAAATCGAGGGCGGGCATCGCGCGAAAACTAGTGCGTTTGCCGTGCTACGGCACCATCCAGTCGACGGTGATCTCGACCCGCGCCGGAGCGCCGCTGAGCGCGGTATCCCGGGAGGCCGGGATGACCCGGAACGGGTTGTGGCCGTAGGTCGTGTCGTGGGTGAAACGGGCCTGGGGCGCCCGCCGCGGTACTGCCCGGACGGGGTTCTCGGAGGTCGGCTGCTCCGATTCGCGCGCGCTCAGCTCCCAGCCGGCCACCCCCGCGGCTACCACCACGGCCATCGCTCCCGCGACCCCAACGAAGTGCTTGAGGGTGGGGAACGGCTCCTCCCGGCGCCCCACGCACTCGCGCAGAATGCGCGCCTGGAGCCGATCCTCGAAGTCCTCGTGAGCCCGCAGCGCGGGAAGGCTCCGAAGGGTGCCAACGCCGCGCCGGAGCGCCATATCGAGCCTGCGGCACGAGGCGCACGCCGCCAGATGGCGGCATGCCTCGATCTCGGCTGCCTCATCGAGGAGGCCGTCGGTGTAGTCGGAGTAGCTGTCGCGGAATTGGCTGCAATCCATCGGCCTAGTGGTACCCCCCGGCCGACCGGGGTTCCCCCCCCTCCCCCCTCCCCCTCCCCCCTCTCCCCCCCGGGGGGCTCAGTCCAGGAGGGGCGCGATAATCGCCGCGAAGTTGTTCCGGGCCCGGTTCAGGCGGCTCTTGACCGTCCCCAGGTTGCACCCGGCGATCTCGGCGATCTCCTCGTAGCTCTTGCCCTCCAACTCGCGCAGCACGAACACCACCCGGTGATGCTCGGGCAGCTGCGCCACGGATCGCTCCACCAGCTCCTTGAGGTGGCGCTTGCGGTACAGGTCGTCGGGCCGCGAGCTGGTGTCCTCGAACTGGAGCGGCCGATGGTCCGCCTCCCACTCCTTCTTGATCGTCTGGAACAACACCAGCGGGTTCCGGCTGCGGTTTCGCAGCTCGTTCTTGGCCAGGTTCGACGCGATCGTGTAGATCCACGTCGAGAACTTCCGGCTCTGATCGAAGCGGTGCAGGTGCCGGTACACCCGGACGAAGGCCTCCTGCACGAGGTCCTCGGCCCGCTCGCGGTCACCGATGGTGCGGTAGATGAAGTTCAGCAGCCGGGTCTGATACCGGACTACCAGCTCCGTGAACGCCTGGGCATCCCCGTCGAGGAACGCCTGGACGACGCGCGAATCGTCGAGCGCCGCGAAGGGGCCCTGCGCGGGCCGCTTGACCGCCGCCTTCGGATCGCGAGTCGTCAGCGTCACCTGGGTCCCCCCCTCACGGGTTTGAGAATCGTCCACCCGGCCTATAGGGGCACGAATCGTACCGTCAGGTCACGCGCCAACGACACGAGTCGTAACTGATTTATTCACAGTCAGTTACCGCTTCACCCACAACCCTCGATCCGCCGTTTCGGCGGGATAGGTGGCGTCCTCTTTCGGTTACAACCCCAGTCCAAAGCGGGCGAAGAACAGGAGGGCGACGATGGACTTGCCGTCCACGACTTCGCCGGTCCTGATAAGACCCAGGATGCGGCTCAAGGGTAACTGGACAACTTCGAGGAATTCGTCGGGTTCGCGGCGGTGCTCGCCCGGGGTGAGGTCGAACGCGGCGTAGAGGTGGATGCGCTCGTCGGTGAAGCCTGGGGTGGTGTAGATCGAGGTGAGCTTCTCGAAGCGTGCGGCGTGCATGCCGGCCTCTTCCAGCAGCTCACGGCGGGCGCACGCCTCGGGCGCTTCGGCGCGGTCGAGCCGGCCCGCGGGGACCTCCCAGATGAATCCGCCGGCCGCGTAGCGATACTGGCGGATCAGCAGAATCTCGGGATCGGCGCCGCCCCGCACGACCGGTACGACGGCGGCCGCTCCCGGGTGGCGGATCATCTCGAGCTCGCCCGAGCCGCCGTCGGGATAGCGGACCGTGTCGAGGTCGAGGTCGAGCACACGGCCGGAGTAGACTCGCCGGGAGGCGATCGTCCCCGGCGGTTCGCTCATGGGACTGTCTGCCCCCACAGGTCGCGCGGGCTGATCGGTCCTTCGTTCAGGGCCCGGATACCGGTCTCGATCTGGCTGCGGTCGCCCACGACCACCACCACGAAGTGGTCCGGGTTGATGTAGCCCCGGGCGACGCGCTGGACGTCGGCCACGGTGACCGCGTTGATGCGCTCGATATAGGTGCGGTACCAGTCGAGCGGCAGGTCGTTCAGCACGAGGTCGAGAAACTGCGCGGCGGTGCCGCGGGTGGTCTCGAACTCGTTGGGAAGGCTGAGCGCGATGTAGGATCGGGCCTTGGCGAGCTCCTCGTCCGGCACCACGGAATCGCGGATGCGGCGCAGCTCCTTGAAGAACTCGATCAGGGAGCTGTCGGTCTTGGCCGTGACCACCGAGGCGGTGGCCAGGAACGGCCCGCGCAGCCGGCGGTAGTTGAAGCCGGAGCCCGCGCCGTAGGTGTAGCCCCTGGTCTCGCGCAGGTTCTGGTTGAGGCGCGAGGTGAACGATCCGCCGAGGATCGTATTCATGACCTCGAGCGCGTAATAGTCGGGCGTGTGGCGGGCGACGCCGACGTGGCCGATGCGGATTACGCTCTGCGCGGCGCCCGGCTTGTCCACGAGATAGAACGCTCGGCTCGCGGCGGCCGGCGGCTCGTCTGCGGGCAGGGGCGGCACGTCGCCGCGCGCCCACGATCCGAACCGCTCGGAGATCAGGCGGCGGGCCTCGGCCAGCGTCAGGTCGCCGACGATCAGCACGCGGGTGTTGTTGGGCCGGTAGTAGGTGCGCCAGAACTCCTCGACGCGCTCGCGGTTGAGGGTGGCGGTCGAGGCCTCGGTGCCGCCCGCGGGCCAGCCGTAGGGATGCGTGGGGCCGTAGAGAATGGCGTTGAAGGCGATGGGCGCCTGGGCTGTGGGCTGGTCGCGCAGCTGGAGGATGGCGGTGCGGCGCAGGTCGCGTTGCCGCGTGACCTCGGAGTCCGGGAACGTGGGCCGCCGCACCACGTCGGCCACGAGGTCGAGCGCGGCGGGCAGCTGGCGCCTGGGCACGTGCAGGGAGACCGTGGTCCACTCGTATCCCGCCGCCGTGGAGAACTGCGCGCCGAGGAAGGCCGCTTCTTCGGCGATGTCGAGCGCCGAACGGGACCCCGCACCTTCGTCGAGCATGTTGGCCGAGAAGCTGGCGAGACCCGGCAGATCGCGCGGGTCGCGCTCCGAGCCGGCGCGCACCACCAGGCTGACGTTCACGACCGGGACCTCGTGCATCTCGACGACCAGCAGCTCGAGACCGTTCGGGAGTCGCGCGGATTGCACCGCGGGCACGCGCAGCGGCTGGGCCGGGGGCAGGGCGGGTGGACGCGAGCGGTCGACCTGGGCGGGCAGCGGCCGCACGGGCGCAGTGCCGCACAGGGAGACCAGGACCGCGAGCGCCCGCCGGGTCGTGATGGCGGCTCCGATGGAACCGTGCGGCCGTGCGGCCGTGCGGCCGTGCCCGCGTCTCATGGGGTCGCCCCTTCCGTCACCGCGAGATTCTGCCGGCCCGTCGGCACGACGCTGAGCACGACCCGGTTCGCCTCGGTGAGGTATTGGCGCGCCACGCGCTGCACGTCGGCGGCGCTCACGCGGCGGTAGCGGTCGAGATCCTGCTCGAAGTAGTCCGGCCGGCCGACGAAGTAGTCGTAGGAGTTGAGCCGGTCGGCTTTGCCGCCGAACCCTCCCACCCGCTCCATCGCGCCGAGGAACTGGGCCTCGGTCTGGTTTTTCACGCGTTGCAGCTCGCGCGCGGTCGGTCCCTCGGCGGCGAGCCGGCGGACCTCCTCGTCGATCACCCGCTGCAGCTCGGGCAGGTCGTGATCGGGGCGCGCGGTGGCGAAGATGACGAACTTGCCGTCGAGGCGCCCGCTCTCGTTGTAGGCCGTGACCTGGGTGGCGATCTGGAGATCGTAGACCAGGCGCCGATACAGCCGCGAGCTGCGGCCGCCGGCGAGGATCGAGGCCAGCACGTCGAGCGCGGCGTCGTCGTCGTGGAACGCCCGCACGCTGTGCCACGCGTCGTACACGCGCGGGAGCTGCACCCGGTCCTCGAGGGTGTGGAGCACGTTGCGCTCGAGCCGGAACGGCTCGACCGTGTTGCGCTGGATCTCGGGCCCGCGGGGAATGTCGCCGAAGTAGCGCTCCACCCACTGGCGGGCCTGCTGCCGGTTGATGTCGCCGGCGATGACCATTGTCGCGTTGTTGGGCGCGTAATAGCGGCGGAAGAAGTCGCGCACGTCCTCGATGGTGGCCGCCGTGAGGTCGGTCATCGAGCCGATCACCGGCCAGCTGTAGGGGTGCCCGGCCGGAAAGAGCCGGTTGATGATGTTCTCCTCGGCGAGGCCGTAGGGCTGGTTCTCGTAGCTCTCGCGCCGCTCGTTCTGCACCACGCCGCGCTGGATGTCCACCTTCTCGGGTGTGATCTCGGGCAGCAGGAAGCCCATGCGGTCGCTGTCGAGCCACAGCATCAGCTCGAGCGCCCCGGCGGGACCATCCTCGTAGTAGTTGGTGCGGTCCTCGGTGGTCGAGCCGTTGTTGTTGGCGCCAGCGGCCTCGAGCAGCCGGTCGAAGTCGCCGGTGGGTACGTGCTGCGAGCCCATGAACATGATGTGCTCGAACAGGTGCGCGAAGCCGGTCCGGCCGGCGCGCTCGTCGCCGGAGCCCGCGTGGTACCAGGTGTTCACCGTCACGATCGGCACGGAGTGGTCCTCGTGGAGGATCACCTTGAGGCCGTTCGGCAGCGTGAAGGTCTCGTGGGGAACGCGGAGCGACTGGGCGGGCAGCGGCCGCACGGCCGCACAGCCGCACAGGAAGGCCGCGGCCAGCCTGAACGCTTGCGCCCGGACGCGCGCCCTGCCCGGCCGGGTCCTGCCCGTGCGGCCGTGCGTCGCTGCGGCCGTGCCCGCTGCTTCCGTCGGTCTCATGAGCCCCTCGTCACAAGGAATGCCACCGGAACCTTCACCGATTCCGCCAGGATGTAGCCGAGCTCGCGCCGGAGGCTGCGCCGGATCGGGCTGCCCGGGGCCGGCGAGGCCAGCGGTTCGAGCCCGAACCGGCGTGCGATCACCACGAGGCGCGCCATGTGAAACCCGTCGCTCACCAGCACCACCCGTTGCCCGCCGCGCGCGCGAACCTGCGCCGCGGCCGCCCGCAGCGACGGGACCGAGCTTCGGCCCGCGCCCTCCACGAGCAGGGCGGAGTCGGGCACGCCCGACCGCGCGAGGTAGCGCCGCGCGACATCGGCCTCGCTGACCGTGTCGCGGTCGCCTACGCCACCCGTGGCGATGATCACCGGCGCCAGGCCCCCGCGCCACAGCGCCGCCGCGTGATCCAGCCGCGCCCTGAGCACCGGCGATGGCTGGCCGTTGTACTGCGCCGCGCCCAACACGACGATCGCGTCGGCCGGCCCGGCGCGGTCGCGGCGCGCGGCGGCCGCGACCAGGCCCACGCACACGAGCCACCCCGCGAGGACCAGCGCCACGGCCCAGGCCAGCGCGCGCCGCATGCGCGGAAGCTACCGCGTGGGTGCGCGGGGGCGGTAGGGCACCATCACCTAGAAACGCGGGTTCACCACGCTGTTGTAGATCGACCCGAACGTGACGCTCAGCCCGACGCCCGAGTAGTGCTCGTAGTTCGTCGCCGGCGCCCGCTGCTGGGCGATGCTCGCCTGCGGCGTGGCGCCCGCCGCCGTCAGACTGCTAGCGGCTCAGCCACCAGTTGAGCTTCACCGCGAAGACGTCGTTCGAGGCCCCCCGGCACAGGTGCCCCATGTCGCGGCCGGGCCGGAACGTGGCCTCGGGGGCGAAGGCCGAGCAGCTCGTGGTCCACACCAGGAACAGGGTCGAGCCCGGCCGGTACTCCCACCGCAGCACCGCGTTGCCGCGCAACGAGCGCGACGCGAAGTCCGGGTCGAAGAGCAGGGCCGGGTCGCGCGGTCCGGCGCCGTCCGGGTCGAGCTGGTGGACGGTCGCGCGCTGACCTGCCGCGCAGGGCGTCACGGTCCCGACCGCATCTACGCCGCAGCCGTCTACCCGGGTCGAGCCGGGCGTCTCGCCGTACACCAGGTAGTCGGTGGTCGCCGGCCGCGTCAGCTCCTTGTACCGGCTGTACCCGCCGGTAAACACGAACGGCTGGGTGTACAGCTGCAGCGACAGGGTCGGGGAGACGGTGAAGTTGACGCGCATGGTGGCGTCGACTGACTGCTGCAGGATCTCGCCGAACACGTAGCGGCGCCCGTACATGGCCGGGTTCAGTGTGTCGGGCAGGTTCATCAGCGGCTGCTGCCGGGTGACGCCCCGGAACCAGCTCGGCGCAAACGACAGCGACACGTTCGTGGCGGGCCGCCAGGTGAAGTCCACGAACGTGTTGACGAAGTACGCGTGCAGCTGGTTGTCGGACGCGTTCCCGCCGATGAAGACCTGCCACGGCTTGCGGTAGTCTGTGCCGACGCCGAGGAACGCGCCGTATCCGGCAACTCCGACGCCGAGCGGACCACCGCGTGTCAACCCATCGCTTCTCGTGCGCGCGTTGGCGAACAGGTTGGCGTTCACGCTCCAGAAGCTCTTGAACTGCCCGTAGGCGAACCAGCTGGCCGAGAGGCCGACGTTGTCCAGGCCGAAGTTCCAGGTCGCGCCGCCGGAGATGCCGGTGTTGGCGAACTGGAACACGCGGCCCGGGCGGGTCCAGCGGCGGTTCAGATTACCGCTGACGCGCAGCCGGTCGGCGCTGGACTGGAAGCCGGCGTCGTTGATCTCGAAGCCCGGCGTGGTCCACGACGTGGACACCCCGCCGGTCCAGCTTCCCTGGATCCGTGACAGCCCCAGCGAGCCCGTGATGCCGGAGAGCGACGTGCGGGTGGCATCGTACTCGACGTGATCGGCGTCGGGGCGCTGGTAGTAGCGCGCCGAGGAGCGCTGGGCGCGCTGGATGGCCAGGGTGTCGCCGAGGATCGTCGAGAGACCGAGAGAGCCCGACAGCGACCAGCGGTTGCGCGCGAAGCGATGGGTGAAGTCGAAGCCGCCGGCCCAGGCCGAGGAGCGCAGGAAATCGAGCCGCCCGTCTTGGGGCAGGTCGCGCACGACGCTGGTCGCGATGAGCCCGATCGTGCTCGCGCCGCCACGGAAGTCCCGCTTGGCGCGGAAGGTACCGTAGTTCGTCAGGGGCTCGACCTCGTCGCGGAACCGCGCTCCCGACGAGTCCACGGTTGCGTACTCGCGGGCCGTGAGGGCCTCCAGGAGGCCGACCGACCAGCCGCCGGCGGTGCGCCCTGTGATCTTGGTGGCCCCCAGGATCGTGCTGGCGTCGGGCTGGTCCACGAAGCCGCTGTGGCTCGCGAAGCCCTGGGGGCTACGGCCGATGCGCCGGGAATAAAAGAACTGCTGATTGCCGCCGAACTGGAAGATCTGCGAGCCCTCGACGAAGAACGGCCGACGCTCGGAGAAGAACTGCTCGAACGCCGAGAGGTTCACGAACGCCGGGTCGGCTTCGACCTGCCCGAAGTCCGGGTTGAACGTGGCGTCCACGGTGAGGTTCGACGTCAGGCCGTACTTGAGGTCGAGCCCGGCGCTGGCGAACTCCCGTGAGCCGTCGTTGAACGGATCGAGCGGGCCGGCGCTCGGGAACCGCTCCTGCCGGGCGGTGGCGTAGGGTAACAGCTCGAGCCGACGCGGCTGGGGCAGGTTATCGAGCCCGACCAGGTGCCCGAAGTACGAGGCGTTGCCGCTCGCGGTTTGCGGGCGCCAGCTGTACTGGCTGAACTCGCCGCGGCGCTGAATCCAGCGCGAGAAGTTCACGCCCCACGCCTGGACCGGCGCCGCCGGATACCGGAGCTGGGAGAACGGAATCCGGAACTCGGCCGTCCAGCCCAGCGAGTCGCGCTGCGTGGCGACCTCCCACACCGGGTCCCAGCCGGCGTCGCCGCCGCCCTGGTCATTGGCCCAGATGGCGTCCTGCTTCACGCCCGAGGCGTTCACGCTGAACGAGAAACCGGTGCGGTGGTCGTGGTACGAATCGAACGTCACGGTGAACCGGTCTGCGCTGGTGTAGCTGTCGCGCCGGCTCAGCTGGGTGCGCACTCCGGCCGGGTCACGGTCGAACATCCGGGCCGCGACGTAGATCGCGCCGTCGTCGTACGCGATGCGGACCTCCGTGGGCTCGCTGGGGTCCGCCCCGTCGTTGGGCTCCACCTGGCGGAACCCGCCGGCGGCCTCCGCCTGGGCCCAGACCGCATCGTCGAGCCGGCCGTCGATCCGAGGGGGGGCGGCGCTGCGAATCCGCTCGGCCCGCAGCACGGGCGGCGTGCGACCGTGGCTATGCCGCAGCGTGCCCGTGTCGTGCGCGAGCGCGACCGGCGTGGGCGTCGGCCAGGGGATTTCGCGGGCGGAGGCGGCCGCCTGCGCATTCGGGGCGGCCGCCTGCACCAGGAGGACGGCGATGGGCAGCATCATGTCAGGAACTCGGCGGCGAACGGTCTTCCTGAGATGCCGCGCGCCGCCGAAGCGTTGTAAAAGGTCCTCTGCGAGGCGTTACAGGCTGAGCCAGTAGTTCACCTTCACCAGGAACACGTTGCTCGGCCGCGCGTCCACGATCGTGCGGCCGACGTCGCCCATGCGGAACCGGGCGTCGTTGCCCACGGCCTCGCGGCCCTGCTGCCAGACCAGGAAGATAGTCGAGCCGGGCCGGTACTCCCACCGCAGCACGATGTTCGAGCGCAGCGACGTGTACGCGAAATCGGGGTTGCCGACGAACGTCTCGTGCGAGCCGTCGCCGTCCACGTCGAGGGTCACCTCGCTGGTGGCCGGATCACGCTGCATGCGCGTGCCATCCAGCAGCTCGAACCGGCCGGCGTACGTGGCGGCGCGGGGGTCGGCGACCCGTTTGTAGGTCACCCGCCGCACCGTCGAGTAGAACGGCGCCACGTAGGCCTGGAACGTGAGCGTGGGCGTGAACGTCAGGTTGGCGCGCAGGCTGGCCGAGACCGTGTTGAAGTCGGTCTCCGACAGCACGTAGTGCGTCGTGCCGCCGACGTCCACCGTGGAGAGGTAGAGCCAGTCGTCGTGGTTGAAGTCGTAGCTGGGGCCGAACGAGAGCTCGACGCTGGCGCTGGGCCGCACCTGGACCCACTGGTACACGCCCCAGCCGCGCGAGTCGTTCTGGTCCTGGCCGAAGAGCCAGCCGCCCGCCTCGGCCGAGACCCGCCTGCGGGAATCGCTGTACACGCCGTACCAGCCGTTGGTGCCGCCGGGCCGCCGGATCATGGGACCGCCGCGCAGCTCGGTGTTGTTGAAGCCGTCGATGTTGCGGTTGATGCCGGCGTAGCCGCCCCAGTAGTTCGTGAACTGCCAGTTCGCGTTCACGTTGCCGCCGGTGAACAGCCGCTCGCCGCCATAGTTCCAGCCGGCCCACTGGTTGAAGTTCACGGACATCCGCCGGAACACGCGGCCCGGCGTGAGCCAGCGCCGCTGCGCCCACGCGAACTGCTGGACGTAGTCCGCGGTCCGCATGAAGCCCATGTCGTTGACCTCGAACTCGGGCGAGCGCGTGTCGTAGCCGAGCGACCAGCGCCAGTCGCCGGCCTCGTCGTTCATCGAAAGCGCCGAGGCGAATCCGGTCAGGCTGGTGGCCGACGAATCCACGTCACGGTAGTCGTTGTCGGGGCGCTGGAAGTAGCGGGCCGACGAGAGCTGCGTGTTCAGGATGGCGTCGGGCGTGCCCCGGACGTGGCTGGCAGCGAACCAGCCGCGCAGCCGGTACTTCCCGCCGCCGAAGCGATGATTGAAGTCGGCCGCGCCGGCAAACGCGTCGCTGCGCAGCCAGTCCATGCCCGGCGGCAGGGCCCGGTGCATCGCCGTGCCGAACACGCCGACCACCGTGTGCCCCTGGCGGTAGTCGCGCGACAGGCGGCCGACGAGGTACGACGTCCGCGGCTCGACGATGTCCTGGAGCCGCGCGCCGGCGGAGTCCTGGATCCGCGACTCTTCCTCCGACGTGACCGCGCCCATGAGGCCGACGGTCCAGCCGCCCGGGGTGCGGCCCGAGAGCTTCGCGGCGCCGAGAATCGTGGTGCTCTGGATCTGCTCGGCGTAGCCGCCGCGCGGGTCCGCCCAGCCCTGCGGGTAGCGGCCGATGCGGCGCGAGTAGAACAGCTGCTCGCTGCCGCCGTCCCCCCCCTGGATCGGGAACCGGAAGATGTTCACGCCCTCGGTGAAGAACGGCCGCCGCTCGGACTGGAACTGCTCGAACGCCGAGAGGTTCACGAAGGCCGGATCCTGCTCGACCTGGCCGAAGTCGGGGTTGAGCGCGACGTCGAGTGTGATGTTGCTGGTGAGGCCGTACTTGATGTCGGCCCCGCCGGAGGCGAACATCGTCCGCCCGTCCTGGAACGGATTGGCCGGCTGGGGCCGGGAACGCTCGGCGCGCGCCACCGAGTACGGCAGCACCTCGAGCCGGCGCGGCGGGCGCAGGCCTTCGAGCCCCGCCAGCTCGCCCCACAGCGAGACCTGCCCCGCGGCGTCACGCGGCACCAGGCGCCACATGCTGAGCTCGTTGTTGCGGTTGATCTTGCGGTGCACCTGGAAGCCGAAGGTGTGCGCGTCGGCCCGCGCGAACCGCAGTTGGCTGAGCGGGATCCGGAACTCCGCGGTCCACCCTTCCGCGTCGCGCGCCGTCGCCACGTCCCACACCGCGTCCCACGAGTCGTCGGAATCGGTGTCGTTGAACAGGTAGACGTCGCGCTTCACGCCGGCCGGGTTCACGTAGAAGGCGAAGGCGGTGCGGCGGTCGTGGTAGGAATCGAAGCCGATGGCGATCCAGTCGCTGGGCGAGTCCATGTCGCGGCGCGTCAGCTGGCCCTCGATCCGCGCCGGCTCGGTGTCGAACGCGCGCACACCCACGAAGATCGCGTCGTCGGTGTACACGACCCGGACCTCCGTGCGCTGCGTGGCCGGCTCCCCCTGGTTGGGGTCGCGCTGCACGAAGTCGCTCATCACCGGCGCCAGCGCCCAGGCCGGCTCGTTCAGTCGGCCGTCGACGTGCGGCGGCTGCTGCTGCACCCGCACCGCGGTCGCCGTGGTGTTCGGCACGGCGGCCGGCGCGGGGCCGGACGCCGAGCGCACGGAGGGGAACGCCTGCTGGACGGCGGAAGCTACCTTCGTGCTCGTGGCGGTGAGCGCGAGCACGGCCACGGCGGTCAACAGCGAGCGGTCCATAACGCGAGCTCCAAGGATGTGAAAGGAACGCCCAACGCCTCATGTACGACAGACGTAGTTGCCGGGTTTCAATCGATATGACAGCAGGTGGCACCGCAGGGTTGGCCGGTCCCAGCGTGGAACGGCCGCCGGAAGGGCCCGGGAGAACGGCTAGTGCGTTGCAGGGTGGCGACTTGGGGCGTACGTTACAGGCTCTGCTCCCCTCGCTGACCCCTCCGCCGTCCCGGTCGCCGCGGTCCAGTCGGACCCTGGTGATGAACCGCTTCGAGGTGAAGTACCTGGTGGCTACGCGCACCGTGCCGGAGCTGGTCGCCGAGTTCGCGCCCTACACGCAGCCCGACCCGCACGGCGGTGACCCCTTTGGCTATCCCGTGTACTCGATCTACTGGGACTCGCCGGACTTCCGGTTTTTCTGGGAGAAGGTCGAGGGCCTGAAATTCCGCCGGAAGCTCCGATTCCGGCGCTACGGCACCGGGGACGTGTACGTCGAGGTCAAGCAGCGCGAGGACCGCACCCTGCACAAGCGCCGGCTGCGCCTGAGTGCCGAGCGGGCCGCCGCGCTGTTCGGGGACGGCGGGCGCGGCGTGGACTGGGAGGAGGCGGCCCGCGACCCGGTTGCGACCGAGGTCGCGCTGCTGATCGAGCGGCTGCGGCTCCGTCCCCGGATGGCCGTCACCTACCGCCGGCGCGCGCTGTTCGGGCGTTTCGATCCGGAGCTGAGGATCACGTTCGACGGGCGCATCCAGTGCGACCCCGCCCACGCCGACGTCACGCGGCCGTTCACGGTGGGGCGCTACGTGCTGGATCCGCGCGCGACGGTGCTCGAGGTGAAGTACGATCACCGCGCGCCGCGCTGGCTCACCAAAGCCGTGTGCCGCCACGGGCTCAAGATCGTGCGGATGTCCAAGTACTGCAGCGCGGTGGACCGGTGCTACTTCGGCGGGCAGCTCACTTGATCGGGCCTTAGGAGGCGGCGTGGACGAGTTCCTGCGGCAGATGTCGGCGGGGGGCGACACCTTCGGGTTCTGGGAGGTGCTGATCGCGCTGGTGCTCAGCTTCGTGCTGTGCCTGATGCTCGCGTACTTCTACCGCCAGGCGCACCGCGGACTGTCGTATTCCGTCTCGTTCGTGCACGCCATGATCCTGCTCGGCGTGACCGTGTCGGTGATCATGCTCATCATCGGCAGCAACGTGGCGCGGGCCTTCACCCTGGTCGGCGCGCTGTCCATCATCCGGTTCCGCAATCCGATCAAGGACACGAAGGACGTCGCCTTCCTGTTCATCGCGATGGCGATCGGGATGGCGGTGGGGACCGGCTTCTATCTCACCGCCGTGCTGTTCACGCTGTTCGCCTGTTTCATGGCGTACGCGCTCACCCGGTTCGAGATCGGCACCAGCGCGCGGCGCGAGGTCCTGCTCAAGCTGCACGCGCCCGCGGCGCTGGACTATCACACGGCGTTCAACGAGGCGTTCTACCGCACCCTGCGCGACCACGCCTTGCTCAGCGTCGAAACGGTCAAGGACGGCGCCGCCAACGAGCTGGTGTTCAGCGTCGAGTTCAAACCGGGCGCCGACGAGGCCGGATTCCTCGACGAGCTGCGGAAGCTGGTGGGTGGCGGCCGGGTGGCGCTGCTGACGGGCCAGGAGAACATCGACGTGTGAGGGCGATCGCGGCCGGGCCGCCCCGCTGGCTGGAGTGGCTGCGCCGCCACGAGCGCGCGCTGGCGCTCGGCTACCTGGCGGTGACGGTTCTCGTCCTGGCTGCGCTGGCCGCACCGCCGGTGCGGGTGCCGGTGCTGGGCCTTCTCCAGGGCGCCGTGGACCGGTGGGAAGCGCGCTGGTCGCGCCGCCTCGCCGCGGGCGAGCGGCTGCTGGCGGCCGGCCACGCCGGGGCGGCGACCGCCTACCTCGAGCGGCTTGACCGGATTTTTCCGGCCCGCACGTCGCGGCACGCGCGCGACCAGGAGCGCGAGCGCCTGCTGGTGCTGCTGGCCCGTGCGTACGAGGCCGCCGGCCGGACGCGCCTGACGATGGAGACGTATCAGCGGCTGGTCGCGTTCGATACGCTGAACTACTTCAACCGCTACGAGCTGGCGCGCGCGGCCGAGCGGCTGCTGTCGGGGTGGGCGGTCGCGCCCGAGGCCCGCGACGGCTACGCGGCGGCCCTGCGCCTGTTCCCGAGCCACCTGCCCTCGCTGCGCGGGTACGTGGACTACTACATGGACCGGGGCGACTTCGCCCCCGTGGTGCAGGCCTATCGTGTGTACCTCGACGCCGCGCTGGTGGAGCGGATCGAGGTGCGACTGGGCGGCGCGACGGTCGCGGTCCGGGTGATGGCCGACGGCAGGCCCCACCATCTGGTGGTGCCGGCGCCCGTGCCGGGCGCGCGCGTGGACACGGTCGAGCTTCGCTCGGCGTTTCCGCTGGCGGTCGAGCACATCGAGGTGGTGGGGGCGGCGCGGGTCGGCCGGCCCGGCCCCGGCACCGGCGCGAGCGCCCGGCTGGATACCGGGCCGATCCTGCCCTCCAGCGACAGCGCGTCCGTCGCGGTGCGGCTGCCGGCGCTCGCCGCTGGGCTCGGGGAGCTGCGCCTCCGGGTGCGGGTGTTCAAGCCGGTGGACGCCGGGTTGTGGGCACTCGTGGTCCGGAGCCACCGCAACCTGCTTGATGGCGAGGGGCTGGCCGCGGCCACGGCGCGCACGGCGCCGATGCCCACGGCCGAGGCGGCCGACCGCATCCTGCGGCGCACCGGCTGGGCGCGCTCCGGCCTGGGCGATCGCGTGGACGAGCGGTGAGCTCCCCGACGGTCGCGGCGATTCCTGGCGCGGGCCGGCGGACCTTGGCGCGGCTGGTCGCCGGGCTGCGGTTCCGCGACGCGCTGCTGGTCACGCTCGTTCCGGTGGCCGCGGCCGGCTACCTCTTCGCGGCGTCGGTCGCCGACTACGCGCGGGCCCGGCAATTCGACGACTACTGGTCGCGCTCGATCACCGTTGCGGGCGCGTTCAGCGCGCGCGCGCGGGGGATGCTCGCGCTGCCGGGCGCGCTGGCGCAGCGCCAACGGTTCGACCCCGAGGCCCGCGACGCGGGCATCATCCGCCTCGCCGTCCCGGCCGCCTCGTGGGACACCGTCGCCGGCGATCCGCAGGCGATGTTCGGGCAGTGGGCCCAAGGCACGCTGACGTACGGCGGTACCGCCATCGCCGTGCGGGTGCGCAAGCGCGGCGACAACTCGGTGCACTGGGTCACCGAGAAGGTCTCGGTCACCGTCCGGACGCCGCGCGACGAGTTTTACAAGCAGTACCGGAGCTTCGGCCTGTCGGGGAAGGACGTGCTGCCGTCGTACCTGGCCAACCGGCTGGCGCGCGAGTTCGGCGTGCTGGCGCCGGCCACCGAGGTCGTGCCGCTGTTCCTCAACAACCGCTTCTACGGCATGTACCGGTTCATCGAGCCGGTGGACGAGTCGTTCCTGCGGCCGTTCGACCGGATGCCGGGGAACATCTTCCGCGGCGACCGCGCCGAGCGCGGCGAGTACGTCAAGGGCCAGCCGCGCAACCTGTTCGAGAACCCGTATCTGTGGGACCGCTTGGCGGTGAGCGAGCGGCCCACCGCGGCCGGCGCGGACCAGCTGCGCCTGCTGCTCGATGACCTCGCCGGCACCACGTTCGAGGACCACCGGCGGCTCGCCGCGCGGTTCGAGCGCGGCGCCCTGGCGCGCCTGTTTGCGTACCTGCTGGTGGCCGGCGATCCGTGGCACGCGGACGGCGTGCATAACCAGCTCATCTACGAGGATCCCTCCACCGCCCGATTGCACCCGATCCCCTGGGATACGCGGCTGCTCGAGCTCGGAGACCGGCCACCGGTGCGCAGCGACCTGTTCCGCGCGCTGCTGGCGGACCCGTTCCTGGTGGACGCGGTCGCGCGGGAGCTCGCGCCGCGGCTGGGTGGTGGGGGGGTGGGTGGCCGGGGCGGCATCGCGCGCACCGGCGACTCGCTGGTCCGCGCGGCGGAGGCGCGGTACGCCTCGTACTTCGCGTACGACCGGGCGCGCGCGGGGCTGATTCCCGACGTGGGCGATGCCGCCGCCGCCGCGGCGCGGCTGGCGCGCAACGCCGAGCGGCTCGCGCGCTGGCTGGACGATGCCGCCACAGTGTTCCACGTCGAGCGGTCGGGAACCGGAGCGATCCTGGACTTCGAGACCCGCGGGCGCGTCGGCGTGGACCTGGTCGGCTTCGAGCTCGACCGGCCGGCCGTGGGCGCGCGGCTCACCCGCGACTGGAACCTGTCGGGCGTGGGGGACGCCGGGGACGACGCGCTGCCGCTGCGCGCCGAGACGCCCACACGGCTGATGCTGGTCCGGCACGAACCGCTGCTGGCGGGGTGGAGCACCGATTCGGCCGTGATCGCGCCGGGCCACGTGCCCTACCGCTTCTTCCTGACCGGGCTGCCCGCCGGCGCGACCGTGCGGCCGGTGCTGCGGAACCGCGTCACCGGCGCCGCGGTCACGGCCGGCGTATGGGAGGCCGGCGCGGCGATCAGGCCCGCCACGGCGTGGCACCCGTGGCGCTATCCGGTGCGCGCGCCGCGCACGATCCGCTTCGCGGGCACGGTGCGGCTCACCGAAACCCTGCGCACCGCCGAGGGCGACACCCTGCTCATCGCGCCGGGCACCACGCTGCGGCTCGGGCCCGACGTGTCCGTGGTGGCGCGCGGGCCGGTGTTCGCGCGCGGCACGGCGGCGCAGCCGATCCGCGTCGTGCCCGACGTCTCGGCCTTGCGGCCGTGGGGCGCGTTCAGCCTGCTGGGCCATGGCGCCGACGGCAGCGTGGTCTCGCACGTCGAGTTCGCCGAAGGCGGCGGGGCGCTGGTGGACCGCATCGAGTACATCGGGATGGTGAACGTGCACCACGCGGCGCGCGTGGTGTTCGACGACGTGACCTTCCGGGACAACGTGCGGAGCGACGACACGTTCCACGCCCTGCACGCCGAGGTCGCGCTGCGCCGGTGCCGGTTCGTGCGCGCCAACTCCGACGCCGCCGACTTCGATGTGTCCACGGGCGAAATCGTGGACACCCGGTTCGAAGGCAGCGGCGGCGACGCCATCGACCTGATGGCCTCGGCGCCGTGGATCGCGAACGTGTTCATCACGGGCGCGGGCGACAAGGGCATCTCGGTCGGCGAGGCGAGCCGGCCGGTCATCGTCAACACGCGCATCGAGCGCTCGCTGCGCGGCATCGAGGTCAAGGACCGGTCGGCGCCGGTGGTGCTCCACAGCGAGTTCACGGGCGGCGGGGTCGGGCTGCGGGAGCGGCGCAAGAACTGGCGCTACGGCGACGGCGGGTGGGCCACGCTGGTGCGCAGCGTCTTCCAGGACAACGAGACGTCGCGCGAGCGCGACGCATTCTCGCGGCTTACGCCGATCGGCGTGGTCGGCCTCGACTCGACCGAAACCGGCGCGGCGGAGCCGTCATGGCTGTACGCGCTGCTGGGCCTCTCCACCGACGGCACGGTCCCCGGGCGGCTGGCCCGGTGGTCGCGGAGGGAGCCCGCGCGGGCCATCGCCGCGGCGCGGTTCGTGGATGACTTCGGCCCGCTCAGTGACGGATGGGAGATGGGCGGCGGCGCGACGCGGCTGGAGAAACGCCGCGACGCGCTGCAGCTCGACGTCGAGCGCATCACCGGCAGCGCCACCCGCGTCGTGGACTGGACCGTCCCCGACGCGGGCGCGCTGCTCGTCATCGAGGTGGGCGGCCGCGACGTCACGGGCGGCCGGCTGGTGGCGCGGGGCGAGACCCGCGAAGCCGCGGTCCGGTTCACCGTCCCGGCCGACCCCAACACCTTCTCGGTCGTGACCCTCGACCTGGGGCCCGGCCGCTGGACCGAGGTCCGGGTGGAGGCCACGCCCCAGCCGGGGCTCAGCCATACCATCCAGCGCGCCACCGGCCTGTCGGTGCTGCGCGCCGGGCGGCTGGCGCTGCGCGGCTACACCGTCGTGCCGCGCGACGGGCCCGGCCGGTGAGGGCCGCGCTCGCCGCCGCGGTGTGGGCGGTGCTCGCCCTCGCGCCTCGCGCCGCCGCGGCCCAGCGCGCCCGCGACCAGGACGCGTATCGCTTCGTGGTCCTCGGCCACATCCGCGGCGGGGCGGACGGCGCGCTCAATCCCAAGCTCGGTGAGTTGTTCGGGGAGGTCCGCGGGCTGCGGCCGGACTTCGTGGTCCTCACCGGCGACATCATCTGGGGCGACGTGGATCGCAATCCCACGCGTCCGGCCGAGCTGGAGCGCGAGTGGACCGCCGCGGACTCGGCCCTCGCGACGCTCGGCGTGCCGGTCCACCGCGTCCCGGGCAATCACGATGTGCTCGATGTGACCAGCCGCGACATCTGGCGGCGCCGCTACGGCATGCTGCCTGCTGCGTTCAGCTTCCGCGGCGGCCGGTTCCTGCTGCTCAGCAGCGCGTTCATTCCGCCGGACGGCGACACCACGCACCACCGCTACGTCAACGGGGTGGACCTGGATTCGGCGCAGCTGGCGTTCCTGGCGCGCGAGCTGGGCGACTCGTCGCGGGCCCACACCTTCGCGTTCCTGCACCACAAGCTGTGGTGGCAGCCCGACTCGGGGCGCTGGTGGCGGGACGTGCACCCGATGCTCCGCGCCGGCCGCGTGGACGCGGTGTTCAGCGGCGACTATGGGCCGCTCAAGTTCTCGACCCTGGAGCGCGACGGCGTGCGCTACTACCAGACCTCGATCGAGCTGCCGGTCGCGCTGCCGCTGCTCCAGAACCGGATCTCGAGCCGGGTGCTGTCGAGCCAGTTCGACAACTTCCTCGAGGTCCGCGTGGACGGGCCGCGGGTGGATGTCGTGGTGCACACGATCGGTGAAGTGTCGTCCGGTGAGTTCACGCCGGGGCGCTACCGCGACGTCACGACCGGGGGGCGCCGGCCGGGCGCGGGCGACCGGCTCCGGGCGTGGATCGGCAGCCCGAAACGGATCGCCGCGATGCTGGTCGGATTGCTCGGCGTCTTTGCCGCGGGGTGGTGGGTCGGGCGTCGGCGAGCCTAGGTCCTAGACCTCTACGCTGTCTCCCAACGCCGGCGTCCCGACCTCGCGCACGCCGAGCCCCGTCAGCAGCGCCGCCATCGCGGCGAGCCCCGCCTCGCCGTGCACGCAGTACGCGCGCTTCGGGCGCGGACCAAGCCCCTCGACCCACGCCGCCAGGTCGTTCTTGTCGCCGTGCGCCGAATACCCTGCGAGTTGCGCGACCTCGGCGCGTACCTCGACCTCTTCGCCGAACACGCGCACTTCCTTGTGGCCCTCGCGCAGCTTGTTGCCCAGCGTGTGCGCGGCGGCCCAGCCGACGATCAGGACCAGGTTGCGGTGGTCGCCCAGGCCGTTCTTCAGGTGGTGCACGATGCGCCCCGACTCCGCCATCCCCGAGGCCGCGATGACGATCGCCGGTCCGCGCATGCCGTTGATCGTCTTGGACTCCTCCACGCTGCGCACGTAGTGCACGTTGGGCACGTCGAAGATGTCGTCGCGGTCCCGCACCAGGCTCTCGCGGCGGTCGAAGTCGCCGGAGTGGCCGCGGAACACGTCGGTGGCGTTCACCGCCAGCGGCGAGTCCACGTAGATCGGCACGTCGGGGATCCGCTTGTCGCGGGCGAGGCGGTGCAGCTCGTACAGCACCTCCTGGGTGCGGCCGACCGCGAAGGCGGGCACGAAGATCTTCCCGCCGCGCGCGGCCACCTCGTTGACGTGTCGGGCGAGCATGTCGTTGGACTGCGTGACCGTCTCGTGGACCCGGCCGGCGTAGGTGCTCTCGATGATCAGCGCGTCCGCCGCCTCGGGCAGCGCAGGGGGCGCGGGGTCCTTGATGATGGGCAGGTTGCTGCGGCCGATGTCGCCGGAGAACACCACGCGGCCGGGCCTGCCCGCGCCGTTGATGGTGAGGACGACCGCGGCCGAGCCCAGGATGTGGCCGGCCTCGTGGAACGTGAGCGTGATGCCCGGCGCGATCTGCTGCTCCTCCCCGTACTCCACCGGCACCATCAACTCCTTGACGCCCTCGGCGTCCGCGCCGGTGTAGAGCGGCTCCACCTGCTGGCCGCGCTTCAACAGGTACGCCGCATCCGATTCCTGGATGCGCCCCGAGTCGGGCAGCATGAGACCCGAGAGGTCCATGGTGGAAGGCGTGCAGTAGATCCGGCCGCGCCACCCCTGCTTCACGAGCAGCGGCAGGCGTCCGGCGTGGTCGATGTGCGCGTGGCTCAGCACCACGGCGGTCGGATCGCGGCACACGTCGGGGAAGCGGAGGTTCTTCTCGCGCGCCTCGGCGCGCCGGCCCTGGAACAGGCCGGCGTCGAGCAGGATGCGGTGGGGCCCCGCCTCGACCAGGTGCATCGAGCCGGTGACTTCGCCGGCGGCGCCCCAGAACGAGAGTCGCATCGGAGCGGAGCTCACCTCATCTCAGTTCCCCGATGTCGTCGTCGCCGCGGCCGCGCCGGCCGGCCGGCGCCAGCGCTGGTACCAGCTCATCATGTAGAGCTGGGTCCGCATGAAGTTCGACGGCCGGGTGCCGGTGCCGTGGTACTGGTTGTTGAACCGCAGCAGCACCGTGGGCACGCGCCGCATCTGGAGCGCCGAGTAGTACTCCTCGGTCTGCGCCATCGGCGTGCGGAGGTCCTGCTCGCCGGTCATCAGCACCGTGGGCGTGGTCACGTTGCCCACGTACATCAGCGACGACTGCCGCAGCCACGGCTGCGGGTCCTCCCAGAACGGCCGCTCGAAGAAGTTGTAGGTGAACAGCGGAATGTCGGTCTCGCCGGCCATGGACATCCAGTTGATGACCGGGCAGCGGACCGCCGCCGCGGCGAACCGGTTGGTGTGCCCGATGACCCAGCTCGACAGCACGCCGCCGCCGGAGCAGCCGCCCACGTACATCCGCTCGGGGTCCACGTAGCCGCGGCCCACGACGCTGTCTACGCCGGCCATCAGGTCGTCGTAGTCCACGCTCGGATAGGCGCGGAAGATCGCGTTGCCGAACGCGGAGCCGTAGCCGGTCGAGCCGCGCGGATTGGTGTACAGCACGACGTACCCGTTCGCGGCGAAGTTCTGGAACTGGTAGCTGAAGCCCACGCCGTACATCGCGTGCGGCCCGCCGTGGATCTCCATGATGAGCGGATAGCGGCGCGACCGGTCGAAGCCCGGCGGCTTCACGATCCAGCCCTGGACCCGCGTGCCGCCGGTCGAGGTGTACCAGATCTCCTCGACCTGGCCCAGTCGGATGCGCGAGAGCACGTCCTCGTTGACCCTCGTCAGCTGGGTGATCTGCCGCGGGGTGGCGACGTTGAAGGTCACGATGTCGGCCGGCTCGTCGGCGTCGGTGCGCACCGCGGCCACCAGCCCGTTGCGGCCGATCGCGCCCAGGGTGATGAGCTGGGCGCCCTCCGTGAGCTGCCGCAGCGCGCCGCGCAACGGCGCGAAGTGGACGTTCTGCGAGCCCCGGTCGCCGGCGGTGAAGTACAGCCCCGTGCCGTCCGGCGCCCAGGTGATCGCCCCCGGGTCGCGGTCGAGCGTGCCGGAGATCTGGCGCTGGCCCGAGCCGTCGGCGTTCATCACCCACAGCTCGGAGGTCTCGTAGCTGTACATGCCCGAGTCGGAGCCCGTGAACGCGATCGTGCGCCCGTCGGGCGCGACCTCGGGATTGTTCCAGGAGCCCGGCCGCTGGGTCAGCTGCCGGACCTGCGCGGTCGCGACGTCCACCGCGTAGATGTGCGAGGTGCGGTACGCAAAGTCCGCGCCCTCGTTCATGTTCCCGTCGAACACGATCGAGCGGCCGTCGGGGAGCCAGTCGTGCCCGATGCCGCCGTCGAGGCCGCTGCCCCGCGCGCCGGCATGCCAGGAGCCTCGCGTCAGCTGGCGCTGCGTCCCGCCCTCGGCCGGCACCACGAACAGGTGCATGAAGCCGCGGTCCATGAAGCCGCGCTGGTCCTGCCGGTAGTGGAGCCGCTCGACCACCCGCGGCGCCGCCGTCCAGGTGGCGCCCTGCGGCGCGGGCGGCAGCGAGATGCGCCAGGCGGGCGCGGTGTCGGGCACCAGCATGCCGAAGCTGATCCAGCGGCCGTCGGGCGCCCACTGCACGCTCGAAGGCGTGGCGGTCAAGCGCGAGACCTGGCTGGTCGCGCCCTCGGCGTCCATCCAGCGCACGAAGATCTGCGTGCCCCGGGGCTCGCCGTCGGCGGTGTAGAGGATTCGGGTGCCGTCCGGTGACCAGCGGGCGCTGCTGCCCCGCGTCAGGAACCGGTTACGCGAGCCGTCCGCGCTCATGATCCAGATCGCCGACTCCCACCGGTCATTGACGCGGTCCACCCAGCGCCGCGTGTACAGGATCTGCGAGCCGTCGGGCGAGATCCGCGGCTCGGCCACCTGCTCCCAGTCGAGGTAATGCTCGACGGTGAGCAGCGTGTCGGAGGGGCGCTCCTGGGCGAATGCTGCGGTGCCCATTGTGAGTGCGGTGACCAACGCGATCATCGTGCGCATAGGTACCTCCAGGGTTAGTCGAGGGTCGAGGGGCGAGGATCGAGGATCGAGGAGTGCAGACCCACTCGTCCCTCGTCCCTCGCTCCTCGCCCCTCATTCATCTCGTCCCGAAAATCCGATCCCCCGCATCCCCCAGGCCCGGCAGGATGTAGCCGTGCTCGTTGAGCTGACGGTCGAGCGCGGCGGTGTAGACCGGCACGTCGGGATGTGCGTCCTGCATCTTCTTCACGCCTTCCGGGGCCGCCACGACGCACAGGAACCGGATGCTCCGCGCCCCGGCGTTCTTGAGGGTGCTGCTCGCGGCCACCGCAGAGCCGCCGGTGGCGAGCATCGGATCGAGGATATAGAAGTCGCGCTGCTCCCGAGCCGCGGGCGCCTTGAAGTAGTAGTCCACCGGCTTCAGCGTGTCGTGGTCGCGGTAGAGACCGATATGCCCCACCCGCGCCGACGGAATCAGCCGCAGGATCCCTTCGACCATGCCGAGGCCGGCGCGCAGCACCGGCACGAGCGTCAGCTTCTTGCCCGCCACCCGCTCGCCCGACATCCGCTCCAGCGGGGTCTCGAGCTCCACCGGCTCGGTGGGCACGTTCTTGGTCACCTCGTAGGCCATCAGCATCGCGATCTCGGCCACCAGGTCCCGAAAGTCCTTCACCGGCGTGCGCTTGTCGCGCAGCAGGTGGAGCTTGTGGCGGAGCAGCGGATGGTCGAGCACGGTGAGGTTGGCGAAAGTCATGGGGGCCAAACTTGCGCCCGCGCCGAGCGAAGCGGAAGATGACCGGCCACCCCCCCCGTCCGGGAGGAACGATGAGGAAACCCGCCGCCCTGCTTGCCGTCCTGCTCGCCGGTACCGCCGCCTCGACTCAGGCGCCGGGGCCGCGCGGCTACTACCGGTTCCCCGCGCTCGCCGGCGACACGGTGGTGTTCACCGCAGAGGGCGACCTGTGGGTGGTGGGTATCTCGGGCGGGACGGCGCGGCGCCTCACGTCGCATCCGGGCGAGGAAACGAGCCCGGCGGTGTCGCCGGACGGCCAGACCGTGGCCTTCACCGCCACCTACGAAGGCCCGGCGGAGGTGTACACCATGCCGCTGCTGGGCGGCCGGCCGGTGCGCCGCACCTACGAGGGAGGGGCGACGGTGGTGGGCTGGAACGGCGACGCCACCATTCTCTACTCAACCCGCGCCTGGTCCACGCTGCCGAATACCCAACTGGCGCGGCTCGACCTCGCGAGCGGCCGGCGCGAGCTGGTGCCGCTGGCCCAGGCCGCGGACGGCAGCGTGGATGCGGCCGGTACGCTGGTGTTCACGCGGCTGTCCTTCCAGGGCAGCCACACCCGCGCCTACCGCGGCGGCACGGCGCAGCAGCTGTGGCGCTTCGGGCAGGGCGCGCGCGAAGCCGAGCCGTTGACGCGCGATTACGACGGCACGTCCAAGGGGCCGATGTGGTGGCAGGGCCGGGTGTACTTCCTCTCGGACCGCGACGGCTCGATGAACCTGTGGTCCATGGACCCCTCGGGCGGGGGGCAGGGCCTGCGCCAGCACACGCGGCACCGCGGCTGGGACATCCGCGGCGCGTCACTGTCGAACGGGCGGGTGGCCTACCAGCTCGGCGCCGACCTGCGGCTGTTCACGATCGCGTCGGGCGAGGACCGCGAGATCCCGATCGCGCTCGCGTCCGACTTCGACCAGACGCGCGAGCGGTGGATCACCAACCCGATGGAGTACCTCACGGCCGCCCATCTGTCGCCGACCGGCGACCGGGTGGTGCTCACCGCGCGCGGGCAGGTGTTCGTGGCGCCGCACGGCGCGGGACGGCTGGTCGAAGCCTCGCGCCGGCCGGGCGTGCGCTACCGCTCGGCGCGGTTCGCGCCGGACGGGCAGAGCGTCGTCGTCCTCAGCGACGAGACCGACGAGACCGAGTGGTGGCGCCTCGCGGCCAACGGGGTGGGCGCGCGCGACCAGCTCACGCGGGGCGGCGCGGTGCTCAAGTGGGACGGTGCCATGAGCCCCGACGGCCGCTGGCTCGCGTGGGCCGATAAGAACGCCGAGCTGTGGCTGCTCGACGCGCGCGCGGGAACGAGCGCGCGCATCGACTCCTCGGGCGAGGGAGACTTCGGCGACCTGGCGTGGTCGCCGGATTCGCGCTGGTTGGTGTACCGCCAGCCGCTGGCCGCGTTCAGCCGGCTGGTGCTGTACTCGACCGAATCGCGCGCTCGGACCCCGATCACGAGCGACCGGGTGGACAGCTACAGCCCCGCGTGGAGCCCCGACGGCCGGTGGCTGTACTTTCTCTCGGACCGGAACTTCCAGTCCCTGGTGGGCGCGCCGTGGGGCCCGCGGCAGCCGGAGCCGTTCTTCGACCGCCAAACCAGGATCTACCAGCTGGCCCTGCAACCCGGCCTCCGGCCGCCGTTCCGCCCCGCCGACGAAGTGGCGCGCGAAGACAGCATTCGTGCGGCGGCGAACCGTCCCGCGCCCGCGGCCGACACCGCCGCGGCCCGGGGAGCTGCCCCGCGGCGGGGCGCGCAGCCCGCGGCCGCTCCGGCCACCGTGCGCCCGGCGGCGCAGGACACCGCGCGGCGCACCCGGGTCGAGCTCGACGGGCTGGCCTCGCGGCTCTACGAGGTGCCGGTGCCGGCCGGCAACTACGCGGCCCTCGCGGTCAACGGCACGCGGCTGTTCTGGCTGTCGCGCGAGACCACCATCGAGGGCCGGCGCCACCTCATGGCGATCGACACCAAGGTGGATCCGGGCGATCCGATCCGGATCGTCGAGGGCGTCACGGGCTACGAGCTGTCGGCGGACGGGAAGAAGCTGCTGGTCCGCCAGACGGACGCGCTGCACGTGATCGACGCGAGCGCGGGCGCCGGCGCCACGCTCGGCCCGCGCACGCGGGTGGACCTGTCGGGGTGGTCGTTCAGCTTCGACCCGCGCGAAGAGTGGCGGCAGATGTTCGTCGAGGCGTGGCGGCTGGAGCGCGACTACTTCTACGACCGCGGCATGCACGGCAACGACTGGCCCGCGATCCGCCGCAAGTACGAGCCGCTGGTCGAGCGCGTGACCACGCGCGCCGAGCTGGCCGACCTGATGGCGCAGATGGTGGCCGAGCTGTCGGCGCTGCACACGTTCGTGAACGCGGGCGACGTCAGGCGCGGCCAGGACCAGATCATCCACGGCTCGCTGGGCGCCATGCTGGCCCGCGACTCGGCGGCGGGCGGCTGGCGTATCGCGCGGCTGTTCCGCAGCGACCCGGACTACCCGGGGAACGTCGGGCCGCTGATGCGGCCGGAGGTGGGCGCGCGCGAGGGCGACGTCATCGAGCAGATCAATGGAATCGCGACGCTGAGCGTGCCCGACCCGGCGGTGTTGCTGCGGAACCAGGGCAACCGCCAGGTGCGGATCCGCCTGAGGCGACAGGCGGACGGCGAGAGCCGCGATGTGATCGTCACGCCGGTCACGGCGGGCCGGGCGACCGGCCTCCGGTACGACGACTGGGAGCTGACGCGCCGCGAGATGGTGGACAGCGTGAGCCGGGGCCGGATCGGCTACGTGCACCTGCGCGCCATGGGCGGCGGCGACATCGCCCAGTGGACGCGCGAGTTCTACCCGGTGTTCGACCGCCAGGGGCTGATCGTGGACGTCCGGCACAACAGCGGCGGCAACATCGACAGCTGGATCCTGGGGCGGCTGCTGCGGCGGCCGTGGTTCTACTGGCAGCCGCGGGTGGGGAACCCGTACTGGAACATGCAGTGGGCGTTCCGCGGGCACATGGTGGTGCTGGTGGACGAGAACACGGCCAGCGACGGCGAGGCGTTCGCCGAGGGGTTCCGGCGGCTGGGGCTGGGCCGGGTGATCGGGACGAGGACGTGGGGCGGCGAGATCTGGCTGACGTCGAGCAACGTGCTGGTGGACCGCGGCATCGCGACGGCGGCCGAGTTCGGCGTGTACGGCCCCGAGGGCGCGTGGCTCATCGAGGGGCGCGGCGTGGAGCCGGACGTGGTGGTGGACAACCTGCCGGCGGCGGCGTTCCGGGGCGAGGATGCGCAGCTGATGGCCGGCATCGCGCACCTGGAGCAGCTGCTGCGCGAGCGGCCCGTCGCGTTGCCGGCGGCACCCGCGCACCCGACGCCGGGGCGGGGGAGGCCGTAGGGGAGGATCGAGGGGCGAGGGGCGAGGGGTGAGGGGTGAGGGCGAGGTGCCGGGCGAGTCGTACTCGCCCCTCGCCCCTCGTCCCTCGTCCCTCAGACCGGGATTTCGCGGGAGGCGCCGCAGGTCGGGCACACGTACTCCCTGCGGTGCACGCGCCAGCCGTCGTCGGGCGGCTGGCCGTCGAAGGCCACGTCCACCTGGATGCGGGCGCCCTCGCCGCTCTTGCGCAGCGCGAAGCTGCGGCTCAGGACCATGCGCGTCGCGTCGGTGTGGCACGTCGGCTCAGCCATCGTTCGCTCGAGAAGTCGGTGGTTCGGAGTGACGGCCCGCCATCTGACGCAGGGAGCGTGCCACATGTCGGCGCAGGGGAGGGAGGTTCAGCGTTCGTGGCGCCGTGGCGCCATTATCGCCTGATCCACGAGGCGGACCGCGACCCCTGGAGCGGCCGCGTCGGTCTTGCAGGGTGCCGGGGCTCTGGCGGATGTGGCAGGCTTGGCCGGTGGGGGAGGGCCCTTCTATCTTACGGCCCCTCGGCCAGGTAGCTCAGTTGGTAGAGCAGCGGACTGAAAATCCGCGTGTCGGCGGTTCGATCCCGTCCCTGGCCATCACGGAAACGAGCGGGCAGAAGCGGGGGCGGCTGCCGAGCCGCCCCTTGGCTTTTCTCTTTTTCCCCTCGCCCTATTGTCGGCCGCGTGCCTTCAAAGGGCTAGCGGCGCACCGGCGCCGACAGCTGGCGCGGATCCTGGTACACCATCACGTGCGCCCAGGGCGTCCCGGCGAACATGATGTAGGCGCCGGCCCCGTTTTCCTTCGTCGGCAGTCCGGTCGCCACCGGGTCGTAGGGCCAGATGAGCATCCAGTGCGGCCCTTCGCGCACGGGGCGCGATCCCGCGGCGTGGGGGCTCAGATCGTGCTCCATCAGCACGTTCCCTTCGGCATCCTCGTAGTGCGTGCCGCCCCGCGCCATGTACGCGATCCCCGGCGCGCTCATCGCCGGCGGCCGCGGCTCGTGGCGGAGGAACGCCATCAACCAGGCCGCCGCGTTCTGGTCGCCGCACACCGGACCGCCCAACGGATCGGGCACGATGATGACGCACGTGAAGCCATTGGTGCCCGCGCGCATCTGGTGCAGCGCGCCGGTCGAGTCGATCCATGCAATGGTGGCGTTCCGGCCGATGGCGTCGGGGGCGCCGGCGCTCGCCGCCTCGACCACCTGAGCGTGACTCATGCCGGGCGGGTGGACCATCTGCGCCCGAGCGGGCGTCGCGACCGTGGGGGTGAGGGCTGCAAGGGCCGCGATGGCTGTCTGTCGCATGGGAACCTCCGGAGGCGGTCACAGAGCAGGTACGGCGGATCGCCATCGGCGTCAAGGCTTGCCCCGCCCAGTTTGCGCTCGCGTCCCCCCGTCGGCAGAATTGGCCGTCCCCGGCCCGAGACACCCTCATGCGTCATTCGGTTCTGGTTCGAGCGGCCGCCGCAGCCGCCGGCGGCGTGACCCTCATCGCCCTCGCTGCGGCGCGGCCCGTCGGGGAGAGCCAGAGCCCGCCCGGGCCGCGTTTCGCCATCAGCTTTCCCGCCGCGCGCAGCGCGACGCCGCTCGACGGGCGCGTGCTGCTCCTCATCTCGAGCGACTCGAGCGCGGAGCCGCGATTCCAGGTCAGCGACGGTCCCAACACCCAGCTCGTGTTCGGTGTGGACGTCGAGGCCCTGGCGCCGGGCCGCGACGCGGTGGTCGACGCCGCGGCCTTCGGCTATCCGCTGGAAAGCCTGTCGCAGCTGCCCAGCGGGCGCTACCGCGTGCAGGGGCTGCTGAACCGGTACGAGACGTTCCGCCGCAGCGACGGCCACGTGGTGAGGCTGCCGCCCGACCGCGGCGAGGGACAGCAGTGGAACCGCAAACCGGGCAACCTCTACAGCACGCCGCGCTGGGTCACGCTCGAGCGCGGGCGCAGCCCGACGGTCCGCATCTCGCTGGACCAGGAGATCCCGCCGATCCCCGATCCGCCCGAGACCCGCTACATCCGTCACGAGCGCATCCAGAGCCGCCTGCTCAGCGAGTTCTGGGGTCGGCCCATGTTCCTGGGCGCGCACGTGCTGCTGCCGGAAGGCTTCGACACGCACCCGAACGCGCGGTATCCGCTGGTCGTCTTCCACGGCCACTTCCCGTACACGTTCGACGGGTTCCGGGAAGAGCCGCCCGACCCCAACCTCGCGCCCGACTCGAGCGCGCGGTTCCGGCTGCGCGGCTACAACCGGATCCAACAGGAGCATGCGCACCAGCTCTTCCGCGATTGGACCGGGCCGAACTTCCCGCGCGTGCTGCTGGTGACGATCCAGCATCCGACGCCCTACTACGACGACTCGTACGCCGTGAACTCGGCGAACAACGGCCCGTACGGCGACGCGATCATGCGCGAGCTGATCCCGTACCTCGAGCGGAAGTACCGCGGCATCGGCCAGGGCTGGGCGCGTTTCACCTACGGCGGCTCGACCGGCGGCTGGGAAGCGATGGCCGTGCAGGTGTTCTATCCCGACGAGTTCAACGGCGCCTGGATCGCGTGTCCCGACCCGATCGATTTCCGGGCGTACACGGTGGTGAACATCTACCAGGACACCAACGCCTACTACGCGACCAGCCGCTGGAAGCGCACGCCGCGGCCGGGTCAGCGCAACTGGCTGGGCGAGGTGAGCACGACACTCGAGCAGGTGAACCACCGCGAGCTCGCGCTCGGCACCCGGAGCCGGTCGGGCGACCAGTGGGACATCTGGGAGGCGGTGTACTCGCCGGTCGGGCCGGACGGCTACCCCGCGCGCATCTGGGACAAGCGCACCGGTTCGATCAACCGCGAGGTGGCGAGCTACTGGCGCGAGCACTACGACCTCACCCACATCCTGCGGCGCGACTGGGCCACGCTGGGGCCGCGGCTGCGGGGCAAGCTGCACATCTACGTGGGCGACATGGACAACTACTACCTCAACAACGCCGTCTACCTCGCCGAGGACTTCCTCCGCTCGGCCACCAACCCTCCGGCCGACGCCGAAGTGGATTACGGCGACCGGGCGGAGCACTGCTGGAACGGCGATCATACCCGGCCCAACGCGCTGTCACGGCTGCGGTATCACCAGATGTTCATTCCCCGGATCATGGACGAGATCCGGCGGGGCCCGCTGCCGGCGGGAGCGGACACGGTCAGTTGGCGGTATTGAGACCACGGGCCCCGACTCGGCCACGCCGCCGAGGGGTGCGGGCCGGCCGGAGGCGGGCGGGCCGGAGCTACAGGCGCACGGCGTACTGGACCTTGGCGAGCAGCTCCGACGACAGGAAGGTGAGGCTCCCGGTCGCGCGGTCGAGGTTGTGGGTGTGCACCACGAACAGCTCGCCCAGCGGGTGGAACTGCCACCGGAGCCGCGAGTTGGCACCCAGGATCCGGCTCTGGTTGTCGTACTGCACCAGCGTGTTGAAGGTGAGGTCGGCCGAGAGGTTCACCCGCGCCCGCCCGCCCAGCACCTCCTGCGTGAAGCGGCCCGCCGGCACCGAGCCGGAGTTGTGTTGCGCGGACAGCGTCAGGGACGCCGTGGCCGACGGTTGCAGCACCAGCGAGGCCGCGAGCTCGCTCAGCCGTCCGTCGTAGAAGTCGCCGAACCACCACGTCACCCGCCCGCTCACCCTCCGCTTCGACGCCAGCGTCCCCTCGAGCCGATAGCGGATCCAGTCGTACTGTCCCGGCGCGATGGTCACGTTGGGCGCGATCGGGAAGGGGCCGGCCAGGCGCTCGCCGTAGGGCGCCACGTTGAACTCGATGCGGTCGCCGCTCTCGAACCTGAGGTAGAGCGGCGCCGCGAACACGAAGTAGCTCTCCCACCGCCGCGCCGAGTCCAGGACCACGCGCCCATGCAGCTGCAACACGGCGTCGCGCACCCCGCGCACGGGCTGGAGCACCCGGCGATCCATACCGCCGCTCAGGATCTCAACGCCGCGTCGCGGCACGAACCCCAGCGAGGGGTCGAAGCCGCTCCCGATGCGCTTGTAGATGAGCTGGGCGGCGATCACGTTGTTCGGGTACGCCATCGCGATGCCCCAGGCGTTCGGGTCGCCGGTGAGGCTGTCGCGGTCCGCGCGCAGCGCCCACGCGTTGACCAGCAGGTTCCGGCCGCCCAACAGCCGCGAGGTGCGGAACGTCGCGTCCCCCCCCACCAGGTACGCGCCGCCCCTGCCCTGCGGGTCGCCCGCCGTGGCGAGCAGCCCGATGGACGACTCGCGCAGCAGGTGCTGCCGCAGCCGCGCCGCCATCATCGTGGTGGACGGCGCGAGCGTGTCGAGGCTCCCGGCGCGCACCGCCACCGCGCCGAAGCTGGTGCGCCCCAGCCGGCCGCCGAGCCTGCCGCCCACGCGCAGCGGTACTTCGCGGCCCTGGAACAGGCCGATGCGCCGGCTGAAGAACGGCAGGATGTCGGTCTCGTGCTCCAGCGCGACGCCGAAGTCGAAGACGTCGGCGCCCTCGAGGAAGAACGTCCGCTTCTCGGGGAAGAACAGCGGGAACCGCGTCAGGTTGACGCGGCGGGTGTCCACCTCTGTTTCGGCAAAATCGGTATTCACCGTCAGCGAAGCCAGCGCGTTGGCCCCGAGACGCTGCGCGGCCTCGAGCGAGAAGTCGCTCACGCCATCGCGCGGGGCGGACGGCGTGGGCTGGCGCACGCCCCCAACCGCAGCGGGCCGCACGGTCAAGCCGGCGCCATACACGAACCCCGGCAGGCCCGTGAGACGCCCTGCCCGCGCGGGCTGGATCAGGCGGGCGGCGCGGACCGGGCTGGCCCAGCGCGTCACCTCGAGGCGCCGTTGCACCCGCCGCTCCACATTGAAGCCCCAGCTGCCGAGCCCGTCCCGGTAGGCCAGACTCTGCACCGGAATGCGGATCTCGACCGACCAGCCGTCCGCGGTGCGCGCCGTGGCCGCCTCCCAGGAGGCGTCCCACTCCTTGCGCTCGGTCTCGCCGCCGTCGTTGATGAGCGCGTCGTACCGCGCGCCGCCGGCGCCGACGGCGAACACGTAGCCGGTGCGTCCGGTGAGGAAGGTGTCGAACATCAAGCGCACGTGATCCTCGGCGGACAGATCCGCGTCCCGGTCGCGCGACAGCGCGACCACCCCGTCCGGCTCGGCGTCGCGGCACTCGATCCCGATGAGGATCGCGCGAGCGGTGGCGAGGACGACCACGCGGGTCGTCGCCGTCGCGACGCCGCCTTCGTGCGGTTCGACCATGGTGAGTCCGGTGATCGCCGCGCTGGAGGCCCAGACCGGCTCATCGAGCATCCCGTCGAGGCGGATGTCGGCGCCGGGGCCCACGCGCAGCTCCGGCGGTGGCGCGCCCTGCGCGGACGCGGCGGTGCTGCGGAGGCAGGCGCAAACGGCCAGCACGAGGAGCGGGGCGGGCCCGACGACAGGGCAGAATGACGTGCGCATGGTGCGAGAGGCTGTCCCGCCCGGCGCCGGGACCTTACGCGCCGCCCTCGTCGAGCTCCGCCCTGAGCGCCTCGAGCTGCGCCAGCTCGCGCAGCACCCGGCGCCGCACCCACAGCACCCACCCGACGTAGGCCACGACAAGGCCGCCGGCCGCCGCGGCCCACGCGAGGAATCGTGCGCCGGTGAACAGCCCGGGGGCCTCGAGGTAACGGGCCAGCGCGGTGACGGCCAGCGTCGCGAGCTGGATCAGCACGACCAGCAGCACGACCCGGGCGGTGCGCGCGCGGCGCTGACAGCGCCGCACCGCCGCCGTCAGGAAGGCCTCCGTCGCGCCGGTCGGAGGGAGGCGGGCGCCGCGGACCTGCCAGACGGCCATGATCCACGCCGCCGCGACGAGGGTCCACGCCAGCAGCATCCACAGCGCCCATACGACCCCGAAGTGGTAGCGCACCAGCTCCACGCTCACGCCGAGGGTCCCGAGCGTGATGAGCACCTCGCTGGCGTAGATCAGAGCGAGGCGGCGGCGCGACGCGCGGTCGCGCCGCTTCACGTCCGCCAGCAGCGGCGGCGGCGCCGCGGGACCGCTCCGCCACGCGGCCGCGAGGACGTGCCAGTCGTCGTGCGTGTCGGTCATTGGTCGGCTCCGAGCGACCCCATCGCGGCGCGCAGCAGCTTGCGGGCCCGCGTCAGGCGCACCGCCACGTTGTTCTCCGTCGTGCCGAGCACCTCGGCGACCTCGCGGTTCGACAACCCTTCGAGCGTCAGCATCACCACCGCCCGGTGGATCCCCGGCAGGCCGCGCACGGCCAGCGCCAGGCGCTCGTGGCGCAGCCGGGCGGCGACCTCAGCTTCAGGGTCGGGCCCGGGGTCGGCGAGCCGGCCGTCGGGCGCGAGCGGTTCGGGCGCGGACCGTCGCCGCGCCCGGTGGGTCAGGCCGCGGTTGTGCGCGATGCGGTACACGAACGTGCGCTCCGAGCAGTCACCCCGGAACCGCGGCAGCGCCATCCAGACGGCCAGCGCGATGTCCTGCACCAGATCCTCGCGCTCGTGCGGGTCGGCTTCGTAGCCGGCCGCGAGCCGCGCCAGGGCCGTGCCGTACTCCCCCATCAGGCGCGCGAATCGCTGCTCCGCCGATTCGGACACACTCACCCTCCAGTCTGTCCGGCGTCAGCTGTCAACCTTACCGTGCGCGTGGCTGCCCGAGCCCTCCGGGGCCCAACCGCGCCCGCCCGGGAAGCCGACGTGAAGGAGTCGAGTACCCCCGGTATCTTAGAGGCCCATGGCTCAAGCCCCCACCGGCCTGCCGTTCCTGCCCAAGCGCATCGAGGGCCTCGCCTCGCTCGCGGCCAACCTGTGGTGGAGCTGGACGCCCGAAGCGCGGGCGCTGTTCCGCTCCATCGACCAGCGGCTGTGGCACCACTACCGCCACAACCCGATCGAGATCCTGCAGCACCTCGAGCCCGCGCACCTCGCCTCGCTGGCGGAGGACGAGGCCTTCCTGCGCCGCTACGACGCGGTGCTCGAGGTGATGGAGCGGGACCTCCGCGGCTCGGGAGGCGCCTCGTGGTTCGCGGCGCAATACGGCGACCTCGCGGGAAAACCGATCGCCTACTTCTGCGCCGAGTTCGCGCTGCACACGTCGGTCCCGGTGTACTCCGGCGGCCTGGGCGTGCTGGCCGGCGACCACTGCAAGGCCGCCTCGGACCTCGGGGTGCCGCTGATCGGCGTCGGGTTGTTCTACGTGAAAGGCTACTTTGACCAGCGGCTCCGGGTGGATGGCTGGCAGGAAGACGTGGACGAGCGCATCAACCCGGCGACCACGCCCCTCACCCCGGTCCCGGGCCCGCACGGTGAGGCGACGATCGCCACGGTGCGCACGTCCGGCCGCGACGTGCATGTGGGCGCCTGGCGGCTGCCGGTGGGGCGCGTCACCGTGTACCTGCTGGACACCAATCTCGAGCGGAACGATCCGGCCGACCGCGAGCTGACCCACAAGCTCTACACCGGCGTGCCCGAGCTCAGGCTGCGCCAGGAATGGGTGCTCGGCGTGGGCGGCGTGCGCGTGCTGCGCGCCCTCGGCATCGAGCCGGCGGTCTGGCACGCCAACGAGGGCCACGCGGCCTTCATGTTCGTCGAGCGCCTGCGCGAGCACCGGGCGGCGGGCGTGCCGCACGACGAGGCCGTGCGCCGGGTGCGCGCCACCAGCGTGTTCACCACGCACACGCCGGTCGCCGCGGGCCACGACACGTTTCCACACGACCGCGTCGAGCACTGCGTCGGTGAATACTGGAAGGAGCTGTCGCCCGAGCGCGAGCGGTTCTTCGCGCTGGGCCGCCACCCGGTGATCGACCACGGCGTCTACCATATGACCGTGACCGCCATCCGCCTGTCGGCGCGCGTGAACGGCGTGTCCGAGCGGCACGGCCGCGAAACGCGGCGCATCTGGAAGGACCTGTGGCCGGACCGGGACACGGCGCAGGTGCCGGTCGCGCACGTGACCAACGGCGTGCACCTGGGCACCTGGATGGCGGCGCCGATCCGCGAGCTGCTCGACGAGCACCTGGGCCCCGACTGGTCGACGCGCGACGATCCGGAGTGGGACCGCGTGCTCGACCTGGACGAGGCGAAGCTGTGGAGCGTGCACGGGCAGCTCAAGGCGGTGCTGCTCACGTTCATCCGCGAGGAAGCGCGCCGGCGCTGGCGCGACCAGTGGCGTGAGCCGGCCCGCCTGGCGGGCGCGGGTACGCTGCTCGCGCCCCAGGTGCTCACGATCGGGTTCGCGCGCCGGTTTGCGACGTACAAGCGCGCCGACCTCCTGTTCCGCGACCCCGAGCGCCTGCGCCGGCTGCTGGTGAACCCGCGCCGCCCGGTGCAGCTCATCTTCGCCGGCAAGGCCCATCCGGCCGACGAGCCCGGCAAGCAGGTGCTCCAGCGCGTCTTTGCCTTCACCCGGGACCCACGCTTCGAGGGCCGCATCGCGTTCCTCGAGGACTATGAGCTGCACCTGGCCCACCGGCTGGTCCAGGGCGTGGACGTGTGGCTCAACGTGCCGCGGGTGCCGCTGGAGGCGAGCGGAACCAGCGGCATGAAGGCGGCGCTGAACGCCGTGCCGCAGATTTCCACGCTGGACGGCTGGTGGGCCGAAGGGTTCAGCGGCGTGAACGGCTGGGCGATCCCGCTGGCCGAGCCGGACGCGGATGCCGACGCCACCGACGCCGAGCAGCTCTATTCCATACTCGAGGACCAGCTGGTCCCGACGTTCTACGGCACCGACGCGCGCGGCGTGCCCGATCGGTTCCTCCAGATCATGAAGCACGCGCTGCGGGTGGCCCTGGAGCGATTCACGGCCCGGCGCATGGTGCGGCAGTACGCCCAGGAGTACTACGTTCCCGCCATGAAGAACGAGGTGACCGACGGCGACCCGCCGACGGCGTAAGCGACCCGCGGTCGTCCACCTGACGGCCGAGTACTGGCCCTTCGCGCGAACCGGCGGGCTCGCGGAAGCCGTGCAGGGGCTCGCGACCTACCAGGCGGCCGACGGCGAGCCGACCACCGTGTTGCTGCCGCTGTACCGAAGCGTGCGCGAGGCCGGCGCCGAGCTTGTGCCCGAGGGCGACGCATTCACGGTGGAGGTCGGCCCCCGCAGCGAAACGGTCCGGTTGCTGCGCCTCAAGGCCAGACGCGGGCCGCGCGTCCTGTTTCTGGAGCACGACGGGTACTTCGACCGCGCCGGCCTTTATGGCGAAGGCGGGCAGGACTACCCCGACAACGCGCGGCGCTTCGCGTGCTTCAGCTGCGCGGCGGTGGGGGCGCTGGACCGGCTGGTCGAGCCGCCCGTGGTGCTCCACGCGCACGACTGGCATACGGCGCTGGCGCCGGTGTACGCGCGCGCGGTTCTGCCGGGCGATCCGCTGCTGGACCCAATGGCGTGCGTGCTGTCGGTGCACAACGCCGGGTTCCAGGGCCATTTCGACCGGGACACGCTGGCCGACCTCGGCCTGCCCGGCTTGCTGTGGGCGGGGGACGGGATGGAGTGGTACGGGAAGCTCAACCTGCTCAAGGGTGGGCTGAAGTACAGCGACGCCGTCACCACGGTGAGCCCCACGCACGCGTACGAGCTGCGCACCGAGGTCGGCGGGTTCGGCCTGCACGACATGTTCATCGGGCTGCGTGACCGGCTCACGGGGATCCTCAACGGCATCGACCAGAAGACCTGGAACCCGGCGACCGACCCGTTCATCGCGGCGCATTTCTCCCCGAACGATCTGACGGGCAAGGACGCGTGCAAGGCCGCGCTCCAGAAGACCTGGAATCTGCCCGTGGATGCCGGCACGCCGATCTTCGGGATGAGCGCCCGACTCGTCTCGCAGAAGGGCCTCGACCTCGTGCTGGGGGGCGAGGCATTGCGGCAGGCGCAGGCCCAGTTCGTGTTCCTCGGGGCGGGCGAGGCCCGCTACGAGGAGACGCTGCGTGGCATCGCCACGGCGATGCCGGAGCGCGTGGCGGCACACTTCGTGTTCACGGACGAGGCCGAGCACGAGCTTCTGGCCGGCGCGGACTTCCTGCTGATGCCGTCGCTGTACGAGCCCTGCGGCCTGACCCAGATGCGGGCGCAGCGCTACGGCGCCCTGCCCATCGGGCGGCGCGTGGGGGGCCTCGCCGACACGGTCGAGGACGAAATGACGGGGTTCCTGTTCGACGACTACACGCCGGCGGCCTTCGACGTCGCGGTGCGGCGGGCGCTCGCGCTGTTCGCGGACCGGCCCGCGCGACTCAAGCACGCGCGCATCGCGATGGGCCGCGACTTCGGCTGGGAGCGCTCCGTCGAGCGGTACCTCGAGGTGTACGAGCGGGCGCTGGCGGCCCGCGCGTGATGGACTTCGTGCTGGTGCTCCACAGTCACGTGCCGTGGGTGCTGGGCCACGGGCGCTGGCCGCACGGCAGCGACTGGCTGTGCGAGGCCGCGCTCGACACCTACCTGCCGCTGCTGGAAGCGCTGCGACGGCTCGACGCCGACGGTATCGCGGCGCCGGTGACGATCGGCGTGACGCCGGTGCTCGCGAACCAGCTGACCCACCGCACGTTCGGCGACGAGCTGGAGGCATTCTTCGCCCAGCGCCTGCGGGCGTGCGACGAGGCCCCGGCCTCGCTCGGCCAGACCGGCGACGAGGCACTGCTGCCCCTGGTGGCATTCTGGCGCGAACGGTTCCTGCGCCTGCGGCTGCTCAACCGGGCCATCGGCGGCGATATCGTCGGCGCGCTGGCTGAGCTGGCGCAGCGCGGCCGCGTCGAGCTGATCAGCTCGGCGGCGACGCACGGATTCCTGCCGCTGCTCGGCCGTGACGAGAGCATCCGGCTGCAGCTCGTTGCCGGCGTGGCCGAGCACCGCCGGTTGTTCGGCGCCGCGCCGTCCGGCTGCTGGCTGCCCGAGTGCGCCTACCGGCCGCGCGGCCCGTGGAAGCACCGGTCGGGATCGGCGCGTGGCGCGGTACGCCGTGGCATCGAGGAGCATCTGGGCGACGCGGGCTACCGCTACTTCTTCACCGACGCCCATCTCGCCCACGCCGGCACGTTCCTCGGCGGGGCGAGCGACATCCCGCTGGGCGCCGAGCGCTTCGACGCCGAGCGGCACGAGTCGTCCACGGCGAGCGCCGGGCCGGTCGAGCGGTCGCCGTACCAGGCGTATCTGGCGTCCGAGCGCCGCCGCGGCGCGGTGGCGACGCTGGTGCGCGATCCGCGCTCCTCGATGCAGGTGTGGAGTCGGCACCAGGGGTACCCGGGCGACGAGTCCTACCTCGAGTTCCACAAGATCCGGTGGCCCGGCGGCATCAAGTACTGGCGCGTGACGGGACCCGGCACCGACCTCGGCACCAAGGGCGCGTACGCTCCGGATGCCGCGCGCGCCAGAATCGCCGCGCACGCGGACCATTTCACCGGGGTGCTGGGCTCGATCGCGAAGGACCCGCTCGCGCGGGTGGCGGTTGCGCCGTTCGACACCGAGCTGTTCGGGCATTGGTGGTTCGAGGGTGTGGACTTCCTGGAGGCGCTGTACCGCCGGCTGCCGCAGGCGCCCGCCGTGCACGCGACCACGGCGTCGGCACACCTCAAGGGTCATGCCCCGCGGCAGGCGGTGCGGCTGGCCGCCGGGTCGTGGGGCGCCGACGGCGACTGGTCCATGTGGCTCAACGACCGGACCGCCTGGACGTGGAACCGGATGTGGCCGCTTGAGGATCGATTCTGGACCGCGGCGCCGGAGGCCCTGCGGCGCGAGGAGGCGCGGCCGGTGCTCGCCCAGGCCGCCCGCGCCCTGCTGCTGGCCCAGTCCTCCGACTGGCAGTTCATCATCTCGACCGGGGCGGCCGCCGACTACGCCGAGCGGCGGTTCACGCACCATTGCGACGACCTGGAGCGGTTGCTCGCCGGCCTCGCGCCGGAGGCGGACGACGGTGCGCGGGCTCGCGCCCGCGACGAGGCGAAAGCCCAGGCCTGGCGCGACTCCCTGTTTCCCGACGTGCTCGACTCGGTCGAGGCCGCGCTGGCGTGACCGCGTGACCGTTCGATCCGTCGTCATCCACGGCCACTACTATCAACCGCCGCGCGAGGATCCCTGGCTCGACGAGGTGCCCCACGAGCCGTCGGCGGCGCCGGCCCACGACTGGAACGAACGGATCGAGCGGGAGTGCTATCGCGCCGTGGTCGCGGCGCGGGTGCCGGGCGTGCACGGGCGTATCGCGCGGATCGTGAACGCGCTCGCCCGCACGAGCTTCGACGTCGGCCCCACGCTGTTCGAGTGGCTGGAGCGTGAAGCTCCGGGCACCACCGCCGCGATCGTCGAGGCCGACCGCGCGAGCCGCGCGAGGCTTGGCCACGGCAACGCGATCGCGATGCCGTACCACCACGTCATCCTCCCGCTCGCTTCACGGCGCGACAAGACCACCGAAGTCCGGTGGGGCATGGCCGACTTCCGGCGCCGCTACGGGCGCGAGCCCGAAGGGATGTGGCTGCCCGAAACCGCGGTGGACGACGAGACGCTGGACGTGCTCGCCCAGGAGGGCATCGCGTTCACCGTCCTCGCGCCGCACCAGGTTCGCAAGCCGCCGCCGCACGGCCGGCCGGGCCGGTACCGGACCCGCGGCGGCCGCACCGTCGCCCTCTTCATCTATGATGGCGATCTCTCGCACGACGTGGCCTTCGGCCCCCTGATCCGCGACGCGCGGGCGTGGACCGCGAGACTGACGGCGTCCCCGCCGGGCGGGCTGGTGAGTATCGCGACCGACGGCGAGACGTACGGTCACCACCACAGGTTCGGCGAAATGGCCCTCGCGGCCGTGCTGGAAGCGCTGGCCGCGCGGCCGGACGTCCGCGTGGTGAACTTCGCGTCATTCCTCGCGGGGCACCCGGCCGTGGACGACGTGGAGCTGGTGGACGCCAGCTCGTGGAGCTGTCCCCACGGCGTGGAGCGCTGGCGCGCCGACTGCGGCTGCCGGATCGCCCCGGAGCGGGCCACCAGCCAGGCGTGGCGGGCGCCGCTGCGCGAGGCGCTGGACTGGCTCGCCGGCGAGACCCATGCGCTGTTCGCTCGCGACCACGCGCTCCTGCTCGGCGATCCGTGGGCGTCGCGTGACGCCTGGCTGCCGGCGGGCGACACCAGCCCCCGGGACGCGCGCGCGCGGGAGCTGCTCGAGATGGAGCGGCACCTGCTCCGCGCCTTCACCTCCTGCGGCTGGTTCTTCGACGACGTGGGGGGAGTGGAAACCCTGCTCGTGCTGCGCCACGCGGCGCGCGCGATCGACCTGGCCGGCACCGAGGCCCCGCGGCTGGAGGCGGGCGTGCTCGAGCGGCTGGCGCGGGCGGTGAGCAACGACCCGGCCCTCCGCGACGGTGCCGCGATCTGGCGCGCGAGCGTCCGGCCGGCGCTGCCGCCCCCGCTGCTGGTAGCGGCGGGCGCGGTGGCCGCAGAGCGCACCGGCTGCGCCGGCCTCGGCGTACGGGGCTACGCCACGCGCGTTTCGGGCGACGCGGTGCGGCTGGAGGACACGCGCACCGCCCGCGTGCGGAACTTTACCGTGGCCCGCGATGCGCTCGCGCAGCGGCCGCCGGCGCTCGACCTTCGGGGCGAGGACGGCGCGAATCACACCGTCAACATCGGCGCGCTGTCGGAGCCCTACGGCGCCGCCGTCCGGCGGGAGCTCGCGCTGCGGAGGGCCGGCCGGTGGCTTGGCTCGGCGGCCGCCGCCGACCGGCCGGGCCACACGTTAGGCGCCGAGATCGGCCGCCACCTGGAAGTGTCGATCGAGACTCTGGCGGGCAACCACGATCCGGAGGCCGTGGACCGGGCGGGCGACCTCGCCGCCGCGCTCGAACTGCTCGGCGAGCCGGTGCCCTTCGACGCCCAGTCGCTGTTCTACCGCATCCGGGCGGTGCTGCCGCCGGAGCGCGCCGCGGCCCTGGCCGGCCTGGCCGATCTGCTGGGATTCGAGGCGTGAAGCCGCTGAAGTTCGTCTTCGGGGTCCACATCCATCAGCCCGTCGGGAACTTCGACCACGTGTTCGAGCAGCACGTGCGCGACGTGTACCGGCCGTTCCTGGACCGGCTGGTTGCGGAGCGCGCGCTGCCGATCGCGCTGCACGTATCGGGGCCGCTGCTGGAGTGGATGGACACCCACGGGTCGGACTGGCTCGACCTGGTCGGGCGGCTCGCCGCCGACGGCCGGGTCGAGCTGCTGCTCTCGGGGTTCTACGAGCCCATTCTCGCGGTGCTGCCCCGCGCCGACCGGCTGGAGCAGATCGCCTGGATGCGGGAGTGGCTGCAGCGCCGCTTCGGCGTCGCGCCCACCGGGCTGTGGCTCACCGAGCGCGTGTGGGAGCCCGACCTGGCCGGCGACCTCGCGGCGGCGGGCGTCGGCTACGCGCTGGTGGACGACCGGCATTTCCTGGTGACCGGCTTCCGGCGCGACGACCTGTTCGCGCCGTACTACACCGAGCACGACGGCCGGCGGCTCGGCCTGCTGCCGATCGACGAGCGCCTGCGCTACCTGGTGCCGTTCCGCCCGCCGCACGAGACGGCCGAGTACCTCCGGTCGCTGCAGGCCGCGGGCCGGCCGATGGCCGTGCTCGCCGACGACGGCGAGAAGTTCGGCGGGTGGCCGGGGACGAAAGAGTGGGTGTACGAGAAGGGCTGGCTCGACCAGTTCCTCGCGATGCTGAACGGGCTGCGCGAGGCCGGCACGATCGAGCTGGTGACGCCCGGCGCGGCGTTGCGTGACGTGCCCAGCGGCGGCCTCGCGTATCTGCCCAGCGCCAGCTATCGCGAGATGGAGCTGTGGGCGCTCCCGCCGGAGGCGGCGACCCGGCTCGCGGCGCTCGAGCACGAGCTGGGCCCGCGACTCGAGGGGCCGGACGGCGCGCTGGTGCGCGGCGCGCCGTGGCGCCACTTCCTCGTGAAGTACGCCGAGGCCAACCGGATGCACAAGAAGATGGTGGCGGTGTCGGGGCTGTGCCGCGCGCGGGGTGATCCGCCCGCGGCCCGGCGCGCGGTGGGCCGCGCCCAGTGCAACGACGCCTACTGGCACGGTGTGTTCGGCGGGCTGTACCTGCCGCACCTGCGCGCGGCCCTGTGGCGGTGCCTCGCGGAGGCCGAGGGACTGCTGCGCGCCGGCGAGGCGCCCGCGTTCGAGTGGCTCGACATGGATGCCGACGGTCACCAGGAGCTGTGGGTGCACGCCGCCGCCTTCTCGGCGGTGGTCCGTCCGGCGGGCGGGCTCGTGGTGGAGCTGACGCGGTTCGCCGAGGGTGTGAACCTGGCGGACGTTCTCACGCGGCGGCGCGAGGCGTACCACGACGCAGCGCTGGCGGCCGGCGCCGCCCGGGCGCAGGGCGGCGAGGGAACCGCCAGCATCCACGACATCGAGCGGGGTCTCAGGCTCGACGTCCTCCCGGCCTTCGACGCGGAGGAGCGCGCGTTGTTCGTCGACCGCGTGCTTCCCCCAGCCCTCACGCGCGAGGCCTACGCGCGCGGCGACGCCTCGCCGCTGCGCTCGTGGGCGCGCGTCGGGTTCGAACCGGCCGTATCAGTGCGCGCCGACGCCGTCGAGCTGTTCCTGACGGCACCCGATCTCGAGAAGCATTTCACCTTCCACGCCGACGGGCGCATCGAGGCGGCGTGGCACTGGGATCCCGGGGCGTGGCCCGCCGATGCCTGGTTCGCGCCGGAGCTGTCGCTGGCCCGAGTGCCGCCGCTGACCGTGGACCCGCAGGTCGAGGTGTGGTCCTACCCGATTACGACGGTGAGCAAGAGCGAGCGTGGCTTCGATGAGACGCTGCAGGGCGAGGCCGTGACGCCGCGCTGGCCGGTCAATGCGGGGCGGGCGCGGCTGGTGCTGGGCTGAGCCGCAGCGGCTCCGGCCTGGCAGTCGAGCTGAAGCGCTCGCTCGGCCCTTCGCACGTCCTGAAGGACGCATCAGGCCGAAGGGCCCTCCGCCTCGTGCACGCTTCAGCGTGCGCCAACGGCCGAGCGAGCCTTGTCAAGGCTCGACTGGCGCGGTCCCTCCCAGCCAGCCGGAAGCCGCTCCGCGCCGGAGGAGGCCGGCGCGAGGTGCCCTCATTGCGCTCAGGGCTCCAGGCTCGGCGCGTAGGTGGTCACGAACTGCAGGAACCGTACGATCTCGAGAATGTCGCGTCCCACGAAGCGCACGCTGTGCGCGTCGGTCCGGTCCACGTTCGGCAGGTACGCGAGGATCTCCGCCGGCCGGTAGTTCTTGAACCGCAGGTCGAGGGTCACGGGACCCGGCAGTCGGAACGGCGTGAACTCCCGCGCCCGGCGCACAGCCCGCGCCGCCGTCGCCTCGATGAGCCGGTACGACGAGTCCGGCGTGAGGGTGCGCGCCGAGTGGAATCCGGTGCTCCACTTGACCACGGCGCCTTCCATGCTGCCGGCCACGCTCCGCACCTCGTCCACGGCCGCATCGTCGCCCGAGACCATCACGACGGGCACGCCGAAGTGGCCGGCCACCGCGGCGTTCACCCCTCCCTCCGGGACCGAGCGGCCGTTCAGCCGCACGTCGGCCAGGGTCGCGCTCGAGAACGTGTGGGCGCGCACGCCGCGCGGGTTGGTGGTGCCGGCGTGGTAGCCGAGGAAGATGACCGCGGCGAACGTCGAGTCGATGCCCTGCATCATCCCCAGCGGCCGCGGCCACGAGCGCACCACGGTCACGTCGCTGGGCAGCAGCTCGATCAGGAGATTCTCGCCGTTGCCGTGCGCGTCCGCGACGACGATCTCGCCGGCGCCGGCGGCCCGCGCGCCGCGGATCGCCGCCAGGACCTCGCGGGTCATGAACTCGCGGAACCGTCCGTACTCGAACCCGGTGGGCCCGAGCTGGTCGCCGGTCACGGTGCCGACGACGCCTTCCATGTCGGCCGAAATGAAGACTCGGGGGCGCGTCTGTGCCGCGGCGGAGCCGGCGAACGCCAGCGCGAGCACCGCGGGGGCAAAAGGTCGCATGAGATGGGTGTACGGCGTGAATGCGGCCCTGTCAAACCGGCGTCACTGCGTGGTCGCCGGATTCCGAATCAGCCCGATGAAGAGGATGGCGCCGCTCAGCCGCTCGCGGATCGCGAAGATGAACGGCCGGTCCACGCGGAACTCCAGTGGGGCGCTCCCGCCGGTGTCGACGGCCGCCGCCGTGGCCGCCGTGGCGCCCGCCTCGCTCACCTCCACGAGGGTGCGGTGCCGCACCTCGGTGATGCACGGGTTCGCGGCGCCGTTCGCGATCATCGGCGTGAAGTCGCGGGCGGGGTTCGCGGTGTCGCAAAAGGCGATGCGCGATCCGAGCTGCCTGAGAATCCCGTTCGCCGAATCGAGCGTATGCCGCACCGTGAACCGCGGCAGGGCCACGCGGACGCTGTCGTCGAACAGAATGGCCATCCATCCATTCCAGAGGGTTCGGTCCAGCCCGGTGGCCAGGCGCGCGATATCCGTCCCGCCCGCGGGCAGGATGAACGTGGCGCGCCAGGCACCGCCGCCATAGGCCAGATCCAGGATCCGGACCAGAGGGTCGTTGTAGCCCAGAACCCGCACCTCGCCCCCGGTGTGCATCATCGGCACGCTGACCGAGCCCCCGCCCGCGAGCTGGAAGGGCTCGTCCTGCGTCCGGGCCGGGTCGAACCGCTGCCGCCACGCGGCCCTGAACCAGATCGCGTTGACCAGGTACAACACGGCTCCGGGAGGCAGGACGGCCGGCACGATGGCCGCGATTCGACCGCTGGTTCGGCTGCTGACCCAGCCATTGATGACACCGCCCGCCGACGGGCTCGCGAAGTCGAGTGCGCGCACGTCGGCGTCGTAGAACCGCCGGGTGGCGTCGAGGAACGCCGGCGCCACCGGGAACCGGTGGTCGTGCCAGATGCTGTTGACCGGCGTGAACTGCACCCGCGGGTCGAGCCCGCGCAACAGGTCGGTGAGCGCGCGTGCCGAGGCGTTGAGGTCGGCCACGGGCATGCCCTGGAGGCGCAGGGTGCGCAGCAGCGAGTCGAGCGTCGGACCCTGCGCGCCATTGGCGGTCATGCCCAGCGCCATCAGGATGCTGAGCGGCGAGAGGAACACGTTGGCGTCCGCGGGGCTGGTGAACACGGCCTCGCTGAGCAGCGCGAACGCAAACCGGTTGCCGGACTCCACGACCCGCACCTCGGCCTGGGTCAGCGCGCGAGGCAGGTCCGTGATCGGGCCCAGCGGCGGCTCCGCGCCGCAGGCCCCGGCGGCCGCGAGGCAGGCGGCGAGGGCGAACCGGGACCGTCGCCGGGAAACCATCGGGTAAGTATAGACTCGCCGCCGTCGCGGCGGGTCCCGCGCACTTGCTCGTCCCCGGGCGCGCCGTATTATGCCCCGATGCCCGGAACCCCCTGCCGGACCAGCTCGGCAACCCCCTCCCGGTGAACGATCGGTTCGGCCAGGTCTTCTGGGGTCTGGTCGCGACAGCGGCCGGGCTGTTCGCCGCGGCGCTGGTCGTCGGCGGGGCGCTTGGCCGGGTGCGCCAGGGCGCCGACCAGATCGAGGTCACCGGCTCGGCGCGCCAGCCCGCGCGCGCCGATCTGAGCGTGTGGCGGCCCTCCCTCACCACCGTGCAGCCGAGCCTGCGCTCGGCCTACCAGGACATCCAGCGCCAGGGGACGCGGGTGCGCAACTATCTGCGCGCGGCCGGCGTCGCCGACTCGGTCATCGAGGCCGCGCCGGCCGCAGTGGACGCCGTCGAGGAGACCGTGGATGGCCGCCTGACCGGACGCACCCTCGGGTATCGCGCCACCCAGGCGTTCCCCGTGCGTTCGCGCGCGCACGCCATCGCGCGCGGCGCGGGAGCCCGGGTGGGCGGCCTGCGCGCGGTGCGCACCGGCGTGATCCAGGTAGTGCCACGCTACTCCACCGAAGTCAGCGACGACGGCATCAACGACGTGTCGGCGATCGACAAGGATGTGATGGCGGTCGTGCGGGCCACCTTCGCGGTGCGCTAGCGACGTGGACCCGCGGGTCGATCTCGCCGCGCTCATCGGCTTCGTGGGCATCGTAGCCGAGTTCGCCGGCGCGCTGCTCCTGGTCACGCTGTTCCTGCTGCTCCGCGAGCACGCCGCCCGCCGGCCGTGGTTCCGGGTGTGGGGCAGGGCCTGGCTCGCGCTGGCGGTGGGCATCGGCGCGCTGGCGCTGCGGTACATCGGCCTGGTGCGGCCCGACACGTGGGTCGGCGACCCGTTCCTCGGCTCGCGCGTCCTCTACGCCGTGTACCAGTTCAGCAAGCTGATGTTCTACGCGCTGCTGGTGACCGGCACGCTGATGTACGCGCGCGGCGTCCGGTACGTGCGGTTCGCCCGGCCGCTGTTGTACGTCGCCGCGGTCTGGGCGGTGCTGACCGTCGGCCTCACGGCAAGCCTCTCGGCCATGGTGTTGTGGCAGGTGCCGCTGGCGATGGCGGCGTTCGGCGCCTGCGCCGTCCTGCTGCTGCGCCTGCCCCCGTCGCGCCGCAGCCTGGGCTCGAGCGCCACGGCCGCGTGCTTCGGGGCCCTCGTCCTCCTGTGGGCGCTGTACGGCCTGGGCTTCGCCTACGGGGAGTTCCTGGAGGAAGGACCGCCACCGTCGCCGCTCGACCTCGCGCTGACGTACAACTCCTACATCGACCTGCTCTTCCACATGATGCTCGGGTACGGGATGGTCGTGCTGCTGCTCGAGGAACGGAAGCGCGAGGTGGACGACGCACACGCGGAGCTGGCCGTGGCACACGACGCGTTGCGCCGCGCCGCGCTGTACGACGCGCTCACCGGCGCTCTGAACCGTCGCGCCTACGTGGACGGCATCGGGCTCGAGCTCGCCGGCGCGACCACCGGCGCCGTGGCGGTCGTGGACGTGGACAACCTCAAGGAGGTCAACGACCGGTTCGGCCACGCCGCCGGGGACCAGTTGTTGATCCGCGTGGCGGAAGTGCTGCGGCTCGCCCTGCGCGCCAGCGACAAGCTGTACCGCTGGGGCGGCGACGAATTCCTGCTGCTGTTGCCGGCGGCGCGCGCCGACGAGGTCCGGCGCCGGCTCAACGCCATGCTCGCCGAAGTGCGGCCGCTGGCCGTGGGCGGCGGACAGGACTCGGTGCCCGTCGTGGCGAGCGTCGGCGCCACCGACTACGCCGGCGCCGAAGGGATCGAGGGCGCGATCCTGCGCGCGGACCGGCTGATGTACGAGGAGAAGGCGAACCGCAAGCGCCTCCGCGGCAGTCCGACCGGCCAGCCGGCGTCGTGACGGCTCGCTCTCCCGGCGCCCGCAAGCGCGCCGCGGCCGCGCGCGCCGTGGAGCTGGTACGCTCGGCGACCGTCATCGGGCTCGGCACCGGCTCCACGGTGCGGCCGCTCCTCGAGCTGCTCGGAGAGCGGCTGGCGCGCGGCGCGCTGCGCGACGTCCTCGCCGTGCCGACCTCGGACCACACCGCTTCGGTCTGCCGCGCCGCCGGCATCCCGCTGACCAGCCTCGACGAGCACCCGCAGCTCGCGCTCGCGATCGACGGCGCGGACGAGATCGGTCCGGGCCTCGACCTCATCAAGGGCATGGGCGGCGCCCTGCTCCGCGAGAAGCTGGTGGCGCTGGCGGCCAGACAATTCGTCATCATCGCCGACGACTCGAAGCGGGTCAGGAGACTGGGCACGCGCTCGCCGCTGCCGGTCGAGGTGATCCCGTTCGGCTGGAGTACCCACCTCGACTTCTTCCGGAAGCTCGGTGCGGAGCCCGCGATCCGGCGTGGCGCCGACGGCGATCCCTGTCGTACCGACGGCGGCCACTGGATCGTGGACTGCCGGTTCCCGCGCGGTATCGCCGACCCGAAGGCGATCGCGCGCGCGCTGGCGCGCCGGCCCGGCATCGTCGAGGACGGCCTGTTCCTCGGCATGGCCGACGCGGCGTTCATCGCCGGCGCCGACGGTGTGAGGCGCATCACCCGCTGATCCGTCATCCGTCCGACACGCTCCTGTCATGATGTGCAAACCGGCGCTCCATCGCCGTCTCCCAGGTTGGTGAACACGCAACCCGGGAGGGACCGGTGTTCGAGGTACTGGTGGCATCCAATGCGGCCGCGCTGGAGCCCAGGGCGTGGCCCGCGAAGCTGGCTTCCGCAGCGCTGCACGTGGTGCTGGTGGCGCTGGCCGTGAGTGCGACTCACGGAGCCGCCGCCCAGCCGCGCGTCCTGCTCGTTGACACGACGATCGTCTGGGTCCCGCCCGCGCCGGCCACGCCGCCTGCGCCGGGCGCGCCACGGTTGCCGGGCATCCCGCAACCGGCGTTGCCGGTGTTCACCATTCCCTCGACGATTCCGCCGATCGCGCCGCTCCCACCGGGGACGACCGTGCCCGACCTGCCGGGGTTCATTCCCGGACCGCCGTTGTTCGGCCGTGATTCGGGCGTCGTCGGTACGGACGGGATCCCGGGCATCGTCGATGAGCGCGAGGCGGACGAGCCGCCGGTGCTGCTGTCGCACCCGGCGCCGCGGTATCCCGCGGTGCTGCGGCAGGCGGGCATCGAGGGCCGCGTCCTGGTGGAAGCGGTGCTGGGCGCCGACGGCCGCGCCGAGCCGGGATCGCTCCGCGTGATCGCTTCGGCGCACCCGTTGTTCGCGGCCGAAGCGGAGCGCGTCGTGCTGGCCGCGCAGTACCGTCCGGCGCGGGTCGCCGGCCGCGCGGTGCGCGTGCGCGTGGCCGTTCCGGTGAGCTTCGCGATGACGCGCTGAGCGCGGCGCGGAGGCGTCCGGCCCGTTATTGTTGGCGGATGCACCGGGCCCCGCTCGCCGCACTCTTCGCCGTGCTCGCGCTCGCCCCCGCCCGCGCGCTGGCCGCGCAGGAGGCGCGCATCACGCCCGACCTCCTGTCCGCCCACATCACCGCCCTGGCGCACGACTCGATGCGCGGCCGGTTCACCCCCAGCCCCGAGATCGAGGCAACGGCCGAGTACGTCGAGGCCGTGTTTCGCCGCGCGGGCCTGCAGCCCGCCGGCGACAACGGGACCTTCCGGCAGCGCTTCCCGGTGCGCGATCCCGCCGCCGCCAATCCGACCGGCCCGAACGTGGTCGCGGTCCTGCCGGGCCGGGACCCGGCGCTGCGCGGCACGTACGTTGCGGTGGTGGCCCACATGGACCACGTGGGCACCGCCGGGCCGGGGCGCGGGGCATGCAGCCCCGCCGGCGCCGATTCCATCTGCAATGGGGCCGACGACAACGCGTCGGGCACCGCCGGCCTGCTCGCCCTCGCCGACGCCTTCGCACGCCTCGTGCCGGGGCCACGGCGCTCGGTCCTGTTCGTCGCGGTGAGCGGCGAAGAGCGTGGATTGTTAGGCTCTCGGTATTATGTGGAGCACCCGACCGTGCCGCTCGACAGCGTCGTGGGGCTCGTGAACCTCGACATGATCGGCCGGAACCGGCCCGACTCCGTGTACCTGAACGGCTGGGGCAAGAGCTCGATCAGCGACCTGGTGCGGCGGCTGGCGGGCGAGCACCGCGAGCTGGGTCTTGACGTTGGGCCCGATCTCGAGGATCGGGCCCGGACGCCCGCGGACAGCGACCACTGGCCGTTTCAGCGCCGCGGCATCCCGTACATCTTCTTCTACACCGGCGCCCACCCGGACTACCACCGGGTCGGCGACCACCCCGAGCGCGCGGACGCCGACAAGGCTTCACGCATCGCGCGGCTCGCGTTCCTGACGCTGCTCGACATGGCGAACGCGCCCGTCCGCCCGACCTGGGAGCCGGAGGCGCGCCGGCTCAACGTCGCCGGGCCGTGAGCCGGAGCGCCTCGTGAATCGGATCGGCGCGTCGCTGGCCGCCCTCGCCGGCGCGGCCCTCGTGCTCGCGGCCGCGCCGCACGCGACGCGCGCGCCG
>Ga0187893_10000778_pt1 | contig 81201 bp, 58 predicted proteins | sample MA1701074metaG_FD_139574 | JGI IMG/M metagenome (GOLD analysis project Ga0187893, IMG submission 139574) | White microbial mat communities from a basaltic lava cave in the Kipuka Kanohina Cave System on the Island of Hawaii, USA - MA170107-4 metaG ... | reverse complement strand
GGGGGGGGGGGGGGGGGGGGGGGGGGGGGGGGGGGGGGCGGGGGAGGGTGGGGGGGGGGGGGGGGGGGGGGTGGAGGGGGGGGGCGGGGGGGTGGGGGGGGGGTGGGGGGGGGGGGGGGGGTGGGTGGGGGGGGTGGGTGTGGGGGGTGGGAGGTGGGGACACATGGCTTTGCTGCAATATGGCCGAGGAAGGGGCCGATGTCCACGGGTTGCCTCCCGGCGTCCGGCACCGGTCGCCCTTCCCCTTCCAGGGCTTCCGGGCCAGAATACGTCGTGCTCACGAACGCCCACCTCTCCGAGCTCCTCGCCCTCCGCGCCGGGCGGGCGGACGGGCACTTCGCCATCGCCCTGCGCCGCGCCTCGCGCGCGGCCCTGATCTGGCCGGAGGAGGCCGCCGCCCTAGCCGCCGCCGGGAGGTCGCTCGCCGAGCTCGAGAGCATCGGCCCGAAGATCGGCGCCATGATCGCCGCCTGGCTGCGCGAGCCGCCGGAGGTCCCCGAGCCGGCCCCGAGCCGGCGCGGCTTCACGACGTACGCGGCGGCGCGCGCGGCGCTCGACGCGAGCCCCGAGTGGCGGCGGGAGCTCCGCGGCGACCTCCAGATGCACACCACCTGGAGCGACGGCGTCGCCACGGTCGAGGAGATGGCGCGCGCCTGCGCGGCCATGGGGCACGCGTACATCGCCGTCACCGACCACTCGAAGGGCCTGAAGATCGCCGGCGGGCGCGACGAGGAGGCGTTCGCGCGCCAGGGCGACGAGATCGCCCGCGTGAACGCCCGCCTCGGCCGCGAGGGGGTGGCGATCCGCGTCCTCCGCTCGATCGAGATGAACCTGAGCCCGCAGGGCGCGGGCGACATGCACCCGGGCGCGCTCGAGCGCCTCGAGCTGGTGCTCGGGTCGTTCCACTCGCAGCTCCGGAAGGAGGAGGACCAGACGGCCCGCTACCTCGCCGCCCTCCGCAACCCGCACGTCGACGTGCTCGGGCACCCGCGCGGCCGGAAGTACGACGACCGCGTCGGGCTCTCGGCCGACTGGCCGGCGGTCTTCGCCGAGGCCGCGCGCCTCGGGAAGGCGGTCGAGATCGACGCCTACCCGGACCGCCAGGACCTCGCGCCCGACCTCGTCGCCCTCGCCCGCGACGCCGGGGCGACGATCTCGATCGGCACGGATGCCCACGGCCCCGGGGAGCTGGCGTTCATCGACATCGGGGTCGCGATCGCCCTCGGCGCCGGCGTCCCGCGCGAGCGGATCCTCAATTACCGGAGCGCGGACGAGATCGTCGCCTGGGCGGCTTCCAACGCGTAGAATTCCCGGGTCGCGAGGAGGTGCCCCGTGAACCGAGGCCCGAAGATCGTCCTCCTGATCCTCCTCTTCCTCGCCGGCTGGGTCGTCTACCAGTACGTCGAGACCGGGAAGTGGGGGGTCCTCCCGATCGCCCTCACGGAGAACGAGAAGCGCGTCCGGACGCTCGAGAAGCGGCTCGAGGACCTGAACGGCCGGATCGCGGCCCAGGAGCGCACGACCGGCATGGCCGGCGCCGCCCCGCCCGTCGGCCTCGAGCAGCTCTACGCCGAGCGCGAGCAGGTGACGGCCGACCTCGACGCGGCGCGGGCCGAGGTCCGCGCCGGGAGGTGACGCCCCACGCCGGCCGGGCGAGCGACGTATAGACGAGACGTGGAGCCGTGAGGGCCCGGGTCCATCCAGGAGGAGCCATGCGCCGGAGGGGTCTCGCCGTCTTCTGCCTCGCCGCCGCCGCGGTCGTCGCGGCGGCCGGCTGCGCGTCCGCGTCCCTCAAGCTGTCGCCGCCGAACGAGCTCGTCCGCCCGGAGGCGCCGAAGGACGGCAGCTACCGGTTCGCCGTGGTCGGCGACACCCAGCAGATGGAGCCGATCGACTGGATCCTGCGCGGGGGGCCGCGCGAGCGGGCGCAGGTGCGCGAGCGGATCGAGGCCCTCCGCCCCGACTTCGTCCTCCACGCGGGCGACATCGTCGGCAACGGCGGGTCGGTCGGCCAGTGGGAGGGGTTCCGGCGCGAGTACAGCCGGGTCCCGCTCTGGCCCGTGCTCGGCAACCACGACCTCTTCGGCGGCGGCAACGGCGCCCTCGCCCACTACTTCGAGACGTTCCCGCACGTCGAGAAGCGGCGCTACTACGCCCTCCGCTTCGCGCCGATCGTGTTCCTCATGCTCGACTCGAACCTGGACGACGACGGCTGGAAGGCGCAGTCCGCCTGGCTCGAGGGCGAGCTCGACCGCGCCGAGAAGGACCCCCTGGTGCGGGCGATCGTCCTCGTCACGCACCACCCGCCGCTCTCCGTCCAGGTGGGCGGCGGCAGCGCCCGGGTGCGCTCGGACCTCTACGACGCCGCGGCGCGCCGCTCGAAGTTCCTCCTCTACCTCTGCGGCCACCACCACGCCTACCAGCACATCGAGGAGGGCGGCCGCCACGTCTTCGTCACGGGCGGGGGCGGGGCGCCGCTGCTGCTCCTCCCGTTCACGAAGCTCCGCAAGGGCGAGAAGCTCGTCCGGTCGCACACGAACCATCACTTCCTCGAGGTGCGCGTGACCGCGGACGGGCTCACGGTCGCCGTCCACGAGCTCGCGCGCAAGGGCTGGCGCCGGGAGTGGGCGGTCGCCGAGGAGATCGCGATCCCGTGGCCGGGAGGCGCCCGCAAGCTCTTCTGAGCCGTTGACTCTCGACCGACGCACGGTAGAATTGCCGCTCTATGCCAAGAGGCCGCACCTTGCGTCGTCGGGCCCTCGCGGCCGCCTTCGGGGCCGCCCTGCTCGTCCTCGGGGGCGCCGCTCGCGCCCAGACCGTCGTCACCGCCGCGCCCGACCCCGCCCACGAGATCCTCTCGGCGCCGTTCCAGGACGAGACGGACCTGCGCTCGGGCGCGCGGCTCACGTCCGGCAACCGGCTCGAGCTGCTCGAGAACGGCGTCGTCGCCTTCCCGCGCAAGCTGGCCCTCATCGCCGGCGCGACGACCCACGTCATGGTCATGACCATGCAGTGGAACCACGACCCTTCCGGGCTCGCCTACGCCGACGCCCTCGTCGCGCGCGCCCGGGCGGGCGTCGAGGTCCGGGCGGTCGTCGACGGCGCGCTCACCGACCTCCGCATCGTCTCGCGCCTGCGCGCGGGCGGCGTGAAGGTCGCCCGTTACAACCCGTGGCTGCTCGGCTTCGGCGGCCGGCGCGGGCGCATGCACGAGAAGATCCTGTGCGTCGACCTCGCGCGCGCGACCGTCGGCGGCATGAACGTCGCGGACGACTACGCCCTGGGCGACGGCATCCTCACGACGCGCTATCACGACGTCGACCTCTACGTCGAGGGCCACGCGGCCGGCGAGGTCGCGCGCCGCTTCCTCGAGCTCTACACGTTCCTCGACAAGACCGACGCCGCCGCGGCCGCGCTCCTCGGCCACGTCGCCACGTTCACGCAGCAGCCGGCCGCCCCGGCGCCCGGGCGCGACGGCCACGGGCGCGTGATCGCGAGCGAGCCCGACATCGGGCGCGACTTCATCGCCGACTACTACGTCCGGGCGATCCGCGCGGCGCGCGTCCAGGTCCTCTGGCACGTGAACAACACGGTCCCGGTCGACCCGCTGCTCTCCGAGCTGCGGGCGGCGGCGGCGCGCGGCGTGCGCGTCGTGATCGTCACGAACTCGAAGGTCGCCTACCAGGGGCTGCAGGGCCGGCTCAACGGCTGGTTCGGGTGGCGCTACGTCACGCTCATCGAGCGGCCGAAGCTCTACCGCGCCGGCATCCAGGTCTACGAGATGGACGTGCCGGTCCACTCGAAGACGATCACGATCGACGGCGTCATGGCCTCGGTCGGCTCGTTCAACTTCGGCGAGTCGAGCATCGAGCGGAACACCGAGCAGGTCCTCGTCACGTACGATCCTGCGACCGTGCGCGCGGTCGAGGAGATGTTCGAACGCGACCTCGCGCGCGCGCGGAGGGTGCCCTGATGCCCGCCAAGTCGCAGTCCCAGCCCCATCACCCCTCGGCGCCGGGCGAGATCGCGCTCGACGTGTCGAAGGAGGGCGGGCGCGCCGTGCTGACGGTCGCCCTCTCGGGAGCGGTGACGGCCGCGCGCGCCCGGAAGCTCGCGGAGGAGGTCGGGCGGCGGGTGGACGCCATCGGCGGGCGGCCGTTCGGGCTGCTCTTCGACCTGCGGAAGGTCGCGTCGTTCGACGACGCCGCCGGCCCGGTCCTGCAGAAGATCGAGATGGACGCGGCCGCGAAGGGCCTCGAGGCCGTGGCGCACCTGGTCGCGCAGGAAGAGCTCGCGAAGCAGGCCGACGCCGAGGTCAAGGCCGTCGGCGGCGCGAAGATGATCGGCAACTTCACGGACGAGCGACGCGCGCGCGCGTTCGCCGCCGGCACGACGACCAAGGGTTAGGAGGCGCGGCATGTCGGTCGGCGGACTGAAGCCCGGGGCGGCGGCGAGCGGCCCGGATCCCCTCGAGCGCGCGGAGGCCGTGAAGGCCGACCCGAAGGCCCAGGCGTCCGGCGCGAGCGCGGCGCCGGCGGCGCCCGCGAGGCCGGCGGCCCCGCCCCCGAACATCCGGGCGAGCGGGTTCTTCGCCGGGATCGTCGCCGGCCAGGCGTCGCGGGCGGCGCGCGCCACGGCCGCTCCGGCGGCGCCGGCCGCCGCGCCGCGCGCGCCGGCCGTCGACGCGAAGAAGGTCGATGCCGAGGTCGCGAAGATCCACAAGGCCTTCAAGGGCCTCGGGACCGACGAGGAGGCGGTGTACGCGGTCCTCGAGAAGAACCCGCCCGAGGTCGTGCGCGCGATCGAGAAGCGCTTCGGCGAGCTCCACGGCAAGGACTGGGGGACGCTCCGGACGGCGATCAACGACGAGATGTCGGACGCCGAGTGCCGGCGCGCCTTGAAGGCGCTCGAGTCGGCGAAGGTCCTGCCCGGCGACCAGGGCGCGCTTCAGGCCAACATCGACAAGGTGCTCGAGCTGCGCCGCGCGGGCGTGGTGTCCGAGAGCGACCTCGTGAACCACCACGGGGTGACGACCGACAACAAGATCGAGCTCCTCGTCAAGGGGTCGACCGCGTTCCCGAAGGTCTTCGAGGAGATCGACAAGGCGAAGGACTCGATCCACGTCTCGTACTACATCTTCAACAACGACAAGCTCGGGAACGAGTTCGCCGACAAGCTGATCGCGGCGAAGCAGCGAGGCGTCGACGTCCGCGTCATGATCGACGGGATCGGGTCGACCCAGATGGTGCCGAACAGCGGCCCGCGCAAGATCGCGGCGAAGATGGAGGCGGCCGGGATCGAGGTCATCCGCAACCACGTCTTCGACCCGACGCGCGCCGGGCCCGAGATCATTAACCACCCCGACCACCGGAAGCTCGTGCTCGTCGACGGGAAGGTCGGCTTCACGGGCGGCATGAACGTCGGCGACCACTACGTCGACCAGTACCACGACCTCATGGTCAAGGTCGAGGGCGGCGCCGTCTCCCAGATGCAGGCCGAGTGGATGACGAGCTGGATGCACCTCGGCGGCAAGATCGACCCGGGCAAGGACGACGCGACCGTCCGCGCGCGCTACTTCCCGCAGCGGAAGCCCGGCGAGGCGCCGCCCGGCAACCAGGCGATCAAGACGGCGCAGGCGATCCCGGGCGAGAACGACGAGATCCGGCGCACGTACCTGGACAAGATCGCCAAGGCCGAGAAGTCGATCTACATCGAGAACCCCTACTGCACGAACCCGCAGGTCCAGGACGCGCTCATCGCGGCGGCGAAGCGCGGCGTCGACGTCCACGTCATCCTGCCCGGCGAGAGCGACCACGGCTTCTCGCACCTGGCGGCGCGTCAGAAGTACCCCGAGATGCTGAAGGCCGGGGTGAAGATCTACGAGTACCCGGGGTTCAACCACGGCAAGGTCATGGTCGTGGACGAGAAGTTCACGACGATCGGCAGCTCGAACCTGGACGACGTGGCCCTCTACCACATCTACGAGCTGAACCTGAACGTCGACGACCCGAAGTTCGCGAAGGAGTCGATCGACAACATCTTCAAGAAGGACATCCCGATCTCGAGGCCGATGAAGGCCGCGGACATAAGCAAGCTCCAGATCATCACCGGGAAGTTCTGGAACCTGTTCTCGCACTTCATCTAGCCGGCTACTTCTTCTTCATCTCCTTCGCCAGCATCGTCCCGTCGGCGAGGTAGGCGACGTTCTGCCACGGGATGAACATCGCCGGCGCCTCCGCGCCCTCGGCGGCGCCGACGACGACGCCGTCCGAGCCGACGCCGGCGAGCGCGCCCTCGGAGCCCGGGGGGAAGCCGTAGTTGCTGAGCGGGGCCAGCGTCGAGAGGCGCACGTGGGACGGCGCCTTCTTCATCTGGAGCCGCTTGGCGACGGCGTCCTTCGCGTCCGGTCCGACCCTCAGCAGGTAGTAGAGCTCGTCCACGGTTCCCCCCCTTCCGTCCACCGCGTTCGCGTTCGCGTCCGCGTTCGCGTCGCGTTCAGTCTCCGTCCGCGGCCCAGCCCGCGGGCCAGCGGATCTTGTCGGCCGTGAAGTGCAGGTCGTCGTCCTCGGGCCAGGGCGCGCTCCGCGGCTCCTCGACGAGGGCGAAGACGCCGTTGTCGAAGGGCTTCCCGATGGCGGCGAGCTTCGGGTACACGCGCTCGCGCCGCCCGCGGTCGGCCTGGACGAGCGCCCGGTGGTGGCAGTACGGGTTGTTGCCGCGGCGGTCGAAGAAGACGTGCGCGGTCCACGAGCAGCCGGCGCGGCAGAGCTCGGCGTGCTCGCACGTCTTGCAGAAGCCCCAGAGATGCGCGGTCCCGGCCGGCGTGCCGGCGTCGAGGTTGAACCGGAGCTCGGGCGCGCGCTGGACGATGTCGCGGAGCGAGCGCTCGCGGATGTTCCCGCCCGTGTAGGCCGCCGTCGGGAGCGACGGGCAGCCCTTGATCGCGCCGTCGGCCTCGATGCCGAGCGTCGTCACGCCGGCGCCGCAGCCCGCGAAGAACGACCACTCGCCGCCCTGGCCGCGCAGCAGGCGCTCGTACGGGCCGTAGTAGCCGACGTTGTTGCCCGCCTGGACGGTCAGCCCCTCGCGCAGGCCGCGGCGCGCGAGGCGGGCGAGCATCGGGAAGACATCCAGCAGCTCGCACGGCTGGAGGAGGAGGCGCCAGTGGTCGGCGGCGTTCCCCATGGGGACGGTGAGCTGGATCTGCCAGACCGAGGCGCCGGCGTCGCGCAGGCGCTCGTAGATGAGCGGCAGCTCGGGAGCGGAGAGGCGGTTGATCTGCGTGTTCGCCCCGAAGATGATCCCGACCTGGCGGAAGTGGCCCATCGTCTCGAAGCAGCGCTCGAACGAGCCCTCGACGCCGCGCTGGAAGTCGTGGCGCTCGGCGAGGCCGTCGACGGAGACCGAGACGCGCTCGATCCCGGCGTCCTTCATGCGGCGGGCGGTGTCGAGCGAGATCCCGTAGCCGCCCGTCGTCATGGTGCAGGCCATGCCGGCGCGGGCGATCGCGGCCGCGATCTCGAGCCAGTCGGGGCGGAGGTACGCCTCGCCGCCTATGATCGAGACCTCGCGGATCCCGACGTCGGCGAGCTGGCGGACGAGGTCGAGCGCCTCCGCCGTCGAGAGCTCGTTCTCGCGCGCCTCGCCCGCCCGCGAGCCGCAGTGCCGGCAGGCGAGGTTGCACTTGAGCGTCAGCTCCCAGACGGCGTACGTCGTCCGCTCGGTCTGCCGCGCGCGCGGCTCGACCGTGGGCGTCGCGCGCCGGCGCCGGCTCGGGCCCGGCCCCGCGTCCGGCACGGCCTAGGCGATCCCCCCGGCCCCGGACGGCCCGGGGGGCATGATCACGCCGTAGAGGGCCACGGGCGGGGAGATCGGTCCGGGCGGCTCCGGCGGGGTGGTGCCGCCGCCGCCGCCCCAGCCCCCCGGCGGCACGATCACGCCGTAGAGGGCGACGGGCGGGGAGATCGGCCCGGGCTCGATCGGGGTCGGGCCGCCGCCGCCGCCCCAGCCGCCGGGCGGCACGATCACGCCGTAGAGGGCGACGGGCGGGGAGATGGGCCCGGGCGGCGGCTCGACCGGGGTGGTCCCGCCGCCGCCGCCCCAGCCCCCGGGCGGCACGATCACGCCGTAGAGGGCGACGGGCGGGGAGATCGGTCCGGGCGACACGGGCGGCGGGGTCGTGCCGCCGCCCCCGGTCCCGCCGGTCCCGCCCGGCCGCGGCATGATGACGCCGTAGAGGGCGACGGGCGGCGAGGTCGGGCGCCCGCCGGGGCGCTGGCCGACCTGCTCGAACGGACGGGCGCCGGAGCCGCGCCCGAGCGGGTTCGTCCGGTAGTTGCCCGGCCGCTGGACGCGGTCGAGCTTGTCCTTCGTCCGGCGGGCGACCTTCTCGAGCGCGCCGAGCCCCGCCGACCAGGCGTCGCGCGGGAAGATCGGCTTGGGGCCGCCGCGCGTCGGCTTGGCCGCGCCCTTCTCGGCGGCGCCGGCGCCGGCCCCGGCGGCGGCCGGCTCGCCCTTCGGCGCGTCCTTGGCGCCGCGCTTCTTCTCGATCTCGGGGCCTTCCTCCGGGAACGGGACGCCGCGCGGTCCCACGCCTCCGATGCCGCCGGGCATAGTCTCCTCCGGGCTTCGAGCTCGAGCGAGGCCCGCGTCGCCCCGGCCCTCGGGGAACCGGCGCGGACCTCCCGGTCGATCGCCGTCGAAGGATATCGCGGGGAGTGGCGCAAGTAAACCGTCATCCGCCCGTCCGCTTGAACTCGGGTCGATCCGGCGGTATCCTTGGCGGCTTCAGACCATTGCCTGAGGGGGAAAAGCATGAGGTCGTTCACTCGATGGCTCGCGGCCGCGGCCGCGATCGCGGTCGTCCTCTTCGCGGGATCGGATGTCGCCCGCGCCGACGACGTCGACAAGGGCGTCACGTACGTGGGCCAGCGGTTCGAGTGGCAGAAGAAGTTCTCGCAGCGCTGGGCGGGGACCTACGGGGAGTACCACGTCGACCTCGCGGCCGGCGTGACGTACGAGTTCTTCACGGCGAACGCGGTCGGCGGGTCGACGGCGGACCCCTACCTCTACCTCATGAACGCGGCGCGGACGACCGTGGTCGCCGAGGACGACGACTCGGGCGGCTCGAACCACGCGCGGATCGTGTTCACGCCGGCCGCGGCGGGCGAGTACTACGTCCGGCTGCGCGCCTACCCGAAGAACAAGTACGGCTTCTGCGACCTGACCCTGCGCAAGCAGCAGGCGCCGCTGCCGCCGACCGAGGTCACGATCGGCCCGGGCGACGTGCTCAACAGCCAGATCTTCGAGTGGCGGTCGACCTTCACGAACCGGTACGACGGGACGTACGGGCAGTATCGCGTCGACATGACGGCGAACACGCTCTACACGTTCGAGACCTCGAACGCGTCGGGCGGCGGGGCCGACACGTACCTCTACCTCCTCGACTCGCAGCTCACGGTCGTCAAGTTCGACGACGACTCGGGCGCGGGCTACCACTCGAAGCTCTCGTTCCAGCCGGCCGTCGACGGGACGTACTACCTGCGGCTGCGCGCCTACACGAAGGGAGCGCAGGGGACGTGCCGGCTCACCGTGACCGGGGCGAACCTGCCGCCCGGAAACCCGCTCCTTCCCGACGTCATCACGTGGCAGCAGTACCTCCGGGACGTCCGCATCCAGACGTCGGGCGGCATCAAGGAGCTCCGCTTCTCGAACGCCGCCGCCAACATCGGGGCGGGGAACCTCGAGCTCTACGGGGTCGTCGCCTCGGACGGGACGACGCAGGCGTACCAGGTCGTCTTCAACGGCAACGGCTCGCAGACGACTCACCTCGTGGGGACGTTCAGCTTCCAGGGCCACGAGTCGCACAACCACTGGCACCTCGACGACTTCGCCATCTACCAGCTCGTGAACCCGACGACGCAGCAGGTGGTCGCCTCGGGCGACAAGATCAGCTTCTGCCTCCTCGACTACGTGAAGTACGATTCGCAGGCGGGCCCCGGCGTCTACACGTGCGACAACCAGGGGATCTCGAAGGGCTGGGCGGACGTCTACTCGTCGGGCCTCGACGGCCAGTTCATCAACATCACAGGCGTGCCCGACGGCACCTACGAGCTCGTGTCGACGGCGGACCCGCTCGGGCGCCTGCACGAGAGCTCGAGGACGAACAACACGGCCCGGATCACGATCGCGATCAGCGGGAACAGCGTCACCGTCCTGCCGTGAACTTGAGGGCGGCGGTCCTGGTGACGGCGGCGCTGCTCGTGGGCGGCGCCGCCGCGCTCGTCGCCGCCCCCGGTCCCGCCTCCGCTCCGGCTCGAGATGGGCGCCGTTCCGCCGGGTCGGCGCCCGCTGCCCCGGGCCCCCGCCCCGACCCCCTGCCCCACTCCCACTCCCACCCCGACCCCGACCCCGACCCCGACCCCAAACCCCATCCCGACCCCACCCCCCTGCCCCTGCCCGAGCTCCAGCCCCGGGCCGAGCCCCCGCCCGCGCCCGAGCCGCGGCCCTCCGCCAAGCCCGGCGCCGCGCCGGCGCGCGCGCTCACCCTCCTCGACCGCTACGTCCTCCTCCGCCACTCGAGGCCGACGCCCGACGAGATCCGCCTGTACGAGCAGGAGCTCGCGGACGAGCTCGCGCGCCTCGAGCCACGCGCCGTCGTCGACCTCCTCCCGGCCGCGGCCGAGCGCGGCGCGCTCATCCTCGACGTCGTCCTGCGCCAGGTCGATCGCGCGCTCGGCGAGGACCGCGAGACGTGGGAGGAGGCGCTGGTCCTCGCGGTCGAGGGCGCCGGCGACGAGCGGCGACGCCTCGCCCTGCTCGGCGAGGTCGCCCTCCCGCGCGTCGAGGAGCCGGAGCGGCGCGAGCAGCTCGAGGGGTACCTCCGCAAGCGCGCGCCGCACCTGCTCTCCGAGGCCGGGCGGCGCTGACGATCCGCCGGGGGGGTCGCGACCGGGGGCGGTCCCGGGATGACATGCCGCGCGCATGCGTGCCCTCACCTTCGTCGAGCCGGAGAAGCTCGAGTGGCGCGAGGCGCCGGACCCGCGCGTCGGCGGCCCGGGCGAGGCCGTCGTGCGCCCGGTCGCGGCCACGCCCTGCGACCTCGACCGGGCGATCGTCGCCGGACGGGCGCCGCTTCCCGGGCCGTTCGCGCTCGGGCACGAGGCCGTCGCCGAGGGGGTCGAGACCGGCGAGGCCGTGCGGCGCGTGCGCCCGGGCGACCTCGCGGCCGCCGACCCCTTCCGCGGCGGCCCCATCGACCACGTCGAGATGACGGTGCCCGATCGCGACGAGGCGGCCGGGTGGTACGCGCGCGTCCTCGGCCTCTCGGTCGTGCCCGAGGTCCGCTCGTGGGCGGACTCGCCCGAGGGCCCGCTCCTGATCTCGGCCGACCACGGGCGGACGAAGCTCGCGCTCTTCCAGGGCACGCGCCCCGGCTATCGCCGCGTGGCCTTCCGGACGACCGGAGAGCGCTTCCTCGACCTCCTCGCCCGCCTGCCGGCGCTCGGCCTCGTCCACGAGGGCGGCTACGCCGGTCGCCGCCGCCGACGCGGTCGACCACGAGCAGTCGTTCTCGATCTACTTCGGCGACCCGTACGGCCACCGTCTCGAGGTCACGACCTACGACCACGAGGAGGTGCGGGCCGCGCTCGGGCGGGCGCCGTGACGGCCGGCGAGCCGCGCGTCCGCTTCTGCACCGGCGCGGGCGGGGTGCGGATCGCCCACGCCCTCTCGGGGAGCGGGCCCGCGCTCGTCTCTCCGGCCTCGTGGGTGAGCCACGTCGAGCACGACCGGCGGGACGAACGCTTCCGGAGCTTCTTCGGCGCCTCGCGGCCGGCCGCACGCTCGTGCGGTTCGACCGGCCGGGCGTCGGGCTCAGCGACCCGCGCGCGAGGAGCCCACGCTCGAGACAATAAGACCGGACGGGACCGGACAGAGTGTCCGGAACCGGGTGGCTTTCCGCCCGCCCACCCCGGCGTCCGCCGGACGGCCGCGCCCGCGGCCGCGGGCCTCCTCCGGCACCCCCTTTGCGCTGGAGGCGAGGTGCGGCGACGGGGCCGGAGGTGCGCGCACGCAGCGCTCCCTCCGCCGGACGCGCCGCCCGAGGACCGAAGCGTGGCCAACCCCCTTCCCGAGACGGCGTTCCCCGGGTCCCGGCTCCCGGTCCTGCCGATCCTGGGCCTCGCCGCCGCCTACTTCGTGGCCGGCCGCCTCGGGCTCCTCCTCGCCATCCCGCCCGGCTACGCGACCGCCATCTGGCCGGCCGCCGGGATCGCGCTCGTCGGCGTCCTCCTCGCCGGAAACCGCGTCGTCCCCGGAGTCTGGCTCGGCTCGTTCCTCGTCAACCTGAGCCTCGGGGGCGGGATGCCCGTGGCGGCCTGCATCGGGGTCGGAGCGGCCCTCCAGGCCGTCGTCGCCGCGACCCTCGTGCGCCGCTTCGTCGGCTTTCCGACCCTCCTCGACACGGGGCGAGCCGTGCTCGGGTTCCTCGGGCTGGGCGGGCCGGTCGGCTGCCTCATCGGGGCGACGGTCGGCCTGATGACGCTCGTCGCCGCCGGCCAGATCCCGGGGACGAACGTCCTCTTCAGCTGGTGGACCTGGTGGGTCGGGGACGCGATCGGGGTCATCACGATCGCACCGATCGCCGTCATCCTCGTCGATACCCGTGTCGGCTGGGCGAGGCGCGCCACGGTCGCGATCCCCCAGGTGCTGGGCTTCGCGGGCGTCGTGGCCTTCTTCGTCTACGCATCGGGGCGCGAGGTCGAGCGGGGGCGGCGGGACTTCGAGGAGCGGGCCGAAGATCTCGCCCACGGTCTCCAGCGCGACTTCGAGGGTCACCGCGAGGTCGTCCACTCGGTCGAGAGGCTCTTCGCCGCATCTCAGGTGGTCGAGCGCCAGGAGTTCCGCGTGTTCGTCGAGGAGGCGCTCGAGCGCCACGAAGGCATGCAGGCGCTGTCGTGGGCGGCGTCCGTCGCGCACGCGGACCGGGCGGCCCGCGAGAGCGCCGAGCGGGTCGCCGGCCTCTCCACGTTCGAGATCACCGAGCGCTCGTCGGACGGGTCCCTCGTCCGGGCGGCCGACCGCGATGCGTACGCTCCCGTCGTCGCCATCGAGCCCTTGCGGGGCAACGAGGCCGCCGTCGGGTTCGACCTCCGCTCGTGCCCGGACCGCCGCGCGGCGCTCGAGGCGGCGGTCCGGACGGGGCGCGCGACGGCGACCGGCCCTCTCACCCTCGTCCAGGAGCCGGGCGGGCAGCGGGGCCTCCTCATCGTGGTGCCCGGCTTCGACCCCGGTCTGCCCGTCCGGACGGTCGAGGAGCGCCGGGCCGCGCTCCGCGGCTACGCGACCGGCGTCTTCCGCGTCGACGACATGATCGCGGCCGCGCTCCGCGGCCGGGAGTTCGCGGGGATCGAGGTGCGGCTGCTCGACGCGACCGACCCGGCCGGAGAGCGGCTTCTCGGGACGTTCCCGTCCGGTGGCGCGCGGGCGTCCCGGGAGGCGGCCGACTGGCGGACCGACCTCGACATCGCCGGCCGCCGCTGGGTGCTCTCGTTCGCGCCGACGAGCCCCGGACCCGAGGCGCGAGGCTGGCAGGTCTGGGCCGTCCTGGCGGCCGGGCTCTTCAACCTGGGCCTCCTCGGCGCCGTCCTGCTCACCGTCACCGGCCACGTCGACACGGTCGAGGCCCTCGTCGCCGAGGGCCGGGCCCGCAACGCCGAGCTCGGGCGCGAGGTCGGCGAGCGCCGCCTCGCCGAGGCGGCCCTGCGCCGGAGCGAGGCCCGGTTCCGGCGTCTCTTCGAGGCGAACGTCGTCGGCTTCATGGTCGGCGACCGGGACGGGAGGATCCAGGAGGCGAACGACGCCTTCCTCCGCACGGTCGGCTACACGCGCGACGACCTGGCCGCCGGGCGCATCCGCCGGGACGAGATCACGCCGCCCGACCACCGGGGCGGGAGCATCGCGGCCGGCGATCCGGCCCGCTCCGGCGTGACGGGGCCGTGGGAGCAGGACTACATCCGCAAGGATGGAGCCCGCGTGCCCGTGATCGTCGGCGAGGCCGAGCTCCCGGACGCCGACGAGAGCATCGCCTTCGCCCTCGACATCACCGATCGCAAGCGGATGGAGACCGCCCTGCTCGAACGCGAGCGCCTGGCCTGCCTGGCGGCCGAGGTCTCGATCGCCCTCACCCAGGGCGACACGCTGAAGGACGTGCTCAAGCGCTGCGCCGAGGCCGCCGTGCAGCGCCTGGGCGCCGCCTTTGCGCGCATCTGGACGCTCGACGCGGACGGCAAGGTCCTCGACCTCCAGGCGAGCGCGGGCCTTTACACCCACACGGACGGGCCGGACAGTCGCGTTCCTCTCGGCCAGCACAAGATCGGGCGCATCGCCCTCGAGCGGCGGCCGCACATCACGAACGACCTGCGCGCCGACCCGATCGTGGGCGACCCCGACTGGGCGCAGCGCGAGGGCATGGTCGCCTTCGCGGGCTACCCGCTCCTGGTGGACGGCGAGCTCGTCGGCGTCATGGCCGTGTTCGCCCGCAAGCCGTTGAGCGAGGCGCTGTTCCGGGGGCTCGGCGCGATCGCCGACACCCTCGCCATAGGGATCCGGCGCAAGCTCGTCGAGGCGGCGAAGACGGCGCTCGAGGGGAAGCTCCGTCAGGCCCAGAAGATGGAGGCCGTCGGGCAGCTCGCGGGGGGCGTCGCCCACGACTTCAACAACCTCCTCACCGCCGTCATCGGTTACTGCGACATGCTCCTGCCCTCGGTCGACGAGCCGCAGAAGCACGACGTCCGCGAGATCAAGAAGGCGGCCGACCGGGCGGCCTCGCTCACGCACCAGCTCCTGGCCTACAGCCGCAAGCAGATCCTCCAGCCCACGGTCATCGACCTGAACGCGGTCGTCACGGACATGCGGAGCCTGCTGCGCCGGCTGATCGGCGAGGACATCGACCTCGCCGCCCGGCTCTCGCCGCGCCTCGGCCGGGTGCGGGCCGACCGGGGGCAGGTCGAGCAGATCATCATGAACCTCGCCGTCAACGCGCGCGACGCCATGGCCGGACGCGGCGGCAAGCTCGACCTCGAGACGGCCGAGGTGACCCTCGACGAGAGGTACGGGCGCGAGAACCTCGAGGTGACCCCCGGCCCCTACGTCATGCTGGCCGTGAGCGACACGGGCACCGGCATGACCCCGGAGGTGCGCGCCCACCTCTTCGAGCCGTTCTTCACGACCAAGGAGCAGGGCAAGGGCACGGGCCTGGGCCTCGCCACCGTGTACGGGATCGTCAAGCAGAGCGGCGGTCACATCACCGTGGAGAGCGAGGTCGGGCTCGGGACGACGTTCCGGATCTACCTGCCGCGCCTCGCCGCGAGCGATGGGCCCGCCGAGAAGGCGAGCCCGCGCCAGAGCGCGCTCCGCGGCTCGGAGGCGGTCCTCCTCGTCGAGGACGAGGAGATCCTCCGCACCCTCGGCACCCGGATGCTCGAGAACTACGGTTACTCGGTGCTCGCGGCCGAAGGCGGCGATCGGGCGCTCGAGATCTGCCGGCGCCACGCGGGACCGATCGCGGTCCTCCTGACGGACGTCATCATGCCCGGCATGAGCGGGCCGACCCTCGCGAGCCGGGCCCTCGAGCTGCGCCCGGAGATGAAGGTGATCTTCATGTCGGGCTACACCGACGACGAGATCGGGCGCCACGGCCTCCTCGAGCCCGGGGTCGAGCTCATCCAGAAGCCGTTCGCGGGCGAGGCCCTGGCGCGCAGGCTGAAGGCGTTGCTCCGGCCCGACACGGCGCCGGCGGTGGCGGGCGCGCCCGGCTGAGACCCCGGAAGACGGGACGAGCCCTACGCGCCGCTCGCACGGCGCGTAGGGCTCGCGATCGAGGCGAACGCCCGCGGTCCCGGCGTTACGGCCCCGGGAACAGACGATCGCTGGGGATGATCTGACGGGGCTGGCTCCGGCTCGACCAGGCGAGGCGGCTCACGGCGAGGCCAGCGTTCTCGTAGTACTCGAGGCGGATCCGGGCGCGCCGGCCGGCGCGGAGGGTGATGTTGCCGCGGTTCTCGACCGCGCCGTGGTCGCGCCAGTCGTTGACGATGAGGCGGCCGTCGACCCACAGGCGGACGCCGTCGTCGGACGTCACGTGGAAGGTGTACGTCTCGGAGAAGCGCGGGTCGATCTCGCCGGTCCAGACGACGCGGAAGCGGTCGGCCGGGACGGCGGGCGCGGGCGAGCCCACGCCCCAGTCGAAGTCGACCGTCGGGTCGACGCGGGTGAGCACGGGGCGCCCGGCCGCGTCGAGGTAGGTGCCGAGCAGGCCGCCGGCCGCCGGGGCCGCCGCCGGGACGCGCGGCGCCGGCAGGAACGACAGCGCCGGGTGGAGCTGCGTCCGCGGCACGACCTCGCGCGGCTGGCGCGGGCTCGACCACTCGAGGCGGGCGAGGGCGTCGCCGCCGCGCTCGTAGAACTCGAGGCGGAGGTCGGTCCGCTGGCCCGCGCGCAGGTTGACGTTCGCGCGGTCCTCGGTCCGCCCGTGGTCGGTCCAGTTGTCGATGACCAGGCGCCCGCCGACCCACAGCCGGACGCCGTCGTCCGACGTCAGGTGCAGCGTGTAGGTCTCCGTGTAGCGCGCCTCGATGCGACCCGTCCAGCGCGCGATGAAGCCGTCCGGCGGCAGCGCTCCGTGCGGGGCGTTCGGGCCCCAGTCGAAGTCCACCGTCGGGTCGAGGCGCAGGAGCCGGCGCGAGGGCCGGGCGAGGTCGGCGTAGTACTCGCCCACGAGGCCCACGCCCTGGCCGTTCGGCACCGGCACCGGCGTCGGCGTCGGCGTCGGGGTCGGGGTCGGCGCGGGCGTCGGCGTCGGCGTCGGGGTCGGGGTGGGCGTCGGCGTCGGGGTCGGCGCGGGCGTCGGCGTCGGGCTCGGACCCGGGGTCGGCGCCGGCCCGCCGCCGGTCGCCGGCGTCAGGCGGGCCTGCGGGATCACCTCCTTGCCGCGGCTCGCGCTCGACCAGAGCAGGCGCGCGACCGCCCCGCCCTGGTTCTCGTAGTATTCGAGCTGGATGTCGACCTTGCGCCCGGCGGTGAGCGCGATCATCCCGGCGCGCTCCTCGGGGCCGTGGTCGTTCCAGTCGTCGATCAGGAGCCGGCCGTCGACGCGGAGCCGCACGCCGTCGTCCGACACCGTGTAGAACGTGTACGTCTCGCTGAACTCGGGCTCGACCTGGCCGCTCCAGCGCACGGAGAACGTGTCGGGGCCGATCCCGGCGACCGGGGCGCCCCCGCCGAAGTCGAAGTCCACGCGCCGGTCCGTGCGCGCGACGCGCGGGCCCGTGAAGTCCACGTTGTCGAAGTACTCGGCCGCGAGGCCGCCCGTGCCGCCGGGCTGGGGCGCGACCGTCGCGTTCGTGATGATGTAGGCGCCCGGCCCCTGCGGCAGGCGGAAGCGCTCGCCGCGCTGCTTCGTCCCGTCGAAGACGACGCTGCCGTCGAGCGGGTTGTACACCTTGAACGTCAGGGTGTCGCGGGCCTCGAGCTCGAGGCCGCCGCCCTGGATGCCGATCGGCACGCACACGAACTCGGCGTTCTTGCGCCCGCCGATGTTGCGGACGCAGCCGTCGGCCGCGCCGCCGATCTCCGGCCAGTACGTGTTCGCCCGCCCGCCCGCGAAGGCCGTGAACGGGGCGCTCGCTTCCTTGCCGTCGTTGCGCGCCCAGCTCGCGAGGTCGCCGGGCAGGACCTGCGGCAGCAGGCCGTACCTGTCGATGCCGGCCATGTCCTCGAGGCGCGTGCGTCCGAAGACGCCGGCGTTGCTGTGGAAGACGTACCCGGGCAGCCTGGCCGCGTAGGCGAACGCCGCCGCCATGACGAGCTTGATCGGGTCGTTCTCGCTCGAGACCGACGACCCCGGGCCGATCGGCTCGTTGCTGATGGTCGGGACGTTGCGGATCGTCGGCGCCAGGGCGTAGCAGTCGTAGACGGGCTCCCAGCCCTGATCGGGCCCGCGGTCGCGCGAGAAGTGCCAGGTCGCGACGTCGCACTCGGCCCCGGCGTAGAGCGCCGGCATGTCGTTGCCGTGGTTCGACGTGATCGCGACGAGGACGTTCGTCCGGTCGCTCAGGTGCTTCGCGAAGTCGCGCAGGTCCTGGGTCCCCGTCGTTCCCGGGAAGCCGTTCTGCCAGGCCTCGTTCGCGACCTCGAGGAGGATGACCTTGTGCTCGCGGCCGCGGACGACGTCGTTGAGGATCCGGTCCATGTGGGCGATCCGCTGCCCGCGGTCGGGCATGTTGCCCTGGGCGTCGGCGAAGACCGTGATCTGCGTGCGGAGCCCGTACTCGTCGTACGCGATGTCGACGAGGTCGCGGATCTGCTGCCAGTAGTCGGGCCAGGCCGCGACCCGCTTCCCGTTGTTGTTCGTGAAGTCGATGGGCGCGATCTCGAGCCCGTCCCAGGCCGAGTTGCCGCCGACCATCGAGAGCATGCGGTAGTAGTTGAAGCCCTTCTGGGCGAGGAACGCGAGGTCGCTCCGGAAGCGCGCCCGGTCGTTCCGGCACCGGAAGAGGGCGGTGAAGTAGCTGGCGCCGAGCCCGAGGAAGGGGCCGGCGTCGTCGACGAACGAGTTGCCGACGATGCGCACGATCCCGGGCCGCCCCGGGCCGCCGCCGCCCGGCGTGGGCGTGGGCGCGGGCGCCGGGCCCGGGCCGGGGCCCGGCTGGGGCGCCGGCCCCGTGCTCGTGTCCCACACCTTGACGTTGCTGAAGACGGCGTCGACCGGCGCGCCCGACTCCGGGTCGAACGTGCGGTTGCTGGCGGCGATGCGGATCGAGTGCGTCCGCGGCTCGTACGCGCCCGGCTTCGACATCGTCATGATGCGCTGGCCGTCGCGGAAGGTGCGGATCTCGGTGTTCCCGGCGCCGTCCGGGCCCCACTCCTCGCGGATCACGTACGTCGCGCCCGGGTCCCACGGGAGGACGGCCGTGTCCGGCTCGGTGTACTCGTCGTGGATCTTCCAGAGCATCTCGCACGAGTTGTTCTTCGGCCCGTTCAGGACGTTGCTCTTGCGCATGAAGTGCTTGAACGGGTTGCCGCGGTAGCCGCCGTAGTTGTCGTCCGAGTTGTCGTACGCCGCGTCGTACATGTGGAAGATCTCGTTCTTGTCGCGCGCCCCGGCCCGGTCCTCGTCCGGGCGGATCCCGCGCACGTGGAACTCGACGGCCCCGCTCCGGAGCGTCGGCACGTGCCACAGGATGAAGTCGTCCTTCCCCGTGACCTGCCATCCGCCGCCGACGAAGGCGCCGCCTTGACGTCTTCCGACCGTCCCGCCCTGGAGCGGGTCGTCGAGGACGACCTGCTGGGCAAGGGCGACGCTCCCGTCCCCGAAGGTCGCGGCCGCGACGAGTGCGGCCGCGAAGAGCCACTCCCTCGCAATGCAGTGTCTCATGGCTTCGCGCTCTCCCCTGGATGCCGCCTGCCCCACGAGCGTATAGCCGGCCGCGGATGCCCTCGTGCCGCCGTTTCGCGGTTTGACGGAAACGTGACGGAGGGCGCGCGGGCTTTACCGTTCCGTGACGCACGGACGCGCCGAGGGCCGGGATAGGCGGGAAGGAGAGAGAGTCGGAGTCGGAGTCGGAGTCGGAGTCGGAGTCGGAGTCGGAGGGAAGAGGGCGATGAGGCATCCCGGTCTCGCTCTTCGGGGGGCGGTCCTGCGGTCGCTGGCGCTCGCGCTCGCGCTCGTGCCCTGCGCGGCCGCCCGGGCGCAGCAGGGGCTCACGGTCGACCCGCAGGACCCGCACAAGCTTCGCCACAACGGGCAGCCCGTCGTGCTGTTCGGCGGGACGAACAGCCACACGGACCAGTCGCTCCAGGAGGTCATCCGGGAGCTCGACGAGAACCGGGCCCTCGGCACGAACGTCGGGCGCTTCTGGAACCTGCTGCCCTGGGTGAGCGACACGACGCGCTGGCCCTGGAAGCGGACGGGGCCGGGGCGCGCGAACGACGGGCTCCCCAAGTTCGACCTCACGCAGTGGGACGAGGACTACTGGGCCCACGTCCAGGAGATCGGCGCCGCCGCCCGGGACCGCGGGTACTTCTACATCTGGATGATCTTCGACGACGTCTCGCTCGAGAACGCGCCCGAGCGCTGGCCGCGGTTCCCCTTCCACCCGGGCAACAACATCAACAACCTCGGGCTCGACCCGCGCCAGGCCGACGGCAACGGCCCCGGACAGTTCTGCGACCTCGGCAACCGGCGCCTCCGCCAGATCCAGGAGGCGTACGTCGACCGGACCCTGCGCGAGCTCGGGCCGCTCGGCAACATGATCTTCGAGGTCGCGAACGAGTCGGACGGCGACTACGACTGGGGCCGGTACTGGACCGAGCGGATCGCGCGCGCGGGCTACATCGTGGCGCACAACCCGGCGGCGGACCGGGACCGGTTCCTCGACGACCCGAACCTCACGTTCCACGCCTTCCACGGCGAGGCGGCGCCGGAGGAGACGAACCGGTACACGCTCGACCGCTACGGGAAGAACAAGATCATCATCAACGAGGAGCAGACGAGACACCCCTACAACCCGGCGACGATCCTCCACATCGTCTGGGGCTCGCTGCTCGCGTCGGGGATCTACTGCTGGGACTGGGACACGGCCTTCGACGCCCCGCGCCTGCCCCTCGGCAGCCGGCTCTCGGGCAACGCGGCGAAGCTCTTCCGGCTCCTCGCGCCCGACTACCACGCGATGCGCCCGCACAACGACAAGATCGCCCGCGGGTCCGCGTACTGCATGGCGTCGCCGGGGCGGGAGTACCTCCTCTACACCTGGCAGGGCCCGACGGTCGACGTGGACCTCGGGGACGTGCCGGCGGCGGTCGTCGTCGACGCGACCTGGTTCAACCCGCAGGTCGGCGGGATCCATGCCCAGCTCACGGAGCAGGGAGGCGCGATCCGCCGGTTCGCGAAGCCGGACGCGGGGACGTGGGTCCTCTTCCTGCGCGCCCGGGGGGCGCAGCCGCAACCGACCCCGAACCCCCAACCCCAACCCCAACCCCAACCCCAGCCCCAGCCCCAGCCTCAGCCTCAGCCGCAACCGACCCCGAACCCGCAACCCCAGCCGAACCCGCAGCCGCAGCCGAACCCGCAGCCGCAGCCGCAGCCGAACCCGCAGCCGACGCCGACGCCGACTCCGGTGCCGCCTCCGCCACCGGCCCCGACGCCGAACCCGAGCCCGAACCCGGCGCCCGCGCCCACGCCCGCGCCCGCTCCGGGCGCGGGGACCGGTCGGGGTCTCAAGGGCGAGTACGTCGGCCAGCGGAGCTTCCTCTTCCTGAGCTTCACGCGTCGCTTCACGCGCGTCGACTCGACGATCGACTTCGACTGGGGCCGCGGCTCGCCCCATGGCTCGATCGGCGGAGACCGCTTCGCCGTGCGCTGGACGGGAGAGGTGGAGGCGACGACGACCGAGGTCTACACGTTCACGACCCGCTCGGACGACGGCGTCCGCCTCTTCGTCGACGGCCGGCTCCTGGTCGACAACTTCACGATGCACGCGGCGACCGAGAACTCGGGCGCCATCCCGCTCCTCGCGGGCCGGAGGTACCCGATCCGGATCGAGTACTTCGAGAACCGGGACCGCGCCGAGATGAGGCTCTTCTGGCAGACGCCGACGAGCGCGCGCGCGGTCGTCCCGCGGGAGCGTCTCTACCCGGCGCCCTAAGGCGTATACTGGGGGTCGCGAGGTCTCCCGCCGCGCCCCGCCCCGACGCCGCCCCCGAGCCGGCCCGGTCCGGCCTGGGCGGCGGGCCCCACCGCCTTGCATCAAGCTCATCGGCATCCGTCACTAAAGTCAGGGCGGGACGGAGGTCGCACGCAACATGCTCAACCCCCTCGGGACCCTTGTCCGGAGCTTCCTCGGCCCGATGAACCGGACGTGGACCTGGAAGCGTCTGGCCCGGGGCCTGGCGCTCGCGTCCGCCGTCGCCCCCTGGGGCTGCGGCGGCGGGGGCGGGGGCGGCGGGGGCGGCGGGGGCGGCGGCTTCACGCCCGTCTCGAGCCCGTCCACGGGCGTCTTCGCCGGGGTCCTCGTCGACGCGGCCGGGAACCCGGTCGCGGGCGGGCGCGTCTCGGTCGAGGGGATCGAGGCCCAGGCCCTGACCGGGCCGGACGGACGGTGGGTGGTGAGCGACCCGTCCCTGGCCACGGGGACGGGCGCCGTCGCCTCGCCCGCGACCGCGTTCGCGCTCACGACCCCGCTCGAGGTCTCGGTCCTCGCGCCCGGGTTCGAGCCGCGCGTGTCCGCGCTCGTCGTCGGCGAGGGCGAGGTCGCGGCGGTCGACCTCGTCCGCGTCGGCCTCGACCCGAGCCTCGTCGTCACGGCGCCGACCGGCGAGCGGACCTTCGTCGTCCCGGCCGGGTGCCTCCGCCCCGAGGTCGTGGTCGAGGGCTTCGCCGGCCTCGGCCCGCGCGACGGCTTCCGCCTCGACCTCGTCCTCACGATCGACCGTTCGGGCAGCACCGCCCGGCCGGCGTTCGACGTCGACGGAGACGGCGACGCCGACTCCGTCCTCGACGCCGAGGTCGCCGCCGCGCGCTGCTTCGCCCGCGGCCTCGACTACGGGACGACGCGCGTCGCCATCGTCGCCTTCGAGGACGACGCCGCGCTCGTCCTGCCGTTCAGCTCGACCCTGGCCGAGGTCGAGGCCGGCCTCGACTCGGTCGGCCTGCCGGACCACGGCACGAACTACGAGGCCGCCTTCCGCCGCGCCCGGGACGCCTTCCTCGACGTCGAGGCGGCCGACGCCCTCGAGGCCGCGGCGCAGGGCCCGGCCGAGGGGGACGGGTCGGCGACGCCGGCGCGGCCCTTCCGCGCGGTCGTGTTCCTCTCGGACGGGATCCCGACCTCGCACGGCGTCCCGCGCGACGTCTCCGACTCGAACGTGTCCCAGAGCTCGGCCGACCGGCGGGCGGCGATCGACGCGGCGCGAGCCCTGGGGGCCGACACCGGCGCCGCGCTCTTCGGCTACTCCGTCGTCCCGGCGGGCGACGCCGACCGGCGCCGCACGACCCTCCCGCACTGCGTCGCCGCCTGCGGCGGCGGCCGGTACGTGGACGCGCCGGACGTCCGCGCGCTCGGGTCGGCCCTCTGCGGCGAGCCGCTCGTCTCGCTCGTCTCCGTCGCCATCGCCAACGCCACGACCGGCGAGCCCGCGCCGCCCGCGCCGCTCGGGGCCGGCGGCTTCTTCTCGACGCGCGTGCCGGTCGCGGTCGTCGGGCCGGCCTTGGCGGACGGCACGGTCCCGAACACGATCGAGGTCGTCGCGACCGCCGACCTGGGCGGCCTCGTGCGCACGGTCTCCGAGACGGTGGTCGTGCGGCTCATCCGCGAGGAGGACGTGCCCGGCTTCGACGTCGAGGACCTCGTCCGGGCGCAGGCGGCGCCGAAGGCGGTCGCCGAGCTCACGGCGCTCCGCGGGCCCCGCGGGGAGACGCTCGCCAACCAGAAGCTCTACGACTTCCTCGTCAAGCCGGCGAAGGCCGAGTTCGAGGACGCGGTCGAGCTCTACGGCGTCGAGACGTTCGCCGTCCTCGGCGCCGGCGCCGGGTCGACCGCGACGACCATCGACGTCGACCTGGTCTTCAAGGAGGCGTGCTTCAAGAGCGACTTCGGCTACGTCGTGATCGACCCGGCGAACCCGCCGAGCACCGCGGCGCAGGCGCTGGCGGGCGCCGGCCCGCAGAACATCCTCTTCAACTCGGGCGCCTTCAGCGCGAGCTGCGACCTGCTCTCGGTCGCCGCCGGCGCGGCGCACTACCAGGTCGATCTCGCGGCGGGGAAGGCGATCGCCTTCTTCGTCCTCCCGAACCGGACGCTCGCGGATTACCGGGCGAAGCCGAACCAGGGGAACAAGCCGCTCTTCACGATCTCCAGGCTGAACCCGGGCGGCTTCGACCAGGTCCTGACGTTCCGCTCGCTCGCCGGGCGGACGGAGCCGGGCCCGAGCACGAGCGTCCTGACGCCGGGGCCGGCCGTGATCTGCGCCTTCGAGGACGTCTCCAAGGCCTCCGGGTCGAACCTCGACTACAACGACGTCGTCTTCACGGTCAGGAGCGGCGTCGCCTCGCGCATCGACAGCCTCGACTGCGCGCCGTAAGGACGAGAGCGCGAGGTGCGGGCGCCGGCATGCGGGAAGGCCTCGCCGACCTCGAGCCCGCGCTGCGCGGCGCCCTCGCGAGCGACGACCCGGACGACGTGGCCGGTCTCGTCGCCCTCGTGCGCGGCGCGAGCCGCTCCGAGCTTCGCTGGCTCGCGCTCGTCACGGCGGCGCTGCGGCTCTTCCCCGAGGAGGCGACGTCCCACGGCCGCTTCGCGCGCAAGATCGCGCGCACGCCGACGGCGACGGGGTCGCCCGGCGCGTACCTCCAGCTCCTCTTCGACGTCCCGCTCGAGACCTTGCGGGCCGCGGTTCGCCCGCTCCCCGCACCCGAGGGCGGGCCGCGGGCCGCGCTCTTCCACGACTACCTCGGGCTCCGGCCGGACTGGGAGTCGGTCCCGCGGCGCGACTCGGACCTCGACGCCCGCGAGGCGGTCGAGGCGGCGTGGGCCCTGCTCGCGCGCGAGCCGTCGCTCGCCGGGGCGGCGCGAGCGGACCTGGTCGCCATCCAGGCGGGCGAGCACCAGGACGTCTACGCCGTCCTCGTCACCGGCGCGGACCCCGCCCGCACGATCGAGGCGTTCGCCCTCCTCGTCGCCCGCGGGCCGCTCTCGTCGGACGTGGTCGCGCGCGAGTTCGCGCTCCTCGCCGCCCATCGCGCCGACCCCGAGGTCGTCTCGGTGCGCCGGGGCGAGGCGGTCGCGTCGCCGAAGGGGCCGATCTTCGGCTACTCGAGCGAGTTCCTCGATGACTTCGGCGAGATGAACTTCCTCTACTACGTGCCGAAGGACCCGTCCGCGCCGACCCGCGCGGGCTTCCACCTGGCCTCGCTGCTGCCCTCGCGCGACTGCGAGATCGCGGCCGCGAGCCATGCGGCCGTGCTCGCGACCGTCGTCCGGGTCCTCGTCCGCCACTACGACCCGGCCGCCGGGACGCGGATCGGCGGCCTCTCGCTCGTGCGCGGCGACATCGACTTCCACGAGCCGGCGTTCGCGTTCCCGGGCGACCGGACCGCGAGCGCGGACCCGGCGCGGCCGCTCCGCCCGAAGCTCATCGCCTGGCGGGCGGTCGAGACCGGCGTCGACCCGGCCCGGTTCGTCGAGTACCTCCTCGGGCGCGAGTACCTGCGCCCGCGCGAGGGCGCGCTCGAGGACGTCGAGGCGCAGGCCGCGCCGACTCTCCGGCGCGGCGTGCTCGACGGCCTCGTCGCCGGCCTCGTCGAGAAGCAGGACGGGGTCGCCGCCGGACGGGCCGTCGCGCGCGCGTGGCTCGAGGCCTACCTGGCGGCAGCCGCGCGCGGCGAGGTGCGGCGCGATCCGCTGTTCCCGGACGAGGTGGTGCGGGGCTTCATCGCCGCGCTCGGGCCTCAGCGCCCGTAGACGACGCCGCCCGCGAGCTCGACGAAGAGGCGGCGGAAGCTCTTGCTGCCGGCGGCGGTGAGGTGGATCCCGTCGCCGCCGATCTCGTCTTGGTGGTCGCGGAACCAGGCGTAGAGGTCGACGACGCCGCGGCCCGTCTTCCGGTCGAAGAAGTCCGGGCAGTGCTCGCGGATGAGCGGGTCGTGGACGGCCGTGTTGTACGGGCCGGAGCCGTTCTCCTCGGGCGGGACGCCGGGCTTGCCGCCGGAGGCCTTGTAGGAGCGGTAGGTCAAGCGGGCGAGGATCGGGACCTTGCCGGCCTCGCGGATCGCGCGGAGGATCGCCTCGATGTCGGCCCGCAGGCGGTCGGCGCCGCCGGGGTAGGGGCGCTGCCCGCTGACGTCGTTGCCGCCTATGTGGATCGCCACGTAGCGGGCGTGCGGGTGCTCGGCCAGGATCTCGGGCAGGGCCTTGCGGAGGCTGCCGGCCGTCCCGCCCGAGACGGCCTCGTTCGCGCAGTAGGGGTCGTAGCCGGGGTAGCGGCGCGCGACCTCGGCGGCGAAGGCGTCGGGGTCGATGGCCCCGGTCGTCAGGCTCGCTCCGAGGAAGAGCCAGTAATCGTCGCGGCCGCGCGGGTCGAGCGCGTAGGCGCGGAGCCGCTCGATGCGCGGCGCGGGCGCGCCCTCCGCGCCGAGGGCCACGCGCACGCCCCGGTGCTTGCCGGCCGGCACCGTCAGGTGGGCGATGCGCGGGCCGCGCCGCTTGTTCTTGCGGTTCGGTCCGAGCGCGCGCCGCTCGACCTCGTCGAGCTTGCCGCCCTTGCCGACCCCGTGCAGCGCGACCGGCACGGGCGTGTCGCCCTCGACCTCGACCTCGACGACGAGCAGGACCGCCGCCGCCCGCGGCTCGGGCAGCTCGAAGGCGACCCAGACCTCGCCGCGCGCCGCGGCGGCGCCGGCGGCCGCCGGCCACGGCGCTCCGCCCGCGTCGCCGGCGAGCCCCGGGATCCGCGCCGCGCCCGGCGCATCGACGGAGGCGGCGACCCTGCCGGGGTCGACGCGGATGCGCCAGCCCTGGCGCGGCGCGAGGTCCGCGGCCCGCGCGGCCGGCGCGGCCGCGCCCGCGGCCAGGACCAGGAGGGCCAGGCTCAGCATCGGCCGGGTGACCTTGGGCTCGGGCATGGCGTCCCATGTTACCCGAATCGGCTTCATCCGGGCGCGGCGACCGGCTACAATTCCGTCCCTTTCGACAGAGGTGACGAAGCGATGCCCATCCGAACGCGTACGGTCACGGTTCTCGTCGCCGCGGCGATCGCCATCGGCGCGTTCCTCGCCTGGAGGCTCGGCGGCACCGGCCCGGGCGACGGGCCTCCTCCTCCTCCTCCTCCTCCTCCGGTGCCGAGCGCGCCCGCGTCCGCCGAGGCCCCCGGGGCCCCCGCGCCCTCCTCCTCGCCCGCCGCCCGCCCCGGCGCGGAAAGCGGCTCCGCGGCCGCGCGCCTCGAGCGGGCCGGGTCCGAGCTCACGCCCCCTCCCGCGCCCGCGCCCGCGGGCGCGCCCGAGCCGGCCGCGAAGGCCGCGACGGCCCGAGGCTCGCGCGAGAAGAAGGTCGTCAAGACCGGCATCGCCGGCACGGTCATCGGCGCCGACGGCCGTCCGGTCGCGCGGGCCGAGGTGAGCGCATCGATCCGGTTGAAGGGCGGCCGCTCGAGCTCGACCCGGAACCGCACGGGCGAGGACGGCGCGTACCTCGTCGCCGTCGAGCCCGGCTCCTACGCCGTCTCCGTCCGCGACGACCGGCACCGCCCGGCGGCGCGCGCGGACGTCGCCGTCCGCGAGGGCGAGGTGACGCGCGGCGTCGACTTCGCCCTCGAGCCGGGACCGGCGATCGTCGGCCGCGTGACGGACGACGCCGGCGCGCCGATCGCGGGCGCGCAGGTCCACGCGTGGCCCCAGGCGCGCGAGCTGGGCCGAGCCCTTCCGGACACGGAGACCGACGCCGACGGGCGGTACCGCTTGGGCGGCATCGATGCCGGCCGGTACGAGGTCTCGGCCCGGTCGGACGACCACCTCCGCGGGAAGCGCGTCCCGGTCGAGGCCCCGCCGATCGGCGAGGTCGTCGTCGACCTGACGCTCGAGCGCGGGCTCGCGATCGAGGGCATCGTCCTCGACCCCGCCGGCCAGCCCGTCGCCCGGGCGACCGTCGCGACCGAGGTCCGCGAGGTCGAGACGCGCGGCAGCATGCGCATGGTCTCCGGCGGCTCGAAGGAGGCGACGACCGGGGACGACGGTCGCTTCCGTCTGGGCGGATTGCCGGCCGGCGTGTACGACCTCGAGGCCCGCCTGCACCGGCCGCGCAGCTCCTACGCGCCGGGCGAGGCGAGGGGGATCGCGGCCGGGACGAGCGGCGTGCGGATCGCGCTCGGCCTCGCCGGCGCGATCGAGGGCGTCGTCCGCGACGGCGGGACCGGAGGGCCCGTCGCGAACGTCCGGGTGGAGGCGAGGCCGGACGCGGGCCCCGGCGACGATGACGACGACGATCGCGGCCGCGCTGGCGCGGTCACGAGCGAGGACGGGACGTTCCGGCTCGGCGCCCTCGCGCCGGGCGCGTACACGGTCGTGGCCACGGGCAAGGACCGACCGCCGGCCGAGGTGCGCGGCGTCGTCATCGCCACCGGGGCGACGGCGACCGTCGAGGTCGTCCTCGAGGCCGGCGCCGAGGTCGCGGTCCGCGTGGTCGCCCTGCCGGGGCGTGCTCCCGTCGCCGGCGCGCGGATCGCGGTCGACGATCGGTTCGCGTACAGCTACCTGATCGAGGGCGGGCGGGACGACTCGCCGGCGACCGACGCCTCGGGCCGCTTCGCGCTGCGCGGGCTCACGCCCGGGAAGCACCGCATTGGCGCCCGCGCCGAGGGCTACCCGCCCGGCGCGACCGAGGTCGACGTCCCCGCGCACGGCCGCATCGAGGTCGAGATCGTCCTGCCCGTGGGCGGCGCGATCGAGGGGCGCGTGCTCGACGCGGCCGGCCGGCCGCTCCCGGGGGCGAAGGTCTTCGCCGAATCGATGGCCATCGGCGGGGGCAAGGCGGAGGTCGGCGCCGACGGCCGCTACCGGATCGGCGGCCTGGCGGCGGGGACCTACTTCGTCGGCGTTCAGCCCCAGGGCGAGCAGGCGGAGGCCGACTTCGACTTCTCGCGCCTGCGCACGGTCAACGTCCGCGCGGGCGAGACCGTCGTCGTCGACCTCGAGGAGGGCGAGGGGCCGCGCCGCGTCGCCGTCGCCGGCCTGCTCAGGCGCCGCGGGCAGCCCGCCCCCGGGACGAAGCTCGGCTTCCTCGCGGCGACGGGCGGCGAGTTCTCCCGGCAGCGCGAGGCGGAGACGGACGCCGAGGGGCGCTATCGCGTCGAGCTCCTGCCCGGCCGCTACTTCGTCATCCACGGCGAGATGACGCTCGTGGGCGAGATCGACGTCCCCGCGAACGTCGCCGAGGCGCGGATCGACATCGACGCGCCGCCCGGCGCGATCCACGGGCGCGTCGTCGACGGCGCGACGGGCACGCCGATCGCCGGCGCCCGGGTGGCCGCGGTCCGCTCGGCGGCCGCGGCGGAGAAGGGTGGGGACTCGCGCGGCGGCCTCTACGCGGACGTCTTCGCGGGCATGGGCGGCCAGGGGACGACCGGCGCCGACGGCGCGTTCGAGATCCTCGACGTGCGGGCCGGAACGTACGACCTCGGGGCCGAGGTCGAGAAGCTCGGGAGCGCGAGGCTCCCGGGCGTCCGGGTCGGCGACGGCACGGTCGAGGGTCTCGTCCTCCGCCTCGTGCGCGGCGCGACGCTCTCGGGCCGGGTCGTCGACGACACCGGCGCCCCCGTCCCGCAGGCGCAGGTCATGGCCGTGCCGGGCGCCGGCCCGCTCGAGGCCGCGGCCCTCGTCGGCGGGCGCGACGGCCCGGCGAACGCGGGCGGCGTCTTCGCCATCGAGGGGCTGACGCCCGGGCCGTACACCCTGATCGTGTTCGCCGAGGGACGGGCGCCGGGCCGCGCCGTCGTCCACTTCCGGGGCGAGCCGGCCGAGGCGCCCGTCGTGATCGCGCTGCCGAAGGCGGGGGTCCTGACCGTGACGGTCGTCCGCGCCGACTGGACGCCCGCGGCCGGCGCGTCCGTGGACCTCCGCGACCCGGACGGCGGCTTCGTGATCGCGAGCATCATGCAGCTCGTCGGCCTGCCGGCGGGCGCGGAGGGCGCGATCCACTTTCCGGACGTCGCCCCCGGCCGCTACCGCGCGACGGCGCGGCTCGGCGATGTCGCAAGCCCGCCCGTCATCGTCGAGGTGCGGCCGGGCGAGACGACGGCGGTGCGCCTGCAGGTCGAGTGACGGAGCGAGCGAGCGAGATCGAGCCCGCCGGCTCGTTGACGCCCGCTAGTCCGGCCAGACCTTCTTGGCCTTGAGCCAGGCGACCGCGTTCGCCCAGACGGCGTGCTCCTCCTCGGCCGATGCCCCGCGGTGGAGCGTGTACTTCGATGTGATGCGGCCGATCTCCTCGAGGGCGGCGGCCCGCACCACCGCCCGGCTGTCGCGGAGCGCGCGCGCGAGCTGCGGCGCCGCCTCGTCGTTCGCGATCTCGGCGGCGGCGAGCGCGATCGCCCGCCGCACGAACTGGTTGCGGCAGCGGTAGCGGACCTCGGGCGGCCGCTCGAGCGGGTCGAGCTTCGCGTCCTTCCCGCCGCCGCCGGCGGGGCCGCGGACGACGGTGCCGGTCGCGCCCGGGTCGGCCGGGGCGCCGCCCTCGCCGCCCTCGACCTTCCGCGCCCAGCCGGCGGCCATGGGGTCGTCGCGCTGCTCCTCCGTCTTCAGCAGCTCCTCGAGGAGGGCGAGGTAGCGGTGGTCCTTCACCCGCTCCGCCTTCCCGCAGACGTCGAAGATCGTGCTCCACTTGAGCCGCTTGCCGTAGATCGTCATCGGCCCGAGGTCGAGGTAGACGTCGGCGTAGAGCCCGTCCTCGTAGCGGGGGAGGAACCACTTGAGGTCGGAGGCGGCCTTCCCGTCGCCGAGCTCGTGGCAGCTCACGATCGCGTGGAAGCGCAGGTGACCGAACCCCTTGAGCTTGTCCTGCGCGATCTCGCGGAGGGCCGGCAGCGTGTCGGCGAGCCCGATCTCGCCGCACGCGCTGACGGCATCGGCCTTGTACTCGGCGTACCAGTCGACGAGGCGCTCGTTGCGCTCGCTGCCGTGGCGCCACCAGTCGACGTAGCGCTCGCCTTTCTTGTCCTTCGGGTCGATCAGGTCCTCGGGCTTCGGCTCGATCTTGAACATGGCGACGTAGAGGCGCCCCGCCTCCTTCGACTTGATGCGCAGGATCTCGTCGATGAACCGGAGCTGGCGCATCCAGCCGTGGCCCGTCCCGCGGAGCGACTGGTCGTCCTCCCAGGGGGCGAGGAGCCGCTTCTCGAGGAGGTCGAGGCCGCGCGTGTCGCCGATCTTGAGGAAGGCGATCGCGCACCCGAGGCGCACGGGCTCGCTCGCGTCCGCCTTCCAGACCTTCTCGAGGACGTCCTTCGCCTTGTGCCAGCTCGGCATGTCGCCGAGGTAGCCGAGGAAGTGGCGCTTCACCTCGGGGTGCTCGTTCTTGTCGGCGACGACCTTCACGACCTCGTCGAGGCACGTCGGGTCGTCGAGGAGGCAGCGCGCGAGCCAGCACGGGAAGCGGAGGCGGTGGACCGCCTTCTGGTCGATCTTGCGGAGCTCGGCGAGGCTCGAGGGGTCGAGCATGCGGACGAGACCCCAGGCGGACTCGATCGCGACCGAGCCCTCGCCGCGGAGGTTCTTCTGCATCTCGGGGAGGATCCCGCGGTCCTTGTAGTAGACGAGGGCGCGGATCGCCTGGCGGCGGTCGAAGAGGCTCACCTTCGTGGAGCGGTAGACCTTCCAGCAGATCGGCTTCACGGTCTCCTCGACGACCTTCTCGTGGCGGAGGTCGCAGAGCCCGCGGAAGGCCATGCTGCGGAGGTTGAAGTCGTCGCCGTCGAAGATGTGCACGAGCACCGGCGCGAGCTCGGCATCCCAGCGGAACCAGCGGTTCAGGCGCTCCGTCTCCTCGAGGGCGAAGCGCGCGTAGACGCCGCCCTTGTCGATCGACCGCTCGAGGAGCGGCTTCAGGATCCGCAGCACCTCGTCGCGGTCGGCGAGCAGGCCGAAGATCGAGAGCGAGCGGAGCGCGACGACCTGCGTGTCGCGGTCCTTGTCGTTCTCGACGATGTAGGCGATGAGCCCGAACAGCTCGAAGCGCGGCTTCTCGATCGCGTCCTTCAGGAAGGCGCGGCGCGTCGCGATGTCGTTCGAGAGGTAGCGCTCGGCCTTGGTCTCGCGCAGGACCTCGACGGGGCAGCCCGTCCGCTCGGCGAGCGCGGCGAGCGGGTCCTTCGGCCCGCCCTTCGGCTTGTCGTCCGCGGCCACGCGCAGAGGCCCCGGCCCGAGCGGCGCGGTCGCCGGACCGCCGAGAAGGAGCGCGGCCGCGACCGCCGCCGCGGCGCCCGAGCGGACGAGTCGCGAGAGGGAGACGCTGCTCATGGGGTCGCCTCCGCGGGCTTCGGTCGTGCCTGCCGGGCGGGCGGCGCCGACCCGGTCGCCGGGCGATTGTAGCACGCGGCGCGGGCCGGGGTCGAGCGCCCCGGCGACCGGGTAGTGGGTCACTGACCCACTACCGGCGACCGGGCCCGGGAGCTCGGCGGAGGAGCGGGAGCGCGGGGGTCGGAGACGGCGGAGCAGCGGCGGGCGGCCGGTCGTATTGAGCCCCGCCACCGCAGTTGATACACTCGCTCCCGATGGCGACCCCCCCGGGCGCGACCGCCGCCTCCCCGCTGACCGCCGCCGGCGTGGCGGGGCGCTTCCGCGAGATCGAGGCCCGCGCGCGCGGGCTCGCCGGGAAGGGCGGCGCCGACGCGACCAGCCTGGCCGCGAGGGTCCTGGCGTTCGCCGACCGCCTGATGGAGGGGGGCCCGGCCTCCCGCGAAGAGGCGCTCATCGAGGCGCGGCGCGTGCTCGTCGAGGACCACGAGAAGAACACGATCCGCCTCTCGGAGCTCGTCCCGGTGGTCCGGGTGGGCCTCCGTCACCTCCTCGAGGAGACGCGGGACGCGGCCATGCGCGGGCGCCTGACGGTCCTCCTCGACATCTACGGCGAGCTCGAGATCTGCCTCAAGGCCCTCGCCGACGCCATGATCGTCCACGGCATGGCGCGGCAGCGCCTCGTCATGGCCGACAAGGCGAAGGACACGGCGGCGCGCACGCGGGACGCGATCGGGAAGGTCGGCTTTTTCAGCTAACGGGCGGCTCTCGAGGGCACCATGCCGAACGTGAGGAAGGCCGGCGGTCCGGAGCCCGCGGAGCCGACCGGCCCCGCCGGACCCGTGAAGGGGCCGGGGGCGGCTCCGGCCGGCGCGGGCGGGGCCGACGCGGGTCCCGGCGCGGACGTCCACGAGACGGAGCGGCCGTCCTCCCTCGGCGCGACCGTGGCCGTGTTCATGGCGCGCCTCGAGGACGCGGCGGCCCGGGCCCTCGGCGAGGCCGGCGGCGCGGGGGCGAGGGACTCCCTCGCGGGCCTCGAGGACGCGCTCGGCCGCCTCGATCCGGCCGCGCTCGCCGAGGTCGCGAGGGGGCTCGACGCGCTCGAGGCCGAGGTCGCGGCCCTCGAGGCGGGCCCGGCGGCGGCCGCGGCGCGCGTCGCGACGGACTCGACGAGGCCGGCGAACGAGCGCCTGAAGGCCGCGGTCGACCTCGCGAGCCTGGCCGCGCGGGCCCTCGACGCCGAGGTCGCGGCCGCGGCGGCCCGCCGCCCGCGGTAGGCGGCGATCGGGTCGCCTCGAGGGGAGGAGGGTTGAGCCCGTGAGCGGAATCGGCCAGCCGGGCGCCGGCGGGCGGCGCAGAGCGCGTGGGGCCGAGCGACCTCGTCCAGGCCGAGATCATCGCGAAGTTCCTGGGGGCGAAGGCCGACATCCCCCTCGAGTCCCTGGAGAAGGCGCGGCGCGAGCGCGGCGACGCGGCCTGGAAGTGGCTCCGCGAGGGCGTCGAGAGCGGGGCGGCGGTGGTCGCCGACACCTACGCCGAGCCGGACGTCGTCCTGAAGGGGTTCCTCCCGATCCACGCTTACGCCGTGATCGGGGCCGAGGAGCGGGACGGGAAGCGCTTCGTCACGCTGCGCAACCCGGCGCCGTACCTGGCCGAGCTCGAGAGCAACCCCGCGATCGCCGAGGAGCTGAGGAGAGACCCGACGCTCGGACCGCTCGCGAGCGTCCTCACGGGCAAGGGTCTGTCGCTGAAGGACCTCAAGTACGGGACGTTCACGGTCCCCTTCGAGGACTTCCGGCGCTGCTTCGACCACGCGTACCGCGTCCCGATCGAGGGCGGGCGTTAGGACGCACGCCTCGCGGTGACGGGAGGGCGCGGTGGAGTTCCGGGGCACGGTCCGGTTCGAGGTCCGGAGGAAGCTCGGGGCCGGCGGCTTCGGGACCGTCTACGAGGCGTTCGACCGCGAGCGCGAGTCGCGCGTCGCCCTGAAGACCCTGCACGAGAGCGACGCGACCGCCCTCTACCGCTTCAAGCACGAGTTCCGCGCCCTCGCCGACGTCCACCACCCGAACCTCGTCACCCTCTACGAGCTGTTCCAGACGGACGAGCACTTCTTCTTCACCATGGAGCTCGTCGTCGGGCAGCGCCTCCTCGACTACGTCCGCCGGTCCCAGGTGACCGCGACGAGCCCCACCGGCCGGGTCGGCGATCGGGTCGGGGAGCAAGGCCCGGAGGGCGCCGCCCCGGCCGGCGGCGCCGGCGCCGTCGCCGTCGCCGAGGCCGCCTTCGACGAGGCGCGCCTCCGGTCCGCGATCGGCCAGCTCGCCATGGCCGTCCAGGCGCTCCACGACGCCGGCAAGGTGCACCGCGACATCAAGCCGTCGAACGTTCTCGTCACGGCCTCGGGGCGCGCCGTCCTCCTCGACTTCGGCCTCGCCACGGAGCTCCGCCCGCACGTCCTCGACATGAGCGCCGGCCTCGAGGTCGTCGGCACGCTCGCCTACATGGCCCCGGAGCAGGTGGATCCCTCGATCCGCGCCCCGGCGAGCGACTGGTACGGCGTCGGCGTCATCCTCCACGAGGCCCTCGCCGGCAAGCCCCCCTTCCCGGGCACGTTCCACGGCGTCTTCGAGAAGCAGCGCCGCGAGCCCCCGCCGCCGTCGGCCGCCTGCCGCGGCGTCCCCGCCGACCTCGATGCCCTCGCCGTCGACCTCCTCCGGATCCGTCCCGAGGACCGGCCCCCCGGAGCCGAGGTCCTGCGCCGCCTCGGGGCCACGCTCCGGGTGCCGGTCGCGCCCGCGGCGGGCGCGGGTCCGGGCGCCGGGGTCGGGGCCGGGGTCGGGGCCGTGGCCGCGGCCGCGGCGCGCGGGCCCGCGGCGGCCCCCGGGCCGGTCGACGAGTCGTTCATCGGCCGCGAGCGCGAGCAGGACGCCCTCGCCCGGGCCTTCGAGGCCTCGCGCCGCGGGCGGGCCGTCACCGTCCACGTCCACGGACCCTCGGGCATGGGGAAGAGCGCCCTCGCCCGCCACTTCGTCGACTCGCTCCTCGCGCGCGGCGACACGGTGGTGCTCGCCGGCCGCTGCTACGAGCGCGAGAGCGTCCCCTACAAGGCCGTGGACAGCCTCATGGACGGGCTCTGCCGCTTCCTCATGAAGCTCCCGGCCGGCGAGGCGGAGGCCCTCCTCCCGCGCGACGTCGCCCCGCTCGCCCGCATGTTCCCGGTCCTCGGCCGGGTGAAGAGGATCGCGGCGATCGTCGCCCGCGCGCCCGAGACCCCCGACCGCCAGGAGCTGCGGCGCCGCGGCTTCCTCGCGCTCCGCGACCTGCTCGGGCTCCTCTCCGCCCGCGGGCCGGTCGTCCTCTTCATCGACGACCTCCAGTGGGGCGACCTCGACTCGGCCCTCCTCCTCCAGGACGTCCTCCGTCCCCCCGACTCGCCGGCGATCCTGCTCGTCGGCTGCTACCGCACCGAGGAGGCGGCCTCGAGCCCGTTCCTGCGCACGTACCTCGCCCCGCCCTCGCCCGGGCGGTCGCAGCCCGTCGCCGACGTCCGCGTGGTCGAGGTCGGGCCGCTCGCCCCCGCGGACGCCACGGCCCTCGCCCGGGCGCTCCTCGACCCGGCCGGGCGGGGCGCGGCGGCGGGCGACGGGGCCGCGGCCGCGGGCGCGCGCCTCGCCGAGGCGATCGCGCGCGAGTCGGGCGGGAACCCGTTCTTCGTCGGCGAGCTCGCGAGGCACGTGCAGGAGGCGGCGGCAGGCGGCGGCCCGGGCCAGTCCACGCTCTCCCTCAACGAGGTCCTCGCCGCCCGCGTCGCGCGCCTGGGACCCGCGCCGCGCCTGCTCCTCGAGACGGTCGCGGTCGCCGGCCGCCCGCTCCCGCGGGTCGAGGCCATGGAGGCGGCCGAGCTCGACCCCGAGGCGCGCGAGCCCGCCGTCCTGGCGCTCCGGGCCGCCCGCTTCGTGCGCACGCGGCTCGCCGGCCCGGGGGCCGAGGAGGAGGTCCTCGAGACGGCCCACGACCGGATCCGGGAGAGCGTCGTCGCCGGCCTCGCCGCCGACCGCGTCGCCGCCCGGCACCGGCGCCTGGCGGAGGTCCTCGAGGCGGCGTTCCGCCGGGCGACGGCGGCGTCGGCGGCCGCGCCCGCCGGGGCCGCCGCGCCGACCGGGCCTGCGGGGAAGCGGGCGGGCGGGCCGGACCCGGAGACGATCGCGGCCCACCTCCGCGCCGCCGGCGACACCCTCCGCGCCGGCGAGTACGCGGCGATCGCGGCCGCCCTGGCGGCCGCCTCGCTCGCGTTCGACCGGGCGGCGCGCCTCTACCGGCTCGCCCTCGACCCGCTCCCGGGCGATCCGGCCACGGTCCAGGCAAGGCGCCTCGCCCTCGCCGACGCCCTGGCGAACGCGGGCCGCGGCGCCGAGGCCGCCGCCGCCTACCTCGAGACGGCGCGCGGCGCCCGGGAGCGCGACGCCCTCGAGCTCGAGCGGCGGGCCGCCGAGCAGCTCCTCCGGTCGGGTCACCTCGACCAGGGGCTCGCGGTGGTCCGCCGGGTGCTCGAGGCCGCGAACCTGAAGGCGGCGTCCACGCCGCGGGGCGCCCTCGTCTCGGTCGTGGCCCGCCGGGCCTGGCTCCGCGTCCGGGGGCTCGGCTTCAAGGAGCGGAAGCTCGCCGACCTCCCGCCGGCGGTCGTCGCCCGGCTCGACGCCGCCTGGGCCCTGTCGACGAGCCTCGGCGTCGTCGACACCGTGCGCGGCGCCGACTTCCAGATCCGGCACCTGCTCCTCGCCCTCGACGCCGGCGAGCCGTACCGCGTCGCCCGGGCCCTCGCCCTCGAGGTCGCGTACGAGGCGACGGGCGGGCGCCGGGCGCGGCGGCGGACGGAGGTCGTGGCCGAGGCCGCGGAGGCCCTCGCCCGGCGCGTCGGCGAGCCGCAGGCGATGGGCCTGGCGCTGACGACGGCCGCGATCGCCGCCTTCCTCGAGGGGCACTTCCGCCGCTCGGTCGCGCTCGCCGACCGCGCCGACCGCATCCTCCGCGACCGGTGCTCGAACGTGGCCTGGGAGCTGGCCTCGGGCAACCTCTTCGGCCTGTGGGCGCTCTACTACCTGGGCGAGCTGGACATCATGACGGCCCGGCAGCGCGCGCTGACGCTCGAGGCCGACGAGCGCGGCGACCTCTTCGCCGGCACGGGGCTCAGGGCCGGGGCCACGAACGCCGTCTGGCTCGTCGCCGACGACCCCGAGACGGCGCGGGCCGAGCTGGACCGGGCGATGGCCCCGTGGACCGACCGCCACGGCTACCTCGTGGCCCACTCCTACGACCTCTTCGCCCGGACCCAGATCGACCTCTACGTCGGGGACGCCGAGGCGGCCTTCCGCCGCATGCGCGACGGCTGGGCGGCCATCGCCCGCTCCCAGCTCCTCCGGATCCGGCACATGGACCTCGTCATGCGGCACCTCCGGGCCCGGACGGCGATCGCGACGGCGCGGCGGCTCGAGGCGGGCGACCCGGAGCGGGCGGCGAGGCTCGACCTCGCGGTCGCCGACGCCCGCCGCATCGCCCGGGACGGGACGTTCTGGGCGCGGCCGCTCGGGCGCCTGATCGACGCCGGCGTCGCGGCCCTGCGCGGCGAGAAGGAGGCCGCGGTCCGCGACCTCGGGACGGCCGCGGCCGGCTTCGCGGACGCGCAGATGGAGCTCTTCGCGGCCGCCGCCCGGCGGCTTCGCGGCGACCTGCTGGGCGGCGAGGAGGGGTCGACGTTGAAGGCCGAGGCCGCGGCCTACCTCGAGCGCATGAAGGTCGCCGACCCGGCGCGCCTGGTGAACCTCCTGGCGCCCGGGTTCGACGGCGCGGGACCCTGATCGGAGAAGGGGGGAGCGAGATCACGCTCGCCCACGCGACCGCCGCCTCGACGCGCCCGAGGGGCGCTCCCGCCTCGAGAGCCGCGCATCCCGGCGGGCAATGGCGCGGCGCCGGGTGGGGAGCCCGCCCTCACGCGACGCCCGCCGTTCCCGGGTCGCCGAGCGCCCGCCGCTCGACGACCGCGGCCCCGACCGCGTCGCCCCAGACGTTGACGGTCGTCCGGAAGCGGTCGAGGAGCCAGTCGACGGCGAGGATGAGGCCGATCCCCTCGATCGGCAGGTTGACCGCCTCGAGCACGATCACCATCGTGACCAGGCCGGCCTCGGGGATTCCCGCGGCCCCGATCGAGGCGAGCGTCGCCGTCACGAAGACGAAGAAGAGGGCCGTGGCCGAGAGCTCGATGCCGAAGGCCTGGGCGATGTAGATCGCGGCCACGGCCTCGTAGAGAGCCGTCCCGTCCATGTTGATCGTCGCCCCGAGCGGCGGGACGAAGTCGGCCGCCTCCTCGCGGACGCCGTTCTTGGCCTTGAGGTCGCGGATCGTGATGGGGAGCGTGGCCGCGCTCGAGGCGGTCGAGAAGGCCGAGATGAGCGCCTCCGAGAGCCCGCGGGCGTAGCGGAGGACGCGCCGCCCGCCGACCCCGCGGAGGAGGAGGGGCAGGACGATGCAGGCGTGGATCGCGAGCCCGCCGAGGACGGTGCCCGTGTAGGCGCCGAGCGACTTGAGCGTCTGCTTCACGCCCTCGGCTCCGCCCGCCTCGCCCAGGCGCGCGGCGATGAGGGCGAAGATGCCGATCGGAGCGAGCCAGAGGATCACGCCGACCATCTGCATCATGATCTCGTTGACGGCCGAGAAGAAGTCGAGGACGACGCGCCCGCGCGACCCCATGGTGGTCGCGATCCCGCCGAAGAGGAGGGAGAAGATGATGATCGGCAGGAGCTTCATCTGGGTCATGGCGTCGACGATGTTCGGCCAGATGAGGCTCAGGACGAAGTCCGTGATCCCGAACTCGTGCTTGCCCTTCACCGTCTCCGGGACCTCGATCGAGGAGACGTCGATGCCCGCGCCCGGCTGGACGATGAGCACGAGCGCGATCCCGATCGAGACGGCGATCGCCGTCGTCGTCACGTAGTAGCCGACGGTCCAGACCCCCGTCCGCCCGAGCCGGCGGACGTCGCCCAGGGCCCCGATCCCGGCGATCATCGAGGCCATGATGAGCGGGACGATGACCATCTTCAGGGCGCCGAGGAAGAACTCTCCGATCCAGGCGACCCTCGCCATCGGCGCGCCGACGAGCCAGCCCGTGGCGATCCCCGAGATCGCCCCGACGGCGATGAGCGGCGCCAGGAAGCGCCCGGCCCCGCCGCCGTGGCCGTTCCCACCCTCGGTCGTCGTCTCCACCGTCACCTCCCCCCGGTGACGAAGGCCGCGATGCGCTCGCCGGCCTCGATCACGTCGCCCGTGTAGGCCTCGAGGAAGTCGGCGCCGAGCGGCGCGTCGCGCGGGCGCGTCTCGGCGGCGGCCATGGCCCGCGTCCCGTCGAAGTCGACGTAGGCGAGGCGGGCCGTCAGCTCCTCCGGCTCGCGCCCGAACTCCTCGCCCGGGATGATGGCCACGCCCGTCTCGGCCAGCAGGCGCTCGGCCAGGTCGCGCCCCGTCCGCATCCCGCGGGCGGCGAGCGCCTCGCGGAGCGGCGAGAAGTCGGGGAAGAGGTAGAAGCCGCCGGCGGGCGGCTCGACGCGCACGTCGGCGCGGCGCAGCCGGCCGTGGAGCGCGCGCCCGAGGGCCCCGAGGATCTTCCGGGCGATCCAGAGGTACTGCTCGATCCGGGCGCTCGGCTCGAAGGCGCGCACGGCCGCGTACTGGATCGGGGCGCTCGTCGACGTGTAGGTCTCGCTCGCGACGGCCGCCATGGCGTCGCGCAGCCAGCCGAGGGCGGGCGGGAAGAGGAACGTCCCGAGCCGCCAACCGCCCGCCCCGCACCACTTGCTGATGCCGTTGCTGACGATCGTCCCCTCGGGGTAGTGGCGCGCGACCGAGACGTGCCCGCCCTCGTGATGCAGCTCGCCGTAGATCTCGTCCGAGAGCAGGACGATGCGGTGACGGCGCGCGACCCAGGCGAGCGCGGCCAGGTCGGCCACCCCGTAGGTCGCGCCCGTCGGGTTGCTCGGGTAGTTGAGGACGAGGATCCGCGGCCGGTGCCCCTCCTCCTCGCACAGGCGCTCGAGCCGCTCCGGGTCGAGGCGCCAGCCGTCCTCCGCCCGGGTCTCGAGAAAGCGGACGGGGCGCCCGATGATCCGGGCCTGGGGCGCGTAGGAGACCCAGGCGGGAGTCGGGATGAGCAGGTCGCCGGCGAACACGACCTGGAGCAGGAAGAGCAGCTCCTTCGAGCCCGGGCCGACGATGACGCCGTCCGGGCTGGCGGCGACGCCGTTCGCGCGCCGGTGGTACTCGGCCACGGCCTCGAGGAGCGCCGGGAGCCCGCGCACGGGCAGGTACTCCTTGCGCTGGGCGCTCGCCCGCAGCGCCTCGACGACGGGCGCCGGTACGGGGAAGGGGGACTGGCCGAGGCCGAGCTTGAAGACCGTCTTCCCGGCGCGGCGCAGGGCGTCGCAGCGCTCGTTCATGGCGACGGTCGCCGAGGGCGGCAGGCCGCGGACGTTCGGGTTGAGGCAGCGCTCGGGCTCGAAGGCCTCCCGGAGGGGCAGGGGCGTACGCAGACGTTCGGCCATGGCTCAGGCGACCTCCGTGTGGAGCTTGAAGCGCCGCGCCGCCCCGGGCCGCCGCCAGGCGTGGCGGTCGGTCGAGCGCTCGATCAGGCGGAGCGCGGGCTCGTAGAAGAACTCCTCCTCGCCGAAGGCCGGGCGGAGCTGGTCGAGCCAGGTCGCCGCGGGGTCGAAGCGGGCGAGGAAAGGGATCCCGACCCACTGCGGGTCGCGCGCCTGGATCAGCTCGAGGACGAAGACGTCCTCGCCGAGGACGTGGGCGATCCCGTCGACGAGGACCTTGCCGGGCGTGGCCGACATGGAGGGGCCGCGGACCGTCCGGGCCAGGCCCGAGACGCGCCGGTAGGCGGTGCGGAAGATCTCGTGGGCGCGGGCGAGCGGGACCTCGAAGTAGTTCTTCGGGCCGGTGTCGCGGGCGACGAACAGGTAGTAGGGGACCGCGCCGAGCCGAACCTGCATCCGCCAGAGGTCGGCCCACGCGTCGGGGTCGTCGTTGATGCCGCGCATGAGCGGGGCCTGGCAGCGGACGACGGCCCCGGTCGAGACGATCCGCCCGAGCGCGGCCTGGGCGGCGGCGGTCTCGAGCTCGCGCGGGTGCGAGTAGTGGACCATGAGGGCGAGGTGGCGGCCGGCGCGCCGCACCTCGGCGAAGAGCCGGAGCAGGTCGTCGGCGTCGGCGTCGCCGAGGAAGCGGTGCGGCCAGTAGGCCGGAGCCTTCGTGCCGATGCGGATGGTCTCGACGTGCTCGAGCGCCGGGTCGAGGAGCGGCTCGATGTAGCGGCGCAGGGCCTCCGTCTTCATGACGAGCGGGTCGCCGCCCGTCACGAGGACGCTCTGGACCTCGGGGTGGGCCTCGAGGTAGCGGACGAGATCGGAAGCCTCGCGGCTCGCGAACTTCAAGTCCGCGGCCCCGACGAACTGCGGCCAGCGGAAGCAGTACGAGCAGTAGGCGTGGCACGTCTGGCCCTGGCTCGGGAAGAAGAGGACCGTCTCCCGGTACTTGTGCTGCATGCCGGCGAGCGGCCGGCCGTCGAGGCGCGGGATGTTGAGGGTGAGCTGGCCGGCGGGATGCGGGTTCAGGCGCCGCTGGATCTCGCGGGCGGCGGCGCGGACGACGTCGGCCGGAGCCTCGGCGCGGACGAGGTCGACCATGCGGGCCAGGTCGTCGGGCTCGAGCATTCCCGCCTGGGGGAACACGAGCCGGAAAATGGGATCGTCGGGCACGTCCTCCCAGCGGATCAGCTCCTCGACGACGTAGGCGTTCGTCCGGAAGGGGAGCACGGCCGAGACCGCCTTCATCGCCTCCCGCACGCGGGCCGGCAGCCGCGCGATCTCGGGGATCGTGTCCAGGTCCTTGCGGGTGTAGGGCCGGTACCGGGCGGCCGACCTCGTCGGCATGCGGCGCACCTCCTCTCTCTCGCGGCCGGCGGCGAGGAAAGGCGGGCGCCGGCCGGGATGAGGCGCCGCGACCCGGGCCCCGGGACCGGGACCGGGCGGGACGCGACGCGCGGCTTCGAGCTTGCAACGTCCGCGACGGACGAGCGGACAGGTCTTGCGGTACGCCCGCGGCGGGCGCGGACGCGAGGGACGACGGGCTGCCGTGGCACGCGGATCGCGGACTTGCCGGTACACAGGATACCCGGAGCCGGGCCGAAGATCAACCCCGGATCGGCCGCCGGAGCGCGATCTGCGCGGCCATCCGCAGCCCGCGGAGCCGGGGAGGACGAGGGCGGCGGCGCCCGCGCTCCCGGGGAGAGCCCACGGGGGGCGCCTGGCGCCCTCGCCCCTCCGCTCGGAGACGACGGCCCCGCGGCTCTGGTGCGGCGAAAGTCGCGCGCCGGCGCGTCCCGTTGTGCGCGCCCGCGTCCGCGTCCGCGTCCGCGTCACGTGTCACGTGTCACGTGTCGGCTCTCCGCGGGCGGATGTCGCGCGCGCAGCCCGGGCATCGCCTCGACGCAGCCGACGAGCGGCGCCGACACCTCCTCAAAGGGGGCCGTGCCGGGGGTACCCCCTTGACACGGTCGGGGGCGATTTGTTATATCTCTGTCTGGTACTGTGCGGAGGGGGGATCTGGTCATGGCCACGAAGCTCGAGGCGGCACGGAACCTGGACGCGCGCTTGAAGGGGCTGGCGCGGCGCGCGCGGGAGGCCGAGGCGGCGCTGGCGATCGGGTTGCTCGAGATGGAGGAGAGCGGGCTGTTCCGCGAGTTCGGCTTCCCGCGGGTGGGCGACTACGCCGACGTCGAGCTCGACGTCTCGCCCGGCAAGGCGCGGGCGCTGATCGATCTCGCGCGGAAGCTCCCGGGTTTGCCGGGGCTGGCGGAGGCGTTCAGGCGAGGGGAGATCCCGTGGACCAAGGCGCGCACGATCGCGCGAGTCGCGACGGTGGAGACGGAGTCGTACTGGCTCGAGCGGGCGAGGTGCGGGACGAACCGCGACCTCGAGCGCGAGGTCGCGGAGGCGAAGGGCGAGCGTCCGAAGGTGCGGCTCGTGGTCGAGCTCGGAGAGGAGGAGATGGAGGTGCTGGAGATGGCCGTGGCGCGCCTGCGGGAGGAGCGAGGCGAGGCCGTGCCGCTGGGAGAGGCCGTCGTGGAGCTCGCCCGCCGCGGGGCGATGGTCGTCGGGGGTGCGTCACGTGACGCGGGTCGCGAGCTCCCGCCGGAGGTCGAGGACGACGACGTGAAGCGCATCCCGCGTCCGGTGCGTCGTCACGTGCGGGCGAGGGACGGCTGCCGGTGCCGGCTCTGCGCGAGGTTCGCGTGGCTTCACATCCACCACCTGAGACCCTGGAAGGAGGGCGGCAGCAGCTGCGACCCCGAGAACCTCGTGGTTCTCTGCAGTCAGTGCCACAAGCGGATCGTCCACCGGCGCAAGCTCGTGCTGCAAGGGACGGCATCGAGGCTCGAGGTGCGGCTCGCGGATGGATCGAAGGCCCCCCGTGTCGTCCGGGCCCGAGCCGGGGCTCGGGCCGGGTCACGAGTCTTGAAGGCCGCCGGGATGCGGAAGGCGCGGAGGAGCGCGCGGTCGACGTCGATGGCTCGCTCCGCACGACGGGGTTCCTCGCCTCTGGCGAGGAGCGGGGCACGGTGCGCAAGAGCTTAGCGCCGAAGGGGTCGCGGCGTCAGCGGCCGCCGGGCGCTTGCGCGCCGCGTCAGGTTCTGTTATAAGCCTCGCCTTCGTCGACCGCCCGCCGGGCCGCGCCCGGGGGCCGTCGCTCGCTCAGGAGCCACCGGAGATGATGGACTACGCGATCTACGGGGCGGCCGTCACGACGCTCCTCGCCCTCGCTTACGCTTTCCTGCTCTCGAGGCGCATCCTGTCGATGGACGCGGGCGACGAGACGATGCAGCGCATCGCCGGCTTCGTCCAGCGCGGGGCCATGGCCTTCCTCAAGACCGAGTACTCCATCCTCGGCGCCTTCGTCATCGCCGTCGCCGGTCTCCTCGCGATCTTCATAACTCCCCTGACGGCTGTGGCCTTCGTCTACGGGGCCGGGAGCTCGGCGACCGCCGGCTGGGTGGGCATGCGCGTCGCCACGCGCTCGGCCGTGCGCACGACGCAGGCCGCCCGGACCAGCCTCGGCCAGGCCCTGACCGTCGCCTTCAGCTCGGGCACCGTCATGGGCCTGACGGTCGTGGGGCTCGGCTTGCTCGGCGTCTGCATCCTCTACCTTGGCCTCGGCGGGCCGAAGATGGATCCGACGACGCACACGCCTCTGCCCTGGCCCGTCCTCGGGTTCAGCTTCGGCGCGTCCTCGATCGCGCTCTTCGCCCGCGTGGGCGGCGGGATCTTCACGAAGGCGGCCGACGTCGGGGCGGACATCGTCGGCAAGGTCGAGAAGAACATCCCCGAGGACGACCCCCGCAACCCGGCCGTGATCGCCGACAACGTGGGCGACAACGTCGGCGACGTCGCCGGCATGGGCGCCGACCTCTTCGAGAGCTACGTCGGGTCGATCGTCGCGGCCATGGCGATCGGCGCGGCCTTCCACGACCCGAGCAACGCCGCCGGCACGTTCGTCGGCGGGGCCTTCGGCTCGGCGACGGGCGTCGTCCTCCCGCTCATCCTCGCCGGGGTCGGGATCGTGGCCTCGATCGCCGGCACGTTCGTCGTCAAGACGGAGGACGAGTCGAAGCTCAACGCGGCGCTCTTCCGCGGCCTCGTCGTCGCGAGCGTGATCTACGCGGCGCTCGCCGCGGTCGTCTGCCATCCCATGAACTTCATGGTCGAGGGCCACGAGCGGTTCGGCCGCTGGGGGATCTACCTCGCCATGATCTCGGGCCTCGCGGTCGGAGTCGCGATCGGCAAGATCACCGAGTGGTACACGAGCGAGCGCAAGCCCTTCGCGAAGCAGATCGCCGAGCAGTCGAAGACCGGCGCGGCGACGAACATCATCTACGGCCTCGCGGTCGGCATGGAGTCGACCGCCCTCCCGGTGATCTGCGTCTGCGGCGCCATCTACCTCGCCTACGTCGCGGCCGGCCTCTACGGGATCGCCCTCTCGGCCGTCGGCATGCTCGCCACGCTCGGGATCTCGCTCGGCGTCGACGCCTACGGGCCGGTCGCCGACAACGCGGGCGGCATCGCCGAGATGTCCCACCTCCCGAAGGAGGTCCGCAAGCGCACGGACAGCCTCGACGCGGCCGGCAACACGACGGCGGCGATCGGCAAGGGCTTCGCGATCGGCTCGGCCGCGCTCACGGCCCTCGCGCTCTTCAGCGCCTTCTCGGCCGAGGTCCAGGGCCGGCTGGGCGCGAAGCTCCCGCTCGACATCAACGACTACCGCGTCACGATCGGCCTCCTCCTCGGCGGCATGCTCGTCCTCATCTTCTCGGCCATGACGATGAAGGCGGTCGGCCGCGCGGCGAACGAGATGATCGTCGAGGTCCAGCGCCAGTTCCGCGAGAAGCCCGAGATCATGGAGGGGAAATCGGACCCGGACTACGAGCGCTGCGTCTCGATCTCGACGCAGGCCGCGATCCGGCGCATGGTCCTCCCGGGCCTCATCGCCGTCCTCGCGCCGTTCGTGGTCGGCAAGTTCATCGCCCTCGAGGCGCTCGGCGGGCTCCTCGCCGGGTCGCTCGTCACCGGCGTCCTCTTCGCCATCTTCATGGCCAACGCGGGCGGCGCCTGGGACAACGCGAAGAAGTACATCGAGGGCGGGCACCTGGGCGGCAAGGGCTCGGACGCGCACAAGGCGGCCGTCGTCGGCGACACGGTCGGCGACCCGTTCAAGGACACTTCGGGGCCGTCGCTCAACATCCTCATCAAGCTCATGTCGATCGTCGCCCTCATCGCCGTCCCGGCCCTCGTGCCGTTGAAGAAGGACTCGAAGCCCGTGCCGGCGGCGCAGAACCCGCCGGCGGCGACGGCCTCGTCCACGGCCGGCGCGCCCGCGGCCTCGAACGCGAAGTAGACCGCTCGACGCACCGAACGGGGGCCGGGCCGACGGCTGCCCCTCTCTTTCTCTTCGCCGGGTAATCCGGCGGTAATGCAGCCTCCTCCGCCGCTCTCCTACAGTGGCCCCGGCGCCCGCGGCGTGCCCCGAACGACGGGGCGCGCGGGCGCCAGGGCCATTCGAGGGAGGGTGTTCCCATGCGTCGCGACAGTCTTCCGTTCGGGCTCGCGGTCGTCGCCGCCATGGTCTCGGTCGGCTGCGGCGGCGGGGGCAGCAGCCGTCCGCCCGTGCAGCCGCAGCCGCAGGCGGCCCCGTTCGAGGAGCTCACCCTGATCTTCGAGACGAACGAGACCGACGGGGATGGCGAGGTCGTGGTCTTCACGAAGGTCGACGAGCCCTTCTCGAGCCTGAGCGTCATGACGAGGTCCCCGCCCGACGTCAGGTCCGCCTCGAGCGAGCCTCCGAGGCTCTGCGCCAGGCGCTGCGCGAGCGGCAACCCGAGACCGGCGTGCGAGGCCGCGCCGGTCCCGGGGTCCCGCCGCCAGAAGGGCTCGAACACGCGGGGCAGGAGCGCGGGGTCCCGGAGCGGGGACGTGTTCGCGACCTCGATCGTCACGGTGGACGCGTCCGTCGCGCAGGCGAGGCGGATCCGGCCGCCGTCCGGCGTGTACTCGACGGCGTTCTCGAGGACGTTGGCGAGGATCACGCGGAGGAGCGCGGGATCCGTACGGACGACCGCGTCGCCGGGCAGGTCGAGGGCGCAGGACAGGCCCCGGGCCGTCGCCTTCTCCTCGAGCGGCCCGAAGACCTCGCGGATGATCGCCCGGACCGGCGCGCTCTCCGCCGCAGGCGGGGCGCCCGGATCGCCGTCCGCGCGCGCCAGGCCGAGGAGGGCGCTCACGATCCGTTCCATGTGCCCGGCGACGGCGAGCGCCTCCTCGAGCGCCCGCCGCGACCCGGGCTCGATCGCCGGCTCGCGGAGCGCGACCTCGCAGACGGCTCGCAGCTCGGCGATCGGGTTCCTGAGCTCGTGGGCGGCCGACGACGTGAAGCGGCCCTGGCGCTCGAAGGCGGCCTGGAGCCGGGCGAGCAGGTCGTTGAGCGTCCGGCCGATCGGCCAAAGCTCGGCGACGAGCGGCTCGACGGGGACGCGCGTCCCCAGGCGCGAGGCGTCGATCCGCTCGACCTCGTCGCGGAGATCGACGACGGGCCGTAGCCCGCGCCGGACCGCGAGCTCGATCGCGGCGGCGGCGCCGCCCACCATCGCCGCCCCGACGGCGAGGAGGCCGACGAGGAAGGCGGCGAGCGGCCGCGAGATGTCGTCGATCCCGCGCGCGACGACGAGCGTCACGCGCCGACGCTCGTCCGCGTCAGGTGCGGCCGCGTCGGGCCCGGCCGCGTCGACGAGACGACCGCGCCCCTCGGCCCGACCGGCGGGCGTCGGGGGGCGGTCGGCGGTGTCGAGCTGGGCGAGAAAGCGGAGCACGATCGCCCGGCCGGGCCGGCCGTCCGGAAGGGCGACGTCCCGGCACGACGCCGTGTCCCAGGTCGCGTCCGGCGGTTCGAAGGCTCGGCCCCTGGCCGAGCGCGAGCGCTCGAGGATCCGCCCGTCGGCGCGCCAGAGCGAGAAGAACTCGGGGTCCTCGGCGCGCTCGAACTCGGGCATGAACTCGTCGGCGAAGTCGAAGTCGATCGCGCCGCCGCCGCGGTACTTCACGAGCGTGGCGAGCGACGTCGCCTTGGCCGTGAGCGCCCGGTCGAACTGGGCGTAGAGGAGGCTCCGGACGCCCAGGTAGGCGGCGGTCGCGGCGACGACGAAGACGAGCGCGGAGACGCCGAGGACGCGCGCCCGGAGACGCCCGCGGAGGGACCTCACGTCGGCTCCGGCGGTGGCGCGGGCGCGCCGGCGGGCGCCGCCGAGAACACGTAGCCGAGCCCGCGCCGGGTCTGGATGAGCCCGTCGCAGCCCGAGGCGGCGAGCTTCTGCCGGATCAGGCAGATCGCCGAGTCGATCGCGTTGCTGGCGATCGTCTTGCGGTCCTCGTAGACGTGCTCCTCGATCTCGAACCGCGTGACGACGCTCCCCTGGCGCCGGGCGAGATACTCGAGGATCGCGTGCTCGCGTCCGGAGAGGCCGAGGTCCGCGCCGCGGCAGGTGGCCCGGTGGCGGGCAGGGTCGATCTCGAGCTCGCCGGCCACGATGGTCGGGGACCGGTCGCCGTAGCGGCGGCGCACGAGCGCCTCGACCCGCGCGATCAGCTCCTCGAAAGCGAACGGCTTGACGAGGTAGTCATCCGCGCCGAGCCTGAGCCCGCGGACCCGGTCCTCCACCCGATCGAGGGCGGTCAGGATGAGGACCGGCGTCGCGACCTTCTCCGCGCGGAGCTTCTCGAGGACGGCGAGGCCGGAGAGGCGCGGGAGGACGAGGTCCAGGACGATCGCGTCGTAATCCCGCGCCCGGGCGAAGATCAGGCCTTGCCAGCCGTCGGCGGCGCCGTCGACCGCGTACCCGGAAGCGCGGAGGCCGCGGGCGATGGTCTCGCGGAGGCGGTCGGAGTCCTCGACGATCGGGAGCTTCACGCGGCGCCCTCGGCTTGAAATGTACCACCATCCTGGGGTAGTGTGCACACAGGCAGCGTTTCGGGCTGCCGCCGTCGGGCGGGGAGGAGGCTCGCTTGAGCGGAGCGCGCGGAAGCCGAAGCCAGGATCCTTGCCTTGCTCGGAGCGGGACGCGTCGCCGGTTCCCGGGATGGGCGGTCCTGCTGCTCCTGGCGCTTCTCCCGGCGCTCGGAGCTCCGGCGGCATGCTCGGGCGGCTCGCCCGCGTCGGGCCGGGCCGTGGAGGGGGGCGATCTCCCTCCCGGGGCCGACGTGTCGCTCGAGTTCGAGCGGGTGAACGACCTCTCAGACTCAGACGGCGCGGTCCGGGCGAGCTTCGAGGCCGAGATCGAGGGTCTGAGCCTGCGGGGCGCTACGCTCGCCCTTCCCGACGGGACGGTCCGACCGTTCGCCCTCGCGACGCCGGAGCCGGGGGAACCCGGCCCGCTGTTCGTGATCCGGGAAGAAGGCACGGAGGCGCTCATTCTCGAGCGCTTCCCCGGCGGGCGATACACGATCGACCTGACGCTCGACACCGGGGAGCGGCGGACGCTCGCCGTCCTCGTGACCGGCTCCTTTCCCGACTTCCCCGAGGTCGTGGAGCCGGCGGACGGGGCGGTCGGCGTTCCGCTCGACGCCTTCTTCTTCTGGTCGGGGCCGGACGCGCGCTACGATGTCGTGGTCTTGAACGAGGCGACCGGGGAGCGCTTCGAGGTCGCCGACGCGATCGAGGACCTCTCGGCCCGCGTCCCGGCGCCGCTCGAGCCCTCGACGGCCTACCGCCTCGAGATCGGCGCGGAGGCGGGGACCGCCGACGGGGTCGTCGAGTTCGAGAGCACGCGGGTCACGCGCTTCGTCACGGGGTCACGCTGAACCCATCCCGCCCGGAAGGCCCATGACCGAGCCCGACGGCGCCGCCTTCGAGGCCGCCGGACGGCGCGTCCTCGCCGCCCTCGCCCGCTACCTCGACGAGAGCCGGGCGGGGCACGGGCCGGTCGTCGACCTCCGGCCGGTCGTCGAGATCGAGCGCGACCTCGGGCTCGTGGAGCGGATGCGCGCGGGCGGGCTCGAGGGCGACCTCGAGGGGTTCCTCGCCGCCTACCTCGCGAGCACGACGCGCATGCACCATCCGGGCTACTTCTGCCACCAGGTCGCGGTCCCGCACGCGATCGGGGCGCTCGGCGACCTCGTCCACGGGCTCACGAACAACCCGATGGCGATGTACGAGATGGGCCCGGCCGCCGTCGCCTGCGAGCTCGCGGCCCTCGACTGGATGCTCGAGCGCGTCGGCTGGCCGCGCGGGCGCCGCCCCGGCGCCCCGCCCGGCGGGCCGCCGTGCGGCGCGGGCGTCCTCACCCACGGCGGGTCGCTCGCCAACCTGACCGCGCTCCTCGCGGCGCGCGCCGCCGCCGCGCCGGAGGCGTGGGACGAGGGGACGCCGCGCGACCTCGTCGTCCTCGCGCCGCGTCCCGCGCACTACTCGATCGCCCGCGCCGTCTCGATCCTCGGGCTCGGGTCCCGCGCCCTCCGGCCGATCGCGGTCGACGAGGCCGAGGTCCTGTGCCCCGACGCGCTCGCGCCCGCCTGCCGCGAGGCGCGCGACCGCGGCCTGCGCATCATGGCCGTCGTCGCCAACGCCTGCGCGACCTCGACCGGCCTGTACGACCCGCTCGAGGAGGTCGGCCGCTTCTGCCGCGAGGAGGGGCTCTGGCTCCACGTGGACGGCGCCCACGGCGCGAGCGCGCTCGCCTCGCCGCGCGAGCGCGCGCGCCTGCGCGGCGTCGAGCACGCCGACTCGCTCGTCTGGGACGCGCACAAGATGCTGCGCACGCCGACGCTCTGCACGGCCGTCCTCTTCCGCGACGGGCGCGCCTTCGACCGGGCGTTCGAGGAGGAGGCGAGCTACCTCTTCTACGGCGACGGCGAGAACCGCGACGGGCCGGACCTCATCCACCGCACGGTCGAGTGCACGAAGGCCGGCCTCGGCTTGAAGCTCTTCTTCAGCCTCGCCGCCCAGGGCGAGGCCGGCCTCGCCGCCTACATCGAGGGCCGGGTCGACGCCGCCCGCCGCTTCGCCGAGCGCATCCGCGCCCGCCCGGGCTTCGCGTGCCCCTTCGAGGTCCAGTCGAACATCGTCTGCTTCCGCCACGGCCAAGACGTCGGCGCGGCCGGCGACGCCCGTCAGATCTCGATCCGCGACGCGCTCGTGCGCGAGGGCCGGTTCCACCCGAGCTCGACGACCGTCGGCGGCCGCCGCTACCTGCGCCTGGCGGTCATGAGTCCGGCGACGGACGAGGGGACGATCGAGGCGCTGCTGGACGAGATCGAGCGGATCGCCCGCGAGAGGACCTGATCGCCGCGTCCGCGTCCTCGTCGTCGACGACGAGAGAACATCCGCCACTCGCTGCGCGTGGGTCTCGAGGCGCTCGACGCCCGGCTCATCCCGAAGCTCCTCGAACGCTCGCCGGGGCTGGCGATCGTGATCGTCGCCGCCTGCGCGACGATCGAGACCGCCGTCGAGGCGATCAGGCGCGGCGACTACCGGAGGAACGGCGAGGTCACGCGCCGCGCCGGGGTCGGGCTCTCGAGAGATGGGCGCGTCCTCTGCCACGTCGCCAGCCCGCGCCTCGGCGGGAAGCCGCTCGGGCGGCTCCTGAAGCGGTCGTCGCCTTCGAAGGCCTGGCCATGGACGGCGGCGGCGGCGCCCAGATGCACCAGGCCGGGCGCGGGATGGTGCGGCCCTCGAGCGACCCGCGGCGCGCGCCGCGTCGCGAACACGATCCTGAGCCGGCGGAGCGCCGGTAGCGGCAGCGGCCTCAGCCGGCCGCGTTCGCGGCCACGATCTCGCCGTAGAGCCGCCCGCCGGCCGTCAGCTCGCGGCGGCAGCCGTCCTCGTAGTGGACCCGGTAGAGGCCGAACCGCGGCCGGAACGAGCCCCACTCCCAGTTGTCGAGCAGGAAGCGGAGGTCGCGGGGGTCCATGGCGCCGGTAGAATACCTGCGTTCGACCGGCGGAGGAAATCCGACGGCCAGGGAGCCCGATCGCGACGGCTCCGCCCCCCCCACACCCCGCACCCCGCCTCTGACCCCTCACCCACACCGACTCCGCCCCCGGCCCCGCCCCCTCGCCCTTACTTGCACCTGCTGCCGCTCCAAACACCGCTCCAACCACCGGACCGGAGCAGGTTCTGGAGCGGGTGCAGATGGGGGTGAAGGGTCAGGGTAAGGGTAAGGGCAAGGGTAAAGGGGGCAAGGGCAAGGGCAAGGGTAAGGGTAAGGGTGAGGGTGAGGGTGAGGGGTGGAGGTCAACGGAGCAGGGCGGGGGACGGGGAAGGGGGGCGGGGGCAGGGGGCAGGGGCAGGGCAGGGCGGGGAAGGGGGCTGGCCCGGGGGAAGGGCGGCGGGGCCGAGGCCCGGGACGCGCGCCAAGGACCCGGCCGAGGCGGGGCCCCTCGGCTACAGATCCGCCTCCGTCGCCGTCCCCGCCGGCGTGCTGTAATCCACGACCGCCTGCAGGATGGCGTCGGGGTTGCCGAACGGGATCTGGCTCGACCCCTCGAGGATCCAGTGCATGAGCGGCGACGTGGCCTTCTGCTTGCGCTTCCGGACGATCTCGCCGGCGGCGTAGCCCGCCTCGAGCATCTGGACCTTGTGGAAGTTGTTGAGCTTCAGGTAGCCCGGGTAGTCGCGCCACTTGATGTCGCCGGTGACGACGTTCATGAGGCGCGAGAGCGGGTTCAGCGCGATGTTGAGCTTGCTCCCGAGCCGCCCGAGGTCGCGGATCGCGGCGCTCGACTGCGCGCCGACGAACATGCCGGCGAAGAAGTAGTAGTCCTTCTGGCTGCCCGCGTCGTAGGGGAAGTGCTCCATGCGGGACGGCAGCCGCCGGTTCTCGTAGACGACCTTGGCGGCGCTGCCGAGCATCTGCGGGACGTTCCCGTCCTGCGTCTTCAGCCCCTCGAAGAACGCGCGCGCGAGCGACTTGTTCGCGTTCAGCTCGTTGAAGATGGCCGTGAAGGTCGCCGGGTGCTTCGTCGTCGTGTTGAACATGGCGTCGCCGACGCCGGTCTGGAACTTCCCGGAGAAGAAGTCCTGGTCGTCGACGAACGTGACCTTCTTGCCGGTCCCCTTCTCGTAGGCGTCGATCGCCTTGCAGAGGGAGACGATCCCGTGCTGCGTCAGCTTGTGGAGCGCGACGGGGTTGAGGAAGCCGAGGACGGTGGCCGAGTCCGTGTCCTTCGAGACGTTCGCCTGCGCCTCCGCCGGTTCGCCCATGTCACTTCACCTCGATCCGCGGCAGCCGTCCCGGGACCTCGAGAAACCAGCCCCCGGGCGGGCAGTCGTCCACCTTCACGAACCCCTGCTTGTCGAGCTTCCCCTCGATCACGAACCTCGACGCCTTGTGCCGGAGGATGAAGCGCCACTCGTCCGTCACCGGCTCGCCGCCCGGGTAGCGGACCTGGAACTTCAAGGATGTGTTGAACTTGAGGATTGGCGAGCGGGCGCTCTTGACGCCGTTCACCTCGACCACGAAGAAGTACTCGGGGAGGGTGTACGGCTTGCCCCGGTCGCTCGGGCCGCGCACGTCGTCCCGGTCCTGGGTGTAGACGTACTTCCACTTCACCTTCGCCTTGCCGCCCTGGACGCGGCCGGCCAGGTCGACGACCTTGTCGTGCTTGCCGTCGGCGTCGTGCTCGAAGATCGTGAACGCGGCCTGCGTCCCGTCCGGGTCGCCCGAGGCGTCGGCCGAGAGCTCGACCTCGTCGCCCACGCGGGCCTTGTCCTTCGACCACTTGGGGTTCGTCGGCCGCCGCTGGACGACGACCGGCTGGCTCTTCCCGGTCTCGATGACGACGGGGTGAGACAGCAGCTCGTCCTCCGCGATCGTGATCGGCGGCGCGGTTTCCGGAGCACCCATGGATCCCAATCCTCCGACGTCCCCGAACCGAACGGCCGGGACGGCCCGGCCCGTAGGCGCACCCGCCAAGTTTACAGCCGTCGAAACCCTCTGTCGACGGTCGACTCGCAACGCGGCCGGTTTCACGTGTCCCGGATCGAGACAGCCGAGACGCCGCCGGCGGCGGGGGCGAGGCCGCGCCGGCGCCGTTCTCGGGGGATCTGGCGTACGGTCCGCCGCTTGCTTATGATGACCCACCACTCGAGTCAGGGAGGGAGCATGCAAGGCCTACGGAGTCCGGCCGCCCTCGCCGCGCTCCTCGCCGTCCTGCTCGGTCTCGCGGGCGAAGCGGCCGCCCAGCAGCCGGGCGAGGCGCCGGCGACGCCGTACGTTCACATCCCCATCATCGGCGAGTTCGGGGACGACGTCGCCGCCGAGGGCGTCGAGAAGGCGCTCGACCACGCGTCGAGGTCGGGGATCCGGCACGTCGTCTTCACGATGGAGAGCCCCGGCGGCTACGTGGCCGTGGCCGACCAGATCCAGAAGGCGATGGCGAAGCACGACGACAAGCTCGAGTACCACTGCCTCATCAAGCAGGCGATCTCGGCCTCGGTCTGGATCGTCTACGCGTCGGACACGATCCACATCCTGGACGGCGGGTCGGTCGGCGGGGCGGTCGTCTACTCGACCTCGTTCGAGACGGGGAACGCCGAGGTCGACGCGAAGATGAACTCGATCATCGCGGCCGACCTGACGGCCAAGGCCCAGGCGAAGAAGCACCCCTCGCAGCTCGTGAAGCCCATGATCCTGGCCGAGGCGACGCTCTACGCCTGGCAGGGCGCGGGCGGCAAGGTCCAGCTCTCGACGACGAAGCCCTCCGGCATCGTCGACTTCCTGATCGAGGACACGAAGGACACGGTCCTCACCCTGACCGCCGAGCAGGCGATCGGCGTCGGGTTCGCGAAGCGACACGAGGGGGGCCACGAGGCGCTCGGGAAGGCGCTCGGCCTCGAGGGCTGGAAGCGCTCGTCCGACTACGGCGAGCGCGCCATGGCCGACGCCAGGAAGGCCTGGGCGGCGAAGAAGAAGAAGGCGGAGAAGACGTTCTCGAGCCTCGAGCAGGCCCTCGGCGCCTACAAGGTCCACCTCGAGGAGGCGGCGCGCGTCGACCCGCGCGGGGCCACGTACCAGGTCTCGCCGTCCGGCCACTTCACGCGCGAGGCCCTCGCCGACTGGCAGAGCCGCACCGACCGCTGCTACGCGGCGATCAAGAAGGGGCTCGACGAGCTCGCGAAGGCCGAGCGCCACGACAAGGACCTGGAGAAGCAGGGCTTCCCGCGCCAGGTCGAGCAGAAGCACTTCGACGAGGCCAAGCTCCGGCTGAACCAGGAGCTGAAGCGCCTGAAGACGGAGCGGGGGAGGCAGGCCCCGTGACCGTCGGCTCGACGATGTCCTTTGACGCCGGAGTGACGCCGGGCTAACGTCGGAAGCATGGCCGCGAAGGCGGATGCCACGGCCGACGTCCCGGATCCGCGGTCGGCCACGGACACCGGGCCCGAGGCGTCGGCGAAGCCCCCGCCGACCGGGCCGCCGCCCGCGCACTTCGGCGCGTACGAGGTCACGGCCGAGCTCGGGCGCGGCGGCATGGGCGTCGTCTACCGGGCCGTCCACCGCAGCTTGAAGCGCGAGTGCGCGGTCAAGACGACGGGCCGCAAGGTCCAGGACGAGCGCGCGCTCGAGCGCTTCGTCCTGGAGGGCCAGGCGGTCGCCCGGCTCGGCAAGCACGCCCACATAGCCCAGGTCTACGACGCCGGCGTCTCGGGCGGCATCCCCTACATCGCCATGGAGCTCGTGTCGGGCGAGTCGCTCGGCGACCGGCTCCGGCGCGCCGGGAAGCTCCCCGAGCGCGAGACGGTCGAGATCGGGTACAAGGTCGCCCTCGCCCTCGACCACGCCCACCGCCACGGGATCGTCCACCGCGACGTCAAGCCGGGCAACGTGATCCTGGGCGACGACGGCGAGCCGCAGCTCCTCGACTTCGGGATCGCCCGCGACCTCACGGCCTCGGCGGACGACGACGCGGGGATCGCCGTCGGCACGCCCAGCTACATGGCCCCCGAGCAGGCCGACCCGCGCCGCGGGCCGGTCGACGCGCGCAGCGACGTCTACGCCCTCGGGGCGACGCTCTACGCGCTCGGGACGGGGCGGACGGCGTTCCAGGCGGCGTCCGTGAGCGACCTCCTCTTCCAGGTCGTCACGGAGGAGCCGCCCTCGCCCATGGCGTTCGCCGAGGTGAGCTGCGACTTCGCGGCCATCATCCTCAAGGCCCTGGAGAAGGACCCGGCCGCCCGCTACCAGACCGCGCTCGAGATGGCGGACGACCTCTCGCGCCTCTCGGCCGGCGTCCCGCCGCGGGCGCGCAACCTGGGCCCGATCGGCCGGCTCCTCCGGCGGGCGCGCCGGCACCCGCGCGCCCTCGCCGCGATCGTCGGGTTCGCCGCCACCGTCGTCCTCATGGGCGCGTACTTCGCCGTGACGACCGGGAAGTTCGAGGCCCTCTGGGCCGACGTCGTCCGGCGCACGGCCCGGACGACCGCGCGCGAGGTGCGCTCGCGCTTCCAGCCCGCCGTCCCCGTGCTCGAGGAGTACCGCGGCCTCGCCGAGGCGGGCCTGCTCCCGGTCGACGACCAGGAGCTCCTCGGCCAGTACCTGGCGCGGCGCCTGCGCCACGGGCCGCCCTTCGACTGGATCTCCTACGGCGACGAGCGCGGCAAGTTCACCGGCGCCGTGCGCCGCGACGGGGAGGTCATCGTCAACCGGTCGTGGCGCGACGCGGCGGGCGTCGGCCACCTGCGCGAGGTCCGGGACGACGCCGCCGAGACGCCCGTGCGGACGAGCGACGACTGGGCCTACGACCCGCGCGAGCGCCCGTGGTACCGGCTGGCGCTCGAGTCGGACGGGGTCGCCTGGACGCCGCCGTACGAGTGGGCGAGCGGCCAGGGCTCCGGGATCACGGCCACGCTCGCGCTCCGCGACGGCGGACGCCCGGTCGGCGCCTTCACGGCCGACTACCACCTGGGCTCGCTCTCGGAGTTCCTCGCCGGGCTCGACCTCGGCCCGCGCGGCCGCGCCTACCTCCTCGCCCGCGACGGCGGCCTGCTCGCCGGCCCGGAGCGCAGCCTTATGGCGCCCGACCCGCTCCTCCGGGCGGCCCTCGGGTCCATGCCCGGCGCGGTCTCGGCGCTAGGCGAGGACGAGCCGACGCCCTTCCGCTTCGAGCACGACGGCGAGTCGTGGATGGCGGCGGCCCAGGCGGTGAAGCCCGCAGAGGGGCTCCTCGTGGCCCTCGTCGTCATCGTGCCCGAGGACGAGGTGACGGGCGACGTCCGGCGCCAGAGGACGCGCGCCGCCCTGGCGGGCATCGCGCTGGCGCTCGGGGCGGCGCTCTCGTGGATCGGGCTCGCGACCCGGCGCCGGCGCCGCCTGCGGGCGGCGATCCACGACATGCGCGTCTCGGGCGCCTGGCGCCCGTAGCGCCGCCCCGCCGCCGCTCTACATCGAGATCGACCCCTTCCGGAAGTCCGTCTTCCCGAGGAGCACGTTGACGAGGACGGGGCGCCCCGAGCGGGAGAGCTCGACGGCCCGGCCGAGGACCGGGTCGAGCTCGGCCTCCTCGCGGACGACGAGGCCGGCGGCCCCGAACCCCTCGGCCACGCGGTGGTAGTCGGTGTAGGCGAGCGTCGTCCCGACGTCGTCGCCGAGGATCGGGACCTGCTCCCGGGCGATCTGCGTCCAGCCGGCGTCGTTGCCGACGACCGCGATCACCGGGACCTCGTGGCGAACGAAGGTGTCCATCTCGGAGAGGCCGAAGCCGGCGGCGCCATCGCCCCAGAGCAGCCAGACGTCGGACTCGCGGTTCAGCACCTTGGCCCCGAGGGCGAAGCCGGCGCCGACGCCGAGCGTCCCGAAGACGCCCGGGTCGAGCCAGGTGAGCGGGGCGCGCGGGGCGACGGTGTAGGAGGCCGTGGCGACGAAGTCGCCGCCGTCGCCGACGAGGATGCTCCGCTCCGAGAGGTGCCGGTCGATCGCCCGGCACGCGGCCACGGGGTTCACGCGCTCGCCGCGCTCGCCCGCCATCCGCTCGATCTCGGCGTCGCGGTCGGCGTCGCGCCCGGCGAGCTTCGACCGCCACGCGTCGCGCGATGGCGCGCCCCGCGCGGGCAGGGCCCGGGCGACCTCGCGGAGGAAGGCGTGCGGGTCGGCGAGCGCGCCCAGGTCGGGGCGGCGGTTCTTGTTCAGGTCCTCGCCCGAGAGGTTGACGGCCACGACCTTCGCCCGCGAGACGTGGCTCCCGTAGTCGAGGCGGAAGTCGCAGGGGACGCCGGCGAGGACGACGACATCGGCCTCGCGCAGCGCCTCGCGCCGCTTGTGGCGCATCTGGAGGCGGTGCCCGCGCCCGAGGAGCCCGCGGGCCATGCCGGAGAGATAGACGGGGGCGGCGAGCCGCTCGACCGCCTCGCGGAGCTCCCCGACCCGGGGCGGGTGGAGCATGGCCTGGCTGCCGACGACCAGCACGGGCCGCTCGGCGCGGGCGAGCGCATCGGCGGCGGCGCGGACGTCGGCGGTCGACGGGTCGGGCGAGGTCGCCTGCGCCAGGCGCCTCAGCCCCGGCAGGTCCGGCAGGCGGATCCCGGGGAGCTCGAGCTCCGGGAGCTTCATCTCGGCGAACTGGTAGGTCAGGTGCCCGCGGATGTAGAGGCTCAGCGCCTGCTCGGTCAGGGTCTTCTGCGGCTTGTCGGTCTTGGCCTTGTACCACTCGCGGACGATCTTCTCTTCGTAGAGGAGGTCGACGGCGAGCTCGACGAAGACGGGGCCCGGGACGCCCGAGCGCGCGACCCTGAAGGCCTTCTCGAGCGCGGGACCGATGTCCGCGAGGCGGTTCGGGCGCGCCGCCCACTTCACGTGCGGGCGGACGAGCGCCATCTGGTCGATGTCCTGGAGCGAGCCGCGGCCGCGGAGCATGGTCGCGGTCGCCCCGCCGAGCACGACGATCGCGGACTGGGCGAGCTGCGCGTTCTTCATCGCCGTGATCGTGTTCGTGACCCCGGGGCCGGCGGTCACGGCCGCGACCCCCGGGATCCCGGTCAGCCGGGAGACGGCGTCGGCGGCGAAGACGGCGTTCTTCTCGTCGCGCGTGTCGACGACGCGGATGCCGGCGCGCTTCGCGGCGACGAGGATCGGGGCGATGTGCCCGCCGCAAAGCGTGAAGATGACGGGCACGCCGTGGGCCTTCAGGACCGCTGCGACGCGGGAACCGCCGTCCATCGCAACCTCCTCCTCGTCCTTCTCTGTGTCCGAAAAACCCTATTTTCGCAAGAGGATGCGCGTGAGACGAGCACGTCGGCGGCCGCGGCCACGACCGAGGAAGGGTCCTGCCCCGTTTCCACTCGAGCGGCGTCCTCGACGGCGCGCGGGGCGCGAGGATCCGAGCTACGGGCCGGCGTCGGCCCACGCGTGGCCGGAGTCGGCGGGGGAGGGCAGGCCGGGGCCGGGCGGACGTCCGGACGCCCCGGCGCTCGCGCCCCGGTCGCCGCCCGCGCCGGTGGCGCCGCCCGCGCCGACCGCGCTCGCCTCGGTCGCCGGCAGCCTGACGGTGACGAGCGTCCCCCGGCCCTCGCCCTCGCTCTCGACCTCGATCGTGCCGCCGTGAGACTCGACGATCCCGTAGCCGATCGCGAGGCCGAGCCCGGTGCCGCGGCCCGGCTCCTTCGTCGTGAAGAAGGGCTCGAAGACGCGGTCCTTGAGCTCGGGCGGGATCCCGCAGCCGTTGTCGCGGCAGGAGAGGACGACGGCGGTCCGGTCGTCGGGGCCGCGCTCGAAGCGCGTGCTCCAGGTGATGCGGCCGTCGCGCTCGGGGAGGGCGTCGATGGCGTTGTCGGTGACGTTGAAGACGACCTGGCGGAGCTTGCTCAGGTTCCCGAGGACGGGCGGCAGGGCGTCGTCGGCGGCGAGCTCGAGGACGACCTCGAAGGCGCGCCGGCGCGGGCGGAGCTTGATGAGGGTCGCGACCGAGCGCACGAGGTCGTTCGCGTGGACCGGGGCGACCTGCTCCGGGTCCTTGCGCACGAAGTCGAGCAGGTCCCGGGTGATCGCCCGGGCGCGGAACGCCTCGTCGCGGATGATCTCGAGGTACTCGCGGGCGCCGGCGAGGTCCCGATCGAGCGAGCCCTGCGCCGACGCGCGCCGGAGCAGGCCCTCGGCCGCGCTGGCGATCGACGCCAGGGGGTTGTTCATCTCGTGGGCGACGCCGGCGACGAGCTCGCCGGCCGCCGCGAGGCGCTCCGAGCGGACCATGGCGTCCTGCGCCGCCTCGAGCTGCTCGAGGGCGGTCGTGCGCTCGGAGACCAGGCGCTCGAGGGTGCGCGTCTTGTCGTCGATCTCGCGGCGCGAGCGCTCGAGGCTCGCGATCATGTCGTTGAGGGACCCGGCGAGGGAGCGGATCTCCTCGGCTCCCAGGTCGGCGGCGCGCCCGCCGAGGTCGCCCGTGCTCACCCGCCCCGTGAGGCGCGCGATCGCGGCCACGGGGCGGGCGATGGCCCGGGCGAGCAGGAAGGAGGCGACGAGGCCGAAGATGAGGAAGGCCCCGCCCGAGACGAGCGTCCGGACGTAGGCGGCGCGCAGGCGCCGGTCGTAGGCAGCGTGGCTGACGCCGATCCGGACGGCCCCGAGGCGCGCGCCGGAGAGCGAGATCGGCTCGGCGACCTCGAGGACGCGGGTGCCCCCCGGGCCCGCGCTCCGGATCTCCTGGAAGAGCGTCCCCCCGGCCGCGGCGGCCCGGAGGCTCGCCTCGTCGCGCGGCACGCGGCCGTCCTCCTCGGGGTCGCTGTGGGCGACGATCCGGCCGTCGCGGTCGACCACGCACGCGTACGCGAGCTCCCGGTTCCGGTGGACGAGGTTCACCACGAGGAAGTTGAGCGACCCCGTGTCGTCGGTCGCGAGCGGCTCGGCGGCGGCGATGGCCGTCGACGCCGAGAGCGCGGCCGCCGTGCGCCGCATGCGCTCCGGCTCCTCGACCTGGTGCTCGCGCACCTGGAGCGCGGCCGGCACCACGACCGCGGCCGCGAGCAGGCCCATGGTCGGCGCGGCGATGCGGAGCCAGAGCTTCATGGCTACTCCCTAACGAGGGCGGGACGGCGTCGCAACTCGGGGGCCACGCGCCGTCGCGCCGCCGGCGGGCCTCGCCGGCCTCCCGCCCACCGCGGTCTTGTAAGATCGTCGTCCGCGCTTGTAAGATTTTCAAGCGCCCCCGGCCGGCCGCCCGCGCCCCGCCGCCGGCCGTCGCGGGCGGCGGCCGGCACCGCGGTTGCGAGGATCGAGAAATCCATGGGCTCCCGTCGCCGCGCGAGCGTCGCGCTCGCGGCCGTCCTCCTCCTCGCGGTCGCCGCCGCCCCGGCGCGCGCGCAGCCCGAGCCCCGCCCGGAGGACGACGTCGGGCGCCGCCTCGAGCGCCTCGAGCGCGAGAACGAGGAGCTCCGGCGCCGGATGGCGGAGCTCGAGAAGGAGCGCGCGACGGCGGGAGGGAAGCCGCCCGCCGCCCGTGCGCCCGCCGCCGGTGCGCCCGCGGCGGGCCCCACCGGCGCGCCCGCCCTGGGCGATCCCGCCGGTGGACCGGCCGCCGGCGAGCCCGCTCCCGCCCCGCCGGCCGAGGTCGCGACGGGCCAGGGCTCGGGCTTCGGCATCGAGGTCCGCTACGGCGACGTGACCGTGAGCCCGAAGCTCTTCGCCGACGTCGGCTTCCTCTACCGCGAGCCGCCGGACGTCGACGACTTCGGCCAGACGGTCTTCTTCCCGGGCGAGCTCGACCTCTTCGCGACGGCCTCGATCGGCGAGCGGATCCAGGTCCTGAGCGAGACCGTCTTCGAGAGCGAGGTCGGCGACGAGGGCGACGCGAGCGGCGACCGCGAGGAGTTCCGGATCGAGGTCGAGCGGCTCTGGGCGCAGTACGCGATCGCGCCGTGGCTCCGGATCAAGATCGGCCGGGAGCACGACGCGCTCACCTACTGGAACCGCCGCTTCCACCACGGCGCCTGGGTCCAGACGACGCTCTCGCGCCCGCGGATCGTCCAGTTCGAGGAGGACGACGGCCTCCTCCCGATCGACGTGACGGGGATCGAGGTCGACGGCCAGATCGCCTCGAGCCTGGCCACGATCGAGTACGTCGCCGCCCTCTACAACGGCCGCGGGCGGACCCCCGAGGAGGTGCAGTCGGCCGTCGACCGCAACTCCTCGAAGGCGGTGAGCGGCCACCTGCGCCTGAGCCCGGCCGTCCACCCGTCGCTCTGGGTCGGGGCGAGCTTCTACTGGGACGAGATCCCGGAGGACGAGCGCCGGCCCGAGCGCGACGACTCGATCCGCGAGTGGATCTTCGGGGCCTTCCTCGTCGAGCGGCTCGACCTCGTCGAGATCCTGGGCGAGGTCATCTTCATCCAGCACCGCGACCACACGTTGGACCGGACGTTCCACAGCTTCGGGACGTACTTCCAGGTCTCCATCCGGGCCGGAGACTTCACGCCCTACGCCCGGTTCGAGCTCGTCGAGATCGAGCGCGGCGACCCGTTCTACGGCCCGACCGTCGTCGACACCATCCGCGGGGTGTGCGGCGTGCGGTATGATCTGCACGACATCGTGGCCGTGAAGCTCGAGTACACGTTCGCCCGCGAGGTAGTCGGGCTCACCCCCGATGACGAGGAGGTCCACCGGCTGGGCTTCCAGGTCGCCTTCGTCTTCTGACGGCCCGGCCCCGCGACCATGCGCCGCCGCGCGCCGCGTCCGTCCGCGCCGCTCCTCGCGCCCGCGATCGCGGGCGCGCTCGCCCTCGCCTTGGCCCTCGCCGCCCTCGGACCCGGCGCCGGGCGGGTCGCCCGGGGCGACGGCGATCCGCCGCCGGGCGGCGAGCGGCCGGGCCCGCCGGCCGTCGTCGTCATCGTCCACCCCGCCAACCCGGCGCAGGACCTCGACGTCGCGGCGATCGCGCGGATCGCGCGGGCCGACGTCCGGACGTGGCCGCACGGGCCGAAGGTCGCGATCATCCTCCCGCCGGTGGGGTCGGCGGCGCGGCGGATCCTGCTCGAGCGCCTCTACGTCATGACGGAGCGCGAGCTCAAGCGCCACTTCGTCGAGAAGCTGTACGGCGGCGAGGTCTCCGAGTACCCGGCGACCGCCCACACCGAGGCGGGCGTCGTCCGGTCGGTCGCCCGGATCGAGTCGGCGATCGGATTCGTCCTCGATGGGGAGGCCGCCGCGGCCGGGGCGGGAGTCAAGGTGCTGAGGATCGGGGGGAAGAGGCCGGAGGACCCGGGGTACCCGCTGCGAGGGGAGTAGCGAGGCGGCCCTACACCTGGATCGCGTACGCCTTGATCTTGTTGTAGAGCGTCTTCAGCGAGATCCCGAGCTCGGCCGCCGTCCTGACCTTGTCGCCCTCGTTCCGGACGAGGGCGGCCGCGATCTCGCTCCTCTCGAGCTCGCGCAGGGTCCGCACCGACCCGGCCGCTCCCGCGGCATCCGGCCGGTCGCCGGCGCCGCCCGCGCCCTCGCGGCCCATCAGCGCCAGCCCCTCGAAGTGGGCGAGGACGTCCGCCCGGCCGATGGCCTCGCCCTCGCTCAGGATGGCGAGCCGCTCGACGATGTTCTCGAGCTCGCGCACGTTCCCGGGCCACGGGTAGCCGACGAGGAGCGCCAGCGCATCCGGCTCGAACGCCCGTCCGCGCCCCGATGCGCTCCGGGCGAGGAAGCGGCGCGCGAGCGCCGGGATCTCCTCGGGGCGGTCGCGAAGCGGCGGGATCGTCACCTGGATCGTGTGGAGGCGGTAGAACAGGTCCTCGCGGAACCGCCCCTCGCGCGCCTCGTCGAGGAGGCGGCGGTTCGTGGCCGCGACCACCCGGACCTTGACGTTGATGAGGTTCGTGCCGCCGACGCGCCGGAGCTCGCCGAACTGGAGGAAGCGGAGCAGCCGCACCTGGGCCTCGGGCGTCAGCTCGCCGATCTCGTCGAGGAAGGCCGTGCCCAGGGAGGCCTGCTCGAGGAGCCCGATCTTCTGCCGGTCGGCGCCCGTGAACGCGCCCTTCTCGTGGCCGAACAGCTCGGAGAGGATGAGCGTGTCCTGGATGGCCCCGCAGTTGACGACGATGAACGGCCCGTCGGCGACGCGCGACCGCGAGTGCAGCCGCCGCGCCAGGAGCTCCTTGCCCGTGCCGCTCTCGCCCTCGATGAGGACCGGGGCGTCGGTCGGGGCGGCCTTGTCGATCAGGCGGAGGACGCCCTCGATGGCGGGGCTCGCGGCCAGGATCTCGCCCTCGTCGGCGGCGGCCGCGGGTGAGGCGCCGCCCGGCGTCCCCGGCTGCGGCCCCGTCCGCACCCCGCCGCGGGAGCCGCCGCGCCGCCGGTCCGCCGCCCGAGAGACGAGCAGCTCGATCTCGGCCAGGCGGCAGGGCTTGGTCGCGTAGTCGAAGGCCCCGAGCTTCATCGCCTCGACGACGCTGTCGATCGTGCCGTGGCCGGTCAAGACGATGACCTCGGCGCCGCAGCCCGCGCGGCGCGCCTCGCGGAGGACGCCGAGGCCCTCGATGCCCGGCATCTTGAGGTCGAGGAGGACGACGTCGAAGGGCTCGGCCCGGAGGCGCTCGAGGGCCTCGTCGCCGCGCCCCGCCTCGGCGACGGCGAAGCCCGCGTCGGTCAGCTCCCGGCGCAGCACGCGCCGGAAGTTGGCCTCGTCGTCGACGAGCAGGACGCGCGCGGGCTCGGGGTTCGGTGCGGTCAAGGGCATGGCGGAGGCGGTCGCAATCGCGGTGCCGGTCGCTCCCTTCCTTGAAAAAGCTACAAGCGCCGGCCCCCGGATTACAAGGCGCGGCCCATGACGATTTCGAGCGGTTGACGCTTCCCCCTTCCCCGGCGTCTCTTGCGACCGACCGGGCGCCGCGGCCCGGCCGTTGCTCGAACCGACGTCGGGGCCGGTCGCCAGGGCCGGCCCGAGGAGGAACGCGGATGTCGAGTCGGTTGGCCGCCGTCCTTTGCGCGCTCGGCCTGCTCGCCGCCGCGCCGCCGCCGCCGCTCGCGCGGGCCGAGGAGCGGGTGCTCGCCGACCCGCTCGCGGCGCTCGAGCGCGACGCCGACGAGGTGGGGAAGGAGGTCTTCCGGGCGTACGCGTCCTACGACGTCGCCCGGCTGACGAAGGCCGTGGCCGCGCTCGAGGCGCGGGCCGGAAAGCCCGGGGCCCGGCCGGACGATGGCTGGCTCCTCGCCCAGGCCCACGTCGAGCTGCTGGCCATCCACCGCTTTTACGAGCGCGAGGCGCAGGCCGGCATGCCGGCGGCGCTCGCGGACGTCGACCCGGCGGCCCTCGCCGACCGGGGCCTCGAGCACGCGCGCGCGTTCGCCGCCGCCCACCCCGAGCACTCGGACATCGAGCGGGCGATCGGCGAGCTGCTCTCCTACCAGATCCGCGGCATGGCCGGCGGCCTGACGAAGGGGCCCGAGGCCGAGGCCGCGATCGACCGGGCGGTCGAGAAGGACCGGACGAACGCCTGGGCCCGCTTCGCGATCGCCCGCATGCGCTTTCACAACCCGAAGTTCGCGGGCGGCGACCTCGACCTGGCCCTGAAGGAGATGCGCGAGCTGGCGAGGGCGCTCGCGAGCGTCCGCGTGACCCTCTACGTGGCCCACGGCTACCGGAAGAAGGGGATGCTCCCGCAGGCGCTCTTCTGGGTCGAGAAGTCGCTCGCCATCGCCCCCGAGAACCCGGAGGCCAAGTGGCTCGAGGCGACGATCGGCGAGGAGATGGAGGCCGGGCGATGAGGCTCGCGCGGATCGTCGCCGTGCTGGCGCTCGGCGGCGCCGGCCTCGCCGCGGCCCCGGGCTGCCGGAGCTTCGCGAAGCTCGAGGCCCACGACCCCACCGTGAGCGAGGACGAGGTCCACGCGGCCGGGGACGAGCGCGCCGACCCGTCGCTCACCCCGCACCTCCGCTTCATCCTCTGGAACCGCGAGCGGTACCCGACCGAGGTCGTCGTCGCCGCGATCGTCGCCACGGCGGCGCGCCGCGACCACTCCGCGGCGGCGGCGGTCGCCGAGCTGGCGAGGTGCGAGGACGAGGAGGTCCGCTGGCACTCGGTCCTGGCGCTCCGGACCCTGGGCGGCGCGAAGGCCGACCGGACGCGGGCCCGGGTCGCGGCCGAGGACGGGAGCGGCCTCGTGCGCGGCGCGGCCCGCTCGGGCGTGCGGCGGCGGTCGAGATAGGCGGGTCGGCGGCGGAGGCAGGAGAGCGACCATGTTCTGCGTCACCGGCAGCGAGCCGGCCCTCGACCTCTCGCGCGAGGAGCTCTGGCGGGGGCTCGTCCGCAAGGCCGAGGACCCCTGCGCCTTCGTGGCGGCGATCACCGAGTGCCGCGTCCTCGAACGCCGGGACGCCGGGCTCGTGCGCGAGATCGTCGTCCGGGGCGAGCGCGTCCGCGAGCGCGTGACGTTCGAGCCCGGCCGCCGCGTCCGGTTCGAGCGCCTCTCGGGCCCGGTCCGGGGCACGATCCTGAACGAGATCGAGCGCGACCTCGCGGGCGAGCTCGCCCTCCGCTTCACCTTCGCCCTCGAGGCCGACGGGCGCGCCCCCGGGAGCCTCGAGGAGCGCGCCTACTTCCGGTCCATGGCCCGCGCGTACATGGCCTCGGTCCGCTCGACGCTCGCCGAGACGCGCCGGCTCGCCGCCCGCGACCGGGAGCGGCGAAGCGGGCGGGCACCCGCGGCCGCGGGGGGCCGGTCGTGAGCGCGATGCGGCGGCTACCCCTGCTCGTCACGGGCGCGACCGGCCACGTCGGCCACGCCGTCGTCCGGGCGCTCGCGGCGAGGCGCCCGCTCGTCCTGCTCGTCCGCCCCGGCCGGGACGAGGGGGCGCGCGAGCGCGTCGCGCGGCTCTTCCCGGGCGACGGCGAAGCGTCCCCCCGCGTGCGCGCCGCCCTCGCGGCCGGCGACGTCGAGGTCGTCGAGGGCGACGTCTCCGAGCCGGGCCTCGGCCTCGTCGCGGCCGCGCGCGCGCGCCTCGCGGCGACGCTCGGCGGGATCGTCCACCTCGCCGCCCGCACCGACTTCGCCTCCGGCGACGCGGCCGACTACCGGCCGGCGAACGTGGACGGGACGCGCCACGTCGCCGAGCTCGCCCTGGCCGCCGGCTGCCCGCTCGTCCACGCCTCGACGCACGCCGTCGCCGGCGACCGCGCGGGGACGATCGCCGAGGACGACCTCGACGTCGGCCAGGGCTTCCACAACGGCTACGAGCGCTCGAAGCTCGAGGCCGAGGTCCTGCTGCGCGGCCTGGGGGCGGAGCGCGGGCTCGCGGCCGCCTGCCTGCGCCTCGGGATCGTCCTGCCCGACGCCCCCGTCGACGGCATCCCGACGGGATCGGGGCCGCTCGTCTACCTCGAGCACCTCGCCCGGCTCGAGGGCGACGGCCGGAGCGGCGGCGTCCGCGAGGTCCGCATCGAGGGCGACCCGCAGGCCCACCTCCACCTGACGCCGATCCCGTTCGTCGTCCGGGCGCTCGTGGCTTCGCTCGACCGCTGCGACCGGGCCGTCCCGACCTACCACGTCACGCCCGCGCGCCCGTTCCCGCTCGCGCGCGTCGTCGCCGCCGGGAACGCCGTCGTCCGCGGCCTGCGGGTCGCGATCGCGCCGGAGGGCGAGCCGTTCGCGCCCGACCGCTTCGAGGCCGCGCTCGCTCGCCGCTGCCGAGCCTATCGCCCGTACCACTTCCTCCGGGCGACCTGCGACCGGCGCCGGTTCGCGGCCGACCTCGGGCCGGCGGCCGGCCCCGACGGGGCCGACGACGCCTGGCTCGGGCGCGTCTTCGCCGCCCACCTCGAGCGCTTCCGCGCCCGCGGACGCGGGGCGGCGGCGCCGCCGGCCGGCCCGCACGCCGACGTCGCCCGCTACTTCGCCCGGTTCCTCGCCGACAAGACCGGTCGCCGGCTGGTCCCCGGCCTCGAGACGCTGACGGCCGACTTCACCGTCAGCGTGCCGGTCGCCGGGCGCTTCAGGATCGCGGTCGACGGCGGCCGGCTCGTCCGCGCGGGCCCGGCGCCCGCGCCCGGGCCGGCCCGGGCCTTCGACTACGAGATCGACGGCGACGGCTTCCTCGACGTCGTCGCCGGCCGGACGAGGCCGGCGGACCTCTTCTTCGCCGGGCGCGTGCGCATCCGCGGCGACCTCTTCGCCGCCCTCGCGACCGCGACCGCCCTCGGCGACTTCTTCCGCCTCCACCCGTACGCCTCTTCGGAGCCGCGCGCATGACCACCGTCGCCGCCGCCGCCAAGGCCTCCCCGGCGAGGACCGCCGGCGCCGCCCGCCGCCTCGTGAAGCTCGACGAGGTGCCGTCCCTCGACCGCGAGACCGTCCTCGGCTGGCACCGCGAGCACCTGAACGGGGCGCTCGTGACCCTCATGCAGCTCGGCGGCTACGACGCCGTGCGGATCGTGCGGGCGAGCGGCCCCTACGTCTACACGGACGACGGGCGCCGCCTGCTCGACCTCGTGTCGTCCTACGGCGCGCTCAACCACGGCCACAACCACCCCCGGGTCGTGGCGGCGGCGCGCTGGTTCGACGGGCGCGAGCCGGCCGACCTCCTGAAGGAGTTCGCCTCTCCCTTCCCGGCGGCGCTCGCCCGGAACCTGGTCGCCCTCGCGCCCGCCGGGCTCGGCTCGGTCTTCTTCTGCAACTCGGGGACGGAGGCGGTCGAGGGCGCGCTCAAGCTCGCCCAGCGCAGCTTCGGGGGCGAGCGCGACCGCTTCGTCTACGCCGAGGGCTCGCTCCACGGGAAGACGGCCGGCTCGCTGAGCGTGACGGGACGCGAGAAGTACCGGGCCCACGTCCGCCGCTTCGAGGACTGGCCCATGGTCCCGTTCGGCGACGCGGCCGCGCTCGCCCGGGCCTTCGCCGGGGACCGCGAGAAGCGGATCGCGGGCGCGATCCTGGAGCCGATCCAGGGCGAGGCCGGCGTCGTCGTCCCGCCCGCGGCTACATCGCCGAGGCGGCGCGGCTCGCGCGCGCCCACGGGGCGCTCCTCATCCTGGACGAGGTCCAGACGGCGTTCGGCCGCACGGGCACGCTCTTCCGCTGCCAGGCGGAGGGCGTCACCCCCGACATCCTCTGCGTCGCCAAGTCGCTCGGCGGCGGCGTCGCGACCATCGGGCGACGATCGCCCGCCCGGAGATCCAGCGGCGCGCCTACGGGCGGATCAACGAGTGCCTCGTCCACACCTCGACCTTCGGCGGGCGGGCGCGGGCGTGCGCGGTCGGATCGCGAGGTGGTAGGGCGATGGCGACCGACCGGCCGGTTCACCTCATTGGCAGGGCCTCGGGCGGGGCGGCTCCCCCTACCCCCCTTCCCGCTCCGCCCGGGGCGCTCCAAGGCTCGCCCGGACCCGGAGTCCGGGCGAGCCGCTCCCCTCGCGAGCCGGCCGGCGACGCGGCCTTCGACCCCACCACCCGCTGCCTGCGGCGGGCGATCGCGAGCCACTTCGACCCGGACGGCGGGACGCCCTTCTGGCTCGACCGCGCCCGCGAGCTGGGGATGGGCGACGTCCGGCGCGAGGTCCGCGACGTCGGCGACCTCGGGCGCCTCGGCGCCCTCGACCGCCAGGCGCTCCTCGAGCGGCCGCTCGCCGACTTCGTCCCGCGCCGGCTGCGGGACCGCCTGCCCGAGCTGGTGCTGTCCGAGACGGGCGGGACGACGGGCCGCCCGGTGCGCGCCGTCTTCACGAGGGACGAGCTCGAGGCGGCCTTCGGCGCGCCGTTCCTGGCGGTGAGCGCCGCCCGGGGCTTCCCGCGGGGCGGGAGCTGGCTCTTCGTCGGCCCGTCGGGCCCGCACGTCATCGGGCGGGCGGCCCGGCTGCTGGCGCGGCTCCACGGCGCGGCCGAGCCGTTCTCGGTCGACCTCGACCCGCGCTTCGCCCGCGCCCAGGCGCCCGGCTCGCTCGGCGAGCGGCTCTACCGCGAGCACGTCGTCGCCCAGGCGCGCGACATCCTCGCCCGCGAGCCGGTCGACGTCCTGTTCACGACGCCCCCCCTCGCCGTCGCCCTGTCGCGGGCGCTCTCGCCGACGCTGCGCGGGCGTCTGAGCGGGATCCACCTGGGCGGCATGACGGTCGCCCCGGCCGCCTATCGCGCCATCCGCGAGACCTTCCCGCGGGCCGTGATCCTGCCGGCCTACGGCAACTCGCTCTTCGGGATCCTGGTCGAGCCCGCCGCCCCGGACCTCGCCCCCGCCGGGACGGACGGGGGCGCGGGCGTGGACCTCGACTACTTCCCGCTCCCGGGTCGCCTGGTCGTGACCGTCGTCGACGACGCCGGCCGGGAGGTCGCGCCGGGGCGGCGCGGGCGCGTGTGCCTCACGCGCCTCGACGAGTCGTTCCTCATCGTCGGCCACGTCGAGCGCGACGTCGCGACCCGCATCGCCGCGGGTCCGGTCGCGCTCGCGCTCGGGCTGGCGCCTCTCGGGATCCGCAACCCGGCCCCGGCCGCGCCCGAGCAGGCCGGGCGGGGGCTCTACTGATGCGCTCGAGCGCCCCCATCTCGGGCCGCGTGCACGAGACCCGCCTCGCCGGGCCGGCGCCGGCGCCGGGTGCGGCGCCCGTGGCGCGGACCGAGGTGGTGATCTCCTATCCGGCGGGGGAGGCGCGGGAGGGAGCGATCCTCTTCCCGCCGCACCCGCTCCTCGGCGGCGACCTCGACAACAACGTCATCCTCGCCCTGGCGCGCGCGCTCCCGCTCGAGGGCCTGGCCGCCTTCCGCTTCAACTACCGCGGCGCCGGCCGCGACGCCGCCGGCCCGGGAGGCGTGCCCCGCTACGAGTACTGGAAGGGCGTCGAGGAGCGCGCCGACTACGCGGCCGTGCTCGAGGACGCGCGGGCCGCGCACGCCTGGGCGTGCCGCCTCTTCGACCCGGCGGCCCTCGTCGGCTACAGCTTCGGGGCGGTCGTGGCCGCCCGCCTCGCGGCCGAGGACGGCCTCCCGCTGCCGCTCGCGCTCGTCTGCCCGCCGTTCCCGCGCCTCGACCTCGGCTGGATCGCGGACCGCGAGGCGCCGACGCTCGTCGTGGTCGCGGGCGAGGACGCCTTCGGACGGGCGCCCGTCGAGCGCCTGCGCGAGACCGCGCCGCGGGCGCGGGTCGTACGGCTCGAGGGCGAGGACCACTTCTTCGTCGGCCGCGAGGACCGGGTGATCGAGGTGGTCCTCGACTTCCTGCGGGGCGCGCGAAAGGGAGGAAAGGCGTGAGGGCGCCCGGAGCGGCGAACGAGCGGCGCCGGAGCGAGGCCGTGGAGGCGGCGATCCGGCGCGGCGACCTCGGGCCGGTGCTCGACAAGGTCCTCGGCGGCGAGCGCCTCGGCCTCGAGGACGGCGCGAGGCTCTACGAGACGGCCGACCTCCCGGGCCTCGGCTACCTCGCGAACCTCGTCCGCGAGGCCTGGTGGGGGGACCGGGCCTCGTTCGTGCGGAACCTCCACCTGAACCCGACCAACGTCTGCCGGTTCACGTGCGCGTTCTGCGCGTTCGGGGTCCGCAAGGACTCGGCCTCGGCCTACGAGATGGACCTCGCGGCCGTGCGCGACCGCCTGGCGCCGTTCCGCGACGCGTGCCTCGCCGAGGTCCACATCCTGAGCGAAGCCCGGTCGGGCCGGCGGATCGCGCCCGAGGAGGCGCTCCTCCTGGCCGTCGGGGCGGACTTCCACGACCTGGCCGCGGCCGCCCGCGACGCCCGCGCCCGCCGGCACCCCGGGCGCGACGTCACGTACATCGTCAACACGAACATCAACTACACGAACGTCTGCGTGACGCGCTGCCGGTTCTGCTCCTTCTACCGGCTGCCCGGCCACGACGAGGGCTACGTGCTCGACCCCGCCGAGGTCGTGCGCCGGGCCCTCGACGCGAGAGCGCGGGGCGCGACGCAGGTCCTGCTCCAGGGCGGGCACCACCCGAGGCTCGGGATCGAGCACTTCGAGGACCTGATCCGCGCCGTCAGCGAGCGGACGGGCCTCCACCTGCACGCGCTCTCGGCGCCCGAGGTCCACCACCTGGCGCGCATCCGGCGCCGCCCCGTCGGCGACGTCCTCCGCCGGCTGCGCGCGGCCGGCCTCGACACGCTGCCGGGCGGCGGCGCCGAGGTCCTGGCGGACGAGGCGCGGGCGGCCGAGTCGCCGCGGAAGTGCACGGCCGACGAGTGGATCGAGGTCCACCGGGTCGCGCACGGCCTCGGGATCCGGTCGTCGGCCACGATGATGTTCGGCCTCGAGGAGGACCGCTGGCGGCACCGGGTCGACCACCTCGCGCGGCTGCGCGCGCTCCAGGACGAGACGGCCGGGTTCACGGCCTTCATCGCCTGGACCTACCAGCCGCGCGGCAACCTCGCGCGCCCCGGCGAGCGCTCGGCGATGACTTACCTCCGGCTGGTCGCCCTCGCCCGCCTCTTCCTCGACAACGTGGGCACGATCCAGGCGTCGCCGCTCACGCAGCCGCCGGGCGTCGTCCAGCTCGCGCTCGACGGCGGGGCGGACGACTTCGGCAACGTCTTCCTCGAGGAGCACGTCGTCGCCGCGGCCGGCGTCGAGCTCCGGGTGACGGAGGCGCTCGCGCGCCGCACGATCGCCGAGGCCGGCTACCGGCCCGTCCGCCGCGACACCTACTACCGCCCGCAGGGGGAGGCCGCATGACGCCGCATCCGCACCCGCCTGTCCGCACCCCTCTTCGGGACCGCGCCCCGCGGCCGGCCTCGCCGTCCGGGTTCCCCCGGCCCCGGGAGGCCCTGTCGCCGCGGGAAGCGGTCGTGCCCGGGCGCTCGTCCGTGACCCTGCTCCGGGCCGAGTGGGTCCTGCCCGTCGAGGGGTGGGCGATCCACGACGGGGCCGTCGCGGTCGAAGGCGCCCGCATCGTCGCGGTCGGGCCGGCCTGCGACGTCGAGCGCCGCCTGCTCGGCGCACCCGCGCTCGACCTCGGGCAGGCCGCGATCCTCCCGGGGCTCGTCGACCTCCACACGCACGTCTGCTGGTCGGGCGTCGCCCCGGTGCGCCTCCCGTTCGGCGAGTGGATCGAGGCCATGGCCGGAGAAGCGCGGGCCGCGGTCCGGTCGGACCTCGAGCGCGACGCCGCCCGGGGCGCGCGCCGGCTGATCGAGGGCGGGGTGACGGCCGTCGGCGACAGCGGGCCCGTCGCCGAGATCTACGACGCGGTCGCCGCTTCCGGGCTGCGCGGGACCTTCTTCCTCGAGGTCTTCGGCCCGGACCCGCGGTCGGCGCGGGAGGCGTTCGAGGCGGCCCGCGACCGATTCCGCTCGCTCAGGGCGCGCGCCCGCGGGGAGCGGCTCGCCGTCGGCCTCGCGCCGCACGCGCCTTACACGGCCTCCGAGCCGCTCTACCTGGCGCTCGCCGACCTCGCGCGCCGGGAGGGCGTGCGGCTCGCGACGCACCTCGCCGAGTCGCCCGAGGAGACGGACTTCGTCTGCCGCGGCGCCGGGCCGCTCGCCGAGCGGCTCGCGCGGCGGGGGATCCCCGTCGCCGGGACGGGGCGCGGGCCGGTCGCCTGGCTGGCGGCGTCGGGGGCGCTCGACGGCGTCTCGTGGGTGCTCGCCCACCTCGCCCGGGCCGACGCGGCGGACGTCGCCCTGCTGGCCGGGCGCGCGCGCGGCCCGGCGCCCGGCGTCGCGCTCTGCCCCGTCTCGAACGCCTTCCTCGGCGTCGGGAGCCCCCCCGTCGCCGCCCTCGGCCGGAGCGGTCTCCGGCCGGGCCTCGGGACGGACGGGGCCGGGACGGACCCGGCGCAGGACCTGTTCGCGGCCATGCGCGCCTGCCTGCGGCTCACCCGCTTCGGGCCGGACCTCGCCGCCCGCGACGTCCTGCGCGCGGCCACGCTCGACGGCGCCCGCGCCCTCGGCCTCGGGCGGGAGACCGGCTCGCTCGTCCCGGGGAAGCTCGCGGACATCTGCGCCGTGTCGCTCGGCCCGTCCGAACGGCCGCTCGAGATGGAGCCGCACGAGGCGGTCGCGCTGCTGGGCGCGCGCGAGCGCGTGCTCCTCACCATGATCGACGGCCGGATCGTCTGGCGCCGCAACCCGGCGGAGGTCGAAGGTGCCTGAAGCGATCGAGGGAGAGGTCACCCGGCGTCTCGTGCGCGTGGCCCACAGCCCCGACTCGGACGATGCCTTCATGTTCGAGCCGCTCGTGTCGGACCGGGTCGCGGTCGACGGGTTGCGCTTCGCCCACGTCCTCCTCGACATCGAGTCGCTGAACGAGGCGGCCAGGCGCGCGACGTACGAGGTGTCGGCGATCTCGTTCGCCGCCTTCCCCTGGGTCGCGTCCCGTTACCGGCTCATGGGCTGCGGCGCGAGCATGGGCGAAGGCTACGGCCCGGTCGTCGTCGCCGCCCGGCCCCTGGTCCGCCAGGACCTCCGGCGCCGGCGCGTCGCGGTCCCCGGCCTGCGGACGAGCGCGTGCCTGGCGGCGCGCCTCTGGCTCGACGACTTCGAGGCCGTCCCGGTGCGCTTCGACCGGATCGGCGAGGCCGTGCTCGGCGGCGAGGTCGACGCCGGCGTCCTCATCCACGAGGGCCAGCTCACGTACCGGGAGGACGGGCTCCACGCGGTCGAGAACCTCGGCGCGTGGTGGGCGCGGAGGACGGGCGGGCTGCCGCTGCCGCTCGGCGGCGACGTCGTGCGCCGCGACCTCGGGGACGACCTGGCCGTGCGCGTGACGCGCGCCGTCCGGGCCTCGATCGAGCACGCTCTCGCGCACCGCGAGCGGGCGCTCGACTCGGCGCTCCGCTACGCGCGCGGGCTCACGCGCGAGCAGGCCGACCGCTTCGTCTCGATGTACGTGAACGCGCGGACGGTCGACCTCGGCGCCGACGGGCGGCGGGCCGTCCGGCTGTTCCTCGAGATGGGCCGCGACCGCGGGCTCCTGCCCGACTTCGGCCACATCGAGTTCGTCGTCTGAAGGCGCCCCGACCGTGAGCGCGACCCGAGAGCCACGTCTATCCGGGACGAGGTGCCTGCTCGCCGACCTCGTCCGGAAGGTGAGGGACGTCGCGGCCCTGCGATGCGCCTTCGCCCGCTGATCCCGGGTCCGGCGCGCGCCGCCGGCCGCGCGCTCGGCGTCGCCGTCGTCGCCGCCGCCATCGCCCTCGCCGCCGGATGCGTCGTCGACCCCACGCGGAGCTGACCGACGTCCGGACGGACGTGCGCCCGGCGGCCGCGGACTGCGGCGGCTGCCACGTCGAGATCCACCGCGAGTGGGCGGCGTCGGCGCGCGCCGAGAGCTACGGGCGGAAGGCCTTCGTGGACGCGACGACCGACCGGACGACCGGGGCCTGCCTCGGCTGCCACGCGCCCGAGTCGATCTACGTCGACGGCGTGCCCCGCGTGCGCGCCACGCGGCGCGAGGAGGGCGTCACCTGCATCGCCTGCCACCTCGACGGCGGCGTGCTCGCCGGGCCGGCCCCCGCTCTGGCGCTCCTCGAGCCGCACCCGATCGCGGCCGAGCGCGCGATCTACCGGCAGTCCGACCTCTGTGGCAAGTGCCACGAGGGCACCTTCCGCGAATGGCAGGCCGCGCCCGCGCCGCCGGAGACGGAGAAGCGGACCTGCCAGGACTGCCACCTGCCGCGAGTCGTCCGCAAGGCGACGCAGGCGACCGACGCGCTGTCGGCCGTGCTGGTGTCGTTCGAGGACGAGTTCGACGGCCGCCGCCACACGTTCCACCTGGGCGCGCTCGAGGGCTTCGCGGGCGCGGTCGCGGCGTCGATCGAGGACGTGCGGCGTCCGGGCGACGACGTCCTGCGCTGCACGCTCGTCGTCACGAACCGCCTGCCGCACCTGCTCCCGACCGGCGACTTCGGCGCGCGGCCGATCGCGATCGAGGTCGAGGCGAGCGACGCCCGCGGATCGCGGATCTCGGCGCTCCCGGGTCGAGCTCCGGAAGCCGCTCGGGACGGCCCGCGCCCGTGACCTCGAGCTCGCGCTCGCCGCAGAGGTGGAGGGCGACGACGGTCATCTCGTTGCGGGTGAGCGTCCCCGTCTTGTCCGTGCAGATGACGCTCGTCGAGCCGAGCGTCTCGACCGCCGAGAGGCGCCGCACGACGGCGCGCCGGCGGGCCATGCGCTGCATGCCGACGGCGAGGGCGACGGTCATGGCCACGGGCAGGCCCTCCGGGACCATCGAGACGACCTGGCTCATCGCGACCATGAAGATGGCCGCGAAGGCGAGGCCGCGGGCGAGCCCGATGCCGACGACGGCGGCGAAGAGCAGGAGGGCGGCGACGATCAGGTGCCGGCCGAAGCGCTCGATCCGGAGCTCGAGCGGCGTCTTCGGCTCCTCGGCCGACTCGGCGAGGGCGGCGATCTTGCCGACCTCGGTGTCGGCCCCCGTGGCGACGACGACGGCGCGCGCGCGCCCGGCCGTCACCTGCGTCCCCGAGTAGACCATGTTCCGCCGGTCGGCGAGGCCCGTGTCCGGGGCGAGCGGGGCCGGGGCCTTGAGGACGGGGAGCGACTCGCCCGTGAGCGCCGCCTCGGCGACCTCCATGGCCGCGGAGTCGAGGAGCCGGGCGTCCGCGCCGACGGCGTTGCCGGCCGCGAGGAGCAGGATGTCGCCCGGGACGAGGTCGCGGGCGAGGACGACCGCCTCGCGCCCGCCGCGGAGGACGCGGACGCGCGCGGACGAAAGGCGGCGGAGCGCGGCCATCGAGCGCCGGGCGCGGCCCTCCTGGAACGTGCCGATCAGGGCGTTGAGGAGGACGACGACGAGGATGACGAGGGCGTCGCTCCGCTCGCCGAGGCCGATCGCGATCGCGGCGGCCCCGAGGAGGATGTAGATGAGCGGGCTCCTGAACTGGCGGACGAAGACGGCGAGGAGCGAGCGCTCTCCCTTCTCGGGGAGCGCGTTCGGCCCGTGGACCGCCAGGCGGCGCGCGACCTCGGCCGGGTCGAGGCCGGTCGCGGGCGTCGCCGTGACGCGTCCCGCCGCCTCGTCGCCCGAGAGCTCGTGCCACGAAGGCCCGCGCGCGGGCGCGGGCCTCGACGCGGTCGAGGTCTCGGATCCGGTCGCGGAGCGGGACGTCGCCGTCTTCAAGGGGTGTCCTCCTCGTCGCGAAGTGCGGGCGATCTCGCCGCCGGTGGGTCGCCCGCGAAGGCCGGGTCTTCGTCAGCCGTCACCTCCTGTCAGCTGAGCACATGCGGTGCCCATCGCGACTGCGCGATTTTCCGCACCCGTGCGCGAGGGCGGGGGATCGGAGCGTCTCCGGCTTCAGCCATCGACGCCGAACGCGTCCTTGACGCCGAGGTCCTTCGTCGAGTCCGCAGGCTCCCCGAGCGTCGGGTCGACGATGAGGACGGCGTTCTCGCCAGGCTCCCACTCGACGCGCCCGTCCGCGTCGCGCTTCACGACCTTGTACTCGAGCCGGGCGCCGAGCGGGAGGGCGACGTCGTTTGCGCGCCAGTCGGGGTACGTCGCCGGGTCGGTCTCGAGCTTCACGCCCGGCCCCTCCGCGCCCCAGGCGCCGAGAGCCTTCGAGCTCCCGGTCACGTAGACGTCCTGCCCGAGGTGGGTGCGGGCGACGACGTCGAAGTCGACCTTCACCTTGGGCCACGATGGGTGCGCCTGGAGGTCGGCGATCACCTTCTCGACGTCCGGCTGGCCGATCCCGTAGCTCTGCGGTCCGTAGCGGCGGAGGACGCGCAGGAACTCGCCCAGGTAGCGCTCGCCGGTGCGGTTCTCGTCGAGAACACGGTCTCGATCGGGTCGGGCGCGGGGCGGGCGGCGCGGACGCGCGACTCGAGGAGGCTCCCCGAGATGCTCGTCGGCAGCGGGGTGGCCGCGGGGCCGCCCACGCCTCCGGTCGACCGCGGAGATGGCGGCGCCGCCGGCCCGGGCGCGGCCGGCACGGGCGCAGGCGACGGGCTCGTCGGGGCGGCGGGCGCCCGCGACGGCGGGACGGACGGCAAGGCTCCGCTCATGCGATGGCTCCTCGGACGGGAGGAGAGCCAGCCTACCGCCCGCCCGGCGCACGGGCAAGCCCGTTCCGCGCGGGCCGGCGCCTGGCGCGACGGCCGGGCGCCTGGTAGACTCCACGGCGGCCCGGGCCGCAGCTCCCCGGGGCGCCTTATATGCGAACCGCGACCGACCAGCCGCTCGTGCCCGTCGCCCCGCCGGCCGCGCCGCCGGCGGCGGCGGCGGCGCCGACCGTACCCGCCGCCCCGCCCGAGCGTCCACCTCTCGTCGAGACGGAGGCGGCCGAGCGCTTCCGGGCGTGGCGCCGGCTCCTCGACCGGCGCGCGGAGGCGCTCGACGGGGGCCTTCGCGAGCGCCTCCTCGCTCCGGGGCCGCCGCTCGCCGGCCCGGCGGAGCCCGTCGCGGCCGCGCTCGCGCGGGCCGCCGAGGCCCTCGAGACGCGGCTCGGGCGGCGGCTGGCGATCGTCGGCGAGCGCGGGGCCGGGAGGAGCGCGACGCTCGCCGCCCTCCGGGCGAGGCTCGGCGACGGCGCCCGCCTCGTCGTCGTCGAGGGCCCGGATGCCGGTCCCCCGGCCGTCCTCGCCTCGCCCGCGGCCGGCGCCGACTCGCCCGCGGTGCTCCTCGACGACGCCGACCGCCTGGCGCGCCTCCGCGTGGGCGGGCTGGCGCCGATCCGCGCGTTCGTCGCCGGCGCCGGCCGGCTTCCGCCGGGCGCGCTCCTCGCGGCGACGTTCGGGCGGCGCGCGTTCGACTGGCTCGACCGGGCGATCGGCCTCGGGCGCGCCTTCGACGAGGTCTTGCACCTTGGGCCGGCGTCGCCCGAGGAGATCGCCGCCGAGGCCGCGGCGCGGCTCGGGCCGGCGGCCGCCCGCCTGCGGTTCGGAGACGCGCCGGACGAGGAGGCCGACGCCTCGCGAGAGCGCTTCTTCGAGCGCCTCGTCCGGGCGGCATCGGCGTCGCCGTCGGCATCGGCGCCCGCGAGCTCATCAAGAACTTGGCCGGCGGGCTCGTCGTCATCCTCCAGCGCCCGTTCCAGGTCGGCGACCGGGTCAAGGTGGGCGACATCTACGGGGACGTCATCGACGTGGGTCCGGTGTACACGCGCATCCGCACCCTCGACGACACGGCGTTCGCGATCCCGAACGGCCGGTTCCTGGACGAGAGCGTCGGGAGCTCGAACGCGGGCGAGATCACGGCCATGACGACGGTCGACCTCCTCGTCGACCGGAACGCCGACGTCGCGCTCGCCCGGGCGCTCGTCGAGGACGCCGTCCTCACCTCGCCTTACGCGAACCTCGAGCGGCGCCGCGCCGTCCTCGCAGCCGAGACCGACTGGGCCGTGCGCATCCGGGCGCGGGCGTACGTCGTGGACTTCCGCTACGAGATGGACTTCGTCACGGACGTGACCGAGCGGGCGCGGGCCGCCCTGCGCGCGCACGGGATCGCCGGACCGGCGCTGCCGGCGGGCGAGGCCGTCGCCGGCGCCGCCGTCTCGCCGGCTTGGAGCTGAGCGGCCGCGCCCGGGAACGCCCATGAAGCCGCGCGGATTCGAGCGCCGCTGGTTCGCGACGATCGGGCGGACCGTGCTGCCCGCCGGCGCGCTCGGCGGCGTCACGGCCGGGCGCGACCTCGGGGGCGAGCTCGGGCGGCAGCTCGCGCGCATGCCGTGGACGGCGGCCCTCATGCTGCGCGCCGCGATCTGGGTCGCGTGGCTCACGCCGCTTCTCACCCTGAGACGGCCGCGGACGTTCGGAGGACTCGGCGAGGCGGCGCGCGAGGCGCACCTCGTCGCCCTCCTCGAGAGCCCTCGCTACGCGGTCCGCGAGGGCATGCTCGTGCTCAAGCTCGCCGTCTGCTTCGCCGCCCTCGGGCACCGCGAGGCGCTCGCGCGGCTCGGCGCCTACGACCTCGGGCGGGTCGGGCCGCGCGAGCCGGGACGGCCGGACGCGGCCGCACGCGACGCGGCGGCGCGGGCGGCGTCGTGAGCGGCGGCGGCTTCGAGGACGCGGCGCAGGCGGGGATCGACGGCGCGGTCGCCGACTACGTCGTCGTCGGGAGCGGCGCCGGCGGCGGAGCGGCGGCGCGCGTGCTGGCGGCGTCGGGGCGGAGCGTGATCGTGCTCGAGGAGGGGCCGCTCGTCACGCGCGCGGACGTCGGCGCGACCGCCTTCGAGAGCATGAGCCGGCTCTTCCGGCAGGCCGGGATGTCGGCGGCGCTCGGGCGGTCGGCGATCCCGGTCCTCCAGGCGCGCTGCGTCGGCGGGGGTACGTTCGTCAACTCGGCGATCGTCTGGCGGCTGCCCGAGAAGGTGCTCGGGCGCTGGCGGGGCGAGCTCGGCCTGGCCGAGGGCCTGCCGGAGGCGGCGCTCGAGGACGCCTACGCGACGATCGAGGCCGAGCTGGCCGTGCGCCCGGTCGCCGACGAGATCGCCTCGCGCTCGGACGTCCTCATGCGCGCCGGGGCCGAGCGCGCCGGGATCGCGCACCGGGCGGTCGTGCGCAGCGAGCGGGGCTGTCGGGGGAGCGGCCGCTGCTTCCACGGCTGCCCGAACGACGCCAAGCAGAGCGGGCCGGTCAACGCCCTGCGGCGGGCCGTGGCCGACGGCGCCCGCGTCCTCGCCCAGGCCCGCGTCCGACGCATCCAGGTCGAGCGGGGCCGGGCCGTCGCCGTCCTCGGCCGGATCGAGGGGCCGGGCCCGCACGCCGGCCGGTCCCTCCGCGTCGAGGCGCGGCGCGCGGTCGTCGTCGCGGCCTCGGTCGTCCAGTCGCCGAACCTCCTCCGCCGGAGCGGGATCGCGACCGGGTCCGCCGCCCTCGGGAACCACTTCATGGCCCATCCCGGGACGTCCGTCGTCGGCCTCTACCGCGACCCCGTGAACCCCTGGACGGGCGCGTCGCAGGGCTACGAGGCCTACGGCCTCCGCGACCTCCTCGGCGTCAAGTTCGAGAGCATCAACGTCCCGCCCGAGGTCGCCGCCTCCCGCCTGCCGGGCGTCGGCGCCCGCTTCGCCGCCCGCGTCGAGCGCCTCCCGCACCTCGCGATCTGGGCCGCCGCCCTCCGGGCCGACGCCGAGGGGACCGTCCGCCCCTCGCGCCTCCTCGGCGGCGACCTCGTCCGCTACACCCCGACGCCCGGCGACCTCGACCGCCTCCGCCAGGGCCTGAAGCGCCTCGCCGAGATGCACTTCCTCGCCGGCGCGACCGAGGTCCTCCCCGGCGTCCACGGCCTCCCCGAGTCCATCTCCTCGCCGGACGGCCTCGACGTCTTCGATCGCGCGCCCCTCGACCCGTGCGCGTACAGCCTCGTCGCCACGCACCTCTTCGGCACCTGCCGCGCCGGCCCCGACCCGCGCCGGGCCGTCGTCGACCCGCACCTCCGCGTCCACGGCGTCGAGGGCCTCTACGTCATGGACGCCTCCGTCTTCCCGACGAACACGGGCGTCAACCCGCAGCACAGCATCATGGCCGTGGCGACGGTCGCGGCGCGGCGGCTGGCGGCCGGCTGAGAGCGTGTGAACGTACCTGGTCCGGGTGAGGGACCCGGCGCCCCTTTGCGCCGGGAGAGGGGCGAAGCCCCTCTCCGCGGGCGGGGTGAGGCCGCCAGGCTCTGCCTGGCGGCCGAGGGGGGGCGCGAAGCCCCC
>Ga0187893_10000776_pt1 | contig 81319 bp, 80 predicted proteins | sample MA1701074metaG_FD_139574 | JGI IMG/M metagenome (GOLD analysis project Ga0187893, IMG submission 139574) | White microbial mat communities from a basaltic lava cave in the Kipuka Kanohina Cave System on the Island of Hawaii, USA - MA170107-4 metaG ... | reverse complement strand
CGGCGCGGCCTGCAGCGGCTCGCGCACCCCGCCGATCCCGACGCCCCCGGAGATATGGCAGTTTTTTCCGATCTGCGCGCAGGAGCCTATCGTCGCCCACGTATCGACCATCGTGCCCTCATCGACATACGCGCCCACGTTAATAAAGCAGGGCATCAAAACCGCGCTCTTGCCGATAAAAGCGCTATAGCGCACAAAGCATCCCGGCACCGCGCGGAACTTCGCATCGGCGAACAGCCGGTAGTCCCAGCGCTGGAACTTGCTCGGCACCTTGTCCCACCACACGGTCTTGTCCGGCCCGCCGGATATTTCCTGCTCGCGGTGCATCTTGAAATACATAAGAATGGCTTTTTTCAGCCATTCATTGTTCTGCCAGCCGCCGCTGGTCGTGGGCTCCGCGACGCGCATTTTGCCCGAATCCAGCATCTTCATGGCGAGCAGCACGGCGCGGCGCACGGCGCCGTCCGTCCGGGGCGTGATATTGCCCGGCGTCAGCCATGCGTCGTTGATTGTATGTTCCATGTCGGCGCCCGACATGGCTTCGCTCAGGACCATATTTTTCTCTGCCTTCAACAATGCTAGATTACTAACTCTAATAAACGCTTTCGTAAACAGCGCAATCAAAAATATGCAGTGCCTGATCGAATGGAACGTCCTGAATTTGTCCGAATGGGAAAGCCGGTTTTCGCAAATCAGGCGCTCGACGCTGCCGCAATCTTATGATTACGCCCGCGCTATCTGCCCGCTGGACCGCCAGAAAGCGCGCTGGGGCCTCATCCGCATCGACGGGCAGGAGGCTGGCCTCGTGCAAATTTTAGAGGCCGGCATCGTCAATAACGCGCTCCACGCACTCATCCTCGACCGCGGCCCGCTCTGGTTTGAACATTATGGCAACGATAGCCACAACGAAGCGTTTTTCAGAACCTTTTCTGAACAATTCCCCGCCCGCTTCGGCCGCCGCCGCCGCCTTATCCCGGAACTTACCGAAGACCGCAATGCCGGTTATCTGCCGGAACTCGGCTTCCGCCGCCTTCCCCGTCCCGGCTACCGCACCCTCTGGTTAGACCTCGTCCCGTCGCAGGACGAGCTCATGACGCAGCTCAAGGCCCCCTGGCGCAACAAACTGGGCAAGGCCACGCGCAACGGTCTTAAAGTGGAATGGGATACCGAAGGTAAAACTTTGCCGCTGCTGTTAACCAATTATCAATCCGATCGCGTCAAAAAGGGGTATGACGGACCTTCGGTCAGGCTTCTTTCCCGTCTGGCCGGAATTTTCATACCGCGGGGCCGGTTGCTGGCGGCTCACGCCTTGCTGGACAATCGCTCCGTAGCTGCTATCCTGATATTATGTCACGGGGGGGCGGCGACGTATCAAATTGGCTGGAGCACGGATGACGGGCGGGAAACCGCCGCGCACAATCTTCTGCTCTGGCGGGCGGTCTGCCGTCTGAAGGATATGGGTATTCGCGATTTCGATCTCGGAGGGGTCAATGATAAAACGCACGGAATTACAAAATTCAAGGAAGGTTTGGGCGGGCAGACTGTTGCCTGCGCTGGCCATTACGTTTAGCGCGGGATTGGCCGTCGGCATCGCAACGCTCAGCGCCTCGGCGCAGGTGACGGCCAGCGCCCAGACTTCGGCGCAGCTCGCCGCGCACCACCAGACGATGATTTACGAGGTTTACGCGGGCGGCATCAACGCCGTGCAGGCAAAGTTCGATGTCGGCTATGAAACCAAGGAGCGCTACCGCCTCGCGCTGATCGCGCAAACCAAGGGCTTTCTCGGCAAGCTCGTCCCCTGGAGCGGCACGTTTGAAACCAGCGGCTGGCGCATGGAAGACGGCACCGAACGCCCCGAGATGCACAAATCGACCGCCATCTGGGACGGCGAGCACGATCTCAAGGAATATGTCTACGGCAAGGATGGCAGCTTCAAAAGCCTGAAAGTCATCGAGGCCGACGAGGATGAAACGCCGGAATCGCTCGACGACGCGCTGGTGCAGGGCACGACCGACGCGCTGACGGCGACGCTCAAGGTCATGGAGACCGTCGGCGCCGACGGCAAATGCGAGGGCAGCGATGAGGTGTTCGACGGCAAGCGCCGCTTTAAAATGGTCTTCCGCCACGTCGGCGACGATGTGCTGACCCCGACGGATTATAACGTTTACGAAGGCAAGGCCGCCCGCTGCGAAATCGAGGTCCTTCCCGTCACCGGCGAATGGCACAAGAAGCCGCGCGGCTGGGCCTCGATCCAGGAGCAGGGCCGCGAAAAAGGCAGCCTTCCCACGTTCTGGCTCGCCAAAATCGACGATGAAGGCCCCGCGGTCCCTGTGAAACTGCGCGTCAAAACCGATTACGGCGTGCTGTTCATGCACCTCGTCGGCTACAAAAACGGCGACAAGGAGTTCCACAGGCCGCCGGAAGAATAACGCATGAAAAACGACAAGCCACTCGCCTGTATCATCCTCGCCGCCGGGCAGGGCAAGCGCATGAAATCCGCGCTTCCGAAGGTCCTGCATGAACTCGCCGGCCGTCCGATGATCCTCTGGCTGCTGGATGAAGTGGCAAAACTCGGCCCTGAAAAAATAATCATCGTTACCGCGCCCGGGGCTCAGCAAGTCGCTGAAGCGGTATCCCCGCACGCAATCGCGGTGCAGGAAAAGCCGTTAGGGACCGGCGATGCGGTAAAGGCCGCGCTGCCCGCGCTCAAAAATTTCACCGGCGACGTTCTGATCCTGCTGGGCGACATGCCCCTTATTACGGCAAAAACGCTCGAAGCGCTGATCGAAAAGCGCCGCCAGAAAGCAGGCACCGGCCTTGCCGTTCTGGGCGCTGAATTCGATCCTCCGCCCGCCTTCGGCCGTCTTGTGCTCGGCCCGGGCGGCGCGCTCGCCCGCATCGTCGAGGAAAAGGACGCAACTATTGACGAGCGCAGCATAAAGCTTTGCAACACCGGCGCGTTCTGCGTCGACGGCGCAAGGCTCCCTGAATGGGTCGGCCGCCTCAAAAACAACAACGCGCAAAAGGAATTCTACATTACCGACCTCGTCGAACTCGCATCGCAGGACGATCTGGAAGCGCATAGCTTTATTACGCGCAATCATGACGAAGTGCGCGGCGTCAACTCCCGCGCCGATCTCGCTATCCTCGAACGGATAGTGCAGCAAAAACTCCGCGCCTCTGCGATGGAAAACGGCGCAACGCTTATCGATCCTTCCGCCGTTTATTTCTCATGGGACACAAAACTCGGCCATGATGTCATCGTCGAACCCGGCGTCTTTTTCGGCCCCGGCGTCACGGTGGACGATAACGTCCATATCAAGGCCTTCTCGCATTTCGAAGACGCGCATATCGGGCAGGGCTCCGTCATCGGCCCGTTCGCCCGCCTGCGCCCCGGCGCGAAACTGGGCGAGGGTTGCCGCATCGGCAATTTTGTTGAAGTGAAAAACTCTACGCTCGGCAAGGGCGTCAAGGCAAACCATCTTGGCTATATCGGCGACGCCGATGTCGGCGCGGGCGTCAATTTCTCCTGCGGCGCGATCACCATCAATTACGACGGCTTTGAAAAACATCGCACCGTGATCGGCACGGGCGCGATGATCGGCAGCAACGTCAATCTGATCGCCCCGATCGAAATCGGCGATGGCGCGTATATCGCGGCGGGAAGCACGATAACCAAGGACATCCCCCCCGACGCCCTGGCGGTTGCCCGCGAAAAACCCTTCATCAAGGAAGGCTGGGCCGCCGCAAAACGCAGCAAAAAGAAAAAAGCATGATTTTTTTAACGACAGAGAACGCAGAGCGCGCGGAGTTTTTTCCACCGCGAAGACGCGAAGACGCGAAGCGCATTAAAAGCCACAGATGCACACAGATGGATGCAGATCTGTGGTTAAAAACTCTCTCTTCGCTTCGCGCCTTCGCGTCTTTGCGGTTAAATTTTATCTTTAAAAAAACTCTCTATATCGCCGTGATCGCCGTGTCCGCCGTGGTTTTACCCCTTTCTTCCTTCGCCTGCGAATGCTCCGAAATGACTCCCGAACGCAGCCTCGCCGTCATCGAAAACGCCGAATTTATCTTCGCCGGCACCGTCGTCGCGCTGGAACAGCCCGAACAGCCCCTCAAGAATTTCGACTATACCGCCCCCATGCCCGTCGCCCGCAACCCCCTCTACGCGAAAGTCCGCCTTAAAATCAACGAGCCCTTCAAGGGCGGCGCGGCGGACGACCGGGTTAACGCCTATATCGACACGCTGAGCGAATGCGGCCAGTTAATGGAAATCGGTGACGCGGCCCTTTTCATCCTGAACCGCGACGACAAGGCCTTGATCCAGTCCGATAGCTGCTCCGACCCGCTGCCCGCCCACTGGGACGAATTGAAGGCGGGAAAGTTCAGGAAATAACAGCATCGCGCTCAGCCCGCGCTGCATGAGGAAAGCGGGCCTTGCCGCATAGCCCTCCAAAAATTCCGGGAACCAAACAGCTTCGTCCTTCGTCCGCCTAGCCGTTACAGGGATGGGACACATGGGAAATCTGGCGTTTAAAGACGTTGGCGAAGAAGAATTTTTACCAAAGGAAATATTACCGGATATTACGGTTAAACCGGACGCCGATACATGGGAGGCTTGCGTATATCATAATCCGCATAACCTTGAAGCGTCCTGGCGGAAGCTGGAAGCGCAGGGGGCATGCACCGTTTTCCAGACCTATGACTGGGCATCGTGCTGGTATGAAGCCGCGGCGGCCTGCGCGCAGGCGGAGCCACTGATCGTCACCGTGGCCCGCAAGGATGCCGGCATTGTCTGGCTCCTGCCCTTGTGCCTATACCGGAAGGGAAAGCTTAAAATCATTACGTTTGCCGATCTGGGCCTGAGCAATTACACGGGGCCGGTCGCCGCGCCGCATGCGCTGTCCGATCCGGAATCGGTGCGCGGGATCGCAGCAGCGATTCTTGAATCCCTGCCGGAGTGCGACCTGATCCATTTTCAGAAGCTTCCGGAAAAAATCGGGACTATCGCCAATCCGCTTCTGCAATTGCCCGGCATACAACGCTTCCGGGCCGATTGTTACGGCATTGCGCTCGATGAGCCGTGGCAGGCGCTTAAAAAAAAGTTCATGGGATCCTCTGACCGGTCGAATATCAGACGGCGGGCGAAGCTGCTGAAGAAGGAAGGGGCGGTTGTCCTCACGCATCATATGGCGGCGGCGGAGAAAACGGAGCTGACCGCAAAACTCATCGCCATGCAGAACAAACGGTTTGAAGCGACCGGGCGGCCCGCGATGCCCGCTTTCTGGCAGGAGTTTTACCGGATACTCGCATTGCGCGGGCAAAGCAGCTCTTTCAAAAGCTGCATTTCGACCATCGCCGTTTCGGGAGAGGTCATCGCCATGTCGCTGGGGGTCGTCCGGAATAACAGCTATCTGGGGATTTTGGCGACATCCGCCGTCGATCGATGGCAGCGCTTTGGCCCCGGGATTCTTTTGTGCGACGCCTTGCTGGAGGATTTTCAAAACCTCACCAAAAGCAGAACGGGATATTTCGATTTTTCGACCGGTGACCATGATTACAAGCTTAAATTCGGATGCGAAAAGAATCCTTTGTATGAATACATGAAACCCCGCAGCATCCGCGGCGCGGCGCCTTACCTGATCTCGCGGGTCAAAGCGTATCTGTGGAAATATCCGCGGGTTTTTGAATTGCTGAGAAGCGGGAGGAAGATGAGATTTTTTTGGGGTGTTAAAGGAAAATAATTTAATTTATTTTCAGATCGAGAAAATGTTCCTGATTGCGCGTCCGTAAATTTTCACGAGCCCAGTTCATACAATTGTCGGAGAGCGTACGATCCTCTCTTGCCAAGTTCTCTTCTATACGGGTTTTGTAGTACGCGGCGGGCTCCGGCATGTCCAGAGTCACTATCGTGACAGGCTGTTCCATGTCTTCGGTGCTTTGCATGGCGATAAAGGCCGTTCTCGAAAAAAAGCCGGTATGCACGGCTTCTTCATGGGTTATATTCCCCAAAATTGTCGGGCGTGCGGTCTTTATATTAAAGACGGCAGTACAATCCGGTATTCTTTGGTCTTCCGGCAGATTTGGATCATGGGCCCTGAATCCCTGCCCCTCCTGATCCGTCAGCAACCTGATCGTGATTTTTTTCCCGGTCAGGTCGTGTGTGCCTTTGATGACAATGGTTTTAACGGCAAACGATTGCATGAACTCTGCGCGTATGCTGGTTATAGTGCAGGCTGGGCCTTCATCCGTTTCATACAGGTCGGAGAGAATAGGCATTGTTTTTCATTCCTTTTTAAGGTTATGAAAATAATAGTTATGGTGCTAAATGTCAAATTTGGGTGGTGTTGAAAGGGTAAGTTTTTAAACACGAAGGGGCACGAAGAAGACGCGAAGAACACGAAGAAAAATATAAGCTATCCCGATTCTTTACCGATTTTCCAAGTCATTGCTTGACTATTATAGCTAATTTAGCTATTATAGATATGTTAGCTACTCTGACGATTGGAAAAAGAGGAGGTTATGGAAAAAGTAACGGCGGTGGAGTTTCAGAATAACTTTGGCGAATATTCCGCCAAGGCTGAGCGCAGGCCGATGGCGATCACAAAATACGGCAAGCCGCGATTGATTATCATGTCGGTCGAGGACTTTATGCAGATTTTGCAACACACACAAAAATCTTTTCATGTTTCAGAACTGGGCGATGCGCAGATTGAGGCGATCCTGAAGGCGGAAGCACCGAAAGAGAACGAGCATCTCAACGATTTGCTGGATGATTGATAAATGATACCGCAGCCAACGCCCTCGCTGGTGATCAATTATTATTACCTGTGGCAGCATGAAGCGAAAGCCGGATGGGAAAACGGGACAAAAAACAGGCCGTGCGTCATTATAGCGACAACTCCCGTCGGTAAAGCGACAAGCGTCATTGTTGCGCCTATAACCCATACAAAGCCGAATATAAATCTGGCCGTTCCAATTCCCCCGAAAGTAATGGCACATCTCGGCATGGACGATGCGCCATCCTACATTATTTGCACAGAAGTGAACGAGTTTATATGGCCGGGATTCGATCTAACGCCCCTGCAGGGAGATGCGGAGAAATTTGTCTATGGGTTTTTGCCGCCGCGATTGTTTAACGATACGAAAGAAAAAATCATTGGCTTTAAAAAGTGGAACCAGTTGCAGGTTGTTTCGCGGAATGAGTAGATTTTTAACGCGAAGACGCGAAGAAGATTTCTCCCCGCTATTTATCAAGGTAGAGTAAGCGAAGTATTAAGCGGGAAACGTTTTAACGATATGCCGCCTTGCAGACTAAAAAGTTTACGCCGCTTCTTCCAAAATAATTGCAGCCCCTTGGCCTCCTCCTACGCACATGGTGGCGAGGCCGAGGGATTTTTTCTCGCGCTGCATCAGGCTCGCGAGTTTGCCGGTGATGCGGGCGCCGGAAGCCCCTAACGGGTGACCCAGCGCGATGGCGCCGCCGTCGAGATTGACGATGGATTCCCTGATGCCGAGGTCGCGCAGGACGGGGATGGATTGCGCGGCGAAGGCTTCGTTAAGTTCGACGATGCCGATGTCGCCGATTTTAATGCCCGCGCGTTGCAATGCTTTTTGTGTGGCCGGGACGGGGCCGATGCCCATGATTTCGGCGGCGCAGCCGGCGACGCCGACGGCGCGGATGCGGGCCATGATCGGGAGCTTGTGTTTTTTCGCGTAAGATTCGGACGCGACCAGCACGGCGGCGCATCCGTCTGTCAGCGGCGAGGCGGTTCCCGCCGTCACCGAGCCGTCCTGATCGAAGGCGGGCTTCAGGCCCGCGAGCGCCTCCAGCGTCGTGTCGCCGCGGATGCAGCCGTCGGCATCGATGCCGTCGATGGCGACGATTTCATTTTTAAATTTGCCGTCCTTTTGCGCTTTGGCGGCTTTCTGGTGCGAAGAAAGCGCGAATTTTTCCTGGTCTATGCGGGTGACCTGGTATTTATTCGCGAGATTTTCGGCGGTCTCGCCCATCGCCATGTAGGCCGCCGGATAGATTTTGGCCATTTTGGGGTTGGGCATCGGGTTGAAGCCGCCCATCGGGATGCGGGTCATCGATTCGACGCCGCCGCAGATGAAGACGTCGCCCGCGCCCATTTGAATGTAACCTGCCGCCATCTGGATCGTGGTCATGGAGGAGGCGCAGAAGCGGTTGACGGTTGCGCCGGCGATGCCGACGGGCAGGCCCGCCAATTGCACCACGATGCGCGCGAGGTTGAAGCCCTGCTCGGCTTCCGGGAAGGCGCAGCCCAGTAGCAAATCCTCGATATCATCGGGGCTGACGCCGGTATCCTTGATGAGCGCCTTGACCACGGCGGCGGCCATGTCGTCGGGGCGGGTCTTGGCGAGCGCGCCCTTGGTTGCGAAATGGAACGGGGAGCGCTTGTAGCCGCAGATTACGACCGGTTTTTCCATGAGAGAGATCCTCCAGTTTTGGTAAGCTTATATTCATATGAGGCAAGAATCCATGTCTTTCCATACCCCCTGCCCCTGGGCCGCGCCCGCCGTTTTTCTTTTGACAAGGGCCCGAAAATCGGGCAGCAAGTGAAGAGTACGGATCATTTTATGGAGGATTGAGAGTGGCTGTCGCCGTTGCCGATAAAAGAGGACTGAAGCGGATCTGCATGAGCTGCGGGACGCGGTTTTACGATTTGAACAAGCGCCCCGCCACGTGCCCCGGCTGCAAGACGGAGTTTACCGGCGAGGTCAAGACCAAGGGCCGCAGGGGCCGCTCGCCCGCCGCAGTGGAGGATGAAGCGCCGGTCAAGAAGGCGGCAGCCGCGCCGGAGACCGAGGAGATCGAATCCGACGATATGGTCGTCAGCCTCGAGGACGTCGAGGAAGGCGGGGATGACGACGAGGAGATGAGCGTCGGGCTTGACGATGACGGGATCGGCGATCTCGACGATCTTGAGGAAGACACCTCGCTCGAGGACGAGCTGGAAGCCGATGGGCCGGATGGGGCAGTCAGCGAAGACGACAAGAAGTAATCAAAATTAACCGCCAAGACACAAAGGCGCCAAGTTAAATATGACTTGGCGCCTTTGTGTCTTGGCGGTTTTTATTGAATTCTGCGGCGCAAATCCAGCAAATAGAGCAGCACGAAATAATATAAATAGAGTTCCTCGACTTCGCTGCCGCGCTCGAACAGGCGGATGCCGGCAAGATCGGCGATGATGTCCGCCAGCTTGACGCCGAGGGCGAGCAGCGCAACAAAAGCGAAATATGGCGGCGGGTAGATCGCGGCGAAGCGCGCGGGAACCAGCGCGGGACGGTATTTCATCAGCAGGGGCAGGATGAGGCCGCCGGTGAGTACGCCCAGCTCCAGCAGCAGGCGCGGCTTCTGGTCGAGCCATGAAGTCGTGTTGTGCAGGTTGGTTTCCTGCTGGTCGTTGACGGCGGACCAGAGTTCGGGAGTGCTCCAGGCCATGAAATGCTGGCCCCAGCTGATTTCTTCGCCGGCGACATAGAAGCAGCAGAACGCGGCAAGGCCAAGCCAGGCTGTCATCCATTTATTTTTCTTCTTGCCCACTCTGAAAAGAGTCAGAAAAGCAACCGCGCAGGCAGCGGCAATCAGCGCAAATTCAATCAGTTCGTGCGGACCGTTTTCCGTATGCAGGCGGGACAGTACGGCGGGCGATAAAACGGTCTCAATGACCGCCTGAAAGCCAAGAAAACCGGCGGGAAGCCAGAACCACCATAGTTTGTTCATTTATTCAAGCTCCTGAATTATCAGCGTTTTTTAACGCTTTAACCTTTAATTAAGGCGCAAACCGCTAGAATTTAACAGATATGTATAATCCATAGATTTACAAGGAACGCAGCCATGACTCTTTTACTGACTGATCTGTCACTTTCACAGCAAAAATTTCACGAATTGTTCCCGCTCGAACCGGGCAGGGTTGCGGTCGCGGGTGGCCAGAGGGAAGGTCAGACGGCGGGCATGGCGCGCTATAACGTTCTCGCCGGGAAAAAAGGGCGGGAACATATAGTGGAACTCGGCTACGGCACGGTGCCGGAGCGGGCGGGCGAGAGCGAATATCCCCTGCTGCTGCCCAAGCTCGATGCGCAGCTCGGGCACTTTAACATCGACGGCAACACGAATAACGTGCTCATCATAAAATTTCTGGAAGAGCACGGGCATAAACTCACCCTGCAGCGGTTCCGTAATTTCAACGCGCCGTGCGAAATGGGAACGGCGCCGGGGCGGCCGACCGAGCGGCTCGCGCTCGCGATGCTGGAAATCGCGCATCTGCGCGTCAGGGAGATCATCGAGAACAAGATCAACGTCAAGCAGGATCCGCAGACCTTCATCAATCTGATCCACCACGCGATTGAAATGCGCGCGGGGCATATGCTGCGCCGGGCGGGATAACCGGTTTCCTTTTTTGATACAAAGACGGCCTTTGGGCCGTCTTTTTTGTTTGACAGATTTTATATAAATTTATATAAGTATATATATAATCGGAAAGGATGTTTATGAGCACCACAATTTTATTCAACGACTGCGGATGGGATGTCATGTCGAACTCCTGGACGGCCGGGTCGAAAGGCGGCGAAAGCACCGATCTTTACTATTTATGGGGATCGAGCGATTCCAACGCATGTTGGACCAGTCTGGAGATTCCGCTCAAAACCTTTTTCAATTACGTGGCGGATTGCCAGAGCGGCAACCGGATCGCCGATCTGCGGGAGGAAAATCTCGAAAGCATAAAAAGGCAGTATACGAATCCGGCTAACCAAAAGTTGCATTTATCGCCTTAGCCCGGCTCCGCTTTCCCAGCTACTCCACCGTCACAGACTTCGCGAGATTGCGCGGCTGGTCTACGTCCGTACCCTTGGTGACGGCGACGTGATAGGCGAGCAGCTGCACCGGGATCGTGTAGAGGATAGGCATCACGAAGGGGTGGACGTCGCCCAAAGTGACGCTCCAGCGGGAGAGTTTTTTAAGTTTCTCCTCGCCTTCCGCGTCGGTGATGAGCAGAACCTTGCCGCCGCGCGCGACGGTTTCCTGCACGTTGGAGGCCGCTTTTTCAAACAGCGTGTCGCGTCCCGGCGCGATGACGACGACGGGCACGTTTTCATCGATCAGCGCGATGGGGCCGTGTTTCATTTCGCCGGCGGCGTAGCCTTCGGCGTGGATGTAGGAGACTTCTTTCAGCTTTAACGCGCCTTCCATGGCGACGGGGTAAAGGAGACCGCGGCCGAAATAGAGCGTGTCGTGCGCTTCGAAAATATCGCGGGAAATATCCTGGATTTTTTCTTCGCAGTCGCTCAGCACCGCGGCGGCTTCTTTCGGGACATGGCGCAGCGCTTCGGCCATTACGGCTTCCTCGGCGGCATCGACAGTTCCCCTGCGGGCGGCAAGAGCGAGCGAGAGGCAGGCGAGCGTGGTGAGCTGCGTTGTAAACGCCTTGGTCGAGGCAACGCCGATTTCGGGACCGGCGAGCGTGTGCAGCACGAGATCGCTTTCGCGCTCGATCGTGCTTTCGATCGTATTGACGATAGAAAGAATTGTCTGGCCCTGTTTTTTGCAGTAACGCAGCGCTTCAAGCGTATCGAGGGTTTCGCCCGACTGCGAGACGAACAGCGCGACGCCGCCGCGCGGCAGCGGGGCTTCCCTGTAACGAAACTCGCTGGCGATGTCGATTTCGCACGGCACTCTTGCGACCTGCTCGAACCAGTATTTGGCGACCATGCAGGCGTAAAAGGCTGTGCCGCAGGCGACCAGCGTGATGCGCGGGGCCTTCTCCAGCGCCGAGAGCACATCGTCCGGCATATGAATCTTGCCGGTCGCGGGATTGATGAAGGAGTTGAGCGTGTCGCCGATCACGGCGGGCTGCTCGTAAATCTCTTTAATCATGAAGTGGCGGAATTCGCCCTTGCCGGTGGCCGCGCCGGACTGCGCGGTGATGCGGATTTCGCGCTCCACTTTTTTATTGTCGTTGGTGTAGACGGTCGCGCCCGCGCGCGTCACATGGACGCGGTCGCCGTCCTCAAGAAAGCAGATTTTGCGGGTGAGCGGGGCGAGCGCGTAAGAATCGGAGGCGACATACATTTCGCCGTCGCCGTAACCGACCGCAAGCGGGGTGCCCTGCCGCGCGCCGATCAGAAGGTCGTGTTCGCCCGCGAAAATCAGCGCGAGCGCAAAAGCGCCTTCCAGCCGGTCGAGGGCGGCGTTGGCGGCCTCGGCGGGTTTCATGCCTTGCTTGAGGTAATAAGTCACAAGATGCGCGATGACTTCGGTGTCGGTTTCGGTTTCAAAGCGGCACTGGTTTTTTTGCAGCTCGTCTTTCAAAGCCGCGTAATTTTCGATGATGCCGTTATGGACGACGGCGACGCGGTCGGTTGCGTGCGGGTGCGCGTTGTCCTCGGTCGGCGCGCCGTGGGTGGCCCAGCGGGTGTGACCGATGCCTGTCGTGCCCTTGAGCGGTTCTTTTTGCAGCCGGGCTTCAAGATTGACCAGCTTGCCCTTCGCGCGGCAGCGGCCGATATGGCCGTTCGAGAGGGTCGCCACCCCCGCGCTGTCATAGCCGCGATATTCAAGGCGCTTTAACCCCTCGACCAGCAGGGGGGCCACGTCTTTTTCACCCAGTATTCCAATGATTCCGCACATGTTTTCAAGCTCCGGGAAAGTTGCCAGTCTTTTACATTAGAATATACATAAAGACCAGTATAATCACATTGCGTTGCAGTATATTTCGTTAGACATAATAAAAACGAAGGCGGATCGGTTTTCTAAGGAGGAGTTCTTTCGTGGTTAAAAAACCGATATTTGGTAGTTTCTTATTTACCTCACCTTGTTACAATGGTGGGGGTCCATAGGAAAAGCACGGTATCCATGGAAATAGACAAGTTCCTTCAAGAGCTTAGCCTGCCCGTCAATGCCAACATTGACGCGGTCGAGCCTGCCTTTGTCGACAAGCTCAAAGAGCGTCTCCAGCAGGTCGCGGACAGCTACAGCGAAACCGGTCTCAAGGATGAGGAAAAATGGCTACGCGGTTTCGTCGCGGCCTATTTCGATTTTGTGATGCGCTGGGTCGGCAAGGAATCTGTTAAATACCGCGAAGTGAAGGAATTCGATACCGCCCCCGCGCTCAAGCAGCAGGCAAAAGCCGTCATCACCGAGCTTCAGAACTACATCGTCGAATTCGTCTCCTGCTATATGCATATTGGCCGCTTCATGACTTTGCTGCGCGATGAGATTAAAAAAGAAGAGATCAAGGTCTCCGGCGCTGGCAGGATCAAATGGACGGCCGACGCGGGCGTCGTCATCGCCCGCTACCGCAAGGAAAAGAAGCAGCTTTTAGATCGCATGGAGCGCATGAGCAAGGCGCGCATCGAACTGGAAAAAATCGACGAGGATTTCAGTATCGTTCGCGGTTCCATCATGACGCTTTTCGGCAAGGACAAGGCCGAGCCCTATAACCGCCGTTTCGTTTCCTCGCTGCGCGTCAGCGATTTCAAAAAAGCGCAAAATGCGATTAAGGAGATCGACGAAGCCAGGAAAAAATTCGGTCTTGACCAGAAAACGGCCAAACAGGCGATGGACAGCCTGCATGCGAGCGCGAAGCGGATCATGGCGAGTATCGAACATAACCACGACCTGCTGTTCAGCGAGGAAGGCAAGGTCTTCCTGCGCCCGGTCGAGACCGACATGGCCTATAACTCCGACGTCAAGGAGTTGCAGAAGATCAAGGGCTTTCTTGCGAAATATCATCTGCCCTACATGCAATACAAGCTCGACATGCTGGGCCATTTAAAAGACAAGCTGCTCGTGCTGAACACACTCGAAAGCCTGATGACTCTCTACAAGCGCCTGATTCTCGGCATCGCGCTCCCCCTCAAAGACATCAAAGCCACCCGGCTTTATGAGAGCGAAATCCTGAACCACGTCAAATATCTGCTCACCGGCCACTTCACCGAACTGCCCAAAATCCTCCAGCGCGCCGAGGAAACCGTCGATGAATTCCGCCAGAGCCGCATCGAACTGGAAGAGTTCGAAAAACTCGATCTTCAGGAAATCGCCGTCGCCGAACAGCAGGCGGCGCAGGGCTAGGCCCTTCCCGTCATCCCGGCGAAGGCCGGGATCCATTTCTCCGGCCTCTCTATTGGTAGTTCGTGTCCTTCGTGTTAAAAATCAATTCAGCTTAATTTGGGGTACGGGGAAAATTATGGCAATCCAGAAAGTCGCAGTCATCGGTTCCGGCGTCATGGGCAGCGGAATCGCGGCGCAGGTCGCGAACGCCGGCGTCCCGGTCGTCCTGCTCGACATCGTCCCCAGGGACGCCAAAGACCGCTCGATGCTGGCCAAAGGCGCTATCGGCAAGATGCTCAAGGCCGACCCCGCGCCGCTGATGCTCCCCGCCAACGCCGCCCTGATAACGTCCGGCAATCTCGAAGACGATCTGGAACTTCTGAAAGAGTGCGACTGGATCATCGAGGTCGTGCTCGAAGATCTCAAAATCAAGCACGCAACCTATGAGAAGCTGAACAAACACCGCAAGAAAGGCTCTATCGTCTCCTCCAACACCTCGACCATCCCGCTGGAAATGCTGATCGAAGGGCAGGGGGCTGACTTCGCGAAAGACTTCCTCATCACCCACTTCTTCAATCCGCCGCGCTACATGCGCCTGCTCGAAATGGTCACAGGAAAAAAGACCCGCAAGGACGCCATCGGCACCGTGCGCGAATTCTGCGACGTCAATCTCGGCAAAGGCGTCGTCGATTGCCACGACACACCCGGCTTCATCGCCAATCGCCTCGGCGTCTTCTGGCTGACCGAAGGCATCAATCAGGCAATCGCTCAGAATGTGAGCGTCGAAATCGCCGATGCAATCATGTCCCGCCCCGTCGGCATTCCCAAAACCGGCATCTTCGGCCTGCTCGATCTCATCGGCATCGACCTGATCCCGCACCTCTCGCAATCCATGCTCTCAACCCTTCCCAAAGACGACTGGTACTGCAAAATCTTCAAGGACCAAGGTCTGATCCGCGAAATGATCGCCGCGGGCTACACCGGCCGCAAGGGCAAGGGCGGCTTCTACCGCCTCAACCCCGACCCGAAGGCGAAGAAGGAAAAGCAGGCCATCGCGCTCGGCGCAAAGTTCGACGAATCCCTCTACAGCAAGGCCGATAAACCCAGCCTCAAATCAATAGATGCCGGCAAAGCCGGCCTGCGCGCCGTCCTCGAAAGCGATGACGCCGGCGGCAGATACGCCTGGGCCGTCCTAAGTAAAACCCTCGCTTACGCGGCTTCCCTTGTGCCCGAAATCGCCGACGACATAGCATCCGTCGATGAAGCGATGCGCCTTGGCTATAACTGGAAAAAGGGCCCGTTCGAGATGATCGACGATCTCGGCCCCGCCTGGCTCGCGGCAAAACTCAAGGAAGAGAAGATCGCGGTGCCGGAGCTACTAAAGAAACTCGGCGACAAAACCTTCTACAAAATTGACAACGGCAAACTGCATTACTTCGGCACCGACGGTAAATACCACGCTATTACCCGCCCCGAAGGCGTACTGCTGCTGCGCGATATCAAGATCGCGCAAAAGCCGGTGATGAAAAACGCAAGCGCGAGTGTTTGGGATATAGGCGATGGCATCCTGTGCTTCGAGAAGACCTCAAAGATGAACACCTTCGATGAGCAGATCTTCGAAATGCTCGGCAAGGTCATGAAAGAGATCGGCGACGGCAAGGGCAAATACAAGGCGCTGGTCGTCTATAACGAGGGCAGCGCCTTTTCGGCGGGCGCCAATCTCGGCCTTGCCCTGTTCATGATCAACATCGCGATGTGGCCGCAGGTCGAGGAGTTTATCGGCGGCGGCCAGCGCGTTTTCAAAGCGCTCAAATTCGCGCCGTTCCCCGTCGTCAGCGCCCCATCAGGTTTGGCGCTGGGCGGCGGCTGCGAGATCCTGCTGCACTCCGACCACGTGCAGGCCCACGCCGAAACCTATACCGGGCTGGTCGAGGTCGGCGTCGGCCTCATTCCCGCATGGGGCGGCTGCAAGGAAATGATCCTGCGCTTTCAGGCGCGGCAAAAAGCGCAGCACAACAAGATCTGGTTCTCCCCCGCGAACGACCCGATGACCGCAACGCGGCAGGCCTTTGAAACCATCGGTATGGCAAAGGTCGCAAAGTCGGCGGCGGAAGCAAAGGAAATCGGCTATTTCCGCGAGGGCGACGGCATCACGATGAACCGTGACCGCCTGCTTTACGATGCGAAACAAAAAGCGCTCGCGCTTTCCAAAAACTACAAGGCCCCGGAACCGGTGACCGATATATGCCTCCCGGGCGCTACCGGCAAATACGCGCTCGACATGGCCGTCGGCGACCTGCGCAAATCCGGCAAGGCAACGCCCTACGATGTCGTCGTCTCCGGCCACCTTGCTTCCGTGCTCTCCGGCGGTGAAACCGACTGGACCGAAAAACGCACTGAAGATGACCTGCTCGCGCTGGAGCGCCGCGAATTCGTCCAGCTCCTGCGCAAGGAAGGCACCATGGCCCGCATCGAACACATGCTCGATAACGGCAAGCCGCTGCGGAATTAAAACCGGATCAGCCCGCCATCGCTATATATTTTACAGAATAATAGAAAAAATTTTGTACTATGAAAATCAAATGCTGGCAAGTTTTGGTGCGATGCGGTATATAATGAGCCGCCGTTTAAGGGGGTGTTTATGAACGCAATCAAATTTGTTCGTCTTTTCAGCCTGATAGCCGTTGCCTTCCTGTCTATGGCAGGAACCGCCAGGGCGCAGGAAACTTCTATTGAAAAAATTCGCACCGAACTGTCCGCCGCAGTCATCGTCGAAGATGCCGGAAAAAAGCTGGAACTCCTTAACGTCTCCTACGACCCGACGCGCGAACTCTACGTCGAATACAACGAAGCCTTCAAAAAATTCTGGAAGGACAAAACCGGGCAGGAGGTTGAAATCCGGCAATCCCACGGTGGCTCCGGCAAGCAGGCCCGCGCCGTGATCGACGGCCTCAAGGCCGATGTGGTGACGCTCGCGCTTGCCTACGATATCGATGAAATCGCCGCCCGTTCGAAAAAACTCCCCTCGAACTGGCAGGCGCGCCTGCCAGACAACAGCTCACCCTATACTTCAACCATCGTCTTCCTTGTCCGCAAGGGCAACCCGAAGGGCATCAAGGACTGGGATGATCTGGTGAAGGACGGCATTGAGGTCATTACCCCCAACCCGAAAACTTCGGGCGGCGCGCGCTGGAACTTCCTTGCCGCATGGGCTTACGCCGAGCGTAAATTCGGGGGCGATGAAGCAAAGATCAGGGAATTCATCGCCGCGCTGTTCAAAAACGTCCCCGTGCTTGATTCCGGCGCCCGCGGCTCGACCACCACCTTCGTCCAGCGCGGCATCGGCGATGTGCTGCTTGCCTGGGAAAATGAAGCATTTCTTGCCATCAACGAACTCGGTCCCGATCAGTTCGAAATCGTCGCTCCCAGCCTAAGCATCCTCGCGGAGCCGCCCGTCGCCGTGGTCGATGTCAACGCAGCAGGTCACGGCGCGCAGAAGGCCGCGGAATTTTATCTTAAATATCTTTACTCATCCGAAGCGCAGCAAATGGCGGCAAAGCATTTCTACCGTCCCGCCGATGCGGCTATAATGGCCCAGCATGGCGCGGTATTTCCCAAAATCGAAATGGTGACGATCGAAAAATTCGGTGGTTGGGAAACGGCCCAGAAGACCTATTTCGACGACGGCAGCATGTTTGATCAGATCTACAAATCGCAGTAACCAATGAGTGCGCAAACCATAAAATTCAGGAATAAGGGCGTCATTCCCGGCTTTGGGATAACGCTGGGCTTTACGCTCTTTTATATGGGGCTCATCGTGATGATCCCGCTCGCGGGCCTTGTCTTCAAGACGCTGGAGATGAGCTGGCCGGAATTCGTCGCCACCGTTACCGATCCGCGCGTGGTGGCCGCCTTCAAAATAAGCTTCGGCGTCTCGTTCGCGGCGGGGCTGGTCAACGCTTTTTTCGGCATGATTGTCGCATGGGTTCTGGTGCGCTATGAATTCCCCGGCAAGAAAATAATCGATGCGATGGTCGATCTTCCCTTCGCGCTGCCGACCGCCGTCGCCGGCATCGCGCTCACCGCTATTTACGCGCAGAACGGTTGGATCGGCAAGCATTTCGCCGCGCATGATATCAGCATCGCCTTCACGCCTTTCGGCATCGGCATCGCTCTCGTCTTCATCGGTCTTCCCTTCGTCGTGCGCACGGTCGAGCCCGTGCTGCGCGATTTCGACAAGGAAATGGAGGAAGCCTCCGTCTGCCTCGGCGCAACCCGCCGCCAGACTTTTGCGCTGGTAATCCTGCCGCAGATCCTGCCCGCGCTGCTTGCGGGCTTCGCGATGGCCTTTGCTAGGGCATTGGGCGAATACGGCTCGGTGATCTTTATCGCGGGCAACATGCCCTATAAGTCCGAAATTGTGCCGCTGCTCATCATCATCAAGCTCGAGCAGTACGATTACGCGGGCGCGACCGCCATCGCGCTGGTGACGCTGATTGCTTCCTTCATCATGCTCTTTATCATCAACCTGCTCCAGAAATGGAGCCGGAGCCGCAGGGGAATGATGGCATGACGGACAGCATAGCCCTTAACGCGACCCATCAGGCAAAGCCCTTGACCGAATCCATGCTGGTGAGGATTATTCTGGTTGCTGTCACGCTGGGCTTCATCGGCCTGATGATCGTCCTTCCGCTGGCCGTTGTTTTTACGGAGGCGCTGCGGCAGGGAGTCGATGTCTACAGGGCCGCTATCGTCGAACCCGACGCGATGGCTGCGATCAAACTGACCTTGCTGACGGCGGCGGTCTCCGTGCCGCTCAATCTCGTTTTCGGCGTGACCGCAAGCTGGGCCATTGCCAAATACGAATTCCCCGGTAAGCATTTGCTGATAACCTTCATCGACCTGCCGTTTTCAGTCTCCCCGGTTATTTCCGGCCTGATTTACGTGCTGCTGTTCGGCTCCCATTCCATCCTCGGGCAATGGCTCGATTCGCAAGGTATTCAGATCCTTTTCGCCGTTCCCGGCATCGTGCTCGCGACCATTTTCGTCACCTTCCCCTTTGTCGCCCGCGAATTGATCCCGCTGATGCAGGAGCAGGGGATCGAGGAGGAGGAGGCCGCCATATTGCTGGGCGCAAGCGGCTGGCAGACTTTCCGGTATGTAACGCTGCCCAACATCAAATGGGCGCTGCTTTACGGCGTTTTGCTCTGCAACGCGCGGGCAATGGGCGAGTTCGGCGCGGTCTCGGTCGTCTCCGGCCATATCAGGGGCCTGACCAACACGATCCCTCTTCATGTTGAAATTCTTTATAATGAGTATAATTTCACGGCGGCGTTCGCCGTCGCTTCGCTGCTGACCGTGCTGGCGCTGGTCACGTTGCTGCTCAAGGAATGGCTGGAGCGGCGCTATAACCGGCGCAGCGCGGCGCTATAGAAAGGGCATAGAGTAAAATGGGCATTCGGGTAGAGCAAATCCGCAAGATTTTCAGGGGCAGCGGCAAGGATTTCACCGCGCTCGAAGGCGTCAGCTTGCATGTGCGGACGGGCGAACTGATTGCCTTGCTCGGCCCCTCCGGCTCCGGCAAGACGACGCTGCTGCGCATTATCTCGGGCCTTGAATTCGCGGACAGCGGTGAAATATTTATCGACCAGGAACAGACGAGCCATCTCCCCGTGCAAAACCGCCGCATCGGTTTCGTCTTCCAGCACTATGCCCTGTTCCGCCACATGAGCGTCTTCGATAACATCGCCTTCGGCCTGCGCGTGAAAGACCCCGACCAGCGCCCGGACAAAAAAAAGATCCATGACAAGGTCATGCGCCTGATCGACCTTGTGCATTTAACCGGCCTGCATAACCGTTTCCCGGCGAAATTATCGGGCGGCCAGCGCCAGCGCGTCGCGCTCGCCCGCGCTCTTGCCGTCGATCCCAAAGTTTTGCTGCTCGATGAACCGTTCGGCGCGCTCGATGCCAAGGTGCGCAAGGAGCTGCGCCGCTGGCTGCGCAAGCTGCACGACGATCTGAACATCACCACCGTCTTCGTCACCCACGATCAGGAAGAGGCGATGGAGCTTGCCGACCGCGTCGTCGTGATGAACGAAGGCAGGATCGAACAGGTCGGCACTCCCGAGGAAGTTTATCACAACCCCGCCAACGCCTTCGTCTACGACTTTTTGGGGAATTACAACGCCTTCGACGGCTGGCGGACGGACTCAGGCAAAGTCCATTTCCTCAAGGGCAGCGAAAAAACCCCTCCGGGCGGCAAGCGCATCCACCTCTTTGCCCGCCCGCACGACATGGACGTAACAAGACAGCCTCAGGACGAGGAAGCCATTGCCGCCAGAATCATCCACATCAACCCCGCGGGGCCGCTGGTGTCGATCGAGATGGAGAACGACTCCAGCAGGTTGCTCCAGGCCGCACTGACCCGCGAAAAATTCGAGGAATTGAGCCTGCGTAAGGGGGAAACCGTCTATCTCAAGCCGCGCGAAATGAAGATTTTCTGATATAATGAAAAAATGTTCGACTTTTTCAAAAAGAAAAAACCGGCTGGTAAGGATACTAATAAACCCTCGCGCGACGAAATCATCGCGCAGGCAAAAGCCAATGCCGCCAAGGCCCGCGCCGAGATCGGCGAGGAAAATATCCAGCGCATGGCGGAAGCATTAAAGCGCATGGAAGACCCCTCCCGCCACTCGCCGGGCAAGCGGGCGCAGGAAGAAATCAAAAAGATCGACAAGGGCCGCGTGGCCGATGAGCTAAAACACCTGCTGGAGGATAAATAATGCCCGTCTACAAAGCTCCCCTCGATAACATTCGCTTCGTGCTGCACGACGTTCTGGGGGCGGAAAAAATCGCGCAGCTTCCCGGCTACGGGGAAGCGACCGGAGAGCTGATCGACCAGATCATCGAAGAGGGCGCGAAAATCTGCGAGGAAGTCCTCTTCCCCCTCAACCAGAGCGGCGATGCGGAAGGCTGCACATACGAAAACGGCGTCGTCCGCACACCCAAAGGCTTTAAAGAAGCCTACGATACCTTCGCGCAGGGCGGCTGGTGCGGCCTCTCTTCCGACCCCGATTATGGCGGCATGGGCATGCCGGTGCTGGTCAACACGGTGATGCAGGAAATGATCTGCTCCGCGAATATGAGTTTCGGCATGTATCCCGGCCTCTCGCAGGGCGCATACGAAGCGCTGCACATATTCGGCACCGATGAGCAGAAACAGACTTATCTGCCCAAACTGATCACCGGCGAATGGTCCGGCACGATGTGCCTGACCGAGCCGCATTGCGGCACCGATCTCGGCCTTATAAAAGCGAGAGCCATTCCCAATAAAGACGGCTCCTGCAACATCACCGGCACCAAGATTTTCATCTCGGCGGGCGAACATGATTTAAGCGAAAATATCATTCACCTTGTGCTCGCCAAATTGCCCGACGCCCCCGAAGGCGTGAAGGGCATTTCGCTGTTCGTCGTTCCCAAATTCCTGCCCAAGGGCGAGGGCGTCGGCGCAAGAAATGGCGTCACCTGCGGTTCGATCGAGCACAAGATGGGCATCAAGGCAAGCGCAACCTGCGTCATCAATCTCGACGACGCGAAAGGCTGGCTGGTCGGCGAAGCGCACAAAGGTCTCAAGGCCATGTTCATTATGATGAACGCGGCAAGGCTGGGCGTTGCGATGCAGGGCCTCGGCGTCGCTGAAGTCGCGCAGCAAAATGCTGTTAACTACGCAAAAGAAAGATTGCAGATGCGCGCGCTCTCCGGCGCGGAAGCCCCTGAAAAACCCGCCGATCCCATCATCGTCCACCCCGATGTGCGCCGCATGCTGCTGACCGGCAAGGCGTTCTGCGAGGGCGCGCGGGCGCTCTCTTACTGGGTTGGCATGAATCTCGACATTTCGCAAAAACATCCCGATCCGCAGGCGCGGCAGGAAGCGGACGATCTCGTCGCGCTGCTCACCCCCGTCATCAAGGTCTACCAGACCGATATGGGTTTCGAGGTCGCAAGCCTTGCGATGCAGGTCTATGGCGGCCACGGCTATATCCGGGAACACGGCGTCGAGCAGTACGCCCGCGATGCCCGCATCGCGATGATTTATGAAGGCACCAACGGCATCCAGGCGCTCGACCTTGTGGGCCGCAAGATGGGCCAGGGCTATGGCCGCCTGCTGCGCCGCTTCTTCCACCCGGTGCAGCAATTCATCGAGGCCCATCAGGCCGATGAAAAATTGCAGGAATTCATTTTCCCGCTGGCGAAAGCCTTCGCGAAATTGCAGCAGGCCACCGCCCATATCGCCCAGAAAGGCCTCAAGGACCCGACCGAAGCGGGCGCGGCCTCCACCGATTATCTGCGCATATTCGCGCTGGTGGCGCTTGGTTTCATGTGGGCCAGGATGGCCAAAGCCGCCTACGCAAGGCTTGAAAAGGGCGGGGGAGACGCGGCTTTTTACGATTCCAAGATCAAGACCGCGCGCTTTTTCTTCACCCGCATGCTCCCTGAAACCGACGCCCGGTTCAAGGCGTTAATGGCCGGGGCCAATACGTTAATGGAGCTGGAAGCCGCCAATTTTTAAAGCAGCCCTCTGGACAACGCTTTTTCCCTTTTTATATTTATAAAGGTTAAGAACGGGGCTTCCCGGCGGCTTCCCTCGTTTTTTGCTCACAAAAATTGAAATTCGCCATGCCTTTGTGGCATACTTTGTACTTAATCAGATCTCAGGAGACAGGGTGTAGATGTCCAGAACGGTCACGTCTTTCAGTCAGGAAATTTTCAAGGCGGTCCTGGCGGAATACCAGAAACTTTTAAAGCTGCCCTATAGCGCCGAACGCGACCGGGAAATTGACCGGATCCGGGCGAAGTTTCTTGACGTTGCGCTTTATCGCACGCTGGAAGCCTCCGACCCGGAAGCCGCTTTTTGGACCTGCTACGAAATGATCTACGGCGACGCGCCGAAAAAAATCCCGATGGGCGAAATCATCGCCCTGCTGCGCGGCGGCGTTCAGGGCGGGCATGTCGCGTCCTGCTGGCTGCTCGGCGCGATCTTCTCCAACTGGGGCGGCCGCACGCCCGATGAATTCATCTCTTACCGTAAAGGCAACCTGCTGGTGGCGCGCGCCGCCCGCAAAGGCTATTGCCCTGCCATGACCTCGATGCTGACCCATTACCGCGCCCAGCTCTCCAACAGCGGCTATTATTCCCGCAAGGCTTACCGCCTCGCGCAGTTATTGGCTGAAAAAGACTACCCGTCCGGCTATCTCTATCTCGGCGAATGCGCGCTCCAGTCCGATGAGCCGGGCCCCAAGGGCGCGGCGCTGGCAACCGGATATTTTGAAAAAGCGCTCAAATCCCTGCCGCGCCTTGACTTCGTCGAGCAGTATCTCGAAGGCCGCATCAAGTTAAAGCTCGGCATCCGTTACTACGAAGCCGGGCGGCAGGATGAAGGCATCGCGCTGATCCGCGAAGCCGACCAGTATGAATGGGAAGCGCGGGTCTGGCTGACCGATCACGGCATTCCCGTGCCGGAAGATCAGGAAGCGCCGATGCGCGAAACGACGGACCGGGCGGCGGAGGAAGACCCATACGAAAACCTCTACGCCTCTTCTCCCGAGCGCAGCGAAGTCCAGGTCATCCGCCTTAAAAAACCTTTCTCTTTCCAGCTCCGGCAGGAAAAAGAACTGGAAGAAAAGAAAAACCGCGAATTCTCCGCGCAGGAACTTGAAATTATTCTGCGGCCTTTGGACGACCTGATCGGTCTCGACGCCGTCAAAAAGCAGGTGCGCGAACTTGTGCAATATGCGCAGGTCATCCGGCGGCGCCGGCAGGCGGGCCTTTCGACCAGTTCGCTAAGCCTGCATATGGTATTCAGCGGCAATCCCGGCACCGGCAAGACAACCGTAGCCCGTATCCTTGGCAGGATCATGGCCGACCTCGGCTTTTTAAAATCCGGCCACGTCGTCGAAGTCGACCGCTCCGGCCTTGTCGGCGAATATATCGGCGAAACCGCGCAGAAAACGCGCAAGGCCGCGAACAACGCGCGCGGCGGTATCCTCTTCATCGACGAAGCCCATGCGCTGATCCACCCGCACGAACGCGATTACGGCTGGGAAGTCGCGGACACGCTGGTCAAGGTGATGGAAGACCGGCGCGAGGATTTCATCGTTATCGCCGCCGGCTACAAAGGCGAAATCGACCAGTTCGTCAACGCCAACACCGGCCTTGCCTCGCGCTTCACCTGGCATATCGATTTCCCCGATTACAACGCGGACGATATCGGCTCGATTTTCGCAAAGCTGTGCGAGGACGCCGACTACAAACTCTCCGCCGAAGCGATGGAAAAGCTGCGGGCCGGCATCAGGGACATCGCCCGCCGCGAAGGCAAGCGCTTCTCCAACGGCCGCACGGCGAGAAAACTGTTTGAAACCACGCTGCGCGCGCAGGCCGAACGCCTCATCCGCGACGATATCCGCGACAAGGAAGCGCTCGCGCTGATCCTGCCCGAAGATATCCGGTTCGATCACGCGGTCAGCGATGGATCGGTGACGTTCCTTCCCAAACGCTAATTTAATCCCTCTCCCTGTGGGAGAGGGCAACGAAGCTTGGCTTTTCTGAAAGAAAAGCCTTAGCGGAGTGGGTGAGGGGTTACGGTGTCTGATATTAAAACACCGTATCTTGTCGATAGTAGTTGCCTAAAGATCGGTAAGTTCTCGCACTCTACAATCCAGACATTTAGCGATTTTTACGATTGTCAGAAAAGGTGGATTGCGTTTACCGCGCTCCAACAGACTTATGTAAGTGGGGTCAAATTCACTTAACCCGGCCAAATCTTCTTGTGTAAGACCGCGTTTTTTCCGCTGATCCCGTATATTAATTCCTAAAGATTTAAGAGCTTTTGCTTCGCTTGACATACCCCTCAATGCTGGCTAAACATGACCAATAGTCCACGGACTGACAGTCATATTTAGAAGGGTATTGAATGATGAAGCTTATTGTTATTGCATTAGTTTCTTTGCTTGCAGGATGCGTTACGGGTGCAAGCCAGTCTCAGTTAAATACCGCAATGGAGAAAGCAAATCTGGCTGCTGCAAATTGTCCTGTGCAAGCCATGTCTCCTGAAGTTCAAGTAGGATGGGAAACAGTTAAAAATTTGAGTGAAAAGAATTGTCTGAATACACTGAAAATTGACAATCCAACTCCTGAACAATTGCAAGAATCATTTTCCTGTTGGGAAAATAACGTTTCTGACAACGTTAAGCCGGTTACAAAGCAGAAAAAGGCTCTCGAAACCTATCTCGCTAACTTGCGGAAATTGAATAAAGATAGTCAGAGCGGGGTTCTTAGCAGAGAGAATTTTCTACCCTTAGCCCAGCCACTTTGGAATGAGTATGTTCAAAAAGAAGTTTCCTACTTTCGGATGACTCAATGCCAAAACGCTACTTTACAACAGCATGTTATGCCTGTTTATCACAACAAGGGTATTTTGGCTGAGTTCATGGCAAAACGTTCCGAAATTGCTCTAAAGGTTGATGAAGGAGAACTCTCCCCTCAAAAGGCAGATGTAGAAATCCAGAAAGCTTTTGCGGAACTTGGTAAAGCAGAACAAGGCGCAAATGCTGCGTTACAGGCACAGAATGCACAGGCGTGGCGGGATTACTCCAAGCAGCTTCAAACCTACTCCAGTGAACTAAACAAAGCGGAGATAGAGCGCCAGAAAGCCATAAGAGATAGTGGCCCTACTAATACGAATTGCCAGATGGTCGGAAATCAGATGCAATGCACTACTTGGTAAAATAACATCGCCTAAGCCAACCCCTCACCCAGCTACAGCTAGGGCGAAGACGCCCAAGCCTTCGCAACCCTCTCCCATCGGGAGAGGGAAAGAAAAAGAATCTGGAGCTTTCCAGCCGTTAAAGCTATAAATCTCCCATGTACTCTTTCGCGCATGAATGGGGCCAGGATCCGGCGGTGATCAAAACCGTCGCGGATATCCGCGCCTACGTTAAGCATGCCCGCATGGGCGAGCGCCGCGTCGCGCTCGTTCCCACCATGGGCGCGCTGCATGAAGGCCATCTGGAACTGGTGCGGCAGGCAAAAAACAAGGCCGACAGCGTGATCGTCAGCATCTTCGTCAACCCGGCCCAGTTCGGCCGGAACGAGGATCTCTCAGCCTATCCCCGCACCTGGGATGCCGACCTTGAAAAACTCACTTCTGTTGAAGCCAACGCGATTTTCTATCCCGCCGTCGCGCAAATGTATCCCGAAGGCTTTGCCACCTATGTCTCCCTGACCGGCGTCAGCCAGCCGCTGGAAGGCGAACGTCGACCCGGTCATTTCGCGGGCGTCGCCACCATCGTTACCAAGCTGTTGCTGCAATGTATGCCCGACTTTGCGCTGTTCGGCGAAAAGGACTGGCAGCAGTTGCAGGTCATCAAAAAAATGACCGCCGACCTGAATATCCCGGTTGAAATTATCGGTGTGCCGACGGTGCGTGATGAAAACGGCCTCGCGCTCTCCTCGCGCAACGCCTACCTGACGGCGGAGCAGTACCTCATCGCCGTTCGTCTTAATAAAATCCTGTTCGCCATGGCGGAGCGGTTAAGGCAGGGAAATCCCCTCGCAACCGTGCAGCATCAGGGCGCGGCAGAGTTGTTTCAGGCGGGCTTCGACGCGATCGACTATCTCGAAATCCGCGATGCCGCGACGTTGCAGATGCCCGGCCCCGGCCCGCTGCGCATCCTCGCCGCGGTCAAATGCGGCAGAGCGCGGCTGATCGATAACGTCCCCGTTTGATTTATTAATCTGTGTCCATCCGTGTTCATCTGTGGTTAAATCAAACCATGCCGCTCGAAGAAATCACCGCACAGATAAAGCAGAAAATGACGCAGGCCGCGGGGCTTAAGGCCCGCGTCAAATTCGATTTCGGCGCGGACGGGATCGTTTTTGTCGATACGACACAGGACCCGCCCGTCATCAGCCACGAAGACGGCGAAGCCGACACGACTCTTTCATGTTCGCTGGAAACCTTTTCCGGCATCCTGAGCGGCGCGCAGGACCCCAACATCGCCTTCATGATGGGAAAGCTCAAGGTGCAGGGTTCGATGGGTCTTGCGATGAAGCTGAACGCCATTCTTGAAGATTAGAATTTATAATTCACCGCCATCCCGAGAATGCCGACGCTGCTCTCGGTCGTGCTCTGCGTATTGACGGTCGCCGCCGCGCCGGGTGCGCCGAACAGGGTATAAAGCGGATCGAATGTCGCGGTCCTGTCGACATGGCCTTCATCGATAAACATATAAGTCCCGGCAAAATCCGCGGTAATCCTGTCGGTGATATTATAACTAAGGCCCCCCGAAACCCATATCCGGTTGCCGTCAGGTGTGCGCGTCGTGCGGTTGTCGCCCGTTGTCGGCGTTTCGTCATATTGCATGCCGGTGCGCAGCGTCAGCCTGTCCGAAGCCTTGTATTCCGCGCCCAGCGCCGCGGTGACGCTGTTCTCATATCCCTGCGGATCGGAAAGACTTCCGCCATTGTCGAGCGCCATGCGGATCTCCTGGAAACTGTCCCAGCCGAACCACATCGCATGGGCCATCACGGTCATCCTGCTGCCGATGTCCTGCGCGAGCGCCACCGTCGCGATCTGCGGCAGGTCTAGCGCCGCTTCGCCGGTTACAAGAAAGTTAACGCCCCCGCCCAGTCCCGTCGGCGTCCTGCCTTTCAGGTTGCCCGTCAGCCGGTGATTGACCTCCGAGCGGTAATGCGCCGCCACCCTTGTATGTTCCCACGGTTTGTAAATCATCCCGGCATTGACGCCGATGGCAAGGCTGTGGCCTTCAAGGATAAGCTCGCCGTCACGTTGCGGCGTCGGCCCCCCTGCCTCCAGCGGGTCGGGAATGGCGCGCCGCAGATCCGCGTCGACGCGCTGAATATTGAGACCGCCGCCGAAGGTCAGCCGCTCGCTCGGTTTGAACGCAACGGCGGGCGAAATATCGATCACCCGCAAATCGCTGCTGGTTGAATCGTAACGCCCGAACCAGCCTTCTTTATACTGGCTCGAAAGCCCGAACGGCGCCGTGACTCCCAGCCCCACCCAAACGCTTCCCGATTCGTTAGCCGGCGCCGCCACGAACAAATTGGGCACCGCTTCAACCGGGCTGTAAGGGTTGCCGCCATCGCCGGTATTGTTCAGGTCGACCGCGCCGCCCGACAGTGTCGTCGTGGCGTCGGAGCCGTCATCGCGGAAATCAGAGGTCAGGTGCAGCGCGTTGACTCCCATCTGTCCCTGCGGCCTTGTCAGGAACGGCATGCCGGCGGGGTTGTAATAAACCGTGCTGCTATCCGTGGGATGCGCCGCCGACCCGGCAAACGACCGGCCCAGCCCCGATACGGACTGTTCCTATATGTAAAATCCAGCGGCATGCGACGGCGCGGCAATATACGCCGTCAACAAAAAGACCATGAGGGAAGAAAACAGAAGAAGTCTTGCCGGCATTTCCGAAAAACCCTTTCCCGGTTACCTGCTGGCAATATTGTACAGCCGCCGGCGCGCGGCGTCATGGCAATTTTCTGCAATTCGGAAAAAACGGGCTAGAGCGCCTGATCCTGCCGCAGGATCTGGCGCATTTCCTTCGCCATGGCGTCCGGTGTGCCTTCCGACGAGAACATCGTCAGCGGCTGCCCGTCCGGGCTCATGAAGAACGTATAGGCGGAATGGTCCATCGAATAGCTTCCCGCCGTAGCGCCGTCAACCTTAGCGGCATAGACTTTATAGGCCGACTGCACCGCCCCTATCTGCTCGTCACTGCCGGTAAGGCCGGCAAGGCGCGGATGGAACTGCGCAACATATTCTTTCATGACTTCCGGCGTGTCTCGCTGCGGATCGACGGTAATGAAAAGCGGCTGGATGCCCTCGGCCTCTTTGCCAAGGCTATCGAGCGCCGCCGTCATTTTGCCAAGCCCGGCGGGGCAAATTTCAGGGCAGTTCGTGAAGCCGAAAAACACCAGCTGGTAAGCGCCGGCGTAAGTCTGCTCGGTAACAGGCGCGCCGTCCTGATTAATAAGCGAAAACGATCCGCCGATAGCGGCCCCGGCCAGCGACGTTCCGGCGGCGGGCTCGATCAGCGCGACGCGGTCCGCCATCCGGTTGACCTCTATCCATGCCGAGATCGTGCCGAGCGCAAAGCCGAAAAAGCACAGCAGCGCCATCTGCCTGACGTGCCTGTTCATATTAATTCCTTCCGGTAAGTCCATATCCATCCTATAGCAAACTCCGCCCCGGAACACAAATCAGACTATTTTACTCTACCTTATTCTAGCATGAATTATGGAAAAATGAAAAAGAACACGATATTTTTCATGCTGTTTCAATGGGTTAAAATCTCATTTCCGGGAAAGGTTATAACTGAGAAGACGGTGCGGCTTCGGCGGACGCAGTCCGGGTTTCCGGCTTTTGCGCGGCCTCCGCCTGATTGACATACCGGTATCCGTAATCGCGCTCCCCGGTCACGCGTTCCGCCGCCTCCGCAAACCGTTCGGCTATATGCCATTCCGGGCCGGCATCGGGCGGCTTGCCGAAAGCATCGTGGTCGAGCAGTTGCTTTGTTGCCGCGGCAAGCCCTGTCATGTCTCTTGCGGCAAACGCCTCCGGATTTGCGTCTTTCAGCGTCTCGGTAAAAGACGTAACGGAAGCGCTGTAATCGGCCAGTTCGTCAAAGCGCATGTCATGAAGCCGCTCCGGCGTAATTTCCTCGTTCATAAAGTCAGCGCCAAGCTCTGCTGCAAGGTCGAGTTTTTCCGCCGTCGCCCACCCGTAATCGGCGGCTTGTTTTTCATGATCGAACCGCATGACGGCATCGATCGCGCGCAGGTCGGCAAAGGCCTGGACGACGCCGTCATCCGCGCCCATGATCTGCGCATATTGCGTCGCCGCCATCAAATCGGCCTGCGCTTCGCCCGCGCCGGAAACATGCGACCCTTCATGCAATGAAATAAAAAGCTGCCACTGCTCCGGCGTACCCGGGATATTGCCCAGTTGCCCGGGATTGATTCTGGCGCCGTCAGATCTTGTGTAATCGCTCAGGAAATGCGCCGCCCATTCTTTGGCCGGGATGGTGGAAGCGGGTACAAGGACCACAGCGGCCTCGGCCTCCTGATAATGTTCGCGCCCCTGCGCATCGGCGTCGCCGCGCGTTGCCATGGTCATGGGCAATCTCACCGTGGCAGGGCCCTGTGTGGGCGTCGTATAGGATTTTAATTGATGCAGCAGCATGCCGCGTTCGGCAGGGCCCAGTTCTGTCGCGACAGGGCCGAGCCGGTCGATCCGTGCGTTAAAATATTCTTTTTCCCTGGCTATAAGGCCGCCATAGGCCTTGGCGCCTTCAGATACGATCGGTCTGCCGTTCCCGGATTCCCAGGCTTCGACATATTCTTTTCTTAAATGATCCAGCTGGTCTTTTGAAATGATCGCAACCGGAACGCCCCGCAACTCATCCTTTTGCAAAAAATCCTGCATCGCCCGCGCCGCCTTTGCCGCCGCCTGCTGCGCGTCGATCCGCACGGTATCGCTTCCGGCAGCCTCTCCGAATGCCCCGCCTAACTGACGGCCCGCCATATAATTCTCCTGCTTTTACAGGAGAATTATAGAGGACGGTTATTTACATTATGTTAACTTAAAGCACTTCCAGCATTTCCGCGACCAGCGGGTGCCGCACTATATCGCCCTGTCCCAGCCGGATGACCGAAACATTGGGCAACTGGCTCAGCCTGTCCGCCACCTGTGTCAGGCCGGACATGCCGTCCAGCAGGTCGGACTGGTCGGGATCTCCCGTGACGACCATGGTGGAGTGCCACCCCAGCCGCGAGAGCAGCATTTTAAGCTGGCCGTAAGTGCAGTTCTGCGCCTCGTCAATGACGACGAAGGCGTTGTTGAGCGTCCGCCCGCGCATGAAACCGACAGGGGCAATTTCAATCGTGCCCTCGTCCATGTACTGCCGCACCTTCTTGCCGCCCAGCCGGTCGCCCAGCGCGTCGTAAAGCGGGCGAAGATAGGGCGCCATCTTCTCATGCATGTCTCCCGGCAGGTAGCCGAGCGATTCCCCGGCCTCCATCGCCGGGCGCGACAGGATGATGCGCTCGACCTTGTTCGCCTCCAGCGCCTCGACGGCGGCGGAAATGGCAAGATAGGTCTTGCCCGTGCCGGCGGGGCCGATGGCCAGTGTCAGGTTCCTGCCCGCGATGGCCTCCATCAGCGCCGATTGCCCGTCCGAGCGCGGCTTGATGCGCTTGATGAATTTCTTGTCCCGGTTGCTGTCGATCTCATCGTCGAGCGGGTGCCAGTCAAGATCGCCCTCGAAAGCGGGCAGGGCGCTGCCGCCGACGGGACGCAGATGAGATTGCCGCTGTTTTTTATGACGCTGCTTTTTAGCCATAGGGTACTCCTTTTCCTGTTCAGGAAATGTGGGCAGGGGTTCGCGCCGCATTTGAATATGCGGTTCTTTGGGGATTAATGAGAGGATTAATGAGAGGAATAAAGGGGATGAAGGGGTGTGTCGGGGCGATCTCTGAAATCGCTGCGGAACGTACTGTATGTGCGGTTAATCGTCTATGACTCAATCAGAATCCTTTATCTAACCGTCGCATCTTCATGCTAGCAGAAACCGGGAGTCGTGACTATAGGCTTTCAACCGGAACCATGTCCGGCTGACATGTTATTTGCATAAATTAATTGAAGAATATCTGCATTATCCCGGCTTCGGAGTGTTAGAAGCGCTGGCCTGGGTTCTTTGCATGGTTTCAAAAGCCGCCTCAAGCTGCCGGATGCGATCTTCGAGCTTGTTGTCATTGCTCGCCCTGTCGGCCCACGCCTGCCTGAGAGTGCCCATTTCCTTCTCCATGTCTCGGGAGGGGACAGTCGTATCGTCGTCATTGACTAGTTTGATGCGGATCTCCGAGAATTCGTAATGATCCGCTCCGGCGCCGTAGCGCCCGCCTTCCAGCACCCTGATGCGTTTTGATTCATCGGCGACGCTGGCGACGATCTCGTCTATCGCTTCCTTGGTCGTGCCCATCGAGGCGTCCTTGAGGTGGTCGGCGATTTTGAAGATTCGCGCCTGCGCATTGTAAAGGCGGCATAAATCCTTGCGTACGCCCTCGACGGTCTGGCCGGCGACGTTTATTTCGCGCATCGTGTCGTTCATCCTGTTCCTGGCGCGCGTGTACTCGCGTACCATCATACCGGACCCGATCACGCACATGGCGCCAAATCCCCACCAGACCATCGTATTCTGGGCGGCGAGCGTCAGGACGAAAACCCATCCCATTTTTTCACCGACAGTCTGCATGATTTTGACCATGCGTCCGGCGGCGACAGCGGGAAGGGTGTCGGGAAGATCCGGCATTTTGGAGTTAAGCAACTCCCCCAGCGCCGATTTTTTATCATAGCGGTAATTGCCCTCGGTCAGGACCCGCTCGAAATGTTTAAATCCGCGGTAGAGGCTCCGGATGGGGCGCTCAAACCAGTCGAGCGCAAGAGCCAAGGCCTTGCGAGGGGCTGCTTTAATGGCAACGCCCGCCCTTTCGAGAAACCGGATGGATATCTCATACGCGTCAAGAGCCAGATTCCCGGTCTGGCGGAAGGCGGCTTTTATTACCCTGTTCATTTATAATCATCATGATCAATCGGGCGGCATATACCCATCAAAGAATATTATGCGCCGCACAATTTCATAATAATAAAGGAGGGAATCCGAAAACGGAAAAATCAGGCCGCGAGCTTCTTCATCCGCTTCGTTTCCGAATCAATCCGCCACCAGGCGAACTTGGTCGCCACCTTGTGCGGCAGCGTGTGCGGCTTGAAGCCGCAGGCCTTGAACACCATCGCCACCACGCGGTCCATATGCTTGAACTGGTAATAGCTGTAGGCGCGCTGCATATAGGCCTTGTTCCAGACCTTGCGGTCGTACTGCTCGTTGTCGTTCGCGTTCGCGGCGAAGAAAGCGTAGGACAGCTCGTCATCCTCGCTCTCGGCTATGCGCGCGAGAGCGATCTGCAGCCGCTTGAGGCGCGTGAGATTCTCGATGGAAAGATACTTGTTCAGCGTGTCGTAGAATAATTTGTAATGCCGGAATTCGTCGGCGGCGATGTTCTTGCAGATCTCTTTCAGCACCGGCTCGCTAGTGGCCTCGCCGATGGCGCTGTAATAACTCGACGTGCCCGTCTCGACCATGCAGCGCGCGACCATTTCCCCGCTGCGCGATCCGCGCACCGAATTGGCCTCGCTGTTGACGAAGTGCTCAGGGCTGTAACCCGCGCGGAATTTCGCCATCGCCTCTTCAAGATTCCACATGGGGTCGATCTTCTCCGCCCATGCGCCGAGCGCCGCGCCGTGCTGCACTTCCTCGACCGCCCATTGGCGGGCGTGGGCCTGGAACTCGGGATCGTCGCCGAAGATCCGGCACAGGTAATCGGCATAGACTTCCGCGTTGTATTCGACCAGCGCCGCCGCCTTGACGACTTTCAGCAGGTCGGCATCGACCTTCTTCGGCTCAAGCCGGTTCCAGGGAAGTCCTTCAATCGTCCAGTGTTCGTTTGCCATGGCGCATAGTTAGCAATTTTCCACCTCGCGCCGCAACCATAAATATAATTTTTCCGCGCTTTTTATTTGCCATATTTATAAAAAACCTTTAAAGCATCAACCATGCTGCGAACCATTTTTGCATTACTGGGCGTGGGTGAAACGCTCCGGCCGAAAAAACCGGCGCTGCCCTCGCGCATCCGCTATGTGACTTTCCGCGTCGAAAACAGGGAAGCCGCCCGTGCGCTTTACGACTGGCACCGCCAATGGGAAGCGGCCAGCCGCGAAATCCGGTCCTTCATCGAATACAAATTCGGCACCAGCCTGATGCGCATCGACCGCCCTTCCTACAAGCTGAACGATGACGGGCGGCTGCACAGCGTCGCTTTCAATTATTTCGTTCCCGTCGGCTGGAGCGGCATTCCCGGCACGCACTGGCTTGTGCCGAAAACGGGCGACGCCCTCGCCGAAGTCCGCGCTCTTCCTTGCGCCCCGCCGCGCCGGGATATGCACGGCCTGATTAACTGGCCGACGCTCGATCCGGACTGGTTCCATTTCAGCGAGCGCGAAACGGTCCGCTTCGTAAACCATATGCCGCGGCCCTTCGGCGATGACGGCGGCACGTTCGTCGCCGTGCCGCATCCCGATAATTTCAAGGATTTCCCCCGGATACAGGAAATGATCCGGCGCTGGGAAAAGCCGGACTGGCTGACGGAAAAAACGCAACCCGCGCCGGAGAAAAACCTGTGACGGACAAAAACAGGGACGATAGCGGTTTCGGTTCTTTCGAACTCAGGATCGGCGGCAGGGGTTTCAAGCTGACCGGTCCGCGCGGCCTCTTGATTTTCGCGGCGGGTTGCGTTGCCGTGAAGCTTGCCTTTATGCTCGCAACAGGCGGGTTTGAGGAAAACAACAAACCCCCGGCGGATACTATTCCTGTTTCCGCGCCAGCGACTCGGGAAAGATCACCCTGATATGAGCGCTTCAGGATTTTTATTGACATAACATGAATAAACTACTAGATTTCTGTGAGTACTAAACAGATTTCTGGAGATAACACATATGCCGTTGCTCAACTATTCCGGTATCGCCATTCCCGAGTTTCTTCGCGAAACAGCCATGGCTGTCTTTGTACCGGACACTGACATGCGGTCACAAGTCTATGTCAGCAGAATTTTCAGGTTTTTAGAAGAGACTCTTGGAAAAGAGGCAACAGCGGAAAATATTGCTTTTGTGTCGCAGGTGGCGCAAAAAATTGAGATGCAAGGGCTTTGCACCGGCTATGGAGACTTACAAATGCGTCTTGCGGGTGTTCAGGGTACTATCGCCGCGAAGACAGCGCCCGCTCCCCGGCTCTAAAATCAAGACAGGGATATACAAGACAGGAATATAAATGGAAACGGATTTACAGGCTTTATTCAGTAAATATGCCACGGTAACGGCGATTTTCCGCGGGGACTGCACCAAAAGAGGATATTTGGGCACAGCGCTCTATACCGAAGGCAGGCGGTTCGATCTGCAACTCGATGACAGCGGCGGCTATACCTTCATCGCCGACAGGGTCAGGGTCAAGCCCGCCGGAAGTATCACGCAAGGAGAATTTGCAAGAAACGTCAATGGCCCGATGGTGGCGCCGCTTCTCCCCGAAGATGAAGGGGACATGACATTGAATGATCTGTGCACGGTCATCGAATTCCGCCCGGAAACCCGGCTGCGCATGCCGCCCTGCTGGAAATACCAGCGCGCGCCGATGTAGGCGCGGGAGCTTTTACTCTCCCGCCCCGCCCTGGCCGGTGATACCGATCGCGCCGATCTTCCTGCCGTAGCTGCCGGCGAAGGCCTCCTCGCTGAAGGCTTCTTCCCATGACCCCTGCGTTGAGGCTCTCGAATATTCGGTGGCGCGGTTCTCAAAGAAATTCACATGCTCCGCCCCGTTCAGCATCTCGTCCATCCACGGCAGCGGGTTTTCCTTGATGCCGAAAACGGGAACAAGATTAAGCTGGTTCAGGCGGCGGTCTCCTATGTAGCGGATATAATCTTTCACGTCCCGCGGCGCGAGGCCCTCAACGCCGCCCTGCTCGAAGGCGAGATCGATAAACGCATCCTCATAGCCGATGATCGTTTTGCAGCTCTCGGTAATCTCTTCCTTCAGCTCCTTGTCCCAGATATCCGGGTTCTCGTTGATGAAGGTATTGAACAACCGGATCATGGACAGGCAGTGCAGCGTCTCATCGCGCACCGACCAGGTGATGATCTGCCCCATGCCCTTCATCTTGTTAAAGCGCGGGAAGTTCATCAGGATCGCGAACGAGGCAAATAATTGCAGTCCTTCGGTGAACGCCCCGAACAGCGCCATCGTCTTGGCGATATCGCGCCGCGAGCTCATGGAAGCGTTCTGCATGTAATCGTATTTGTCCTTCATTTCCTTGTATTTCATGAAGGCCTGGTATTCGGCTTCCGGCATCCCCACCGTATCCAGCAGGTGCGAATAGGCGGCGATATGCACGGTCTCGATGTTGGAGAAGGCCGACAGCATCATCTGCACCTCGACCGGGCCGAACACCTGGCTGTAGTGCTTCATGTAGCAGTTGTTCACTTCCACGTCCGCCTGCGTGAAGAAACGGAAAATCTGCGTCAGCAGGTTTTTCTCGGCCGGAGTGAGTTTCTTTTTCCAGTCATGGACGTCCTGCGCCAGCGGCACCTCTTCAGGCAGCCAGTGAATCCTCTGTTGCGTCAGCCATGATTCATAGCACCAGTCGTAAAGGAACGGCTTGTAAACATGGCGCTCCTGCAACAGCGGCGATTTCGCATTTTCAACGTCGTCAATGTTTTTGTTTTTCAGCGCGGCCTTGGCCATGGCGATTGCTCCTTCTCTAACCGATTCCCCAAAATCAAAGTCTAGAGCCCCGTTCCCGCCGGAATGGAGTCTTTTAACGGGGTGGACCCGAGTCTTCCCCATGAAAATGACACAATGCCGCGAAAACTTTAAGGCAGGTATGTGCCTGCAAAAAAGCACATATAGTGTAACTTAAGATCACTATATACCAGATATAGTGGGATGAGAAGGCAGGAAAAGGCTTGTTCCCCAACCGTTTGATTTTGCGGAAACATCGATCAATTTCACATAATTTTAACCGGAATTATAGTATCATACTATTGAAATAAAATAATTTTTTGGCGGGCTATGAGCGGCACAATCACCATCCGGGATCTGAAAGACGCGATCCTCACTCACGTCATGGATGAGGTGTATCAGCCGGAATTTCATCCGCCCGATTTCCGCTCGAAATTTTTACGCGACATGGGCGAACTGACGGACGAGTTTTCGGGCGATCAGATGCGCAGGATCGATCTTGAGCGGGCGCAGGGCATATTGGCCCGTCTCGAAGGCTCGGGAAGCGTCACGTCCGTCAATCTGGAAAAGGTAGCGCAGGAGGTTTCACAACGAATCGCCGACCCGGCCACCGATCTCGGCCGCAGGCTTGCTCCCGTCACAGCGCCGAAAATCGAGACGGTGGGCAAGGCGGATTTTATCGCGCGGGCCAAGGAGCGTTTTCCTGGGGCGTCCTCCGACCTAGACCGGCTCGCGCCAAAGCTGCCGGACCGGATCGCCGGCAGGGCGGATGTCGATGCCGCGATAGGGGCGCTTGATTCCGATTACTACGGCCCGCTCGACGATGTGGTGGACGGGTTCGACGATCTGAAAGCCGGGCTTCTGGGAACCGCCCCGGCGGCTGCGCCGATGCCGGAACCATCGCCGCCGCCTGTGCGGCAACCCCCGGCCTCGCCCGCTCCGGTGGCGACTGCCGCCGCGGCCAAAACTCCGGTTGACGCGCCCGCTTCCGTTGCTCCTGCATCCCCGCAGCAAGAATTGCAGAACTTTCGCGAACGGCAAACATACTACTCGGCTAAAGACCTGGAAGACTTGCTGAAAGACCATCCCGCCGAAATCAATTCTTATGGCGGTCAAGGCATGGAAAGAGATTTTTTCTCCATAAAAATCGACAAGAATACGCCGCCGGAAGTGGTTGACAAGCTCACGAACGATATAGGCCGGATATTTAGCAATAACGGCATTGATAAAGATCCGGGGGACTTTAAATCGGCGCTTGCCGCTCCCGCTAATTTCGGCGCGCCTTCCTTGGAAGATGCGACTCACAGATATATAGAAGTGGCAGTCAGCGGACCCGAACAACGTGAACTCGCGAACCGGCTTTTTGAACAGGCCAGGTCCGGTATTACAGGCTTGACTCCCGAAACCGAAATAAGAGCGCAGGAGGCGGGGCGCCCAAGCGGCAATTTTACTCTGGAGCAGGAAAAAGAAGTCCAGAAACTTATGAATAACGGTTTCAGGGATCCTCCCCCATTTTTTCAGGAAATGCTCGCAGAAGATAAAGCGATAAGGGATCTGGAAGACAAGGTTGCTAAAATGGCGCCGGCTGCTGTCGCTCCTGTCGCGGATACTACGCCGCAAGCATCACCCGAACCTGCTCCTGCCCCCGGCGGTCTTGACCCCGACAAGCCTTTGATGGGCGAGGATATAAGCGCTTTGGTCGAGCAGATCAAGGCGGAGGACGCCGCGGCCGCGGCGGTAAGCGCTTTGGTCGAGCAGATCAAGGCGGAGGACGCCGCGGCCGCGGCGGGAACGGCAGGGACAACCGTCGCGGCGGCTGAAGCGGTGGGAGATACCCAGATAAAAGTTGACCCGCCGCCCGTCGAGGCGCCCCGCGTCCAGTTTCTGGACAGCCTCGCGAAAAATTCGGGGCTTGTGGGCGGCGCGGTGATTGGCGCGGCTTCGGGCGGCGCGACCTGGATATTGGGCGGCGAGGCGAAGGACGCGGCGCAGTCCTTTATAGAAGGCGCGGTGCCTTACGGGGAAACGGCGATTGATCTGGTCGAGGGCGATGTGGCCGCCGCCGCGCACAGCGCGACGGTTGAAACCGTATCGAACGGGGCGAGTATCGCCGGAGGCGCAATCGGCGGGGTGGTCGGCCAGATACTGATTCCCATTCCCGTCGTCGGCGCGGCCGTTGGCGGAGCGGCTGGCGCGCTTATCGTGGGGGCGGGGACGGGCGTTGCGACGGACTGGCTCCTGAAAAGCGAAACCGCGCAATCCGCGATCGCTTCGGTCAAAAACTATTTTAACGGCGAGGCCGCCGAAACGCAGGTCGCGATGGAACTCAGTCCCGATGAAGTCAGGGAGACTCTGCGGCAGTTTCCGGAAAGCGGGGTGGCGGGACTGTCCCCGGAAATGCAAAGTCTTTACGAATTCCGCGACCATCCGGAGCGTTTCGACGAACAGTTCGCCGCGCTCCGGGACGGCGGCAGCTTTACCCCTGAGGTCATCGCCGAAATCGAGTCTGCCAGAACTGAACCTGCCGCCGTGCCTGCAAACTCTCCGGCTCCCGAAAATCAGAAACAACTGGCGCACAGCGGACCGGCATTGCCGACGCCGATGGCCTGATAGTTGAATAAAAAGGCCCTGCACCTGCGCAAGGCAGGTGCAGGGGGTGACAGACTCCCTGCGCCTGCATTATCAGGCTCAGGTTCCAAGGGACTTTCTCAGCTATATATTCCCGAAGGAATACAGGGAGCACCCCTGCCGTCGCCCTGACCAACGAACCTTCAAAAACATTGTTCCCCGCAAAGCTGCGGATTGTAAGGGCTTGCGCCCCCCGCTTGACGCTTTGCCCCGCTGCTCTACATTGATCTTTCGCTTTGTCTGTTAATCCATACAGGGAGATACGCATATGTATAAACTCTATTATTCCCCCGGCGCCTGCTCGATGGCCGTCCATGTCCTGCTCAACGAGCTTGGCGTTCCCTTTGAACTTGACCGCCGCGCGATCGCTGAAGGCGGCGCCAGATCCGCTGAATTTCTCAAGATCAACCCGCGCGGCCAGGTGCCGGTGCTGCAGGATGGCAACGAGATCATCAAGGAAGGCGCGGCCATTCTCATTTATCTGATGGACAAGCACGGCTCCGCGCTGCTTCCCGAATCCGGCATCGAACGGGCAAAGGCGCTCGAATGGCTGTGCTGGTGCAACGCTACCCTGCACGGCGCCTATTCCAAAGCGTTCTGGATCAACAAGACGCAGGCGGGCAAGCCGCATAAGGACGAGCTTTTGAAAGCCGCCTGCGCGCAAATTCAGGATTTATGGGATGAAGCCGACGCGCGCCTTGGCAAAACGAAATATCTCGCGGGCGGTAAAACGACTTCCGCCGACATCCTGATGGCCGTGATCGCCAACTGGAACCAGTGGCTGCCTCATGAGTTTAAATTGGGCAGGAACGTCCAGCGCGTCATCAAGGAAACGATCGCCCGCCCGTCCTATAAAAAAGCCATGAAGGACGAGCAGGTCGAATACAAGGCGGCGGCGTGAAATTTTTTACGCGGAGTTTCGGAGAAGCGGAAGTTCTTGATTCTTCTCCGGAACTCCGGATCTCCGCGTAAATATATGAAAAGATACTATGCCGTTTTTAAATGTCAGCCCCTGGTACCGGCAATATTTTGAAGGCGTTTCCTGCCCGGCGAACATTGCGATTCCGGTCGACGACATGGACTGCTACGGCCTTTATCCCGCATTCAACTTTGTCTACAACAAGCTGTTCATTGCCGAATCGCAGGGGATTAAAGCCGCCCCGCACGGCCCGGTGCCGTCCTCTTATCCCGTCTTCAGCAAGCCGATCTATAACCTCTACGGCATGGGGCAGGGCAGCCGCCTTTTGCGCGGCGAAAAAGAATATGATGAATGGGCCGCGCCCGGCCATATGTGGATGGAATACCTGACGGGCGATCATATCAGCAGCGATGTTGCCGTTCTCAATGGCGAGCCGGTCTGGTGGCGGCACACGCGGGGAAATCCGCTGCCCGGCGGCGCGTTCGATTACTGGGAAATTTTCACGCAAGCTTTCCCGGCGCTGGAAGATTTTTGCGGGGCGTGGGTGCGCAAACATATGCGCGGCTATTCCGGCATGATGAATTTTGAAACCATCGGCGGGCGCATCATCGAGGCGCATCTGCGCCTTACCTGCCAGTGGCCCGATTTATACGGGCAGGGCTGGCTCGATGCGGTCGCGGGGCTCTACAGCGGCAGGGGCTGGAATTTCGCCGATCAAAACCGCAAGCCCGGCTACAGCGTGATACTGTTCGGCAGTCACAGCATCCGTTACCGCCACCCGCCGCGGGAATTGCAGGACCGCATCCGCGCGCTGCCCGGCGTCTCCTCGCTCCAGATCACATTCTATGAAGACGTCGACCCGCATCTGCACTCGATGCCCCCCGGCGGCTTCTGCCTCGCTTTCATCAACTGCTTTGATCTGGAGCAGGGCCGGCAGGCGCGCAGGCTCGCGCAGGGCTGGTTCGACCGCTTCACCGCCAGCCTCTCCGCCTGATAACCGGGACATGAAAGCGCAAAACTTGTATTATTATGGCCAAAATGATAAAACGCCATTATTGAGGGAAAACAAGTTATGCCCGATCCATATAAACCCAACCCGTTTGTCTAGGCCTGCGCTCGCGGCGATCTTGCCGAGGTAAAGCGGCGGCTGGACGCGGGTGAGGATATAAACCAGATCGATGAAAGTATTGCGCCTGAAAATGATCGCGGTTCCAGACGTCTTTTCGCATTGGGAAAACACCTGCGCACGCAGCGCATGACAGGTCTTGGCGCGGCGATGGCCTTTCACCGGTTGGAAGTTGCCGATGAACTGATGCGCCGCAAGGCGGATCCTGCGAAAGGGCAAAAAGGCTGGGGGGATAAATTTTCTTCCGCCGTCGAGGTGGGAGTAATTCATGGCTTCTGGCAGGGTGTCGATAGGCTGACCGGCGCATGGAATGTCCCATTGTGGACGAGGATGGATCGTCCGGCCAATGATCTTCTTTTTTTCAGCATTCCCGCGGTCATCAGCATTCACAATTTCAGGCCAGACAGCGACCCGCATGATATTGCAGCCGCGCGGGCTCTTGATTCACGGCGGATCGAAAACGGCTTGAAAACTTTCGACTATCTGGTCTGCCGTCATAATCTTGATATTCAGGCGGTCAATGAGCAGGGAAAAACCCTTTTATCCGCGGCAATCGATGTAGTCTCCGGCTTCTATGGCGATGACGGCCGGGTTTTGCGCCATTTGCTGAAACAGGGCTGCGATCCTAATCAGGAATGCATTCCCGCGCAGACGCCATCCGTGCAAATAATTTTTAGCGAAAAAGCCGAAGAAGCTCTTGCGGAGATCGCCGGAGAGGATGTCGTTGATTTCCTTGGCGAAGATAAAACCGCTCAAAGGGCGCAGTTTGAAACCACGCCGCTCATTTACGCCTGTTATATAGGACACGCCGATCTTGCCGCAATATATCTCGAAGACGGCAGGACAGACCCGCTATATGCCGATCATAACGGGCATGACGCTTTTGCAGCGCTTGAAGCGGGAAGACGGGAATCATCGCGCCCGGATTCTTTTGACCGGATTTACAGCCTGATGATCGCCAAAGTGCAAAATCAAAGAGGAAATGTCGTGGTGTTCTCCCAGCCACGCCCGCATTGATCCTTCTTTCACCCGCAAAGGCTGAAAAGCGAAAAACGCTTATGGCGCTGGCGGCGTGACGGTTTTATAACGGCTTGAAAGTCTTGTAATCGATGGCGTCGCCCGCGCCGTTGGTGCAGCGCCAGCGGTCGTGGTCGTACATCTTGATTTCCGTTGTGGTTTCCGTCGTCGTCGTAACGGCCTTGTCCTGCTGAATGGTTTTGCTCTCGCGCGTCAGGCCGTAATAAGGCTCGCCTTTATTGGTTTTATAGCCATACAGCGTTTCGTCGGCTTTAAATTCGATAGTCTGCCCCAGCACATCGCTTTTGCAGCTCAGATCCTCGGGAATTTTCTGGCCGCTGCCGATTGTGTACTCGCAACCGGTCAGGGCAAGGAGCCCGAACAAAACGCTGATCTTTACAAATCCTGAACCTGACATATGCGTAAATCCATCAAAAAGGGGCATCCTAAAACGAAGCGGGATTGGCGGGCAAGGAAAATCCGGCCATATAAAAAAGGGGCCTTACGGCCCCTTTTCATGAAAACAATCAAACTTCACTGACAGGCAAGGCACTCCTCATATTTGCCTTCCTGCTTCGCGGCCGGCGCGGCATCGCCCAGCTCCGGCTGGCGGTTGCCCTTCATATCCTTAGAAGGCTCCGCCGCCTTGCTGCGCTGCCAGCTTGCGTGGCTCTCGGCCCGCTGGATGGACTTGGAGCGGCAATAATAAAGGCTCTTCACGCCCTTCTTCCACGCTTCCCAGTGAATCCGGTGCAGATCCACCTTGTTCACGTTCGCGGGCAGGAACACGTTGAGCGACTGCGCCTGGCAGATGAACGGCGCGCGGTCGCCCGCATGCTCGATCAGCCAGCGCTGGTCGATCTCGAACGCGGTCTTGAACACGTCCTTTTCATCCTGCGTCAGGAAATCAAGATGCTGCACCGATCCTTCATTCGTGAAGATCGAGGACCAGATCTCATCGGTATTCTTGCCCTTGGTTTCCAGCAGTTTTTCAAGAAAAGCGTTCCGCACCGGGAACGAGCCGGACAAGGTTTTGTGCGTATAGGCATTGGCCGCGTTCGGCTCGATGCCGGGCGACGCGCCGCCGCAGATGATCGAAATGGATGCCGTCGGCGCAATCGCGATCTTGTTGGAGAATCTTTCCATGATGCCGTAATCGGCGGCGTCCGGGCACGCTCCGCGCTCATGCGCGAGCTTGATCGAGGCGTCGTCCGCCTGCCGTTTGATATGCTGGAACATGCGGCGGTTCCACACTTTGGCCATCACCGATTCCATCGGGATCATTTTCGATTGCAGGAACGAATGGAAACCCATGACGCCAAGGCCCACGCTGCGCTCGCGCATCGCCGAGTATTTCGCGCGCTTCATCGCATCGGGCGCCTTATTGATAAAGTCGGTCAGGACGTTATCGAGGAAACGCATCACATCTTCAATGAAAGTAGGGTGGTCCTGCCACTCCTCGAACTTGTCGAGATTCAGCGAAGACAGGCAGCACACCGCCGTGCGGTCATTGCCCAGATGATCCCTGCCGGTCGGCAGCGTGATCTCCGAGCAAAGATTGCTCATTTTAACGGTCAGTCCCGCCATCCGGTGGTGCGCCGGGATCTGGTCGTTCACATGGTCGATGTAAACAATGTAAGGCTCTCCCGTTTCGATCCGCGCGGTCAGCAGCCGGATCCACAGGTCGCGCGCCTTGACGCGGTCGACGATATGATTGTCTTTAGGCGATTTCAGCGCCCATTCCTCATCGTTCTCGACCGCCTCCATGAAACGGTTATTGACCAGCACGCCATGGTGCAGGTTCAGCGCCTTGCGGTTGGGATCGCCCCCGGTGGGGCGGCGCAGCTCGATAAACTCCTCGATCTCCGGGTGCCAGATCGGCAGGTAGATGGCGGCGGAGCCTCTTCTTAAGGAGCCCTGCGAAATCGCGAGCGTGAGCGAATCCATGACGCGAATGAACGGCACAATGCCGGAAGTCTTGCCGTTGCGGCCGACCTTCTCGCCGATCGAGCGCACATTGCCCCAGTAGGAACCGATGCCGCCGCCGAGCGAGGCAAGCCACACATTCTCGTTCCACAGCGACACGATATCTTCGAGGCTGTCGTTCGTTTCATTCAGAAAACACGAAATCGGCAGGCCGCGATTCGTGCCGCCGTTGGACAGCACGGGCGTTGCCGGCATCAGCCACAGCGTCGAGATGTAATCGTATATTCTTTGGGCATGGGCGGAATCGTCGCCGTAATACATGGCGACGCGCGCGAACAGGTCCTGAAAGGATTCTTCCGGCAACAGATAACGATCCTGCAAGGTGGCCTTGCCGAATTCCGTCAAATTGGCATCGCGGGACCGGTCGATCTGGACGCGGTTGCCTCTTTCCATCTGCGCGACATCAAACATTCCCTACTCCTTCGCGGCAAGTACGGTTAAAACCTGGATTATTAATATGAGTGTGGATAGCTGTGGATAAAAATACTATCCGTTGCGGTCAACGTCCTTTCAAACTACTAAATGTCGTGGGTGGTGTCGACACGACTTTATTCCTAATGCCCCCAAAATCCGCACAGGAATGACTCGCAACCATCTGAATTTTCTAATAGTGCCCCGCCCATAAACCGAGTTATCCCCCGCCCCAAAAAGCAATCCTCTTTCAAGATTACCGCAAACCTGTAACTGTCTTTTTAAACTGCGGAGTTAAGAGAAAAACGCGCCGCGGGCCAGAAAACTCCACGCGAAGCGCCGCGGAAGCGGGTTTTCAAGGAATCTTCGAATCTCCGAATCTCCGCGTAAATTAAAACTCTTCATCCTCTGCGGTTTTTTTGCGGTGATTCGTACATTCGCCGTGACGCGGGCCGGTTTCCTGTGTTAAAAGCCCCCTTATTATATGAAATAGCTTCAAGGGATACGTAAGTTCATGTCCGCAAAAGCGCAGAAAATTCTCGAGCGCCGCCGCCAGACCAAGATCGTGGCGACCCTTGGCCCCGCGTCCAGTTCGCCGGAAATGATTCGCGAGCTCTTCCTCGCGGGCGTTAACGTCTTCCGCCTTAATTTCAGCCACGGCAGTCATGAAGACCATAAAGAACGCCTCGACGCCATCCGTGCGCTCGAAAAGGAATTTTTCACGCCGGTCTGCGCTCTCGCCGATCTGCAGGGCCCCAAGCTGCGTGTCGGCAAATTCAGGGACGGCGGCATCGAATTAAAGAAAGGCATGAAATTCCGCCTCGACCTCGACAAGACCGAAGGCGATGAATCGCGCGTCAACCTGCCGCACCCCGAAATCATCGAAGTCCTGAAAAAAGGCGATGCCATCCTGATGGATGACGGTAAGGTGCGCATGGAAATCACCGGCAAGGGCAAGGACTGGCTCGAAGCAAAAGTGCTGGCCGGTGTGAAGCTCTCTAACAACAAGGGCGTCAACGTCCCCGGCGTCACGCTGCCCATCGCCGCGCTGACCGAAAAAGACCGCAAGGATTTAAAGGCGGCGCTCGATATGGGCGTTGACTGGGTCGCGCTCTCCTTCGTGCAGCGCCCCGAGGACGTCGCCGAAGCGCGCAAGCTGATCGCGGGCCGCGCGGCGCTGATGGCCAAGATCGAAAAGCCCTCGGCGCTCGAGCGCTTCGATGAAATCATGGATTTTGTCGACGGCATCATGCTCGCCCGCGGCGATCTCGGCGTTGAATGTCCGCCGGAGGAAGTACCCTCGATCCAGAAGAAAATCGTGCGTAAGGTCCGCCACGCCGGCAAGCCGGTTATTGTCGCAACCCAGATGCTGGAGTCGATGATCGAAAGCCCGTCGCCGACTCGCGCCGAAGCCTCCGACGTCGCCACCGCCGTCTATGACGGAACCGATGCCGTCATGCTCTCCGCCGAAACCGCCGCCGGGAAATACCCGTTAGAAGCCGTCTCGATCATGGACCGTATTTGCGTCAGCACCGAATCCGACGAAGTCTACCGCCGCATCATCGCCGGCGACGATCTCGCGACGCAGGGCGACTCATCCGACGCCATCACCACCGCCGCTTATTATGTGGCCCGCGACATCAGGGCCGCCTGCATCGTCAATTACACGACCTCCGGCTCAACCGCCCTGCGCACCGCCCGCCAGCGCCCGGAGCGGCCCATCATGTGCTTGACGCAAAACCTCGTGACCGCCCGGCGGCTCTGCCTGTCTTACGGCGTCCATGCCGTGCATGTGCAGGAAGTCAACGACACCGGCATGGCGGTGCGCATCGCCTCGGAAATCGCGCAGCAATACAAACTCGCCAAAAAAGGCGACCGCTTCGTCCTCACCGCCGGCGTCCCCTTCGGCACACCGGGCTCGACCAACATCCTGCGCGTTGCGTGGGTGGAATAATCTGCGCTAATGGGGCGTATGCGCCCAGCGCGCGGTTTCATTGACTGAATAATAAGGGATATAAATATCGACCCTGTCCTGCTTCAGCACATCCTCGTTGAGATTGTCGAGTATATAAATCCCGTCATCCAGATAGACCGCGAGCACGGCATGCGCTTCCACCCGCTCGGTATGATCGACGACGACCAGCCGTAGCTGCTCCGCCGAAAAGCCGAGCTGGCGCAGGCTGACATATTTGGCGATCGCGTAATCCTCGCAATCGCCGGAGCGCAGGAAAAATTCAACCGGGCTCGCCCAGTAATCACTCCTGTTGTAATTGTCCGCATTGGTAATATAGGGCCACTCATTGATAAAACTGTTTATCATCCGCAACTGTTCCAGCGGGGGCTTGCCCGCGGCATTCGCTATTTCCTGCTGCCACGCCCGCATGCCGGGCGAAGGGCAGGCCGGCTTGTTTCCGGCGCAGGCGCGATAAAGGCTGCGCTCACTCTCTATCCTTGCGAGCGCCCGTTTCCATTGCGGCAACGTATTATCAAGATCAAAACGCGTTTCGTCCGTGTTGAAAAGCCCGCGCGCGGGGGGAAGAAAACCTGCCGCCGCGTTAAAGCCGGCCGACAGCGGCTGCCCGTTTTGCGTTGCGTCCGCGGGAGCGCAAACGCCAAGAGCGATGGCGGCGGCGGCGAAAATATTTTTAAGCGCCCTGAATCCCATTCCCCGTTCTGATTTTTATTGTTTTATTTTTTTCCGGGAATATTCTGGCACAGTCCGGCTTCAAAATAAATCGCGCAATTTGCCGCCGCCGCGCCCGCTGCCGATGCCGGGAATAGACCAGGCTCCGCGTTAAAACAGATTGTGGATCACAAATCTTTGGTCGTTGACGGATTGAAGAAATTTGTAATGACCTATGCTTTCTTTTGTTACGGGCGTGGAAAATATATTGTCGAGAAAATAGGTTTCATCGCCCAGCCGCACTGAAAGGATGGCATGATTTCCATCCTCATGTTTTATGACATGCAGCCGCATCTGTTCAGCCGTGAAGCCTAGCCGGCGCAGGCTGACATATTTGGCGATAGCGTAATCCTCGCAATCGCCCCCATTCATGAAAAACTCCAAAGGGCTCGCCCAGTAATCTCTCCGCCCGTAATTTTCCTCTTCCTCCATGTAAGGCCGCTCATTGATAAAGCCATTGATAATGTCCAGTTGCTCTTTTGGCGGTTTGCCTGCGGCTTCCTTGATTTTCCGCTGCCATTCCGTCATCAGCGGTGACGGGCAGGACGGCTTGCTTTGCGCGCAGTCCCGGTAAATGCTCTCTTCAGCCTTGATCCTGGCGGCAACGGTCCGCCATTTGTAACCCGCCGGCGCATAGGTCTCCAGCGCCGTGCAGCCGCCAAGCCCCGCCGTTATGGCGGCGGCGGTAAAAATGCTCTTGAGTGTTACCCATTCCATCCCCTGTGCATTATCACAATTTATGGGGCAAGTCAAAGAAAATTCAGCCCATGAAAAAACGGCCCTTTTTTAAGGGGCCGCTTTCTTCCTTATAAAGGAAACCTTTTAAATCACTCCGCGCTCGCCAGCACCGCGGGCGTCGCGCCCGGCTTGGTATGCAGCCACCAGGCGTTGCGGTTGATCGTGAAAATCGGGCGGTAGCGCGTCACGCGGCTTGCTTTTTCCGCCGTGTCGCTCTGGTTATCCAGCACCAGCGCGCCGTTGTCGGTGTAAACGATCAGCACCGCGTGCGGGATGTCCTTCTGCAGGTCATGCACGATGGCGATGCGCAGCCGGTCTTCCGGCACCCCTAACGCGCGCAAGCTGACATATTTCGCGATCGCAAAATCTTCGCAGTCTCCGCCGCGGTCGAAAAACTCGACCGGCGTTGACCAGTAATCGCTCACGCCCCAGTTGCGGTTATCCAGTATATAGGGCTGCTCGTTGATGTAATTGTTGACCTTGGCCGCCATTTTATCGAGCGGCAGCCCCTTGAAAGAGGCGATCTCGTTCTGCCAGCCGGTGATGATTTCACGTCCGTGCGGCTGTCCCATCGCTGTTTCAAAACGCTTGAACATGCCGGTCCATTTGTTGAACGGCTCGAGATTGGAGGAGGCCCGCTCTTCCGTGCCGAACAGCGGCGGGTAGGAATTGATAGGGGCGAACGCTTCGTTTGCCGCGCTCACAAGGCTCATCTGCGCCGGCACGTCCTTGATCGATCCGGCGCGGGCGCTTTTAACGCCAAAGCTTGCAAAGGTAAGAAACAATCCGAACGAAGCCGCAAGGCAGCGAACCGTGACTTGCTGCGCGAGCGCCCTGTAAAGGGCCCTGCGCGAAACCAGTTGCTGTTCGATGAGGATTTTACCGAGATGCTCGCCGTGTTCTTTTTGCCGCCACAGCGCGTAACGAAGTTCGCGGGGGGTAAGAGCGCCCTTGATAACGAGCAATTCGCCGATGCGATTGCGTTCGAGGAGCGCCTTGATCTTTAAAAAGACCCCCCCGTTATCGTCGTTTTTAGTATTATTCACACTCACTAAAGTCCTCCCCGCGCCTTCAGCACGGGCCCCGCCATTTTTATCTGTACCTCACCATTAAACCTTAGAAAGATTGACGAATGCTGAACAAGCGGGCAAAAAAGCGGGAATACGTTAAAAAAAATCGGCAATTAGGGAAATATGCCTATGAAAAACACCCCGGACGACCTGACCGGCCTGAAAGACCGCATTGCCGCAGCGCAGCAAAAAACCGCGCTGCTGGTCGGCGATGTCATGCTCGACCGTTTTGTCTATGGGGCGGTCAACCGCATCTCGCCGGAAAGCGACGCGCCGGTGCTCGACGTCCGCCGTGAGACTGTTATGCCGGGCGGCGCGGCGAATGTCGCCGTCAATCTGCGCGCCGCCGGTATGAAAGTCGCTCTGCTGGGCGTTATCGGCGATGACGGGGAAGGGCGCTTGCTCGCTGAATTGTTTGACGCGCAGGGTATAGACCGGAAGAACCTGATCGTTGTTCCGGATCGCCCCACCACGGTCAAGACGCGTTTTGTCATCGCCGGCCGCCACCTGCTGCGCGCCGACCGCGAAACCCGCGATGAAGTTGATTCCGCCGCGCTTCTCGAAAAAGCCGCCGCGCTGATCGGCAAGGCGCAGATTCTCATTCTCTCCGATTACGATAAAGGCGTACTGACGCAGAAAACGATAAACGCGCTCATGGCTCTCGCGCACAAGGCGGGTGTTCCCGTGCTGGTCGATCCCAAGAAAAAAGACGCAGCTCTTTATAAAGGCGCATCGGTTTTAACGCCCAACCGCCGCGAACTCGGCGAACTCGCCGGCATGAAAACGGACACGCAGGCGGACATAGAAAAAGCCGCCCGCGCCGTGATGGCAAAGGGGAATTTTAAAGAGCTTGTCGTGACGCGCTCCGAAGACGGCATGAGCGTTTTCTCCGATGACGCCGTTATAAATCTTCCCGCCGAAGCGCCCGAATGCATCGATGTCGCGGGGGCGGGCGATACCGTCATCGCCTGGCTCGCCGCCGGAATTGCGGCGGGCGCGGAGTTGGCCGATGCCGCCCGGCTCGCAAGCCGCGCCGCTTCGCTCGCGGTCGGCAGGCCGGGCACCGCAAGCGTCGATGCGGCGGAACTTCAGGGCGCTCTGAAAGACCTGCCGTCTGTTCCCGCACTGGATTCAGGGCGTCAGGCTCCGGTAATGGAATGGGATGATGCCGCTGCGAAAGTAGCATCATGGAAAAAACAGGGCCTTGCGGTCGGCTTTACCAACGGCTGTTTCGATATCCTGCACTACGGCCATGTCAATTATTTGGAGCGCGCGCGGCAGCGCTGCGATCGTCTGATCGTCGCCCTCAATCATGACGCCTCGGTGCGCCTGCTCAAGGGTCCGGACCGCCCGTTGCACGATGAAAATTCACGCGCCGCCGTGATAGGCGCGCTCGCATCCATCGACATGGCCGTCTTTTTCGGTGCGGAAAAACAGGGTCAGGACAACACGCCCTGCGCGCTGATCGAAACTATAAAACCGGATATCTATTTCAAGGGCGGCGATTACACAATCGAACAACTGCCCGAAGCCAAAATCATGAAAGCCCTCGGCGGCAGCGTCGAAATCATGCCGCTCTACGAAGGCCACAGCACGACCTCAACCATCGAAAAAATGAAAAAAACCGGCGCAGCATAATTTAGCGCCGCAGGCATTAAAAACCACAGATGCACACAGATGAACACTGATGAACACTGATGAACACTGATAAGAAAGAGCTTTCTTAAATCTGTGTTTATCTGTGTGCATCTATGGTTAAAAACTACTTCCTTCACCTTTCGCGTCTTCACGGTAAAACCTTCCCTCTTGACACTCTCCTTTTTCTAATTGAGAATGATTATCAACATCATCTGGAGTCGCCATGCTCATAGAGCTTTATTTACTGAGAACCTATTTCGCCGAGCAGTTCACCGCGCTCTACGAGCAGGATCTTATCGGCAAATACGGTCCCGCAGCGGTAAGCGAGGCCATCGAGGAAGGCATACTGGAACACCGCCGCATTCCCTGCGGGCGGGGTCGGGAGCGCTGTGTCTGCCGTCTTTCGGAAAAAGGAATTGCGATAGCGCGGAATGAGGTTCAATCATATGAAATCAGCACTGTATTTTATCCCCAAGACTTGGTAGCATGACAAGGTCCGGGGACTTTCAAAATCCCTGCCTATTCATTCCTGTGAATTTTATCATGTGGTGACGGTCATGCTCTCGCAAAACAGAAAAATCATAAATTCGGTTCGTATCCTGCTGCTGGGAGCGCCGCTCTTTCTCGCAGCCTGTCATTCGGATTTCGGGCCCTATCCGATGCCCTCCGGCTACACCCACCATGACCAGCTCTACAAGGCGCCTCCGGGCCCCGAGCCGGTCCTTAAGCATATTGAGCACGGTCACATCCCGCAATCGACCAAGCCGGGTTGCGCGCCCTGCGGTCCGTCCGCGCAGGGCTCGATGCCCGCCGAGATGATAATGGCCGCCCCCCCGGGTGATGCGTTCACTTACGCGGCGAGCGACCTGATCGCCCGCCTTGTCGCCGATTTCGGCCAGCCCGCGGAAGGCGTATGGCTCCAGCCCGCCGGCCTGTCCCCGCTTGAAAGGGATCTTGAAAACGCATTGCGCGGCGCGATGATGGCAAAAGGCTTCAATGTGGCTGCTGGCCCCGGCATGGGCCCTTACACGATGACGTACGCAGCCTCCCCGCTGGGTGTTGGCGATGGCTCCCGCATGATGGTGACGGTCACGCTGTCCGCCGCCGCGGATGGCGCCGTCCATGAAGTCAGCGGCATTTATGCGCTGGCCGCTTCCGCTATGGCCGTGCCCGCTCCGATGGTGATGCAGGAACCGGCCATGCACGATCCGTCCCTTGCCGTGCCGCCGCCGGGCGAGCCGATGCCGATCGGCCCGCTGAACTGATCGCATGAAGCGCGGTCTTTTTTGCGGCCTGATGGCGGCGCTCCTGATGCTCGCGGGCTGCTCGGCCCTGCTGGAAACCGCGCGGCAAAAAGACTCCCGCATGATCCAGTCAAGCTATGCCGCCGCCGACATGCTGGCCCAGCAGTCGAAGAATTTTCTCACTCCGCAAACCCCGCTTGAAATCGGCGTCATTGCCGCTCTCGACAACCCAAACGAAAAAACCGATTTCGGCGGCATGGTGGCGGAACAGGTGGCAAGCCGAAAGCCGAAAAGGAATCCATTTTCGATTTCTGATTACCGCGCCATCAGCACGTGAAAGAAATGATAATTCGCAGCGCACTGAACGCAGCCCTGCATCGACGGCTTGACGGTGAAGCTTGCCTCGTTGGTTGTATCGATAGCCCCGCCGGTTGAAAACAGATTGCCGCTGGTAAAACGCAGTGCCGGGTTGCTGTCGACGGCATTGATGCAGTCGCCGGTATTGTCTAGCGGCTGTGTCGCCGGGTTATAGCCGTTCATCTCGTTGATCCGCTCGCAGAACGCCTTGTTAACATGCGGCAGCACCGCGATCAGTTCCGGCGCGCCCGTTCCCACATCGGGAAGATGCGTATGGCCGTAAAACTCCCACTGCGTCGCCGTGCTTATTTCCGGCGGTGGCAGCCTGTATTCCACCCCGCCGCCCTTCTCGTTAAAAACTTCGCGCGTCGGCGCGCTATCGAATACCCCGTAATCGCCGGTGACTTCGTTGGAAAAGCGGATTTCCGTTTCACTTGACCCGTCGCGCATGATGAACGCAACGCCGCGCTCCAGCTCCGAAGCATATTGCCTGACCTGCGATGCCTGGATCAGCAGCGTCTCCTTGTCGATATTCTGGTCCCCGCCCGAGCGCAGCGCTACTGTGACAAGCCCGATCAGCACGATCGCCAGCAGGATGAAAAAAAACACGTTGCCGGATTCGGAGTTCCGGGGAGCGGCGCCGGCAGTTCTGTAGGAAATCATCTTAATGCGCCTGCGGCGAAATCGTCAGACACTCTTTGAGAATGCTGCACGCATGCAGCGCTTCATCTCTCGTCATGCCGGAAAGGCGTCCCCGGAACACCCACCCCCCTTTGGTCTTGAGCGGCACGATGATCGGCGATGCATTGGCAAGGTTTGCGGGCAGCGCTTTCTGCGCGCTCTTGATGACGTTATCGGTCTTGACCCTGCTCTCGAACGCCCCGACCTGGATCGACCAGTCGCCGGATGCGCGCGGCGCGGCCGCCGTTTTAGCCGGCAAAATAGGCCCGTTATAGACGCCTTTGACCGCGGCGATCGCCATCAGGCCCGTCTCAAGCCGTTTTGATTCCGCGGGATCGTAATCGCCTTCGCCAATCATCTCGCGGAACGCCTTGTTCTGCAGCATTGGATTTAAATCCGCCCATGTGCTCATGTCTTCTACGCCGGAAGAGGGGGAAAGCGAAGCCATGCTGATCGCGGCCGCTGGCTTGTGCTCCGGCACGGGAACGATCTTCGCGACAAGGACATTATTAATTTGCGAGAACCCGTCATCCAGCAGCTTCTTCATATGCGCGTTGCGGCTCGACGCCGACTGGCCGCCGAACACGACGCCGATCAGGCGGTGATTGTTGCGCTTGGCCGAGGCGACAAGGTTAAAACCCGAAGGGCCGATATAGCCGGTCTTGAACCCGTCCATGCCGCTGTAGGATTCCATCAGCCTGTTATGGTTGTGATAGCTCTTGCCGCGGTAGGAAAAGCGCCGCGTCGAGAAATAATGATAGTAATCAGGACGATTGTTGATGATGTATAGCGCAAGTTTCGACATATCGCGCGCGGTCGTCACCTGCGCGGCATTGTGCAGTCCCGATGCGTTCTGGAACCTGGTTCCGTTCATGCCGATTTCGCGCGCCTTCTGCGTCATCATCTGCGCAAAGCGGCTCTCCGTGCCGCCGACCCGCTCGGCGAGCGCGACGGCGATATCGTTGGCCGATTTCGTCACCAGCGCGTAGATCGCATCTTCAACCCGTATCGACGATCCGACCGGCAGATCCAGCTTGCTTGGCGCCATGCTCGCGGCGTGGCGCGAGATCACCACGCGGTCGCGCAGGGTCAGGTCGCCCCGCTCGATCGCCTCGAACGTCAGCAGCAGCGTCATCATTTTCGCGAGCGATGCGGGGTGCAGGGACTTGTTGGCATATTTTTCGTAAAGTATCGCGCCGCTATCGGCATCAAGGACGATGGCGGCATAGCGGGGATTTCCGGCGCTGGCTTTTTTCGTGGCGGCGTGAGCCGTCTGCGGCGCTCCGGTTGCCAGAAGTGTTATCAGCAGCAGCCACGTAAATACTCTCAGGACAACGCCGGCAAAAGAACTGACTGTCTGCGAAGCCGAAGAAAGGGCCATGATTTGCACTCGAAAGATTGTTTCCGACACCAGGGATAGAAGGCCGTTGACCCGGCTCTTTATCTATCCATCATATTAATTTTACCCCGGAATGTCTATCGCGGAGCTTAACGCGGCGGCGGATTTATCCTGATATTTTTTCCAGTTTCAGCGGGACGGGCGGGGGCGGGGATGGCCCGGACGCGTTGCTTACGGGCGGTTCCTGCCCGCCGGGCTGCTGCAGGATTTGCAATCCTTCTTCTATCAGCGCCCGCGCCCGTTCATTGCGCTGGTGCGGCGTCCGCCCGCCGAAAACGACCGTGATAACGCGCTTCCCGTCCCTGATGCCGGAAGCGGCAAGGTTATAGCCCGAAGCGCAGATAAAGCCGGTCTTGATGCCGTCGATATGGCTGTGCCGCAGCGCAAGCTCGTTATGATTGCCCTTGGCTTTTGCGCCCCGCCACGGCCCGAATTCCGCCTGCGGTGCGGAGAAGTACCCGTAATATTGCGGATAATCCCTTAGCAGGTGCAGCGCAAGTTTTGCCATGTCTCGCGCCGTCGAAAACTGGCCCTCTGCCGGCAGGCCGGAGGAATTTTTGAAAACCGTGTTCTGCATGCCAAGCTCTTTTGCCTTGGCGTTCATCAGCGCAACGAACCCGGCCTCGCTCCCCGCAAGCCGCTCCGCCATCAGCACGGCGACGTTATTGGCTGAAGCAACGCCTATCGCGAGAATGGCCTCTTCCACGGTCATGACCGTGCCTTCGGCAAGCCAGGTGCCGCGGCTGTTGCCGCTTGTGGCCCTGACCGCAGGCGAAATCCGCATCTTCACAGGATCCTGCAGCGATAACCGTCCGTCGCGCAGCGCTTCAAAAATAAGCGCCGCCGTCATCATCTTGGTCATGGAAGCGGGCGGCAGCCTTGCATCGATATTCTCGCCCGCAATGATGGCCCCGGTGCGGGCGTCGATGGTGATGGAGGCCGGTATTGGATTATACGTTCTGTTTCCCACCGTGCAGCTTGCAGGCTCGGCGTCCCTGATTGCCGCCGCAGCCTCATGGGCCGCAGGCGCCGCGACGATCATAAATGCAAGCGCCAGCGCGCCGGCAGCCCGCTTTAACGTATTGCGTCCCAAATTTTCACTTCCCTGTTCTTAAGTATTTTTAGTCTTTTTTTATATCGGGAAATGCTTCGACAAAACGCCGCCGGAGTCAAGTATTATACCAAAAGTCTATTTTTGGTATCGTATATATTGCAGCGCACAAAATATTCATTGACACCCCTTATGCCGGATGATACATTTTCATTGTGCGCTGCAATAGAATCCAATCGTGGAGAATGACATGACGGAAACCAAAACCGAAATTAAACAGCCCGCCGCCCCCGGAACCCAGCCGCCTGCCTCGGTGTTAAAGGCGGTGGAGCCGGCCAAAGCCGGGAAGAAAAAAACCAAAAAAACTGCGGGCGCGAAGAAAGTCAGTGTCAGGCAGGCCGCGGACGCCAAACAGACTACAAGCAAAATGGAGAAAACAATGACCAAAGGAAAAAACCAGTTCGACAGTTTCACCCAGGACGCCGTCAAGGGCGGCAAGGAACAGGTCGATGCCGTTATCCAGACCGGCAATGTCTTCATGAAAGGATTTGAGGACATGACCAAAGCCTGCATGAGCTGGGCGCAGTCCTCCGCCGAGAAGAACAGCCAGGCCGTCAAGGCGCTTATGAGCTGCAAAACCATCAACGAATTCGCCGAAACCCAGAACAAATGGGCGCAGCAGAACTTCGACGATTTCATGGCCGGCGCGACGAAAATGTCCGAACTCGGTGTTCGTGTTACCACGGAAGCGCTCGAGCCGATCAACGACCAGTTCAGCAAGTCCATCCGGAAAGCCGTTGATTCGATGGCCGCTTAAGGCATCCTTAAGCAGGTCCGTATTAAATTTTGATGTTGGGATTTATTCCCGGCATGACAACCGCCCCGGCTTCCCGTGCAGGAGAAGCCGGGGCAATTTTTTCCAAAAACGGTCCGAAAACGGCAAAATTCAATTTTGATTAATTCTTTGATATAATGGACGGAGTAAGGGGGAAGACCGTGAATCACCGGCTTTTGTTTAAAACAGTCCTGTTTGCCGCCGCGCTTTTTCTTGCGCCGGGGCAGGCGCGGGCGCAGTGCTTTTTCAATGTTGTCAACGATTTCATCTGTCCCGGCATGGCGACGGCAGAGCCTGTAAATCCCTTCCTTCCGGCCCCGTTAATCCCCCCGCCGCCCATCGTCCCCGCCGTGGTGATATGGGACCCGGCGGCAGCCTACGCAATAATCCGGGCGGCGCAGCAAGCCGCGGGCGTCGCCGGCATCCCCATTGTGCCGGGTCCGCCAGTAGTATTAACGGGGCTTCCCGGAGGGAGTCCGGGTGGCATCGGGCTTTCCGGCGGACTGCCCGGCGGCTTGCCAGGGCCCTGATCTCATAAGTTTTAATGCAGGAAGCTTAAGGTACGCACTGCGCGCCGTCGAACGAGCATCCGGGCTTGGAGCATATATGCTCCTGCCATCCGCCCAGTCTCGGTATCTCGACCATGACGCCGGTCGGCACCATCGCCGATGCCGGGCAATCGTTCGGCAGGACAAGCTCCAGAATTTCAATGGCGAGGATCGGGTCTTCAAAATAGAACAGCCCGTCAAGTATGTAGGGATTGTTTTCATCCAGCAGGACGAATGTCAGCCACTCATCGCCATGCATGCCGTCCTGGCCTTCCCCGCGGTAGGTTTCGATCATGGCGGCGTTGATCATATCCGTGAGCGGCTCGCATATGCCGTACTCGGCCGGCAGCGTCCGCGGGTCGTTAACCGCATACCACGGGAAATCGTAAAAATCGTCATTGCTGAGGATATATTCCCCCTCAAGCGATCCGAAATTGTCTTCGATGAAATCTATGCACCGGGCGCGATGCCAGACATGCTGCATCGCATCGCAGTTATATTCGCCCCATGGCGGCGCCGTGCCGCCCGCATCTATAATTCGTCCGCCGAGATAAGTATGGCCGAAATTCGGCGCCATATACTGGATCATGGGCTTGTACACCTGCTCGAACAGCGCGAAATCGAGGGAAAATTCATCGATGCCGCCTATAGGCCCCCACTGCGGATAGATGGGATAATTTTCCGAAAAACGCCGCCCGCCCGGGTTCGTTGAAAGCCAGCCGATCAACTGGTTAAAACAGCTGTATTCAATGACGCTGTCAGGCTTGAAAATGAAATTCTGGTTCTGAGAAATACGGCGCTGGGCCATCAGCCAGCCCCTTGCCTCGATGGCGTCCATGAATTCAGAGTCGCAGGGCGGCAGCGGGTCCATGGCGCGGACAGGCGAAAACACGCCGGAAATGGCCAAAAAGGCGCACAAAACCAGCGTCAAACCGTATCGATTTTTCAAATGCCCCATGAATCCACGCACACAACACAATTATAATCTATTTTACCACCAAATGCCCGGCGGAGAAAAATTCTAAATCGATCCTTTGCTTAAGGGCCGAAGACTGCGATTTTTGCTGGATTTTTAAGCTTTCGGTGCCAAAATGTATACAGAACGCGGTTTGCAGCCTATGATCGGCAGGCAAAACCGTTAAAGGTTAATATGGTATGTCGGGCTTAAACAAAAACAGCTTCAGCGCGAATCACGAGGACGACCCGCCGGACCCCGATGACCAGGATCCCGGCCGTCACGATCACGACACCGAACCCGGCAAGCGCACCGGCATCCTTCTTAAACCCCGCCCCAAGACCAAAAAACCGTCGATGTACAAGGTTTTGCTGCTGAACGACGATTATACGCCGATGGAATTCGTCGTTCATATTTTGGAAAGGTTTTTTAACAAGAATAGGCAGGAGGCGACCGACATCATGCTGCACGTACACCGGCGCGGCGTTGGCGTCTGCGGTATCTTCACCTACGAAGTGGCCGAGAGTAAGGTGCAGCAGGTTATGGATTTTGCCCGCGCCAACGAGCAGCCGCTTCAGTGTACAATGGAAAAGGAGTGAGAAAGTATTAGTTGATTGGTAGTTGGTAAAGCTGACAACTAAAACTGAAAACTGACATGTTATCGCGAAACCTTGAACAGACTTTGCACAAAGCGCTCGCTCTTGCCAACGGCAAGAACCATGAATATGCGACGCTAGAGCATTTATTGCTCGCCCTGACCGAAGATCAGGACGCCATGGCGGTGCTGCGCTCCTGCGGCATCTCGCTGCCCGACCTGCGCGAACAGCTCGAGCAGTATCTTGAAAACGAACTGACATATCTCGTCGACAAGAACATCGCCGAGTCCAAGCCGACGACCGCGTTCCAGCGCGTGCTGCAGCGCGCCGCGATCCACGTCCAGTCGAGCGGGCGCGAGGAAGTCACCGGCGCGAACGTGCTGGTCGCCCTGTTCTCCGAGCGCGAAAGCCACGCCGTTTATTTTTTGCAGGAGCAGGACATGACCCGCTTCGACGCGGTGAATTATATCTCTCACGGCATCGCCAAAGTTCCGGGCCACAGCGAGCCCAAGACTCCCGAAGGTTCCGATCATCCCGAAGGCGGCGAGGAAAAAGGCCCCAAGACCGGCCGCGATGTGCTCGACGCTTACTGCGTCAACCTCAATGAAAAGGCCCGCAAGGGCAAGATCGACCCGCTGATCGGCCGCGACCACGAAGTCGACCGCACGATCCAGATTCTCTGCCGCCGCTCCAAGAACAACCCGCTTTATGTCGGCGATCCCGGCGTCGGCAAGACCGCGATTGCCGAAGGCCTTGCCAAAAGAATTGTCGAAGGGCAGGTGCCCGAAGTGCTGCTCGGCGCGGTGATTTACGCGCTCGATATGGGCTCGCTGCTCGCCGGCACCCGCTACCGCGGCGATTTCGAGGAGCGCATGAAAGCGGTCATCAGCGAGATTGAAAAGATCAACGGCGCCGTGATGTTTATTGATGAAATCCACACCGTGATCGGCGCGGGCGCGACCTCCGGCGGCGCGATGGACGCATCCAATCTTTTGAAGCCCGCGCTCTCCAGCGGCTCGATCCGCTGCATCGGCTCGACCACATATAAAGAGTACCGCAACTACTTTGAAAAAGACCGCGCTCTCGTGCGCCGCTTCCAGAAGATCGACATTAACGAGCCGAGCGTTGAAGACGCGATAAAAATCCTCAAAGGCCTCAAGCCCTATTACGAAGAGCATCACAACGTCAAATACACGAACGACGCGATCAAGGCCGCCGTCGAGCTCTCCGACAAATATATCGGCGATCGCAAGCTGCCCGATAAAGCCATCGACATTATCGACGAAGTCGGCGCGGCGCAGATGCTGGTGCCGCCGGCCAAGCGCAAGAAGCTGATCAACGTCAAGGATATCGAGGATGTCGTCGCCGCCATCGCCCGCATCCCCGCGAAGACCGTCACCAAGGACGACCGCGCCGCGCTGCAGAGCATGGAGCGCGATCTCAAGACCATGGTCTTCGATCAGGACGAGGCGATCAAAACGCTCTCCGATTCCATCAAGCTCGCAAGGGCGGGCCTGCGCGAACCGGAAAAACCCATCGGCTGTTATCTCTTCAGCGGCCCGACCGGCGTCGGCAAGACCGAAGTCGCAAGGCAGCTCGCGAAGACGATGGGCATCGAACTCCAGCGCTTCGATATGTCCGAATACATGGAGCGCCATAGCGTCTCGCGGCTTATCGGCACGCCTCCCGGCTATGTCGGTTTCGATCAGGGCGGCCTGCTGACCGACGCCGTCGACAAGCACCCGCACTCCGTGCTGCTGCTGGACGAAATCGAAAAGGCGCATCAGGATATTTTCAACATCCTGCTGCAGGTGATGGACTACGGCAAGCTGACCGACAATAACGGCAAGACCGTTGACTTCCGCAACGTCATCCTCATTATGACGACGAATGCCGGCGCCGCCGAACTCGCGAAAGCCCCGATGGGCTTTGAGCGCGAGGCGCGCATGGAAGACGATCAGGAAGCGATCAAGCGCCTGTTCACCCCCGAATTCCGCAACCGTCTCGACGCCGTCGTCCCGTTCAAGGCGCTGGGGCCCCGCACGGTCGAGAAAGTCGTCGACAAGTTCATCATTCAGCTCGAGGGCCAGCTCGCCGACCGCAACGTCACGATCGAACTCTCGCCCGAAGCGCGCAAATATCTCGCGAAAGAAGGCTACGACCCCGCGATGGGCGCAAGGCCGCTCTCCCGCATCATTCAGGAGAAAATCAAGCGCCCGCTCGCCGAGGAACTGCTGTTCGGCAAGCTCACCAATGGCGGCATCGTTCAGATCGACTACCGCAACAACGAAATCGTCTTCGATTACAGCGAAGCCTCCCCCAAGGAAAAAAGCGAGCAGGATCAGGAGATTGCCTGATTCTCTCTCGGGGACGGCCTCTTCCTCTATTAATTTCCTTCCATTGCCCGGATCCCCGCTTTCGCGGGGAATAAGATCCGTCCATCGATTTTTCTTGCATTATGTCAATAGAATAGGCTATGTATATTAGTCTTTAACAAACTATGGCTGCTTGGTCCGGCCGTTCCGGACGGCTATGCAGGAAAAACGAACAGGGAAGCGTAAATGAAACAGTCCGACATGACCCCCGGCCTTGTGGCCGTCCTCAACGGCGCGGAAGCCGAACGCGTCGCGCGCGGCCACGAACCGATGACCGCCGAGCATCTGCTTTACTCGCTCGCCAACGACCCCGCTGTTAATGTCGTCCTGAAAAAATTCGGGATCATGAACGGGGAGTTGCAGGCCTATATCGAAGATTATTTTGAGAATTTTTTTGGGCCTAACGGAACTCTTCTGCTACCGCCTGATTCTGTCCCGGGGGAGAGAATACTCAGGCAGGCAAAGAAAATAGCCGACGCTGATCCTGAGGCGGCGGGCAACCGCCTTGTCGATGCGCTTGATGTGTTGCAGGCGTTTTTTGCCCTTGGCAAGTCCCCTGCATTCGGCTTCATGATAACGCTTGGAAAAGAAAAAAGCATGAATGCCGGAACGGTTGCCGATGCCATACTGGCGCACAGGAAAAAGCCCGAACTTTATACGGAATCTCTCAAATCGACGCTGAATACCATGGAAGAAATAGCCGCAAACAGGGGCCACAAGCTGCTCACGCCCGAACACCTGCTGATGGCGCTGCTGTACGATCCCGAGGCCGCGCCGTTTTTAAGAAAAAATAATCTCTCTGACAACCTCCTCGATAAACTGGGCTCGCACCTGTTGCGGCATGGCAAAAAATATAAGGGCACGGAAAAAGTGGAATGGCAGGACGAACTGCACGACATTCTGCGCCGGGCGGTAAACGGCGCGAAGATAGACCGGCGCCTCGCCGGCGGCCTCGACGTGCTTGCGGAAATGTTCACGGCATCCGGCAGCGACGCCAAAAGATTCTTAACGGCGGGCGGACTAACCCAAAAAGACGTCCTTCGCGCTATCGAACAAAACAGGAGCAAGGCAATGAAAAAAGATGAATATGCCGATGGCGGCGAAAACCGGTCCGTTCCATCGGGAGGCGAAGCCCTCAAAGCCTACACCACCGACCTGAACAAAAAAGCCCGTCAGGGCAAGGTCGACGCGGTGATCGGCCGCGATCAGGAAATCGAGCGCGCGATCCAGATCCTCTGTCGCCGCGGCAAGAACAACACGCTTTTCGTCGGCGATCCCGGCGTCGGCAAGACCGCCATCGCCGAAGGCCTCGCGCGCATGATCGAAGAAAAACAAGTGCCGGAGGTCCTGCTGAACAAACGCATCTACCAGCTTGACATGGCCGCGCTTCTCGCGGGTACGCGCTATCGCGGCGATTTCGAGGAGCGGCTGAAGGCCGTCCTGAAAGAGCTTGAGGCGGACGACCGCGCGATTCTGTTTATCGACGAAATCCACACCGTGATCGGCGCGGGCGCGACCTCCGGTGGTTCGCTCGACGCATCCAATCTTCTCAAGCCCGCCTTGCAGAGCGGCGCGATCAAATGCATCGGCTCGACGACTTATAAGGAGTATCGCAATTATTTTGAAAAAGACCGCGCCATGGTGCGCCGTTTTCAGAAAATCGACGTGGCCGAACCGGGTATAGCCGACGCTATCAGGATCATCGAGGGCCGCGCCCCCGATTTTGAAGAAACCCACGGCGTACGATACACCCCAAAAGCCCGGAAGGCGGCTGTTGAGCTGGCCGTCCGCTATCTTCACAACCGCAAGCTTCCCGACAGCGCGCTCGATATCATCGACGAAGCGGGCGCGGCGGAGCAACTGAAGCCGAAAGATCAACGTAATTCGGTCATCAAGGTTGCGCACATTAAAAAAATTGTCGCGCAAATGGCGCGTATTCCCTTGGCGCAGATTGGCGGTCAGGAGAAAGAAAAACTGCGCAATCTGGACGGCGATCTCCAAGCCGTCGTCTTCGGTCAGGATAAGGCGGTCGACGCTTTGGCGTCCGCCGTGAAACTCTCCCGCGCCGGCCTGCGCGATCCGCAAAAACCTGTCGGCAGCTATCTCTTCAGCGGTCCGACCGGCGTCGGCAAGACCGAGGTCGCTCGCCAGCTTGCGCAAATCATGGGCATCGAATTGAAGCGCTTCGACATGTCCGAATACATGGAAAAACACGCCGTCTCGCGCCTGATCGGCGCTCCCCCCGGCTATGTCGGCTTCGATCAGGGCGGCCTTCTCACCGACGCCATCGACCAGCAGCCGCATTGCGTATTGCTGCTCGATGAAATCGAGAAGGCGCATCCTGACGTATACAACATCCTGTTGCAGGTGATGGACTACGGCAAGCTGACCGACAATAACGGCAAGACCGTCGACTTCCGCAATGTCATTCTTATCATGACCACCAACGCGGGCGCGGCGGTTGCGGCAAAGGGCCCGTTCGGCTTTGGAAACAACAACCGCGAAAGCGAAGCTTCTGACGTAATCAATCGCACTTTCTCGCCCGAGTTCCGCAACCGCCTCGACGAGGTGATCGGTTTCCAGGGTCTGTCGGAGGAAACTCTGACGCATGTCGTCGACAAGTTCATCGGCGAATTGCAGGCGCAGCTTGCCGATAAAAAAGTGTCCATCGAATTCGACGAAGCCGCAAAAAAATGGCTCGGCGAAAAAGGCTACGATCCGCTCTATGGCGCGCGTCCGCTCGCGCGGGTCATGCAGGAACATGTCAAACAGCGCCTTGCCGAGGAAATGCTGTTCGGCAAGCTGGAGCATGGCGGCACGGTCAAGATGTCTGCCGCCTTCAATCAGGCCGCCAACGCAAACATGCTGACATTCGAGTTCGAATCCGGCGCGCAGCAGAAGGCGGAAATGAGCGCGAACGATGAGGACGAAGCCGAAGCCCTCGCGGAATGGGAAGCCGAACAGCTGGCCAAAGCGGCTGCGCCCAAAAGACAGCTCGAACCGGCTTAGGCGGAACTCACCTCGCCAGAATAACTTTGTAATAAAAATAATGCGCGTTATTTTCGTTGACGCACCGCTCGCGTCCGAACGCGCCGATGCGCCCCCCCGCGGTGTTGAACGTGCCGTCGAACTCGCTGGTCGCAAGCCCGTTATAAAGCCCCGCCGCCGCCAAAGGCGGCGTCGCATCGTAATTCAGCAACGCATTGATGGCCTCGCAGACCGCAAGCCGCAGCGGCCCCGTCGCTATAACGATGTCGGCGTTATCGTCGACCGTGCCCGCGCCGCCGCTGTCCGTCCCGGTCTGCGACACTTCATACCGCGCGCTGAAAACCCATGCCCGTCCGTCGCTGGCCAGCGTCACGGCATCGTCGTACCAGTCCTCAACGCCCGTCTGGAAACTGACATTGCCGCCCTCGGCGCTGAACAGGCGGTTTTTTTGATCGGCGCACGGCGGGTTGAACTCGTAATCGTTATGGCCCCACTGCGCAGCATGGAAACAAATCTCCGATTCATCGACGCCGTTGATCCTCATGCTGCGAAGGCTGCGCTGCGCCGCCCCCGCATACTGCATGATGTCCGACGCCTTGAGCCGCGCGAGCTCGCCCATCTCCCCCGGATTGCCGCTGCGGCCGATATTGGAAACGGCAAAGCTCAGCGCCGCGAACAACGCGACGGCGATGAAAATCCACACGATAATGCTTCCGGATTCACCGGCCCGATTTTTATTCATGAGAAGATAATAGCATAAACGCAAAGGACGCAAAGTCGCGCAAAGTAGATTGATTCTAAAGCTTTGCGTACTTGGCGTCCTTTGCGTTTAAAAATTTTTAAAAAAGAAAGGGCCCGAAGGCCCTTGGATAGTTCATCGCTACTTTTTATTGCGGGTCAGGGAGCGGGAGGCACCTCTCGCCGGACGCGCATTTTTTTATCTCTTGATGACGGGAAAAAAACGCGCCTGCGGCGAATCAACGCCGGCACGGCCGTTCTATGACCCTGTCAAATCCTGGATGATTTTAAGCTCCCTGTTCGTTCATTACGGCTGTTTCGCCGTTATTATTATTTTATTTCTTAAGAAGGAAAGACTAAGACATATTTTATAGTAAGACAAGGCCCTACTTTGTTTTATCATAACCGGAAGGAGCATGGATTCGATGAAACAGCCGCAAAAAAGCAACATAATCATACTCGTGGCCGACGAGGATCAGGACACCCGCGAATTCGCCGCAAGGATTCTCGAAAGTCATGGCTTTGCGGTAATTCAGGCGATCAACGGCGGCGCCGCGATCAAGGTGATCGAGGAATGGGACGTCGACGTCGCCATCATCGCCCACCGCATGAAACCCAATGACGGTTTTGAAGTGGCGAAACACGCGCTGGTCGAGGGCCACAATCCCGGCATCGTCATGCTGACCGACAACCCGACCACCGATCTTTTGCTGCAGGCCGGCCAGTACGGCATCGGCCAGGTGATGCGCAAGCCGGTCGAGCCGGGCCGCCTTGTCGAAACCGTCCGGCGCATGATCCGCGCGCGCGGCAAAAACCCGGACGCGATAGGCGCGGACCGCGTCACCGCCTACACCCCGGAAGAACTGATGAAACGCGCCATCGCTCTCGCGAACCAGAACGCCCGCGCGAAAATGGGCGGCCCGTTCGGCGCGGTGGTCGCGGACAAGGACGGCCACCTGCTGGGCGAAGGCGTGAACGGCGTGCGCGTGCGCTGCGATCCGACCGCCCACGCCGAGGTTATTGCGATCCGCCGCGCGACCGAAAAACTCGGCACGCCGCGCCTGGACGGCTGCATCGTCTGTTGCAGTTCCGAACCCACGATGCTGGGCGAAGCGCTCATCATCAGCACCGGCATATCAAAGGTTTATTACGGCATCAGCCATGAAGAAGCCGGCACCCCGCGCATCGAGGAAAAAGGCATCATCGGCGAAATCGCGAAACCCATGTCCCAGCGCTCCGTCCCCCACGAACAGCTCCAGCGCGAGGAAGCCATGCAGATCTTCCGCACCTGGCAGGACGGCAAAAAAGCGGCGGGATGATTTTTACCACGAATAAACACGAATAGCGCTGTGATTAGCGCGTATTCGTGTTCATTCGTGGTAAAATGCTTCTTCTTCGAGCCATCGCGGCAAAAACAATCCTATTGCCGCGCCGCCTTCACCGGCGAGAAAAAATATTCGCTGTATTGTCCTCGATGTGTGGATTAAGTAATGACACGCGCAGACAGCGCTTTGGATGCGATCTTTCCTATATGATTTAAAATCATGGTTTTCAAATTCGCTTCGTCGCCAATATCAAGATAGATGGGCGCGCCTACATGAAGACCCGCAACGAATATATGCTGAAAGTCGCCAGCTTCGGAGAGGCTTGTCTTGCTTTTTGCGTTGAACATGCGTTTGAGATCGCCGTTTGATTTCATGGCTGCCCTGATTTCATCGTGTTGCGAAATGGTATTTAAATCATAACTCATGCCGCGCAAGGAAGCGTTCTGAAACTTGAAAAATGTTTGCCGGATGCTTTCGCTGGAAGGCTCCAACCCAGCCAGTCTATCCATGAAGTATTTTTGAAACGCATGCGCATCCCCTTCGATGAGACGGGTAAAGACTATGGCATTCCTGACATCGGAAAAGTACGGAAGATCATGCCCATAACCTAAAACTTCTCCTTGCCATACATGCCGCAACTCATGCGCCATGATTTCAATCATGCCTTTGTCTGAAAGGCGAGGGTCGAGTGTGAGGTCGTGCCGCACTTCCGCTACCTGAAGGTTGCCTTCGGCATCGGAAATATATGTCCTTGTCACCTTGGTGGCGCCTAGGGATCCCGGGTTTTTTTCGATTTTGAGCGGGATATTCAGCTTCTCTGCAAGATCTAACAGTTCTTTTCCCTCCGGTATCGACGAAAAGTGTGCTTTGAGCCGCGCGAGGCGTTCTTCCTGATAATGCCCGCCATGAAAAACGTTCCGGAGCATTTGCGAAACGGAAGGCAGGATAAGGTCGCCGGACATTGGTTTTCCTCTTCTGGTTTATAATAATAGAGGAGATTATCACGTAGGAATAATTATGTCAAATGTATTTAGTTAATAAAGAAACCATAGTATTGAGTGCTTGTTTGTATTTATTCGTAGTAAAAAATCTTATCTTCGCGCGTTCGCGGTAAAAATCTACTGCCGCGCCGCCTTCACCGGCGAGGAAAAATATTCGCTGTATTTTCCGTCCCCCGCCGGGGGCAGGGGCTCATGCGGCCCGGCGATGAAAATCTCCATATCCTTGAACAAATCCGTGAATTCGGGATCGATGATCTTCAGTTTTCCTGCCCCGCGGATATAGGCTAAAAATTTGCTCATCGCGTCCACCGGCTCGATCGCGCCGTCCCGCTCGACGAGCCGTCCGCCATATTCCTCGTAAAGCGCCTTGTTGATCTTCCACTCCTGCATCATGGTTTTCGCAAGTCCGCGCTCGGCTTCGACGATCATGTCATGGTATTCGGGCGGCATCTTTTCCTTATAGCTTTGCTTTTCTTCGTAAAAAGCGAGGCTCTTTTCAATCGTGGCGAGTACGCTGCGCAGCTCGCTCTCCTTGTCCTTGGGATAATTTCCGGAAGCAATAAGATTCTCGATTTTACGCGCTGTCGCTTTATTTTTCGCATAACTGCCGTCAAGCGACTGCCTGAACGTGTTATTGAAAAGATCGATTTCCTCCACCGTCGGCTCCAGCGTTCCCGCGCCGAATTTATGCTCGAGCGCCGTGTTCCACACAATTTCGCGCAGCCGCTCAAGGCTTCGCGTCTTAAGGGCTTTTTCGGAATCAAGCCCTTGCTCTTCATATTGCTGCCTGATCGCCTCGATATGCGCCTGCTCCGTCGTCACATCCTCGCGGCAGATCGTTGTTTCAAACACCCGCGCCGCCGGGGTGCAGGGGCGCGCAGCGTCTTCGGCGGCGGCAGGCCTGAAGAAGGCCAGCAGCGCCAGCAGGATAAGCCCGCAAAGCCGTTTTTTATAACACATGGTCCTAAATGCCTTGATTCCGCCGCAAGTTTGCGTCATTGCTGTAGGGTAAATTTTATGAGGAAACCCCCCTATGGGTCTATTGAAATTTCTCGGCGCGCTCTCCCCGGCCCATATCGGCTGGGTGACGATGTTCGGCGGGGCGTCCATGGTGGGGGCAGACCAGCACGACAATAAATATTACCGCGCGAAAGCGAGACCAGGCTACAAAAGGGAGCGCCGCTGGGTTATATATAAAGGCGAACCCGAAGCCTCGAAAGTACCGCCGGAATGGCATGGCTGGCTGCATTACCAGAATGATGCCGCGCCGTCGGAAACGGAAAAATCCTTCCGCCGCCCGTGGCAGAAGCCCCACCGGCCCAACCTGACGGGCACCGATCAGGCCTACCGCCCGCCGGGCCATATACTGGAAGGCGGCAGGCGCGATGCGGCGACCGGCGATTACGAAGCCTGGATGCCGCCTGAATAGACAGTAAGAGCAAAGGAACAAGCGATGAAACGTAGTGCAATCGAAACCGTGCTGGGCGCAGTCGTGCTGTTTATCGCGGCGCTGTTCCTCTTCTACAGCTACGAAACCGCCAACGTGAAGCGGGTCAGCGGCTATGAGGTGACGGCGGATTTTTCCGGCATCGGCGGCCTTGCCGTCGGCGATGACGTGCAGATCAGCGGCGTCAAGATCGGTAGCGTAACCGCCGTGACGCTCGACCCCGAAACCTATCTCGCGCAGGTGCGCATGAGCATCGCCCAGAACGTGAAGCTGCCCGAGGACACCGCCGCGCTGATCAGCAGCGAAAGCCTGCTGGGCGGGCGCTATCTCGCGCTTGAACCCGGCGGCGCCGAGGAAATGATCCCCCCGGGCGGGCGCGTTCCCTACACGCAGGCCCCGCAGAATCTCGAGCAATTGCTGGGCCAGTTCATTTTCAGCATGCAGGGCGATGAAGGCAAGAACAAGAAGGGCGCGGGAGCGGGGGCAGGCGGTGAAGATCTCTAGGCTGATATGCTTTGCGGCGCTTTTCTGCCTGATGACGGCCCCGTTTCCCGCTGTGGCGGAAATGATGGATATGCCCGTCGTCCGGCTGCAATCGCTGGATAAAACGACCGCCCGCACCATGACTTTTGAGGCGAAGGTCGGCTCGACCGTCAAATTCGGCCCGCTTTACATTAAAATCCAGTCCTGCCGCAAGGCCCCCCCGGTCGAGCAGCCCGAATCGGCTTCCTTCCTGCAGGTCTGGGAAGTCACCCCGGATGAGAAAGCCAAATGGGTCTTCAGCGGCTGGATGTTCGCCTCGTCCCCCGCGCTGTCCTCCATGGACCACCCGATTTACGATGTCTGGGTCATAGACTGCATCGACCCCGCCGCGATAGCCGCCGCGGCGGCTGCGGAAGAGGCGGCCAAAAAAGCGGCTGCGGAAGCTGCGGAAAAAGAAAAGAATCCTAAAAAAGAGCCGGTTGTCGACGATACCGAAAGCCAGGGCTGATAAGGGCTTAGGCGCCGCCGAAAGTGTAGCGCCCCTCATTTGCGGGAGGCCCGATCCAACGCGAAACATCTGATGCAGCGACAAGGGATTTTTCTGGTTTTCCTGAAGAATGAGCCCCAAAATTGTTGCTAAGACCCGCCGAGCGGCTGCTGCCATCCATAAAGGCTTCAAGGTCGTCATCTTTAAAAGACGTAACGGTGAGCGCCATTGTTCAAGTCCTCACATTCTTAACAAGGAATTAACACCAACTTAACAAACAATTAACGTAATGTCAAGTCCTGAAATAAACAATTAACCAACCTGACTGTAGACGAAACAATATTAGGAATTTTTTGGGCTTTGCGCAAGATAATTCTGCACTAAAATTCGTTCGTCCACACCCGCAAGCCGGAAATCCCCATCAATATTTAGCGCCGCCCGCAGTTTTTTCAAATATTCCTCGCGCGGCGCCTCGTAGACCCCGAACTGTTTTAAATGGGGATTGACGAACTGCGTATCCAGCACGGTAAACCCGCCTTGCCAAAGCCTTGCGCATAGATGCACGAGCGCGATCTTGCTCGCATCCCGCGCCAGCGAAAACATGCTCTCCCCCATGAACGCCCCGCCCAGCGCCATGCCGTAAAGCCCGCCTGCGAGCTTGCCGTCCTTCCAGACCTCCAGCGAATGGGCGTATCCCGCCTCATGCAGGGCGTTGAATAAATCCTTGATTCCCTTATTGATCCATGTTTCCGGCCGGTTCTTCGCCGCCGCCGCGCAGCCGTCGATAACTTCCCCGAACGCGGTGTCGATTCGCACCTCGAACGGGAATTTAAGCGCCGTGCGCCGCAGCCGCGCCGGGATATGCAGATCCGCAATGGGAAGCTGCCCCCGCATCGGCGGGTCGTACCAGTAGAAAATGCCGCTGTCCCGGCTCTCCGCCATGGGAAACAGCCCGCATTTATAAGCGGCAACGACGTCGGCGATGGTGAAATCGGTTTCCATGATTTGAACCTACATCGAAAGACGCTGCCGGTTAATGGCTTTTTGCGGCCTGTTTTCAGGCCTGGCCCTTGCGCGCCGCCAGCTTCTTCTCCAGCCAGTGGATGTTATAGCCGCCATCCACGAACTCCGGCTGCGCGGTGATCCATTCATGCAGCGGCAGGGTCGTCTTGACCCCTTCCACGACCGTTTCCATGATCGCGCGGCGCAGGCGGCGGATCGCTTCCTCGCGGTTGCGCCCGTGCACGATCAGCTTGCCGATCATCGAATCGTAATAGGGCGGGATCGAATAGCCGGCATAGATCGCCGAATCAAACCGTACGCCAAGCCCGCCCGGGGCGTGGAACTGCGCGATCTTTCCCGGCGAGGGCGCGAATGTCTCCGGGTCTTCCGCGTTGATGCGGATCTCGATCGCATGGCCGCGGAATTTGATCTTGTCTTTGTTAAGAGTCAGTTTCTCGCCCGCGGCGACGCGGATCTGCTCCGCGATCAGGTCGATGCCGGTAATCATCTCGGTGACCGGGTGCTCGACCTGGATGCGCGTGTTCATTTCCATGAAATAGAATTTGCCGTCTTCATAAAGAAATTCGATCGTGCCTGCGCCGCGATAGCCCATCTTGCGCACCGTCTCCGCGGCGAGCGTGCCGATGGCGTCGCGCTCCTCGTTCGTCAGGGCGGGGGATGGCGATTCCTCGACCAGCTTCTGGTGCCTGCGCTGGATCGAGCAGTCGCGCTCGCCCAGATGAATCGCATTGCCGTGCGTGTCGCCGAAAATCTGGATCTCGATGTGGCGCGGCTTCTCCAGATATTTTTCGATATAAACCGTGTCGTCGCCGAAATTCGCCTGCGCCTCGGCGCGCGCGGTCAGGTACTGCTCCGTCATTTCGGCTTCCGCGCGCACGACTTTCATGCCGCGCCCGCCGCCCCCCGATGCCGCCTTGATCAGAACGGGATAACCCGCCTTGTTGCCGAAAGCGACGGCATCCTCGACGCTTTCGACAGCGCCATCCGATCCCGGCACGACCGGCAGGCCCAGCGCCTGCACCGTCTGCTTCGCCACCACCTTGTCGCCCATCGAGGCGATATGCTCGGGCTTGGGCCCGATGAACACGAACCCGTGCTCCTCGACCATGCGCGCGAATTGCTCGTTCTCGGACAGAAATCCATAGCCGGGATGGATCGCGTCCGCCCCTGTCACCGTCGCGGCGGATAAAATGGAAGGAATATTGAGATAGCTGTCTTTCGCCGCCGGCGGCCCGATGCAAACGCTCTCATCCGCGAGTCGTACCGCCATCGCATTCGCGTCCGCCGTCGAATGCACCGCGACAGTGGCAATCCCCATCTCCCGGCAGGCCCGGATGATGCGGAGCGCGATCTCGCCACGGTTGGCTATAAGGATTTTTTTAAACATCTGCCGGAAATTACTCAATGACTACCAGAACGTCGCCGAATTCGACCGGCTGCGCGTTCTGGATCAGGATTTGCGTTACCGTGCCGGATTTCGGCGCCTTGATCGGGTTCATCACTTTCATCGCTTCGATAATCAGCAGCGTATCTCCCTCATTAACGCTCGATCCTTTTGAAACGAACGGCGGCTTGTCCGGCCCCGCTTGCAGATAGGCGGTCCCCACCATCGGCGAGGTGACCGCGCCCGGATGGTTGGAGGCCGTGGCCGAAGGGGCCTGTGTGTTGGCGGCCTGCGGCACGGTCGGGTCGGACGCCATGACCGGGGCCGCGCCTCTGGCGACCGGGCCGCCCTTGTTGACGCGGATCATCTGCTCGCCCTCGGCAACCTCGATTTCGGTCAGGCCGGTTTCTTCCAACAGGTCCGCCAGTTTGCGGATCGCCTTTTCATCAATCTTCATGCTTTTAGAGTTTCCTTAAGGATTAACGCCTGAAAATTCAAACGTCCCTGATTATAGAATTTTGCCTGAAAAGTCAAAGTTTAAGGCAGGAGGAGTATCTGGACAGGCTACGCCCCGGCCAGCCTTTCCGCAAGAAAATCAAGGGCTTTGATATAGCTTTGCGCCCCGAACCCCGCGAAAACCCTGGCGGCCACAGGCTCGATATAGGAAAAATGGCGGAAAGCCTCGCGTTCCTTGGGATTGGATAAATGCACCTCGACCACCGGCGCCCGTAGCAGCCTGAGCGCGTCATGGATGGCGACCGAGGTATGAGTGTAACCCCCGGCATTGATGATGAGCCCCGCTATATTGTCCTTCTCCTGCTGGATCCAGGTAATAAGCTCGCCCTCGTGGTTGGATTGCCGGAAATCGATGGAAAGCCCCATCGGCCCCGCCTTCTGCCGGCACAGCGTCTCGATGTCGGACAGGGTCTCCCGGCCGTAAATCTCCGGCTCCCGCTGCCCGAGCATATTAAGATTGGGGCCGTTCAGGACAAGGATGCGGGCCATCGCCTTTAATGTCCGTAAGCTTCAGCGAGCAGGGATTCGAACATTTCAACCGTCGGCTTGCCGTCGTTCATGGTATAGACGATATCGCCCACGACAAAACTTGGCGTCGCGCCGATTTTCAGGATATGCGTTGTATCCATCGTATTGAGCAGCAGTTCGCCTATTTCCGGCCCCTTAAGGTCTTTGCGGAAGCGCTCCATATCAAGCCCGAGGGCGGCCGCTATCTCCTCGACCTCCCGGTCGGTGATGGGGTTGTCCCTTGTGATAAGAATGTTATGGGCCTCGGCGAACTTTCCCTGCATGCCGGCGGCAAGGGCGACCTCCGCCTCGATGACCGACGGCTTGCCGAAAACCGGGTAATGGCGGTAGACGATCTTGACGTCGGGATTGCGCGCCAGAACCTCCTGCATCGTCGGGTCGATGGCGCGGCAATAGCTGCAGCGGTAATCGAGAAACTCGACGATGGTCTTGGGCGCATCGGCGGAGCCCTGGAAATTGCCGAGCGCCGTATTGTCCAGTCCCGCCATCGCATGCTTGAGAGACCATAAACGATAGACGCCAAATCCGCCCGCTATCAGAACGGCCGCATAAAGCAGGATAAGGAAGAAAGAACGCTTATCCCTTATCATCGCGGGCCTTCGCAATCATTTCCACCATGCCCTCATAAGGGATGTAGCCGGGCGCGAGCGTATTGCCGAAGATGAACGCGGGCGTTCCCCTGATGCCGAGCTTTCTCGAAAGCGCCGTGCTCTTCTCGATCTCGGCGCGTACTTCCGCGGACTCCGCGTCCTTGCTCAGCTTCTCCACATCGAGCCCGATCTCCTTGCCGATCTTCTCAAGGTTTTCCTTGTCCTTGTTGCCGGGAAATTTCATCAGCGCCTGGTGGTAATCGAAATATTTCCCCTGCTTATGCGCGGCAAAAGCGTAACGGGCGGCGATTCCGGATGCCTCACTCAGGATCGGCATTTCCCGGAAAACGAATTTTACGTTCGGATCGTTGTCGATCACTTTCTTGATGTCGGTGACAGCGCGCTTGCAATAGCCGCAGTTGTAATCGAAAAACTCGACGACCGTTACATCGCCCTTGGGATTGCCGGCAAAAGGCAGGTCGCCTTCGTAAAGTTCGCCTTTGACGCCCGAAATGGTGTCTTTAAAGCGTTTCGCCTCGATGTCTTCCTGGTTCGCCTGATAGGCCTCTAACGCCTCGACCACCACTTGCGGGTTGGCGGTCAGGTACTCGCGCACGATTTTCTCTATCTCTTCCTTGTTCATGCCTTCCGCGGCATTCGGGCTCTGGCTGGCGAAAAACATCGCGGCCAGCGCCGCCAGAAACGTGAAGGACAGGACCAGGAACGGTTTGCGGGCTAACTTCACTCTAATTGCTCCTTTAAAACTCGGGAATTTGCTGCTGCTCTTATATTTTATCACGGTTATTGTACGCGCACTTTGTACGGGCGGGAAGCCCTTCATTGATCTAGTCCTTTCCCTCGGCCTGTTCAATGAAGTTCAGGATATCCTGCGCCCGCAGCCAGGGGTTGGATCCCTTTTCCAGCCCGGCGAGCGCCGCCTCGGCCTGCCGCTTTGCATAAGGGATTTCGCCCTTGAGCAGCGCTTCTTCGGCAAGATGCAGCTTGGCCCTGCTTTCCTGCCCGAGCCGCCCGTAGGCGGTCGCCAGCAGGCGGTGGATCAGCGGCGAGCGGTCCTCTTGTTTGGCCGCGCGCTGTAGATGGTCGATCCCCTCGTTCAGGCGGGCCTTGTCCTGCCCCGCGGATTCTATCAACGCATGGGCGTAGGCCGTGCGGATCAGCGCCGCCTCGGGCAGGATCTCAACCGCCCTGCGGTAAGGGGCAAGCGACTCTGCCACCCTGCCGAATTCGAACAGCATCTGCCCTTTAAGCTCAAGGAAGTAAGGATTGTCCGTCTCCCGCGCCAGCAGCGCGTCGATCTGCGCGACCGCTTCCTTCGTCCGGTTCTGCCGGTAGGCGGCGATCGCCCGCGCATAGGCGGCGGGGATGGACGTATCGCGGCTGTCATATTTCCATTCGACCTGCTCCGGCGTGATAAAGCCGATCAGCTTCGCCAGCATGCGCTTGTGCTGCTCGTCCCATTCAGGCGGATAGCCCTTGTCCTTGAACGCCGAACGCGCCCGGCCCGCCTCCAGCGCCTCGATCCGGTCCCGCGTCAGCGGGTGGGTGCGCACATACTGGCTTTGCTGCGAGCTTGGCAGCAATTCCTGATCCTCCAGCTTGTGCATGAAACTGATCAGCCCCCCGGGGTTCATCTGCGAAGTTGCGAGATAATCAAGCGCGGCCTGATCGGCGCTCGATTCCTGCACCCGGCTGAACGCAAGATACCGCCCGTAAGCCGATGACTGTGTGCCCGCCATGATGGCGGACGCGAGCCCGCCTTCTCCTGTAAGCACTGCGGCGCCCAGCCCGACAAGGGCCCCCAGCAGGCTCTCATATGACGCGTTCTGCATGGCGCCCCGCGCCCGCACCAGATGCCCGCCGCTGATATGCCCCAGCTCGTGCCCGATCACCCCGATGATCTCCATCGGACTCTCTGAACGGTTCAGCAGCCCCGTGAAAAGGAAAATATTCGGCCCGCCCGCGACGAACGCATTGATATTATTGTCCTGGACGATAATCATATTGACCGAGCCCGGATCGAGATTCGCCGCCTTGATGACCGGTTCGCTCCAGCTTTTCAGGATATTCTCTATTTCCGTATCGCGGATAAGCGTAGGCCCGCCCGCCGCCAGCGCGCGGGGGCTCGCCCCTGCAATGACGGCTAACCCAAATAGAATCAATAAGATTCTATTCAGAAGTGGCGCAAAAGGAGTATGGTTCATAAAGGAACCGTCAGTTTTTTAAAAACAAATCAGCTATTAAAATAGTATGGGCGCTCTCATCTATCAATGGATTGATCTGGTCTGGCTGCCGATTGGCTGGTTTGCGGTGCATGAACAGCACCGCCTCAAGACCCTGATTTTCCTTTTAACCTGTTCCCTGACCATGCGCACCCAGATCGAACTCGTGGAAATGATCGGCTCGGATACGGGCGTGCTCCCCTTCATGGAAACCCCGCTCTATTCCCGCGGCCTGATCGTCTACAGCATCATCATCGCCTTTTTCCTCGTGCTCGCCCATTATTCCCCCCGCACCTCCAAAATGGTTTTTTTCGCCGCCTCCCTGACGATCTTCATCTTCGCTTTTTGCGTTTCGATGGTGGTTATGATTTTATAGATATAAGCGCCGCAAGCATTATATTACGCGGAGTTCCGGAGAACCGGAAGAATTAGGTCTTTTAACCACAGATGGACACAGATACACACAGATTATCTGTGTCCATCCGTGTTCATCTGTGGTTACTTTACCTTTTTACTTCTCCGTATCTCCGGTCCTCCGTTAAAACTCTGCGCTTCTGCGGTTAAAATTGAACAAGAGAAATTCATGACCGGTAAAAAGAAAAAAGGCTCAAGTTCAAAAAGGCCGTCGGCCGTCCGGGTCAAAACCGGCAAGGGCCGCAAGACCTCCTCGACGCTCTGGCTCAAACGCCAGCTCAACGACCCTTACGTGCATGAGGCAAAGCGCCTCGGCTACCGCTCGCGCGCGGCTTTTAAATTAAAAGAGATCGACGAGAAAATGGATCTCATCAAACGCGGCATGGTCATCGTCGATCTCGGCGCCGCTCCCGGCGGCTGGTCGCAGGTGGCGATGGAAAAGGGCGCAAAAAAAGTTATCGCCCTCGACCTGCTGCCGATGGACCCTGTCCCCGGCGTCACCTTCCTGCAGATGGATTTCATGAATGACGACGCGCCCGAAGCGCTCATCGCCGCCATCGGCGAGGGCGCGGACCTCGTGCTCTCCGACCTTGCCCCCAACACCACCGGCCACAAAAGCACCGACCATCTGCGCATCATGGCGCTGGTCGAAATGGCCCATGAATTCGCGACGCAGATTTTAAAACCCGGCGGCACGTTCGTCGCCAAGGTCTTTCAGGGCGGCGCGCAGCATGAACTGCTCGCGCTGATGAAAAAGGATTTTACGAACGTCAAACACATCAAACCCCCGGCCTCGCGGAAAGAATCCTCAGAGCAATATGTCGTGGCGACGGGCTTTCGCGGCAAAACATAGCCATAAACAACAACGGCATTCCGGAAACGCGTAAGCTTTATCAGGGATTTCCAAAGTGTGTATTGACATTTAACCAACAAAAAACTAGAACAAAATAAGAACACCGATGGTTTGTTTTTATGGATAAAGTACAGAGGCTTCTGGATCCGATACATGGGCTAATAGTTTTTCGGTCCAACGATCCATTAGGAATAGATGCTCTTGCGTGGCAATTACTCAATACTCGCGAGTTTCAAAGATTGCGGAGAATTCGGCAACTTGGTTTTTCCGAATTCGTTTTTCCATGCACTACCCATACGCGGTATATACATTCAATTGGCGTCTATCACATGGCGCGCAGGCTTTTAAGTGTAGTGCGAAGAAGCCTGGGTTCTGATTTTGACCCGGAAAAAGCCAGAGTTGCTGGACTAGCAGCTTTACTGCATGACATCGGCCATGGCCCGTTCAGTCATACATTCGAAACTGTTGAGAAAAAAATAGGCCGTAAAAAAGACCATGAAGATTGGAGCGCGGAAATTATTACAGGCGATACAGAGGTGTCCTCAATCTTAAAGGGGGAAAATTCGAAACTCGCCGAAAACATTGCGCGTATACTCAAAGCAAAATTTCCAGAGAATATTTATCACTCAATCGTTTCCAGCCAGTTCGATGCGGATCGTATGGACTATCTGTTACGCGACCGGTATATGGCTGGTATTGAATCAGGCGGCTTCGATCTTGCATGGATTCTTGACTGTCTTGAGGTAGGCAAGATCATGGAACCGCAAGAAGATGGTGACCCTATTGAGGTAGACGGCCTATGTATTAATCATAAAGGAATTGGAGCAGCCGAAAATTATATTCTGACGCGGTTTCAATATTACGATCAGGTTTATTTTCACAAAACGACAAGGGGTGCTGAAAAGATGTTAGGCGCATTGTTGCTCAGAGTTTCAAATCTGCTTAAAGCAGGAAAGGTTGAAGAAACGGGCATTGATAGCAATCACCCAGTCTCTCGGTATTTTTTGCAGGAGCGCCCACCCATAGATCTTTATCTATCGCTTGATGATAACGTGGTTTGGTCCTCTCTGGGCCAGTTTGCGCAATCTTCAGATCCTATCGTGAAATCTTTAGCTATGCGGCTTTTGAATCGAAAGCTTTTTAAATGTGCGGATTTATCTGATCTCATAACCAGCGGTGATGCTGCTGTACGAATTAAACCTGCTCTAAAACAATTTTGCGATGACAAAAAGCTGAGTATGGATTTCGATGTTTTGCAAGATAAGGTGGCTTTCAACGGATATGGGCGTCAGAATATAGAGGATGGTGGTGCTCTCAAACAAATCTGGGTTAGAAGCAAGCCCGGGGAACGGTTAAAGAAAATCGACGAGCATTCCAAGCTTGTAAAAGCTGTTTTGGAAGAGAAAGAACTCTATAGAGTCTATGTCCCAGATTTGGATATCAAAGATGGTTTAACTGATTACCTTAAGGAGGCGATGAAATGAGCAACATTCTGGATTGGATCAAAAGCGTTATTGTATTGAATGGCGGAAATTTCATCGGAAAGACACGGCTGCAAAAAACATTTTATTTCCTTGATAGCAAGGGCGCAGATTTAGGTTTGGACTTTGATTACCATCGTTATGGGCCTTATTCTGAAGAATTGTCTTGGGTTTTGTCTTTTGTGAAAGAAGACGAAATCAAGGTTATAGAGAAGCCTAAATTTAATTCAGTTGAATTTTCTTTAGGTGAAAATGTTCGCGCCGAAAAAGTAGGCGCATTATCTCCAGAAGAAGTTAAAGAAACGCTTGATGTTTTAAAGCAATTTTCTTCCTGGGAATTGGAACTCGCCGCAACTATTCATTATTTCCAAAATCAGGGCATGCCTATGGAGAAAGCTCAGGAAGAAACAATACAAAGAAAAACCTTAAAGGCCTCTTCTGAAAGAATGAAGCGTGCTACTGAGCTTTTGAAAGAAATCCATCTTTTATAATTTTTTTGCTTTCCTATAAAACTTTGCTGGATTTTCCCCCCGTTTTTCTGTATCAATGGCCATGTTTGGCAAGACAGAAAAGATCCGTGACGGCCTGACCTTCGATGACGTGCTGCTCGTCCCCGCCGCATCGGAGATCCACCCCAGCGATGCGAACACCAGAACCCGTCTCACCAGAACTCTTGAACTGAATATCCCGATTATTTCTGCCGCAATGGATACCGTGACCGCCGCGAACATGGCGATTGCGATGGCGCAGGCGGGTGGCCTTGGTATTCTCCACCGCAACATGACGCCGGAGGAGCAGGCCGCCGAAGTGCAGAAGGTCAAGCGCTTCGAATCCGGCATGGTCGTCAACCCCATCACCATCCGCCCGAATGCTTCCCTCGGCGAAGCGCTGGCATTGATGAAATCCTGGCGCATCTCCGGCATCCCGGTGACCGAGGAAAATGGCAAACTGGTCGGCATCCTCACCAACCGCGACGTCCGTTTCGCCGAAAACATGAACCAGCCGGTGCGCGAACTGATGACCTCGCAAAATCTCGTCAAGATCGTCGGCGAGGTCGACAAGGGCGAAGCAAAGCGCCTGCTGCATAAACACCGCATCGAAAAGCTCCTCGTCGTCGATGAATCGGACCGCTGCATCGGCCTCGTCACGGTGAAAGACATCGAAAAATCCGACCTGCACCCGCATGCGAGCAAGGACGAGCAGGGCCGCCTTCTCGTCGGCGCCGCCGTCGGCACCGGCAATTCAGGCCTTGAGCGCGCGCTGGTGATGGCGGACGCGGGGCTTGACGTCGTCGTCGTCGACACCGCGCACGGCCATTCGAAAAACGTGATCGACACCGTGCGCCGCATCCGCGCCGAAGTGAAATCGAACAAGCTTCAGGTGATCGCCGGCAACATCGCGACCGCCGACGCGGCGAAGGCGCTGATCGACGCGGGCGTCGACGCCGTCAAAGTCGGCATCGGCCCTGGCTCGATCTGCACGACGCGTGTCGTCGCGGGCGTTGGCGTACCTCAACTGACTGCCATCATGGATGTTTCCGCCGTGTGCGCGAAAAAGGGCATCGCCGTCATCGCCGATGGCGGTATCAAATATTCGGGCGATCTTGCCAAAGCGATAGCGGCAGGCGCGGACTGCGCGATGATGGGCGGCATCTTCGCCGGCACCGACGAAGCGCCCGGCGAGGTTATCCTCTATCAGGGCCGCTCCTATAAATCCTACCGCGGCATGGGCAGTGTCGGCGCGATGATGCGCGGCAGCGCCGACCGCTATTTCCAGGGCGGAGTAAGCGAGAGCCAGAAACTCGTGCCCGAAGGCATCGAGGGCCGCGTCCCCTATAAAGGGCCGGTCGGCAACGTGCTGCACCAGATGGTCGGCGGTCTGCGCGCCGCGATGGGCTACACCGGCTGCCGTACCATCGAGGAAATGAAAAAGAACGCGGAATTCATGAAAATGAGCGCCGCCGGCTACCGCGAAAGCCACGTCCACGACGTAACGGTGACGCAGGAAGCGCCGAACTACCGCGCTTCGGATAAGTAAAAATAATTGACATAATTTATAAAGTGCGGCAATATCCGGTCCTGGTTTGGAATTTGAGCCGAGGGAGATTGAAATGGCCGGACTGACAACGCCGCTGAGAATCAGAACGGACTTTCTGTTAGGAGGAGAGCCAAGACCGGCAGTCCTCGTTTCCTGTGAAGCCTTTCACAACCCGCTTCTTCCCTTCTGCGAAGGAACCTCTCTCGTCATCGCCGACACGTCCGATCCGTCAAAGGCGAACGACGTATCGCAACATGAAGCCAGCATTGGCGTGAGACAGTCCGTTTTTGAAGCCTTTTTAACAAGCAGCGCCGAGATTGCAAGCCCGCCGATACTGACAAGCGCTCTTCAGACGCAGCTCGAAGCGCTTGAATCTCTCATGGCGCTGGAGCGCGCGAAATGGCAGGAGCCGCGTTTGCGAAGCGCGCTGGCAAGAGCCAGAATACCGAATTCCCCGTGACCGGCGGCATTAAAAAAGGCGCGTCCCCCTGCGGCCTGTGGCTGCGCCTCGGCCCCGCCCTCGCGCCCGATGTGCTGCTGCGCGATCTCAACCAGATTTTCTACGTCATCAACCGCTCGCAATATGAGAAGAACATGCATGCGCTGGAAATCTCCGGCGATCATGAAAATGCCGCGTTTCGCGAAGCCGCCGAACTGCTGTTTGCCATGGCCAAAGCCAAGGGCATCGCCACCATCTTCCGCGGCCCCGCCGCAGCGGCAAAAGACCTCGGCGCGGACGGCGTTTTGCTGGGTGAGGTTTCAGAAATTGCCGCGGCAAAAGAATTGTTTGGCGAACAGGGCATCGTCGGTCTCGCCTGCGGCCTCTCGCAGGAAGCCTCGCTCGCCGCCTACGACGCCGGCGCGGATTTCGTCACATTTGGTTCAACTCAAAAAATGCCGGCATCCGATATCCTAAAAATGTGGACGGTCTTAGAGCATTATGATTTTAAGTTCGATCATATCCCGCATTTTTGAAGTAGTTTGTGCATTCATGCGGCGTAAAGGAGTCAAGAAGTTGTCCGATGGCCGCTG